>Ga0070730_10002068_pt1 | contig 18499 bp, 14 predicted proteins | sample Coa_R1_3_FD_66447 | JGI IMG/M metagenome (GOLD analysis project Ga0070730, IMG submission 66447) | Surface soil microbial communities from Centralia Pennsylvania, which are recovering from an underground coalmine fire - Coalmine... | ecosystem: Environmental > Terrestrial > Soil > Unclassified ... | reverse complement strand
CAGGAACGGTTTGCGCTCCAGGCGGCCCTCGTCCATGTAGAGAGCGCGGTTGAGCTCGATCTGGAGCGCGTGGCGGCCGTCGTCCGGCCGGCCGTAATGACGGGTGGTGAAGCCGCCGGCATAGGGCGTGTTGCGGATGACCTGGTAGCCGCGGTCGCGCAGCACCCGCTCGGCCGTCTCGATCACCAGCGGGTGGCAGGCGCTGCCCATACGGTCGCCCAGCACGATATCGACGCGGCGGCGGACGCGCGCCGCCCCCGGTCCCGTCCCGACCGACGGCATGGAGTGGGCGTCGAGCAGTATGCAGGTGCCGAAATTCACGACCGTCTCGTCGACCAGGTCGCCGAGCGCCGCGTGATAGGGACGATAGAGCGTTTCGATCCGGCTTTCGGCCTCGGCGAAGCGCAGCTTGCGCCTGTAGATCGCCTGGCCGTCGGCGACCAGCCGGGCGATCGTGCCGAGCCCGACCGCGACCCGCGGCGAATTGCAGTTGACGAAATCCGGCAGCGCATCCTCGAACATCAGCGGGTCGAGTTCCCAGGGCTCGCGGTTGCAATCGACGAAGGCGCGCGGAAACAGCGCACGCAGCAGCGGGGCACCGAGCGACGGCGCCAGGCCGCAGATCTCGTCGACGAAGCAGTCCTCTGACTTGCGCAGGGTGAGCGGATCGAGCCGGGAGGCGGCCAGGAATTCGCTCGGATAGCGATCGCCGCTATGGGGCGAAGCGACGACCAGCGGCCGGCGCGCTACCGTCGGCATCTGGATCTCGAAGGGCCGCGGCACCGTCGGCAGGACGGCGGCGGCGGCCGGCGAGGCGGGCGACGTTCCGTGCATCCTTCTGATGTAGCGCAAATCCACCCGCCGCGCCAACGGCTGCCGATGCGGAGCCCCGCTTGCGGACCATCCGCCATGCGGATGTCCGGCCCCCGCCATGCGAAGACCCCATGCGCGGACCCTCTTGCATCGCCCCCGGAAACCTAGTACCTACCGCGTCCTCGGACGAAAACGCCTCTGGCGGCCTTCGCCGAGACCTCGAGATGGGGCGGTTAGCTCAGCGGTAGAGCATCACGTTGACATCGTGGGGGCCACTGGTTCGATCCCAGTACCGCCCACCATCTCGGACCCAGCAGTGGGCATGAAGACAAGGGGCCGGCCGATCGCCGGCCCCTTCTTCGTTTGTCCTGGCCGACGCTCGCCGATATCGCGCTCTGCAGCTATATTGCCCGCGAAGGGAGCTGGTTCATGGACAGCGCGCAACCCGACCGCCGCCCCTCGCCCTGGCACGAGGGCGAACTGACGATCCAGCGCAGCGTCGGCGTCGCCGAGCGCATGGACCATGTCGGGCGTCGCGTCGTGCGCGACTATCTCCTGGATCAGCACAGTGAGTTCTATGGTGGGCTGCCGTTCGTCGTGCTGGGCGCGGTCGCGCCGGACGGCGACGTTTGGGCCACGCTCCGCGCCGGCCATCCGGGCTTCCTCGAAGCCACCGATATCCATCGGCTGCATGTGGCGCTGCCGCCAGACCCGGCCGATCCGGCCGACGCGGGCATGGCGGACGGCCAGGCGATCGGGCTCTTGGGCATCGACCTCAGCAATCGCCGGCGCAACCGGCTGAACGGCTCCATCCGCCGCGACGGTACCGGTGGCTTCGATCTGATGGTCGAGCACAGCTACGGCAATTGCCCGCGCTATATCCAGCTGCGCGGACTGTCCTTCGCCCGGGATCCGGCGGAACTCGCGAGCGATCCGCCTATCCATCTCGATCGCCTCGACGACCGCGCCCGCTCCATGATCACCGGCGCGGACAGCTTCTTCGTCGCGTCCTATGTCGAGCGCGAGGGTGGGCACCGGCAGGTCGACGTCTCGCATCGCGGCGGGCGGTCCGGCTTCGTGCGCGTCGGCGACGACGAGGCGCTGACCATTCCCGACTTCGCGGGCAACCTGTTCTTCAACACGCTCGGCAATCTGCTCGTCAACCCGAAGGCGGGCCTAGTCTTCGTCGATTTCGCGACGGGCGACCTGCTGCAGCTCGCCGGCGACGCCGAGGTTATCCTGGACTCGCCCGAAATCGCCGCGTTCCAGGGCGCCGAGCGGCTGTGGCGCTTCACGCCGCGCCGGGTCGTTCACCGCCCCGGCGCCCTGCCGATCCGCTGGAACTTCGACGCGGACGGCAGCTCGCCGGCTTCGCTCATGACCGGCAACTGGGACGAAGCCGCCCGGCGCCTGCAGGCGGCGGCGCTCGCCACCGCCTGGCGCCCGTTCCGCATCTCGCAGATCGTCGATGAAAGTTCGGTAATCCGCTCCTTCCATCTCGAGCCCACGGACGGTGCCGGTCTGATCCCGCACCTGGCCGGCCAGCACCTGCCCATTCGCGTCACCCTGCCGGGCACCGACAAGCCGGTGCTGCGGACCTATACGCTGTCGGTGGCGCCCTCGGACAATCTCTATCGCATCAGCGTCAAGCGCGAAGGCCTGGTGTCGCGCCATCTGCACGAGATGCTGCGGGAAGGCGATGTGATCGAGGCACGCGCCCCGGCCGGCCAGTTCACCATCGACGCTTTCGAGCGCCAGCGCCCGGCGGTGCTGCTGCCGGCCGGCGTCGGCGTGACACCGATGCTGGCCATGCTGCGGCACGTGGTCTACGAGGGCCGGCGCAAGAGCCGCGTGCGGCCGACCTGGTTCTTCCATTCGGCACGCTCCAAGAAAGAACGCGCCTTCGACCGGGAACTCCAGACGCTGGTCGAGGCCGCGCAGGGGGCCGTGCGGCTCACCCGCGTGCTAAGCGACCCGGGCGACGCGGTAAAAGGCACGGACTACGATGCCGCCGGCCGGATCGACGTGGCGCTGCTGAAGGCGACCCTGCCGTTCGACGACTATGATTTCTATCTCTGCGGCCCGCCCGGCTTCATGCAGGCGATCTATGACGGTCTGCGCGACCTCAACATCTCGGACGGACGAATTCATGCCGAGGCGTTCGGCCCGGCCTCGCTGAAACGACGGTGCGATACGGCCGCAACGGTCGCGCCCGGGCGCCCGCCCGCCACGGATCCCGTCCGCATCGTCTTCGCCGCCTCAGGCAAGGAGGCGCGCTGGACGCCCGGCTCCGGCACCCTGCTGGAACTGGCCGAGGAGCGCGGCCTCTCGCCCGAGTTCAGTTGCCGCTCCGGCAATTGCGGCTCCTGCCGGACCCGCGTGCTCAAGGGCGCGGTCTCCTATGCAGCCCCACCAGCCTTTGTCGTGCCCGAGGGCGAGGCGCTCCTCTGCTGTTCCGTGCCCGCGGCCGCCGAGGACGGCCAGGACGCCGCTCTGCAGCTCGATCTTTAGGAGGCCCACAAACCGTTTCCCTATCCCAGGAGTGCCCGGCGATGGATATCGAAAAGAGCTGCACCGCAGTCGTATTTATCGATCCGCAGAATGACGTGCTGAGCGAAAGAGGCGTGAACTGGGGCGCGGTCGGCGCAAGCGTCACCGAGAACAAGACCGTCGAGAATATGGAACGCATCTTCGCGGCCGCCCGGGCCAAGGGCTATATGGTCTTCATCTCCCCGCACTATTTCTACCCGACCGACGGCACCTGGAAGATCAACGGACCGCTCGAGGCGGGCGAATTCAGCAACCGCTCGTTCGCCCGAAGCGGTTCCCTGGATCTTACAGGCTTCGAGAATTCCGGCGCGGACTGGCTCGATCGCTTCAAGCCGTACATCGAGGACGGCAAGACGATCGTCGTCAGCCCGCACAAGGTCTTCGGCCCGCAGACGAACGACCTGGTCCTGCAGCTCCGCAAGCGGGGGATCTCCAGGATCATCCTCGGCGGCATGCTGGCGAACATGTGCGTCGAATCCCACCTGCGCGAGCTGCTCGAACAAGGCTTCGAGGTCGCCGTGGTCAAGGATGCGGTCGCAGGCCCCCGCCACCCGGAATGGGGCGACGGCTACCAGGCCGCCTTGATCAACTATCGGTTCCTGGCGCATGCGGTGCTGTCGACCGATGAGACGGTTGCCGCGATGCGATGAAGTGGCATCCCCGCTGCCCGTGCCCGAGCACTATGGGGCGGCCAGTTTGATGTAGCGCGACTGCGGATAGGCCTCGTCGTCACGCCAGCCGTGGACGCGCGGCGAGACCAGCCGGTTGATCGTGGGGTAGGACAGCGGGACGACCGGATAATCCGCCAGCATCATCGCCTCTGCCCGCGCCAGGAGCGCGAACCGCGTCGCCGGATCCGTTGCCGCCTCCGCCTCGCGGTCGAGCTCGTCGAAGGCCGGGTTGGCATAGCCGGTGTCGCTGTTCTCGCCGGCATTGCTCAGGAACGGCTCGAGCAGGATGCCGGGATCGGGGGTCTCGCTGTTGCGGCCGAGCAGGCCGATCTCGAAGTCCCATTGCTCCATGGCGGCAACGAACACGCGCCATTCCTGGTTATCGAGCTTCACCTGGACGCCCAGCGCCGATTTCCACATGGCGGCGATCGCCAGCAGCGTCTTGCGCGACTCATCGCGGGTCGGATAGCTGATCGTCACACTCAGCGGGTGATCGGGGCCATAGCCCTCCTCCGCCATCAGCGCGCGGGCGCGCTCGATGCGGGCGGCCATCGGATCCGTGTGCCAGGCATAGAGCGGCGGCACGTAGCCGGGGACGACCGGCGGGATCCAGCCATAGGCCGGCGCCTCGCCGCGCGCGTCGATCTTGTCGGCGAGCGTCTCGCGATCGACCGCCAGCGACAGCGCCTCGCGCAGCTTCGGATGGCCGGCGAACGGCCCCTTCTTCAGATTGAAGAACAGGAAGCCGATGCCGAGCAGATGGCCGCTGCGGAACTCGCCCGCCCGGTTCTCGCGCACCCAGGGCAGCCTGGTCGGCGGCACCGTCGCCCAATCGATCTCGCCGGCGAGATAGCGCTTGAAGCCGGTCTCGAGATTGTCCGTGACGACGTAATGCACCCGGTCGGCACCGATCGCCGCGCCATCGGCAAAATGGTCGTTCCGCACCAGCACGAGCTCGCTGTTCGGGACCCAGCTTTCCAGGCGGTACGGGCCGTTGCCGACGAGGTTGCCGGGCCGGGTCCAGGCGTCGCCCCAGCGCTCGTAGGACGCGCGGTGGACGGGCATGCCATGAACCGAACTCAGGTAGAGCGGCAAGGTCACCTGCGGTGCCGTGAGACGGACGCGGAGCGTCAGCGGCTCCGCTGCCTCGACGCCGAGCTTCGTCGCGTCGGCCTCGCGCCCGGCGCCGATCTCGACGGCGTTGACGATGTGGCTGAGCGGGCTCGGGTCGGCCGCCGCGGTCTGGGGCAGCACACTGCGGCGCAAGGCATAGACGAAATCGTCGGCCGTGACCGGATCGCCGTTCGACCAGCGCCCGTCGGGCCTGAGATGGAAGGTATAGGTCAGGCCGTCGCCTGCGACCTCCCAGCTTTGCGCGGCGCCGGGCACCAGCCGCTGATCGGCGTCCCGCCCGACCAGGGGCTGGAACAGGTCCATGTCGATGGCGACATCGTCCGAGCTCGTCGTCTTCATCGGGTCGAGCGTCTCCGGCTCGGCGGCGGTTGGCCGGCGCAGCACGGTTTCGGCCGCGGCGGGCAGGACCGAGCCGGCGATGCCGACGACGAGGGAGACTGCCGCGCACCAGCGTCGCAAAGCCATCGATCTGGATTCCCGCTTCAAGTGTGCATCACTATGGCGCGCACCGGATTTCGTTGCCAAGCCCGCCGGCCCGCCCTATTCCGGAAGGACCGGCGATCCGCGATCCCGGTCAATGAGATCATCGCCGGGGGAGCGAGCGCCTTGCATCGGGAAACGATCGACGAAGAGCGCCTGATCGGGCGCCTGACCTGGCGGCTGATGCCGCTCCTGACCATCCTGTTCCTGGTCGCCTTCATCGACCGGCAGAATGTCGGCTTCGCCAAGCTGCAGATGGTCGGCGCGCTCGGCATGAGCGAGGTCGCCTACGGCCTCGGCTCGTCCCTGTTCTTCATCGCCTATCTGGTGTTCGAGATCCCCAGCACGCTCGCGGTCTATCGCTTCGGCGCGCGCGTCTGGCTGGCGCGGATCATGCTGACCTGGGGCATCGTCACCGTGCTGCTGGGCTTCGCCCAGTCGCTGACCGCCTTCTACGTGCTGCGCTTCCTGCTGGGTGTCGCCGAGGCTGGCCTCTATCCCGGCATCCTCTACTACCTGACCCTGTGGTTCCCCCAGCGCCACCGCACGCGCGTGCTCGGCCTGTTCACGCTCGGCAGCGCGCTCGGCAACATGCTGGGCTCGATGCTTGGCGGGCCGCTGCTCGATCTCGACGGCACGCTTGGCCTCGCCGGCTGGCAATGGGTGTTCGTGGCCACCGGCGTGCCGCCGATCCTCTTGACCCTGGTCGTGCTCAAGTTCCTGCCGTCCGGCCCGCGCGAGGCCCGCTTCCTGACATCGGCCGAGCGGACCTGGCTCGAAGGCCGGCTCGCCGCCGAGAAATCCGCCACGGTCACCGAGGGCAACCCGCTCGCGGCGCTGTGGGATTGGCGCGTGCTGGGCTTCGCACTCATCTACATGCTGATGTCGACCTCGCTCTATGGCGTCAGCTACTGGCTGCCGACCGTGGTCAAGGGCTTCGGCGTCACCGCGACCGAGAACGGCCTGCTCAACATGATCCCCTGGGGCCTGTCGGCCTGCATGCTGGCCTGGCTGCCGGCGCGCCTGCGCCGCGACCGGGTGATGTTGCGCGCCGTCGCGGTCATCGCCGTCTGCGGCATCGCCTGTTTCGTCGCCAGCACCCAGCTGCCATCGAATTCCCTGCGCTTCGTGGCACTCGTTCTGGGCGCGCCCTGCATCCAGCTGCTCTATCCCTGCTTCTGGTCGGTGCCGCCGCGCTTCTTCACCGGCGCGCGCGCCGCCGCCAGCCTGGCCGCGATCAATTCGATCGGCAATCTCGGCGGCTTCTGGGGCCAGAACCTCATGTCCTATGTCGGCAACGTCACCGGCAGCACGATCCTGCCGATGCTGGTCCCGGCCGCGTGCCTGACCGTCCTCGGCGTGGCGGCGATCGTCGCCCGCCAGAAGCTGGGCGACGAGCCGGCCGCCTCCACGGCCTAGATCATGTGTCGAGGCGCGCGAGCGCGGCGTTCAGCTCGGCGCCGAAGGCGAAGATGACGGCACTGAAATAGAAGAACATCAGCGTCATGATCACGCCGCCAAGGCTGCCGTAGGTGACGCTGTAGGACGCGAAATTGTCGACATAGACCGAGAACAGCGCCGCGGTCGCGAGCCAGAGCAGCGCGGTCGTGGCGGCACCCGGCCAGACGCGGCGCAGCGGCTGATGGCAGTTCGGCAGCAGGCGGTGCAAGCCGACGAGGCAGACCGCGACCACGACCGCGGCCAGGCCGTAGCGCAGGACGACCCACGGCACGAACCAGGCGCCGCTGACCGGCAGATACTCGGTCACCACCTTCCAGATGACCGGCCCCAGCACGAGTGCCACCGACAGCACCAGCGCCAGGCTGGCGCCGGCGACGACAATGACGACGCTTACCGGCCGCGTCTTCCAGACGGCGCGCGTCTCCGTCACCTGGTAGCAGCGATTGAGCAAGGTGCGGAGCGCCTCGACCCCGCTCGACGCGGTCCAGAGCGCGAAGAGGATGCTGACGGTCAGTAGGCCGCCATGCTGCTGCGTCAGCACGTCCCGCAGGATCGGCGCCAGCACCTGGGCCACCTCGGGCGGCGCCATCTCGAACAGGCTGGCAATGGCCCGGTCGGCGCTCGACGCACTGCCGAGAAAGCCGGCGAGTGCCGTCAGGAAGATCAGGAACGGGAACAGCGCCAGGAGCGCCGTGAAGGCGATATAGCCCGACAGCTCGAAGCCCTCGTGCTGCAGCAGCTGCAGACCGGCGTCGGTGACCAGCCGAAGCAACGCGCCGGGCGTCCACCGTCGCGTGCGCGCTGCCGCAGCGTCGGTTCGCGTGCTCATCCTGTCATCTCCCATCGGGCGCCGCCGCGCTCCCGTGCTGCATGGACCGGTTGAAGTCATTCCAAGTCCGGCCGGCGCCGACCGGTTCCGTCGGACTGCGTGGAACCGGACACGTCGCGCGGTTGTTGGAAGTACTACCAGCAGTAGATGCCCCATGATGTCGCCCGCGAGGCGGCCTCTCCTCGAGCGCAGAAACGAGCGGAGCCAGGCCCATGATCAGCCAGAATCGCCCATACCTGATCACAGGCTGAGCTGGCGAGCCGATGAAGTGGGACCAACGGCATGCCTGAGCTCTCCGGCAGAACCGAGATCGGGCCGCTCCTGGTGCTGGCGCCGACCGGCCAAGATGGAAACCAGACGGTGGAGCTGCTGCGGCGGGAGGCGATCCCATTTCGCCTGCTGCCCGATGGGCGGGCCCTCGGTGCGGCGATCGACGATTCCATCGGCGCCGTCCTGGTCGCTGACGAGTCGTTGGCCGTGTCGGATCTCCCGGATCTTCGACGGCGGCTCGAAGCGCAACCTGACTGGTCCGACCTGCCCTTCGTCGTACTGACCCATGGCGGCAGCGGGGCGTGCCGTGCCCCGGACGAGCGGCACCTGCCCGAGGCGCTCGGCAATGTCATGTTCCTCGAGCGGCCGCTCCACGCGCTGACCCTGGTCAGCGCGGTCCGGACCGCGCTGCGGGCGCGGCGGCGCCAGCGGCAGGTGCAAGATCATCTGGCCGAACGTGCGGCGAAGATGGAGGCGGCCGGGCGCCTGACCGGCGGCATCGCCCATGATTTCAACAATCTGCTGACCGCCATGGTCGGCAGCCTGGAGCTGCTGCAGGTCCGCGTCGCCAACGATCCCCGCGCGGCCCATCACGCCGACGTGGCAGTCCGGGCGGTCGAACGCGGCGCGACGCTGACCGCGCAGTTGCTCGCCTTCTCGCGCCAGCAGCGGCTCGGCCTTCCACCAGGCGCCGAGCCCCCTGCACTGGCGTCCCCTCTCCCTGCCGAGGCCGACGATCATTCGGAGCCGGAGCCCCCCGGTCCCCGGGTGCCGGTGCTGGTGATCGACGATGACCCGGCGGTACGGGAAGTCCTGGTCAAAGGGCTGGAGTGCGACGGGTTCGACGTGGTCGAGGCCGCCGATGGCCGTGCCGGCGTGACGCTCATTGAGCGCGGCGCGCCGGCGGCGCTCGCCGTCATCGATTTCGCCATGCCCGGCATGAATGGCGCCGAGGTGGCACGCGCCATCCAACACCTGCGCCCAGGCCTGCCGGTCGTCCTCGCCAGCGGCCAGGCCGTGACGGCGGTCCTGGACGGCATCACCGGCGCCGTCACGCTGCACAAGCCGTTCAAGATCGCCGAGCTGACACGGACGATCCACCATCTCCTCGACCGCGCGTCACCGACGAGCCGCGCGCTCCCGAACTAGCCGTTACTGCGCGACGGGCGCGCAGTTGGTCCGGCCCGACGCGACGCAATCCTGAATGTTGGCATTCTTGTGCAGCGCCTGAGTCAAGACCCAACCGACCAGGACGAGCACCAACACGACGACGAGCGCCGCCACCGGCCCGCGGTTGCTGCTGGGCGCGTCATGCTCGGGCTCGATCGGCTTTTCGGGCGTCGGTTCCATCGCTTCCTTCGTCATCGATCATGCGATCCGGAGCAGGTCAGCCGCGCGGCAGTTCCTGCTCGACCAGGGCCGCCCAGAGCGAGGCACCAATCGGCAGGATGTCGTCGTTGAAATCATAGTTCGGGTGATGGACCGGTACCCTGCCCTTGTCCGCGCCGGCCTGGCCCAGCTTGATGTAGCAGCCCGGACGGGCCTCGAGCATGAAGGCGAAATCCTCGCCGCCCATGGACGGCTGCCGCTCGCGGATCACCTTGTCGGCGCCCAGAACCCTGGCGGCGGCAAGCGCCGCGCGCTCGGTCTCGGCCGCGTGATTGGTCGTCACCGGGTAGTTGCGATGGTATTCGACCCGCGCTTCCGCATCGAACGCCGCCGCCGTGGTCTCCGCGATCCGGGTCAGGAGCCGCTGCACCTCGTCGCGCACCTCGGGCAGCAGCGTGCGGACCGTGCCGTCGAGCCGGGCCGAATGGGGAATGATGTTGTTGGCCGTGCCGGCATGGAACTGGGTCGTCGAGATCACGGCGCTGTCGAGCGGATTGACCCGCCGCGCCGCGATCGATTGCAGCGCCACCACGATATGCGAGCCGACCAGCACCGGATCGATGGAGAAATGCGGCTTCGCGGCATGCCCGCCCCGGCCGGTCAGATGGATGTGGAACACGTCGGACGCCGCCTGGACCGGGCCGGCAACGACGGAGATCTCGCCCACGGGCAGGGTCGTGTCGTTGTGCAGGCCGTAGACCGCGTCGACCGGGAACTTGTCGAACAGCCCCTCCTCGACCATAACCCGGCCGCCGCCGCCGCCCTCTTCCGCCGGCTGGAAGATGAAATGCACGGTGCCATCGAAATTCCTGGTCTCGGACAGGTACTTGGCGGCACCCAGCAGGATCGTCGTATGGCCGTCGTGGCCGCACGCGTGCATCTTGCCATCGATCTTCGAGCGATGGTCGAAGCCGTTCGCCTCGCTCATCGGCAGCGCGTCCATGTCGGCGCGGATCCCGATCGCGCGGTTGGAAGTGCCGAGCTTCAGGCTGCCGACCACGCCGGTGCCCGCGAGACCGCGATGCACCTCGATCCCCCATTCTGCGAGCTTGGCCGCGACGAGTTCGGACGTCCGCCGCTCCTCGAAACCCAGCTCCGGATGCTCGTGCAGGTCCCGGCGCCAGGCGGTCATCTCGTCGTGGAAATGAGCGATGCGATTATTGATCGGCATGAAACTTTTCCCAGTATCGAAGCGATGCTGCCAGCCTGCCGTCCTTTATCGCGCGACATCAAGAGGGCAGATCAGCGCGTTGACAACCCGCCCGGCTGCGGAAGTGACGAGGATCACCATCGAATACTGAGATGCCTGGTATTTTAGGAAAAGGCAATTTACTGTTAACCATACCGGCGCCGCGAGGAGAACGATCATGACCAACCCGACAGCGAACCTGCTGCATGGCAAGATCAAGCGGATTACCCACAATCCGCCCTATGTGCTGGCGACCATCGAACTCGATCCCAACGTCCCGCAGGAGATCACGGTTTCCTATGTGCCGGTGGCCGGTGCCGCGAAAGATGCCCAGCCAGGTGCCGCGACGGCGCAGGCGGCACAGGCGAGCCCGCCCAGCCCGCCGGCACAGGGCGACGGCGTGAACGTCCTGGTGCCGGTGCCCAATGCCGTGATCATAAAGGGTTACTGAGCGTCCCGGCTGAACAGCCGCCCCTATCCTTGCTCCGGTCGAGCCGCCAGTTCGTCCAGGACGAGGGCCAGGGCATCCGGCTCGGCCCACCGGGCACCCTCTTCGCCGCACAGGCGGAGACGGTCCGGCGGCAGAGCACTGGACAAGCGGGCCCATAGTCGCTCCCGGATCTGGCGTTCCGTCGGCTGCAGCGTTTCGCCGGCGGCGGCGAAGCCCGCGTCGACGAACCCGAGCAGACGGGCAGCCTGCAGATATCTTTCGTCGAGCGCGCCCAGCAGCGCCCATTGCTGCAGGCAGACCCGAACGATGAACCCGCCCTCTTCCCGGACCAGCAGCAAGGCCTCGAGGGCGGTTTTGCGCGCCTCCCCCACATCACCCTGGACCAGCAGATAGGAGGCAAGATTGGCAAGCGCCCAGCCAAGGTCGGCGCGCTCGCCGGCCTTGCGCAGCCGGCCCACGGTCTCCCGGCCGCGCTCGACCGCCTGATCGACCTGGCCGAGATTGAATTCGACCTCGGCCAGATTGGCCAGGACCAAGGCCTCGCGTGCCGGATCCTTCTGGGATTTGGCGAGCACGAGCGCCGTCTCGAAATGCGTCTGGGCCTCGTCCAGCCGATCGGCGAGCAAGGCCAGCGAGCCCAGGTTGTTCATGACGTTGAACAGGGATTTGGGCGACGAGGCGGGCGACAGGACCATCTTCGCAATGGCGAGCGCATCGGCCGCCTTCGCTTCCTGGTCATGGCGGAAATGGATGCTGGCGATGAACGCCTGTACCGCGCCGAGCCCGAGCGGGTCGGCGAGCCGGCGATAGAGTCCGCTCGCGCGCTGCAGCAGGGCCATGGCCTTGGCATGATCGGCGAAATGCCAGAGCAGCCCGGCATAGCGAAGCAGGCGCGCCGTATCCGGCGCCGGTGGATCGTCCGCGATCAGGTCGAGCGCCCGATCGGCATAGGCCCGGCCTTCGGCGATCAGGGACAGCGACAGCCAGAGCAGAGCGCTGCCGCCGGCCAGCTTGACGGCAAGCCCCTGCCGGTCCGGCGCGGCAAAGGCCCAGTCGAGGGCGGCCCGCACATTGTCCAGTTCGGGCACGTGCCGTTCCCGCCAGATCTTATCGGGCGTCGTCTCCCAGGCGGCGTTCGCCTCGTCGAGCAGGGCCGCGAAATACCGGGCGTGCCGGGCGGCAATACCGGCCGCCTCACCGCTCTCGCCGAGCTTCTCGAGCGCATAGAGGCGCAGGGTTTCGAGCAGGCGATAGCGCGGGTGCTCCTGCCCCTCGACCACGACCAGGGACTTGTCGATCAGCCGGCCCAGCGCGTCGATCGTCTCGTAGATCGTCTCGCCGTCGTCGGCCACGACCGCAGAGGCCGCCTCGAGCGTGAAGCCGCCGGCGAAGACTGCAAGGCGCCGGAACACCGCCTTGCCCATCGGGTCGAGCAGGCCGTGGCTCCAGGCGACCGTGTCGCGGAGCGTCTGGTGGCGCACCTCGGCGGTCCGCGGACCGGTCGTGAAGACTTGCAGCCGATCGTCCAGATGGCTCCGCAACCCTTCGATCCCGAACATGGGAACGCGGGCGGCCGCCATCTCCAACGCCAATGGAATGCCGTCGAGCTCCCGGCAGATTTCCGAGACGGCGGCGGCGTTGCGCGCATCCAGCACGAAGCGCCGATCGATGGCGCGGACCCGGGCGGTGAATAGCTCGACGGCACCGAACCCGCCGATGTCCTCGGCCTCCGCCGGCGGCAGCTCGAGCGGATCCAGGCGATAGACCTGTTCCCACAGGCTGCGCAGGCTTTCCTGGCTGGTCGCGAGGATCGTCACCGCCGGCGCCTGGCGCAGCACGGCATTGGCCAATTCCGCAACCGCCTCCAGCAGATGCTCGCAATTGTCGAACAGCAGCAGCAGCGAGCGGGCGCGGAGTGCCGCGGCGACGGTCTCGACCGACAGGCCGTCCTTGCCCGGCGCCACGGCCAGGACGGTGGCGGCGGCAGCAACAACCATCGACGGGCTGGTGAGCGGCGCCAGATCGACCAGCCAGACGCCGTCGGGATAGTCGGGGCGCAAGGTGTCGGCCAGGGTTATCGCCAGGCGGGTCTTGCCGATCCCGCTCGGTCCGGTGATCGTCAGCAAGCGATGCCGCTGGCTGAGTTCGCGCAGCTCGGCCAATTCCGCCGCGCGTCCGATCAGCGGGGTCGTCGCTTCGGGCAGATTGGATTTCGCCGGCGGCTCGGTCTGGTCCGCGGCCGGTGCCGGCGCGTCTTCCGGCGGCGGGGCGCCCGCAGGCTCGCCCGCTTCGAGCGGCTCGGTGAATTGGTAGCCCCGCCCTGGGATCGTCGCGATCCGCGCCGGGCCGATCGCCTTGCGCAGGGCCGAAATATGGACAGTGAGGTTGTTCTCCTCGACGAAGGTATCCGGCCAGACCAGGTTGATCAGTTCGTCCTTCGGCACGAGCCGCTCCCGCCGCTCGACCAGCGCCGAAAGGATGCCGATCGCCCGGGAGGAGAGATGAACCGGCCCGTCGGGCCCGATCAGCGCCCGCTTCGCGGTGAGGAGCCGGAAATCACCGAAGCAATATGTGCCCTCTTCCGCCATCCAGTCTCCTTCCGCGGCCGATACGGACCAGCAGATGCGAAAATTGCGGGAGAAGGGTCATGGCAAGTCCTGTCAAGGGCCAGACTAACGGGATTCCGCGTTGCACGCGATTCCTTAGGAAAAATTAGCATCGTTTAGGACCCGCCTTAAGGACCCCCGGCCGGCCGCGGCGGCATGGTCTGGCCGTCGGCGATCATGCCGATCTCCAGGAAGGGGCTTCAACATGCTCTCCATTGGCAAAGACCTCGGCAAGATCTCGGCAGGACTGGTGATCTTGACCGGCTGCTTCTCCTCTACCCTGAGTTTTGCTGCCGCACCGGTGTCGCGGGAAGTTCCGCTGAATCTGCCCGGGGCGCGGACCTACATGGACCCGCCGGCCGCATTCAATCCGCTGACCGCCGCCGACGAAGACCTCGCCCTCTACGGCTTCCCGCCGCGCCCCGACGCGCAGAAGTCGCCCGAGACCTTCAAGTCCTGGCAAAAGGCCATGGCGGCATCGCAGAAGCACGCCATTCCGACGCTCGAGCAGACCGGCATCTTCCACGGTCCTGCGAAGAACACGGCCTCGCTGACCAATGCGACCTCGGCTGCCAACACGAGCTCGTCCTACAATTGGAGCGGCTATGTCGTCACCAACAAGGCGACGACCTATGGCTCCTCGTCCTATTATTTCCTGGTCTCGGACTATGTCGTGCCGCTGGCGGAACAGGCCTTCGGCGCCTGCACCGGTGGCTGGGACTATTCGTCGACCTGGGCCGGCCTCGACGGCTGGTCAAACGGCGATGTGCTGCAGGCCGGCACGGAATCCGACGCCTACTGCTTTGCCGGCATCCGGGCCTCCTACTATTCGGCCTGGTACGAATGGTACCCGTATGGCGAAGTCCGGATCGGCGGCTTCCCGATCGCGGCGGGCGACGACCTGTTCGTCGAGGTCTGGAGCACCAGCAGCACGGCCGGCCATGCCTACATCGTCAACTACAATACCAACACGTATGTGAACATCGCCTTCTCGGCGCCTCCGGGCACCCATCTCGTCGGCAACAGCGCCGAATGGGTCGTCGAACGGCCCAGCGTCGGTGGCAGCCTCGCCACCCTGACCAACTACATCTCCGACCCGCTGTGGGCCGCCGACGCCTATGACTTCAGCTATCACGCCAGCGCGCCGGGGGCACCGGGCACCTCGACCTCGATCCCGATCCAGATGCTCGACAACAACGGCGGCGTGATCTCGTACCCGACGCTGATCGGTCCCGCGGCCTTCGTCGCCAACGATACGGGCTCGGCCCGTTAGTCCGACCGAACCAAACCAACCCCGGTTCGCGATGGACGCTCCGGCCACGGGCCCTCCCCCCGTGGCCGGTTTTTTGCCGTTCCTATGGAAAGACGAGCGGCAGCTGGCGCGGGCCGCGCACGGCACCGGCCGCCCAGGTGACGACCGCCCCCGGAGCGAGCGTGAATTCCGGGATCCGCCGCAGCCATTCCTCGAGTGCCACCGTCAGCTCCATGCGCGCGAGATGCGAGCCGATGCAGCGGTGGATCCCGAGGCCGAAGGCGGCGTGCCGATTCTCGGCCCGGTCGATCAGGACCTTGTCGGCATCCGGGAAGGCTGCCGGATCCCGGTTCGCCGCCGCGAAGGACAGCAGCACCATCTCGCCGGCCTTGAACGGGCAGCCGCCGATCTCCGTTTCCGCGACCACTTCGCGCGCGATCGTGACGGGCGAATAGGCGCGCAGGAATTCCTCGACCGCCGTCGGCATCAGCGACGGATCGGCGACCAGGCGCCGCCGATCCTCGGCATGGGTCGCGAGATGCCAAAGGCAGGAGCCGAGCGCGCTCCAGGTCGTGTCGATGCCGGCAATCAGCAGCAGCCTCACCATGCCGACGAGCTCGACATCGCTCATCGGCGCGCCATCGATCCTGGCCTCGATCAGACGGCTGATCAGGTCCTGGCCCGGCCGGGCGCGCCGCTTCGCGACCTCCGCCATGAAGAACCCAGCCATCTCCGCATGGGTGCGCATCACCAGTTCCGGGTCGTCGGTGCCGAGCACGAGCAGGTCGTTCAGCCATCGGCGGAACATGTCGCCGTCGGCGGCGGAGATGCCGAGCATCATCGCGGTGACGACGGCCGGGATCTCCTGGGCATAATGCGCAGCGCCGTCGCAGGCGCCGGCATCGATGAACCCATCGATCAGGCCGCGGCAGAGCTCGCGCACCTTGGCTTCGTAGGGCGCGATCGCGGCCGGCGTGAACAGCGGCAGCAGCACCGCCCGCTGGCCCCGGTGCTGCGGCGGGTCCGACGTGATCGGCGGGAACGGGACGAGCGGCAGTCGTTCGTCCCGAAGCACGATGCGCCGCGAGGAGAAATGTTCCGGATCGTAGGCGATTTCCCGGACATCGGCATAGCGGACCGGCAGATAGGCGCCCTCGAACCGGTCGGTATGGGCAATCGGGCAGCGCTGCCGCAGATCGTCCCAGATCGGATAGGGATTCTCGATCCAGCTCTCGTGCATATGGTCGAAATCGGTGGCCCAATCGGTCACCGGCGGGCGAGCGGTCATGGTCGGCCTCAATCCCTGGCGAAGCGAATGGCGAATTCCGGGCAGTTGACCTTCGCGAGGCGGGCCTTGGCCTCCAGGTCCGGCGGCACGGCGCCGTCGCCAAGGATGACGGCATTGCCGAGCGCGTCGAGCGCGAACAGTTCCGGGGCAAGCGCCACGCAGCGGCCATGGCCCTGGCAGCGCGCGGCATCGATTTCCACGCGCAGCGCCGATGCGTGCGTTTGTGCGCTGGTCGTCATCCGCAATGCCCCTCGAGCAACAGATCGAACTGCCGGTAGGTAATCTCAGCGAGATTACCTGCAGATTTCACGGGAAAGAAGCACGGGTTACCACTGCAACATGCAGGAGGAACGCCACCTCGCCGCTATGACACCAGGTGGCACGCCACCTTGCGCCCTGGCGCCACCTCCTTGAGCACCGGCACCTCGACCCGGCACCGGTCCATCGCATGCGGGCAGCGCGGATGGAAATGGCAGCCGGGCGGCGGGTTGAGCGGCGAGGCCGGGTCGCCCGTGAGCCGCGCCATGGTGACCTTCTGTGCCGGATCCGGCGTCGGCGTGGCGGCGCGCAGGGCCTGGGTATAGGGGTGCAGCGGCGTATCGAGCAGTTCCTCGGCCGGCGCCTGCTCGACGATCCGGCCCAGATACATGACGGCGACCCGCTGGCAGAAATAGCGCACCACGCCCAGGTCGTGGGAGATGAAGACGGAAGCGAGGTTGCGCTTCTCGCGCAGCTTGTTCAGCAGCACCAGCACCTGCGCCTGGACCGAGACGTCCAAGGCCGAGACCGGCTCGTCGAGGAACAGCAGCTCCGGCCCGACCGAGAGCGCACGGGCGATGCCGATGCGCTGGCGCTGACCGCCGGAGAATTCGTGGGGATATTTGTGCACCGCCTCCGCCGGCAGCCCGACCTCGGCCAGGAGTGCATGCACCCGCTCCTGCCGCTCGGCCGGCGTGCCGATGCCGTGGACCTTCATCGGTTCGGCGAGCGCGTCGCCGATGCGCCGGCGCGGGTTGAGCGAGGCGTAGGGATCCTGGAACACGATCTGCAGCCGCCGGCGCAGGCGCCGCAGGTCCGGGCCGGTCGCCTGGAACAGGTCGGCGTCGTCAATCAGCGCCTCGCCGCCATCGGGCTCGGTCAGGCGCAGGATGGTCCTGGCCGTCGTCGACTTGCCGCAGCCGGACTCGCCGACCAATCCCAAGGCCTCGCCGCGCGCGACCTCGAACGACACGCCGTCGAGCGCCTTCACCGTCTGCACCGGGCCGGCGAAGGCGAAGCCGGAGCGCACCGGGAAGGTCTTGACCAGATCCTTGACGACCAGCATCAGGCGCCTCCCTCGGCGCCGAGCCAGCAGCGCATGCGATGGTCGGCCCGCCGATCGTCGGCCGGCAACAGCGGCGGCCGTTCGGCGCAGCGCGGCATGACATAGGCGCAGCGCGACTGGAACCGGCAGCCAGCCGGCATCTGGAACAGGGTCGGCACCTGGCCGGGAATCGGCTCCAGCGCCTCCGGCCGCCGGTCGGCCCGCGGCACGGACGACAGCAGCGCTGCGCTGTAGGGGTGGTTCGGCCGGGCGAAGAAATCGTCGACCCCGGCGGTCTCGACCACATCGCCGCCATACATCACCACGACCCGCTGCGCGATCGAGGCGACGACGCCCAGGTTATGGGTAATGAACAGTACGGCCATGCCGTCCTCGGCCTGCAACTCGGCGATCAGGTTCAGCACCTGGGCCTGGATGGTGACGTCGAGCGCCGTCGTCGGCTCGTCGGCCAGCAGCACCTTAGGCCGGCACGCGACCGCCATGGCAATCATGACGCGCTGGCGCATGCCGCCGGAGAATTGATGGGGATAATCATCGATGCGCCGGGCGGCGGCCGGGATCTGCACCCGGTTCATCAGCCGCAGCACCTCGGCCCGCGCCGCCGCCCCGTCGAGCCCGCGATGGCGCCTGAGCGTCTCGGCGATCTGGAATCCCACCGGCAGGACCGGATTGAGGCTGGTCATCGGCTCCTGGAAGATCATCGAGACGAGATTGCCGCGCAGCCCCTCGAGCTCCCGGTCGCCCAAGCCGACCAGCTCGCGCCCATCGACCGTTACGCTACCGGAAAGAACC
>Ga0070730_10002067_pt1 | contig 18500 bp, 19 predicted proteins | sample Coa_R1_3_FD_66447 | JGI IMG/M metagenome (GOLD analysis project Ga0070730, IMG submission 66447) | Surface soil microbial communities from Centralia Pennsylvania, which are recovering from an underground coalmine fire - Coalmine... | ecosystem: Environmental > Terrestrial > Soil > Unclassified ... | reverse complement strand
TGGACCATTTTGCGGCGGCTATGTCCGTCGGTATCACAGCAGGTGATCTTGTTACGTTTTACACGTTATTCCGAGTTGGTGACCCTGAGGCTATGAATAAGATTCAACAGGGGCGGCGCATATTGGATGACATGAATTCGGGAGATACTGCCAAGGCGCCTCCGCTAGAACAAAACTCAGATAAATTCAAGAGAGCATTGGGGTCTTTGTTGGAACCAGATAAATTGAATAAATTCATTGATCTGTGGACAGATAAACCGCAGGAGGCCTTGCAAGAATTAGGTCTGAAACCAAAGGATGCTCAGGGTTTTTATGAACACTTGGCTAACAAAGGCGTCGTGCTCCAATGGCCGCTTTGGTTCTGAGTTTCCAATAGTGGCTTTGCGTTGATATTGTGCTTAGGTTGTCATGAGCAACCATAGCGGCAGGACGCGCCGAGAGCTACCCGGAACGCGAGCATTTGATGTTCCAACGGAAATACCATGGGCAGCACTTGACCGGCGATATTTTGCTCGTGTGGCAGGCCTGCCATCCCCGCTTGATGAGCTAGCAGTTGACCGTCGATTATTCACAGGCAAAGGGGATGCCGTCCGCTTCGATTCGTTAGCCGATATTCATCCGTTGGTCGCGTGCTTACCGTGGTTGTTTGATGAGGCGTTCCCAGCGGTTTCAATATCGGACGTTCTTGACATTGCCGAAGCGGGGGTCTTTCTTTCTATGGGCATGTTGTTGAACGACGTCTTTCAAGACGATCAGCTGTGCAACCGAGCAGATGTTCCTTTACTCCATCAACACCTTGTTCTAATGGCACAACGTCAGTTTGGCATTTTGTTTGAGTCGACGTCTCGATTTTGGTCCTATCTTGACAAATACACCCATCAATATGATCAGGCGTTACTGGCCCACGATCAGCATCGAGGAATGGTTAGAGCTTACACCTTGGAACAGATGCACACTATTGGCAGTGGCAAGGTGGCTCTTCTTAAAACTGTCAGTACAGCTTTAGCACTAAAGGGCCAAGGAGAACATCATGTCATGCGGTTGGAGAATGCAATTGATTCATTGACAGCGGCAATGCAATTGGGAGACGACATCGTCGATTGGGCAGATGACTATCAATTACAGAATTACACATTCCCCCTGACTTGCGTCATCCCTCAAGCAAATTGGCCAGCGCCACAATTATCGGTAGAGGAAGTCGGTCGCCTATTTGATAGTTCTGTGATACGCGAGAACTTGGTCGCGCAAGTTATCCAATGGTTTCAATTGGCGGCCACCATTATTGATGAACTGAATTGCCCGCATTGGGCAGCTTTTGTAATGAGCTGTATAGAGCTGTCGAGAGATTATCAGGAGTCAATAGTTGCACGGAAGCTGTTAAGGGTACTTGCGGGCCAACAAATGATCGTTCAGTGAATGGCCGTTGTCTCAGACCAATGACTCTGTTGGCGAAATCAGGCCGGCGCCAGGGCAGTATTGCCGAAGGCCGTTGTGATTTTAGACTCGCCATTCGGCGATTACTTGCTCAAGCCCGACCCACCAAAAAGCAGCTATCAGACCTGGGGGCATAGACAAATCATTGACAGTCAATTAGTCCTCAGGCTGTAAATAGACTGTACTAAAGCAAAAAACCCCTGGTTTTCAGGGGTTTTTGGGTCATTTCGGGGGATTTTAAGTCCGCAACGTCTGCCATTCCGTCACCGCCCCGTGAAAACACCGCAGAATTTAGGGTTTCTCAGTCTCCATTTTGTGCTGGAATTTCAAGAATTAATCCACAAGCTGTAAATAGACTGTAACTATGGGTTCGGCCGCAACACAAAAGTATCTCTGCAAACTAAGGGTAAGCGCCGCTACGGACACGCCGATCCCAACCCGTCAATTATACACTTGCTCATTTTTCGCCTGAAATATGAGTAATTCCCAGATCAGCAACATGGACTTTGAGTGCCCCAGTCACAACCGTCGTTGGTTGAAGGCAGCTCGGCCGCAGATCATTTCCGCGCTTCGCACCGCGGATTCTGCCTCACCTGTGGGCATGACCTCGTTTCGCGGCAATTTGGCTTCTTTTTTTCACCGCCAACGCACACAGCGGATTCTGTCTCCGCTGTGTGAATGGTCTCCTATGCTGCTTCTCTGACCATTCTGACATCAGCTGAACCTCACACGGGAGTTCTCATCCGCCATCGCCCGGGGAAGCCTGCAAGGTTTGCGGACTGAGAAACTCCACGAGTGCAAATAGGTCGGTACGAAGACATCGCGGCTCCTAGCCTCTAGTCAGAGGCAACGGTCTGCAAAACCCTTATCGTGGGTTCGAGTCCCACCGTCGCCTCTTTAATGCTCAAGATACCCTGGTTTCCAGGGCTTTTTCGTTAGTCCGGAACGCTCGGTCATTTTGTTGCTGCTCAAACGAATAAGGGTCCAGCAATCCCTTCTGCTTAGTCCCGAAACTGTTTCGTCTGCGGTTGCGTCTGGCAAAGGACATTTTCAAGGAAACTTCAGGCGTCTCCAAAAAACACACAAGGGTTTATGTTGCCAATCGAACAAGGGACCATCTTGAGCCGATAAACGCCGGTGCCAGAATTCGGCAGCACACAGAGAATTCCAACTGGGTGAAGGTTTGATGGCGATTCTTACTTCCGGAGACATTTAGGATGAAAGATTGCAATCGCTGCTCAGGCCAGCCTGAGCAGACACGCGTAAAGGATGAAATTCGCCTGCTGCAACCATCCGCCAGGGCCTAGACTGAGCGCACTGATGGGTTGTTGTAGCGCATTATAGTCAGGGCGAGTCATACCCTCGATCAAGTAGATCGTTGTAAACAGGACAGCACCTGCTACACCCAGCATCGGCCACCTCAGAAGTGTGCGCGGTACTATCGTAAAGGTAGCAGGTAACTCTCGATTATTTTCACTGTTTATGACGTGGCTTCGACTTGCTCGGCGTCGGTCGAGAACGCGACGGCCTTTTGCTGCTCGAAGGCTGATAGTCTCTCTTTGAGCGCATTGGTTACCAGGCGATAGGCATCTGAACCCAACAGGAGGCGGCGGGGTGGGTTCTCAGACAGCGCCGTCTGGATCATAGCGGCGATGATTTTGGTCTGACTCCCTGGCATCCGCGAAGCCGGTATCGGTGGGCGGTCAGCGGGGCCGCCTCGATACGGTTCGCTGACCGGAACGCGCGTGGCGGCTTCCTGAAAGCTGTTGGGGATGAGACCTGGCTCGACGAGTGTCGTCCGAATGCCGAACGGTTCGACCTCCTGGACAAAGGCTTCATAAAAGCCTTCAATGCCCCACTTAGTGGTACTGTAGAGTGCGAAACCTGGGATACCATTGTGCCCTCCCATGCTAGACAACTGCATGAGCCGCCCGCCGCCCTGACGACGCAGATAGGGAACGACGATGCGAGCCAGTTGGATTCCGGCGGTCAGGTTGGTGGCGATCATTTGGTCAAGGAGGTTATTGGTCAGGTCTTCTGTCGCACCCCAGACTGCGAAGCCAGCATTGGAGACGACCACGTCAATGCGCTGGTGATCGTCGAATGCCTCCTTGACGACGCGCGCCATTTGCACAGTGTCCGTGACGTCAAGCTGGCGCACCCATAAGCGGTCGCCGTGAACGGCGATAAGGTCATTCAACTGCGAAGGATCGCGCAGCGTCGCGGCGACGTTATCTCCACGAACAAGCGCTTGCTGGGTCAGTTCGCGGCCAATGCCTCGTGACGCTCCTGTAATAAACCATGTTAAAGCCATCTTTCATCCCTCCTCATTAACTATCCAGTTCACCAACGATCTCTGCGGCGATAGCTCTTTAGACCTGAGCCCTTCCGCCATCAACGAACAGTTCGATACCGGTGACGTAGCTTGAGTCGTCCGAAGCCAGGAAAAGTACGCCTTTAGCCACTTCGTACGGCTGCCCCATGCGGCCCATCGGGGTCGTGGACACGAGCATGGCTCGCACGTCGGCGGGAACATTAGACTGTTGGATGTGCGTTTCGATAGGCCCAGGGCTCACAGCTTCGGCTTGCGCTACTCCACATCGGGGCTGCGCTGGGCGTTATTGGGCAGAAACAGAAAGATCAACACCGCCGAGATGAACATGACGATGACGCCCACGAGCAGGGCTTGCTGCATTCCGGTCACGTAAGCCAACTTAGAAGCATCCAGGATTCCCTGTGCGCTCTCCGGCAGTTGGCTCACCACAATGTGCGCCCCTTGAATGCTCCGCAGGATGGTCTCGCGCGCCAGGTCGGGAATCTGCGGTAACGCCTTCAGCGGACCAGCCAGACTGTCGCGATAAACGCTGTTCAAAATCGATCCGAGGATGGCGACGCCGAGCGCTCCGCCAATCTGCCGGGTCATGTCGTTCATGGCCGAGCCGATGCCAGACTTTCGGATCGGGACTGACTGCATCACGGAATTGGTGGCTGGACTGGTTGTCAGGCCAAAACCAGCGCCGAAGATCACTTCCGTGATGAAAATCAAGCTGTAAGCAGTATCGACGGCGACGATGAGACGGAGAAGGAGTAAAGCTATGCCCACCAATAACGCGCCTACCGCAACCGTTCGCTTGGTGCCAAAGCGCGCCGCAATTTTCGCCGACCTCGTCGCAACGACGAACAATGTGATGACCAGCGGCAGTTGAATGACGCCAACCGTGAGCGGATCATAACCCAGGACCGATTGGAAATACTGACTCAGCGCGAAGATCAGGCCAAAGAAACTAAACGTCAGCAGAACAACAGCCGCGTTTGCAAAGGTGAAAGACGGGTTGGCAAAGAAGCGCAGCGGCAGCATCGCATTCGGGGCACGGCTTTCCCAGATGACAAACACGAGCAGTACCACCAGGGCCACGCCAAAAGCCTCAAGCACCTGTGGGGCTGTCCAGGGAGCGTCCCCGGCACTGATAATCGCGTACACCAGGGCGAACAATCCGACGACGGATAGGAACACGCCCGGCAGGTCAAGAGATGGCGCGTGGTCATCGCGCGATTCGGCAATAAAAATGCGTCCGCCAACGATTGCCATAAGAACTATCGGCAGATTGACGACAAAAATAGACGGCCAACTGAAGAACTTGAGCAGCAAGCCCCCGGCCAATGGCCCAATGCCAGCGCCCAGGCCAAAGATGGCCGCCCAAATTGCGATTGCCCGCGCCCGTTCCTGAGGAGGGAAACTGGCATTGATGATAGACAGGGTGGCAGGCATGATCAGCGCCCCGCCGATGCCCATGCAGCCTCGCATCAGCGTGAGCAGTCCAGATGTCGTGGACAGGGCGCTGCCCAGGGAACCAAGTCCGAAAATGACCAGGCCGATCTGAAGTCCACGTTTTCTGCCGATTTTGTCGTCGAGCGCACCCATCGTCAATATCAGCGAAGCGAACACCAGGATGTAAGAATCCACGATCCATTGAAGGTCGCTACCGCCCGCGCGCAGGCTTCGTGAGATAGATGGCAGGGCGACGTTGAGAATGCTCGTATCGACGCTGATGACCATAAGGGACAGGCAGATGAAGGTCAATGCCTTCCAACGCGAGGCATACGAGGCTATCGATTCAGTCTCAGTAATAATGGGCTTTACGACTTCCAATTCAGCAGTCATGTGCTACTCTCCTCTACAGTTAGCTGTATATACAGCTTTTTCGACAAAAAAAAGGGTCATTTCTGGATTCGTGCGACCAGATCTGCCCAATCCGCCAGCAGCGCGCGCTGGCGATCTGCCCCAATCCGGTTGATGACATGCTCCTGGGCTTGCTGCCACAGCGGAAATGTCTTGACCAGAGTCTCCCGCCCGCGATCTGTCAGCTTCACAATACGGGTGCGGCGATCTGTGCCTTTCACAGTATCTACCAGCCCTTCTCGCTCCAGAGGTTTCAAATTGCGGGCCAGTGTCGTCGGGTCCATACCCAACTGAACGGCCAGGGGAGTCACGGCGATTGCGTTGCTGACGCCGATGGCTCCCAGGAGCAGGAATTGGGTCGCCAGCAAGCCGCTCGGTTCGAGAAACTCATCGTAGAGTTGCGTAATTACCCGCGTCGTCTTGCGAAGATTCGCACAGGTACACTGCGAGACGACATATTGAAATTGGCGCAGGTCAACCTTGGGAGGGTGGTTCGACATAGACAGAAAGCAGTATATACAGGTATTTCGGTGTTGTCAAGCTGGGGAGGGTCGGTAAGCCGGGCTTGCTTCTACTGCAACTCAGTGGCGCGATGATGTTTGAACTGCAGGCCGCCATCAGTCACTGGCAGCGGTACCACTCACATTTGATGCAGCCCGGCGATCGGCCGGCTTCGGCGACGACCTCCCTCAGGACCCGCTCTAATCTCGGTCGCACCGCTGTTGGATGTTAGCTGAAATGTAAATGACTACCATGTTAGGCTGCCTGAGCTCCACGGGCTTGCGGCCAGTACGCCACCCTCCTAGGCCACTTTGATGGCATGCAACTCGATGCGGCCCAGGCGCGCTCGGGGCATCCTGGAAGCCACATGGATGGCCTCATTGAGGTCGCCGACTTCCAGCAGGTAAAACCCGTGCAGCGATTCGGCGGTCTCGGCTGGCGGGCCGTCGCTGGTCGACAGTTCCCCGTTCCTGACGCGCACGGTCACGGCGGCGCCAGGCCGTTCGAGCCCCCATTCCACGACGAGTTGGCCGCTGTCGTGGTAGACCTCCGCAAAGGCCCAGTTCTCCAGGTCGAGCTGATCCTTTTCTGTTTGGGACATCCGCCGCAGCGCCAACTCATCCAGCAAGACCAGGCACAGGTATTTCATGGTTATCCCCCGTTCAGCGCCTACGGTCGGGTGGCTAGATCCGCCTGGGCAGCGTCGGCGGTCCGGTCGGGGAGGCGCGGGCCGCCCTCGGCGTTCCCGTCGGCTGGAACTGGCTGAACCGCGGGCGAGCGCCCAAACTCGTAATGCCAGATCGCGGGACGTGACATGAGCATCAGCCCGGCGGCAAGCGCCAAGAGGATCGCGTTGGCCTGGATCGCCGTTTCCACTCCCATCCGCTGTCCCAACTGCCCGATCCACAAAGCCGCGAGGGGCTGCGCGCCAATCGTCGTCACGATAAACAGGCTGAGCAGACGCCCACGCATCGCTGGCGGCGACATCAGTTGCACCAGCCCCATGGTCATCGTCAAGACCATCGTTGCCCCCACGCTGATCATAAACAGCGCGGTCATGGACAGACCGGCGATGCGCGCATGGGCAAAAAGGGTCAGCCAGAAAGCCAACCAGAACTGGGCCGCCAGCATGATGCCCCCACTGCGCTGGCGCGCTTGCGCCCACGGGATGATCGCGACCACGGCCAGGAGCGCGCCCAGTCCGGAGGCGGCCATGAGAAGGCCGAGGGTTTCCGCATTACCGTTGAGCAGTGTGCTGGCCACTGCCGGCATGAAATTGATGAGGATCGAGAAGACGAAGACCGTTTGAAGGATCGCCAGGAGGAACACATCCACCATCCGTGGATCGCCCCGGAGATAGGCCACAGCCTCCACGATCTGTTTGAGCTGTCCCGTGCCGGCCCGTGGTCTGGCCTGCTGCTGGGCGGCCCGCACGACGATCAGGCTGGCGATGACCGCCAAGAAGCTCACGCCATTGAGCCAGAATGCCGGAGCCACACCGATGCGCGCCACCAACGGCCCCGCCAATGCTGGGCCCAGGATGCGGCTGACCTGGACGATCATGACGTTGAGATTGACCGCTTGGCGCACCTCGGCCATCCCCGTGAGATCGCCCAGGAAAGCCTGCTGTGCGGGTAAGTCCAGCGCGTTGACGGTGCCGAGCAGAAAGCTGAGGACATAGAGGTGCCAGATCTGCACCAGCCCCGCCTGGGTGAGCACGGCCAGGACAAAGGCCAACAGCATTGCGGCGACCTGGGTCGCAATGAGCAGTTTACGGCGATCGAGACGATCGACCCAGATTCCCGCATACGGGCTGAACAGCAAAAGCGGCAGGGCGTTCAGCATGCCGACGATCCCCAGCGCGGCTTCCGAGTGCGTCAACTGCCAGACCACCCAAGCCTGTGCCGTCACCTGCAAAAAGGTTCCGATCAGGGAAACGGTCTGACCCCCGAAATAGAATCGAAAGTTCGGATAGCGCAACGGCGAAAAGTTGTCTCGCAACGTTCGCCAGGTAGTCGCTAGAGTTGTCAACAGGTTGTCCCTTCTTTCTCGACCGGCGACAGGTCCCAGGTGAATTCGGAGCCGCCCCACCCCGCAACCCTCTGCAGGACGCCCTAGACAACTCTGCGGCCAGGTTCGAGAGTGCGCATTTCCATTTTGATAGCCGTTTGGCCACCCTTCGAGAACGCTTCCAGGGCCGTGCCGACTCTTGGTTCAGCAACCATATGGGTCGTCCACCAGGCTTCCAGCCCTGGCCGTTCCGTCAGCGCCTTGAATACGTTGTCTGGCACGGCGGCAATCATTTCTTCGAGCAATATGTCCGACATTTTCATCTCCTCATCAAGCACGTTGAAATCGATTACCCGCAAGACTGCTGTCTGGCGTGCTGGCCGAAATGCGGGAGAAAATCAGGCGGCGAGTTGAACGTCGCGCATCACATAGCGTGCAAAACGGTAGTCCCGGATCGCAGACACCTTCAACGCCTTCCAGGTGAGCCGGATGAAGTAGGCCGGTGGAGCCGAAGGCGCAGCGGTGTCGTAAACCAGGATGGCGAGACGGCCTTCGATTTGGCCCACGGCCGCTCGCCAATCCTGGAGCTGGCTGTAAGAGTGGAAGTAGCGTGGGCTGACCCAGGCCGCCCCGGCCCGCTTAACCTGCCCGACCAGGTCGAGCTGGACATCTTCAGCCAGCATCGCCGTCAGGGAGTCAAAATCGCGGGCATTAAAACGCTCGACGTAGCGCTGCAGCAGTTCACGCTCCTGGTCGTCCAACGGCGGCGCACTGATCTCGACGGTCTGGCTCAGCTCGCGCAGGCGAGTCCGCCCGCGATGCAGGGTGGCTTTGATCTCCGGCACCGTGGCATTGAGCAGCTCGGAGATGTCGGCGAGCGAATAACCCAGCACGTCCTTCAGGATCACGCAGCTTCGCTGCCTGGGGGCAAGTTTCAGGAAGACGGACAACGCCAGCGCCGTCAACTCCTTTTCCTCGAGCGGTTCATCGGGCTCGGCGGTCGTCGGGTAGTCCTCCAGGAGCTCCAGCTCCTGGTTCGCCCGGCGGCGCAGATGGTCGGCCGCCTTGTTGTGCGCTACCCGAAAGAGCCATCCGCGCACATTGGCGCGCCGATCGAGCTGGTCGATGGAATCGTACGCGCGGACGAGCGTATCTTGCACCACGTCCTCGGCATCAACCGCCGAGCCGATCATGTGGGCCACGTAGCGGTGCAGCGCTGGCCGGATGTCCTGGATGAGCGCCTCCAGCTCAGCCTGGGAGAATGTCTGAGGCGATGACGACGTCATGGGCGCCCTAGCGACCGGCCGCTGCCGGTATGTTGAGCGGCTTCAGCCGCCCCTGCTCAGAAAAGCCAAAGGCCAGGCCAGCCTGGTATGCCGGATCCGTCAGGAGGCTGACCACGCCCTGACCGACCATCTCTGGCGTCAGTGGCACGCCAGCGTGCAACCGCTGCAGGTAAGCCTGTTCACTGATCCCTTCGCGCGCGGCAAACACCGCTAACGAAGCCCGGCCCAATTCGGTCTGGTCCGTGAGCCTGGGCACGAGGACCGCGAAGCGCAGGCCGAGCCCCCTCGCATTGGCTGCTTCCTGGAAAGAGTTCGCCAGGAACCACTGCATGCGCTTGGCGCTGCCGTAGCTCCAGACCAGCGGCGAACTGCTGGCGATAGCGGCCCCGCTCGACACGATCATGACGACGCTGCCCGGCTTCAGCGGCAGCCGGAGGGCTTCGGCGCCAAACTCGAACGTCCCCCTGACGTCCGTGTCCCAGTTGCGGCTGAACTGTTGCCAGGATTGCTCTGGGACTGGAAGCATGGAAGGCATGGCCCCCGCGTTGAGGACGAGGATATCCGGGCGGAGCTCTTGCAGGAGCCGGGCCGCGAGTTGTGGATCGCTGACGTCCGCGACGCTCGTTTGCACGCCGCTGACTTCGCGTTTGAGCTGATCCAGATCGCCGGCATGCCGGGCCAGGGCGTAGACCGTCGCGCCCGCCGCGGCCAGGGCCTCCACCATGCCGCGCCCAAAGCCCCGGCTGCCGCCGATTACCACTACCCTTGTGCCGCTCAAGTGAGTCATGGCAATGCCTCCGCGCCCGCCGGCTGGGCCAGGAACGCCAGGTTCAGGGTTTCGCGCTCCTCGACCGTCATTTGCCAATCCAGCGCCGCCCGATTCTCGCCGAGCTGACGGGGGTTTTTGGCGCCCGGAATCGGAAGCACGCAAGGGTCCGTCGTCAACAACCAGTTGAGCGCCGCTTGAACGGAAGAACACCCGTGGCGGCGCGCCACCGCGTCCATCGCTAGAAATAGCGGTTCAAGATTGCCAAGGACCGGCGGTTGTGTGAACAGACGCCGGATCGTCCCACGCCTGGCCCCATTTTTGAGGGCGGGGTCCATCTTCCATTGACCAAACATTGCATCCAGGAACCGAAAGGGAACTTTCACCGGCTGTGCCAGCTGCTGTTGCCCGTTACGAAACTTGCCGGTCAGAATACCTTGCGCGAGGGGATGATACGCGATGAGCGCCATATTGAGCTCGCGGCAGGCCTGCAGGACGCCGTTGTCCATCATCATGCGATTGAAAATGTTAAAGGCGACCTGGTTGGAGGCCAGCGGGACCCCACGCGCGGCCAAACTACTGTGCATGGCCCTCAGCAGCCCGGCGTTGAAATTACTGACGCCCACGGCCCGCACTTTGCCCAACCTGACGGCCCGGGCCAACTCTTCGGCAAAGTCATCAATCGCCCTGGCCTCAACCGGGTAGTGAATCTGGTACAGGTCAATCTGCTCTACACCCAGACGCTTCAGGCTGGCATCGACCTCGGTGAGGAGTGTCTTGGGATTGAGTTTACGGAAAGACGGTACCAAGGGGACCCCATTCTCGAACTTCGTGGCAATGAGAATGGGCCGGCCATCCCGCTGGCGGAAGCGCCCGAGCAGCCGCTCCGATTCGCCACGGCCGTAGACCGCCGCTGTATCGAAAAAGTCTATCCCGGCATCCAGGCTTGCCCGATAAGTCGCGTACAGGTCGTCCTCTCCGTACCGCTTGCCATATCCCATGAGGGTTTCCCCCAACTACCGGCTCCGACACCCAGGGCAGGCAGCGAAATCCCGGTCGCGCCAAGCGTTCTCCTATCAAAGCCCATGGCGGCCTCAGTCTGGATGCGAAAAGATGACGACGTGCTCGGTCTTGATCTTGCCCTGGTCGTCGAGCGCGTAGTGCCGTCCGGAATAGATCGTCAGCCGGCCGCCGCTGAGGTCCGCCTGGACGCTGACTAAGAGCAGCGCATGCCGTTCGTCGCCGACGCTGGCCATGATCTGGGCGCTGCCCGGGATCAGCGGCTGCCGGGTGAGCGCCTCCATGAACGAATCGCTGCCGTGGCCCTCAACCAGATTAGGCCTGTCGGGCTCGGCGTTAAGGAGTATGAAATGGACGTCCTCGGCCAGGAGGCTGCGGGCCGTGGTGAAGTCGTGATTGGTGAAGGCCTCGACGTGAGCGCGGGCGACAGCGACGGCCGGAGAATCCGGTTGGACGGGGGTGCGAATGCTGCGAGTTAATGGCTGCATTGGTCATGGTCCTTTTTCGAGATCGATATCCCTACTACGCCTGAGAGGCCAAAAAGGATACGGTCGAGTCGATGGGTTGAGCTGTCGGCGGTCAGGAACTGTTGGACAGACTGGAATATCGGAAGCGGGAAAATCCGGGGAAACGGCCCAGGTGAAGAACGCGGACAGGCTCACCCAGTAGTTGCGCAGGCTCTTGGGCGCTAGTGGCGAATTGTTGCTCGTGATGCGCCGCGGCTGATGCTCCTGCCCCAGCCAGGCCAGGCAGGCAGACAGGTCTGCGGGCAGGATGCGCTCGACGGCGGCCGCGCCGGAGTAGTTCGACCACAACTTCAAATGATCTTGGTAGCTGCGGAGCGTGGTGGGACTGATGGCTTCAGCGCTCTTGTACAGGAGGAAGCCGCGGACAGCTTTGGCTAGGGGTAGACCCGATATACGACGGTTCACGGTGATCTCCTCTTTGGAAGGGAGTCTCACCGACCGTGCCTGCGCGATTGGATCGCGTCACGAAAGGAGATGTAGCTGGTTTTGCGCGATGATTGACCGCCCAGCGCGCATCTGCCTGAGGCGCGCCTGGCCAATCTTGAGCTTCTCGCCCAAGCGAGTTCGCCTTGGGTCAAGGTCTGGCCTAGTGTGCGACGGTTAATGAAGTGCAGCTTCGTGATCCGGCGTCTCACGAACCGAACACCGCCGGGCCAACAAAATACTGGAGCCCGATGGGCTCCGGTATCGTTCTGCAGCGGGGGCGGATTCGAACCGCCGGCCTCCGAATTATGAGCCCGACGACACCCTTCTCCATCGCAATGCTGCTGCATGCTGATTCTAGTTGTCAGGATAAGATCAGTCCCCACGAAATAAGTTGCTTGCACGTTGGGATTGACCATTTGGATCGACTTGTTTGTACCTCGGAAGTAATTGGGGCAGGTTTGTTGACAGTCCCATCAAAGTCTTCATAATTCCCCTATACCTGTTTAACGGGACGAGCAAGGGAACAACCAAATAAGCTCGTAGACCCTTACTCGGTTTTCGAACACTCTTACGCGAAATCCGACATTCTAGAGCGGCGCAAAAGTTAGGGTCTGCAAAACCCTCAACTTGGGTTCGAGCCCCACCGTCGCCTCAGGAACGCTCATGAAGCCCTGGAAAGCCGAGACTGTAGCACGACTACCGGGATGGTGCAGACTCCCGGTATGATGCCTGCCAAACACACCACTAAGCCCCGCGAAACTCGACTGGGTCCAGGGGCGTACCTGCCCGACTCGACGGAAGGGTTGAGGCGGGTAGAAGACCTGCCCCGACCCAAAATCATCCCTCAAGACCGGAACTATCGTCATCTGCCTTGCCCAACTTGTGGGCGGGCTGCCTATCGGGACCGCGTGTTCCAAAGGCGATTGCATGACTTAGGCGACCTGGTTTCCGGACGGCCCCGCGAGCTCGAGCTGACCTATTCGCAGCACTATTGTTCGGCGTGCCGGAAGTACTTCAACGCCGATACGTCCGACCTGGCCCCACCCGGCGGGCACTATACACTTCGGGTGACGGCTCTGGCCGTGCGCTTGGTGGTGGAAGACGGCTTGCCTCTGCGCGCAGCCAGTTGGCATCTGTGGCGCGACCAGCGCGTGTTCGTCCCCTTTGCGACCCTCCAGAACTGGGTGGAAGCCGGGGGGGAAAAGGGCCGCTGACCGCTTCCAGACAGACTACTTGGACTGGGCGCTGGCGACCTTCTCCGGCTACCTAGCCGCTGACGAACTCTATGATTGGCCGTTCTGTGTACTTTCCATTGTGGACAACCGTGCCTTCCAGCGTCTGTACTACCAGGTGCTCGATCACGATGCCACGCCAGAGGATGTGTTGACTTTCTTCCAGCAATTTCGAGCGATCCTGGACGCCCGCGGCCTGGGCGTGCGCGCGATGACCACTGACGGGTCTGGACTCTATCCCACCGCAATTGCTGCTGTTTTTGGCGCCATTCCTCATCAGGTGTGCCAGTTCCATGTGCTGCATCAACTGAATGAAGCCGTGTTGCATGCGGTGGCCAGCGTGCGCAAGAAACTCGCCGCCCAGCAACCCAAACTCCCGCATGGACGCCCTCCCAAGCGGCTGGCCCCGTTAGCCCGCCAACGCCAACGGCTCGAAGACAAGATCCGCAACCTTTACACCTACCGCTATCTGTTCATCCAGCACCACCTGACCCCGGCCGAGCGGCAAACGCTCGAGTGGATCACGCGCGGTCTGCCACACCTGCGCACCTTGCGCGCCACACCTGCACCACCGTCAGGTGCGTGTCATGGACGAGGTCTACCGTCTCTTCGACCGGCGTTGCCGGACCGAGACGGCTCTGGCCAAGCTCGCCCGCCTGCGTCAACGGGTGCAGCGCTTCACGTACGTGGGGAAAACGCTCCAACGTCTGTTTGGCACCCACGTCGAGAAGGCGCTCACCTTTCTGGATGATCGGCTCTTGCCGGCCACCAGCAACGCGGTGGAACGCGCCAACCGCCGGCATCGCAAGATGCAGAAAACGATCTATCGCGTGCGCACCCTGGCCCACATTGTCGAGCGCATTGCCCTCGATCTGCTGCGCGAGGCGCGCGCTCAGTCGCGGGCTCAAACCCTGCAACTCCTTCACCGGGCTCGCGCAGCGCCAGCGTGGTTTTTGGCCCGGTAGTCGTGCTACAGTCTCTGAAAATCAGGGATTTTTTGCTGCTTTCGGGGTGATTTTAAGTCCACAACGTCTGCCGATTCGATAATGTCTCTTAACGTAGTGTAATTTGACAAAAAGGGTCATCGGCGCCTCTATGGGTGATTGCCACACCATCCCACGGAGGACACACGATGACCACGGCCACTATGGCACTAGTGGAGTACTTGCGCAAGGTGGAATTGGAGCTGGACGTTGACTGGCTGCGGCCAATGGTCCAGCAGTTTACGCAGGCGCTGATCGAGATGGAAGCCGAGCAGAAGATCGGCGCTGCGCGCCACGAGCGTAGCCCCAACCGTCTGGCGCAACGCAACAGCTATCGGGAGCGCGGACTGGCCACCCGGGTCGGCGAGTTGGAGTTGCGCATTCCCAAGCTGCGGACGGGCAGTTTTTTCCCGAGCTTGCTGGAGCCGCGCCGGCGAGCGGAAAAGGCCCTGGTGGCGGTGGTGCAGGAAGCCTACGTCGAAGGGGTCAGCACCCGGAAAGTGGACGACCTGCTGGTGGCGTTGGGCCTGAATGGCATCGACAAGAGCGCGGTCTCGCGGGCCTGCAAGGCGCTGGACGAGGTGATTGAGCCGTTTCGCAATCGGCCGCTGAGTGGCCCCTACCCGTACCTGTGGCTGGATGCGCTGTACCTGAAAGTGCGCCAAAACCACCGGATTGTTAGCAAAGCCCTGGTGATCGCCATTGGGGTGAGTGAGACGGGGGAGCGGGAAGTGTTGGGCTGGGCGTTGGGCGCCAGCGAAGAGCAGGCGTTTTGGCAAGAATTTCTGCGCCATCTGGTCGGCCGTGGCCTGAGGGGTGTGCAGTGGGTCATGAGCGACGCGCACGAAGGGCTGAAGGCGGCAATTGGCCAAACCCTGGCCGGGGCGACTTGGCAGCGCTGCCGGGTGCACTTCATGCGCAATCTGTTGGCCCATATCCCACAAGGCGATAAGTCGCTGGTGGCCGCCACCGTGCGGACGATCTTCGCGCAACCGAGCCGAGAAGCGGCGCGGGCGCAGGTGGACCAGGTGGCGCACATGCTCGACCAACGCTGGCCCAAAGCCGCCGCGCTCTTGCGCTCAGCGGAGCCGGATACGCGAAGCGTGGCCTACATGAGCTTCCCGCGGGAGCACTGGACTCGGATCTATTCGACCAATCCGCTCGAACGGCTCAACCGGGAGGTGAAACGGCGCACGGATGTGGTGCAGGTTTTTCCCAACGACGACGCGGCGCTGCGCTTGGCCGGTGCCATCTTGCTCGAAACGGCGGACGAGTGGGCGGCCGACGAGCGACACTATTTCAGCCAGGCCACGCGTACGCGTGCAGCGCCTGGCCGATCCGGTCGCTGCGCCGCCCGCCGTGCTCAGCGGACCGGCGCTAGCGCCGGTCCGCTGAGCACGGCGCACTTTGTTTCATCTGGGCCCAGGGAGGCATGTTGACCCTTCGCGCCAATTACACCATTGACTGAGACACATACCAACAGACCCTTAGCCGCAATTGGCGGAAAGCCGAATAAGGGTGCGCAAAAAAAAGCGCATAAGGTGCTGCAAAACACTCAACGTGGGTTCGAGCCCCGCCGTCGCCTCTGTAACACTCAAGAAGCCCTGGAAAAGCCAGGGCTTTTTGTTTGCCTGAAGCGCCCTTCCCTTTCGCTAGGATGACGTGCGCTTCTGGAGACACCGCCAGCCATGACAAGGTTCCTTGCATAATAGCGGATAAGGGTCTGTCGCAATGGTATGGAACCTTATTCCCTTCGGGGCCAGCCGGCAAAGGTGCAGATAGTTCGATGGTCCCCGGTAATCATGAGAAAACCTATCGGGCCAGTCAACAGCGGGCAATGCCAAGCAACAGACATAAGACAGTCGATGCTTCAAGCACGCTCCGTTATCAGAACACGCCCGCGTTAGGCCGCCGCCTGGTGTGTAAGCGTGGCCAAGCCCAGAACAGGCTATACTTCGCGAAGTGGCAATATTGAATAGTTGATCGATGTCTACACCCATTTTAGCAACTAAACTCTATATCCCGTCACCTCGGCCTACAGTGGTCGCTCGTCCGCGCCTGATGGAGCGACTGAACGAAGGGCTCAAGCGCGCGCCCGGCGTGACCCTTATCTCGGCCCCGGCCGGCTTTGGCAAAACCACGCTCGTCAGCGATTGGGCCGCCAGCAGCGAACGATCGGTTGCCTGGTTAGCGCTAGACGCAGAGGACAACGATCTCGCCCGCTTTCTGATCTACCTGGTCGCCGCCCTACAGACTGTTGCGGCGAATGTGGGCGCCGGGGCATTGGGCGCGCTCCAAATGCTCCCGCCCCCGCCCGCCGAGTCGATCCTGACGACCGTGCTCAATGATCTGGCCCACCTCCCGGATCCGTTCGTCCTGATCCTGGACGACTACGACGTGATCGAGGCCAAACCGGTTGACCTGGCGCTCACCTTTCTGCTTGAGCACCTGCCGCCGCAGATGCACCTGGTGATCACCACCCGCGAGGACCCCCAGCTGCCGCTGGCCCGGCTGCGCGCCCGCGGGCAGCTCACCGAGCTGCGCGCCGCCGACTTGCGCTTTACCGCCGCCGAAGCCGCCGAATTTCTCAACGCGGTGATGGGGCTGCACCTCTCCGCCGCCGACCTGGCTGCTCTGGAGAACCGCACCGAAGGCTGGATTGCCGGCCTGCAGCTCGCGGCGCTCGCCCTGCGAGGGCCTGCGTCGATGCAGGGACAGACCGACGTGACCGGGTTCATCCAATCGTTCACCGGCAGCCACAAATTCATCCTGGACTACCTGGTGGAGGAAGTCCTGCAGCGGCAGCCCGAAACCGTTCAGACGTTCTTGCTGCGCACCTCCATCCTCGACCGGTTGTGTGGTCCGCTGTGTGAGGCCGTGCTGCTGGACCCTTCGGTTTCCGGACAGGCCACTCTGGAAGCTATCGAACGCGCCAACCTGTTCATTATCCCCCTGGACAACGAGCGGCACTGGTACCGCTATCACCATCTCTTTGCGGATTTGCTGCGGCAGCGACTGGAACAGCCTCTGCTCCCGGGCGCGGCCTCGGCCGCCGGGACGGTTAAGCCGGGCCGGGCCGTCGATGCGCTTCATCAGCGCGCCAGCCAGTGGTACGAAGACCACGGCCTGGAGCTCGAAGCCTTTCACCATGCGGCCGCTGCCCACGATATCGAGCGCGCCGAGCGGTTGGTTGAAGTCCAGAGGATGCCCCTGCACTATCGTGGAGCGTCGGTCCAAGTGATGCACTGGCTGGAGTCGCTGCCCACGACGGCTTTGGATGCCAGGCCCGCGTTGTGGGTGACATATGCCGAGACGCAGCTTTTTGCCGGCCAAAATACTGCCGTGGAACAGAAACTGCAGGCGGCGGAAGCCGCGCTACAAGCGGCCGTGCCCGATGACCGGACCCCCGACCTGGTCGGCCGAATTGCCGCCATGCGGGCGACGTTAGCGGTCATTCAGCATGATATCGAAACCATCATGGCCCAGTCGCGCCGCGCCCTGGAGTATCTGCACCCCAGCAACTTGCCCGTACGCACGGCCACGACCTGGGCCCTTGGCTATGCCTATCAGCTCCGGGGAGACCGGGCCGCGGCCAGCCAGGCCTATGCCGAAGTCATAGCGGTCGGCCAGTCATTTGGGAATTCCATCTACACCCTGGCGGCTACGCTCAGTTTGGGCCAGGTCCAGGAGACCGAAAACCAGCTCCATCTGGCGGCCGAGAGCTACCAGCGCAGCCTGCAACTGGCCGGTGATCCGCCGCAGGGGATGGCTTGCGAAGCGTATTTGGGCCTGGCCCGGATCTACTACGAATGGAATGACCTGGAGGCCGCCGAGCACCACGCACAACAGAGTGTCCAGGTGGCCGGGCAGGCGATGATCGACACCATCGCCGCGCACGAGGTTCTTGTCGCGCGCCTGAGGCTGGCCCAGGAGGATGTGGCGGGCGCGGTCGCCGCTCTGGATGACGCCGAAGCGTACGTGCGCCGACACAACTTTCTGTTTCGGATGCCAGATGTGGCGGCCGCCCAGGTGCTGACCCGGCTGCGCCAGGGCGACCTGGCGGCCGCGGCGCAGCTGGCGGAGACGCACGCCCTCCCGCTCAGTCAGGCCCGGGTCCACCTCGCCCAGGGCAACC
>Ga0070730_10002066_pt1 | contig 18517 bp, 15 predicted proteins | sample Coa_R1_3_FD_66447 | JGI IMG/M metagenome (GOLD analysis project Ga0070730, IMG submission 66447) | Surface soil microbial communities from Centralia Pennsylvania, which are recovering from an underground coalmine fire - Coalmine... | ecosystem: Environmental > Terrestrial > Soil > Unclassified ... | reverse complement strand
CGCAACCGGTGCCGCGGCCGGCACCGCTGCAGCCGGCACCGTGCGATCAGCCGGCACGGTGCGAGCAGCCGGCACGGTGCGCGCAGCCGGCACCGTGCGTGCAGCCGGCACCGTGCGTGCAACCGGCTCGGCGCCATTGGAATACTGCTGGCTGACTACTCCGGCAGTCTGGACTGGCTGGACCTCGAGCGGCGCCGGTTCGCTCGGCCCGCAGAAATCGCACGCGCGGCCGCGCGCATCCGTTTTCTCCCGCATTATCCGTTCGTTGCGTTGGGACGGGCTTTCGCCTTTGAGGCGTGGCAACGTCACCAGGGCCGCGTGCCCGCAGCTGAACTGCAGCCGCGCCGGGATCACCGAGGACATCATGTACGTACTTGCTGGCCTCCCCAGACTATGGATTCACCACACCTCGCACCGGGACCGGTGCAGACCACGGGGGACAGGTACCGTCATCGTACTCCACCCGACGGCCGGCCGCGTGGACGAGGCCGCAGCACCACCAGCGTCGCCGCATCCGTCATCAACGCAGGCATCGACGAGGCCACCGCCGGGTGGTTGCGCAGGACGTCTCGAATCGCTGCCTTCAGCACACCGGTGCCGTGCCCGGTGACGATGCGGACCGCCACACTGCCCCGCGCCTGCTCGCGGAGCAGGAACGCATTCGTCTGACGGACGGCCTCCAGGACGCGCAGCCCATGCAAGTCCAGCACCGGCTCGTCCACCGGATGCCACGGCTATCGACTGCCGATGGGCAGGCGCATGGTGAACGTACTGCCGCGACCCTCTTCACTCTGCACGCCAATTGCGCCAGAGTGCAGCTCGACCATCTGGCGGGCACCGGCCAGACCGAGTCCATTACCCGCGATGCATCCGACGACGTTGGCGCCCCGATAGAACCGGTCGAATATGTGGGGGAGGTCCGCGGCCGGAATGCCCAGTCCCGAGTCGTGCACCGCGATGACCGCGCAGGTATTGTCGGCGGTGCTGTTGACGGTGACGCGGATGACGCCCCCGGCGGGACTGTACTTCACCGCATTCGACAGGAGATTTTCGAGCACTCGCTGAATCCGCGGCCCGTCGACCAGGGCCCATAGATCTGTCGGCTCGGCGTCGACGACGAACTGATGCACATCGAAGGCGAGCCGGTGTTCGCTGACGGTATCGCGCGTCAGCGCAACCAGGTCGGTCGGACACAACAGGAGTCCAAGCGGCTGGCCAGCCTGTTCCAGCGCGTTGTCGAGCATCTCCTGGAGCATGCCCCGCATGCGGATAACCGCCGCGTTCACAAAGCCGAGGCCCTGCTCGAGCCTGGCCGCTTCGAGCTCTTGCCCCCGCGCGATCTGGCGCTGAATGAGCTGCACCTGGCCCTTGATGAGCGCCAGCGGCTGCTGGAGATCGTGCGAGACCGCAACGAGAAAGTCACCCGTGGGGACAACCGCCGGGGCGGCGATTCCCAGGGCCACCGGCGCGTCGGCGCGTTCTTTCGCCAGCCGCCGCGCGGTGATGTCGCGGGCAGCGGCGTGTACCAGACCCTCCGGCGTCGGCACCGCGGTCCACGCCAGCCAGCGGTAGGTGCCGTCGCGGCGCCGGAATCGGTTTTCGAGGCCGGGACTCGGCTCGCCACGACTGAGCTTCTCCAGCTCAGCGCGCGTGGCGGCGCGATCCTCGAGATGCACGAACGGGATGAAGGGAGCCCCGAGCAGGTCCGCTTCGGCGTACCCGAACGCCCGCGTGAAGGCCGGATCGAGCCGCTGGAAACAGCCGTCGCTGCCCGCCTCGCTGAACACGTCGAGCGAGAGCGAGAAAAATTGGTCCGGGGCCACGGGTTCTGCGTGTGCCATGACCATCTCCCCCTAACCGCTGCACGGGGGCGTCGCCGTGGGTTCGTATGGGGGTCGTCAACTCTCCCTGCGTCACCGTGTACGGCGCACTGTATTCCCTTGGGATGACGAAGTGATGAAGTTTTGTCATCCGCCTCAAACAGCGCGGCGCAGACGGGGATCCAGCGCGTCGCGCACCCCATCTCCGATGAAGTTGAACGCCATGACCAGCGTCAGGATGGCCAGGCCAGGGAAGGCCCCGACCCACCACTGGTCGAACGACTGAGTGCCGGCGGCGACCATCGCGCCCCACTCGGGCGCCGGCGGCGGCGAGCCGAGCCCCAGGAAACTGAGCCCCGAGAACGTCAGAATGGCATTGCCCAGATCGAGCGTGGCCATGACCACGGCCGGCGCCAGGCAGTTCGGCAGCACCACCCGGGTGAGAATGTGCGGCTCGGTCGCGCCCAGCGCCCGCGACGCATGCACGTACTCGTTTTCCTTGACCGACAGCACCAGCCCCCGCATCACCCGCGCGTACCGCGGCCACGAGACGGCGACGAGCGCGATCATCGTGTGCTCCAGACCTGGCCCCAGCGCGGCCGCGATCGTCATGGCCAGGATGATGATCGGAAACGCCATGACCATGTCGGTGAAGCGCATCAGCAGCCCGTCAGCCCAGCCCGGTCCGAAGCCGGCGATTGCGCCGATCAGGCCGCCGATGACCAGTGACACGCTCACCACCAGAAAACCCACCGGCAGCGAGATGCGCCCGCCGTACAGCACCCGGCTCAGGATGTCTCGACCGAGCGCGTCGGTGCCAAATGGATGGGCCGCACCGGGCGCTTGTAGTCGGTCGACCACCTTCTGGGTCAGCGGGCCGTAGGGCGCAATCACCGGCGCGGCCACGCTGACGGCCACCCACGCCAGGACGACGAGCGCCCCGCCCAGGACGAGCGGGTTGCGCCGGCAGAATTTGACCACCGCCGCGCGCCGCGACGTCGGTCGCCCGCGCAGCAGCACGGTATCCGGCGGCATGGCCGGCAGTGGCGGTGCCGAGGCAAGGGCCGCGTCGGAGAGCGCCATTGGCGCTAGCGGCTGGCCCGCCGCAGCCGGGGGTCGAGCAACACGTACGCCATGTCGGTGGCCAGGTTGACGGTGATGAACACCGCGGCGATCAGCAGGCTCACGCCCATGATGGACGGGAAGTCGAGCGTCACCGCTGACTGATAGGCGTAGCGGCCGATGCCCGGCCAGGAGAAGATGGTCTCGGTCAGCACGGTGCCGGCCAGGATGTCGCCGAAGGCCAGCCCGAGCACGGTAATTGTCGGGATCAACGCGTTGCCGAGGGCATGTCGATAAATCACGGTGCGTCGTCGGAGACCCTTGCCGCGCGCGGTGCGCACATAGTCGGCGGAGAGCACCTCCAACATGCTGGAGCGGGTCATGCGCGTCACCAGGCCGATGTACACGCTCGCCAGCACCAGCCCCGGCAGCATCAGGTGGCGGACGCTGGATACGAGTGTCGTCCAGTTGCCGGTTAGCAGGCTGTCGAACGTGTACATGCCAGTCACGTGGGTCGGCTCGGCCAGGCCGGTATCCAGACGACCGGGGCCCGGTAGCCACCCAAGGCGGAAGTAGAACACGTAGAGCGCAATGAGTCCCAGCCAGAACACCGGGCTGGAGACGCCGAGGAGTGACACGCCGCGCACCACGTGGTCGACCCAATGGTTCCGCCGCACCGCGGATGCGACCCCGAACGGAATGCCGAGCCCGATACCCACCAGAGTGGCCATGATGGCCAGTTCGGCACTGGCGGGCAGGTACCTTCCAAGGTCCTCCGCCACCGGCATATGGGTGCGGATCGACACGCCCAGATTCCCTTGCACTAGATTTCTCAGGTACGTCAGATACTGCTCGGGCAGCGGCTTGTCGAGGCCCCACTGCTGGCGAAAGGCCGCCACAATGGTCGGATCCTCCATTGCCCGCTGACCCAGATGGGCCGCCACCGGGTCAGCCGGCACGCTGTGAGAAACCACAAACGCAATCAGCGACATCCCGATCATCAGCGGGACCATCAGCAGCAGTCGCCGGAGGACTAGCGTTTGCACAGCGAGTTACCGCCTCTCGCCATCATCCACCTGCCCGCATCGCTGCGCTCGCTCGCTGCGGGATCGGAAGTTCCTGTTTCTTCCGAGTGCATCGCGAGACGAGCCGCGCGCAGGGCAGCGGCCGACCTCCACGCACATGCTCCCGCGCGGAGCGAGCGCAGCGATGCTGGCAACCTTCCGCCGGCCCTGTCCCGCCGCTACGCCGCTCGGCATCGGAACTCCTGTGCCTTTATGACTCCCGAAGGGAGCGCGCGAAGCGATGCGGGCCACCGCCTGCCCGCCTGTCCCGCTCGCTACGCGGCTCCGCGGCGGAATCTGTGTGTCTCCTTGAATCCCGACAGGAGCGAGCGAAGCGATGCGGGCCACTACGCACCGGCGGTCCGGCTAGGACTTCGTCAGGACGTACGGATTCACCCGCCACTGGGGGTTGTAGACATAGTTCCCGATGTTCGCGCGCATGGCGATGTAGATGCCGGGTTGGACGACCGATGCGAACGGGCCGTTCTGCATCAAATAATCCTGCGCCTGCTGCCACAGTTGGGCCCGCTTTGCGTTGTCCGTCTCGACGTTGATCTGGTCTCGCAATTGCTGGATCGCGACGTCGGAGTTCGCGTTGGTCCAGCCCGCGCGCTTGCCGACGATACCCTCGGGCAGAAACGCCAGGTAGTCGTTGGAGTCGAAGTAGTCTGGCCCCCACAGCCAGAAACCGAGTCCCTCGGTGCCAGCCCGGTAGTTCGCCAGCTCGGTGTTGATCTCCCCCGGTTTGAGCGTGACCGTGATGCCCGCGTCGCCGAGGTCCGACTGGATCTTCTGGGCCACGATGTCGAAGCTCACGCCGCTGCGCGAGAAGTTGGTCGGGTACTGCAAATCGACGCTGAACCCATTCGGGTAGCCGGCTTGCGCAAGCAAGCTGGTGGCCATCGCGAGGTCACGCTTGAAGGCGTGGTCCGATCCGTACGCGCCGAGAAAACCCAGCGGCAGGATCGACGGTGGCGTCGCCGCGGGACCGCCAACCAGCGCATTGATCCCGTCGTAGTCCAGCGCATAGCGCACCGCGTTCTGCACCACCGGATTGCTCATCGCACCGGAAGTGAGCGCCGGATTCTCATTCATCAACAGGAAAAAGATGTCGGCGCCGACACCCTGGACGACTTTCAGCTGGGAGTTGGATTGCAGGTCCGCGACGGCGTCGGGCGAGACTTCGGTGGCGATGTCGATGTCACCGGCCTGCAGCGTCAACTTCTGCGTCGCGGCCTCGGGAATATTGCGATAGATCACCCGATCGAACGGCGCGTCGCCCTTCCAGTACCCGGTGAACTTCTGCACGTCCACCTCGGAGTCCTGGGTGTATTTGGTCATGATGAATGGTCCGGTGCCCGCCGAGTTCTGGTTCAGCCACGTCTCGGCGGTGTCGGTGGTGTTGGCATCCGGGCCGCTGGTGCCGCCGTGCGCCTGCACCGTCTTGCTGTCCAGGGGCGCAAAGGCCGGGAAGCTGCCCTTGGCGATGAAGGCCGGATCGGGGTCAGACTTGGTGACTTTGACGGTCAAGGCATCGGGAGTTTCGATGCTGGTGATGCCATCGAACAGGAAGAATGGGTTGCCCTTGATCCCGATGGCCCGTTCCCAGGACCACTTCACGTCCGCCGACGTCAGCGGATTGCCGGACGTCTGGAATTTCACTCCCGACCGCAGATGGAACGTGAACGTCTTTGCGTCTGGACTGATGTCCCAGCTCTGGGCGAGGTCCGGCACGATCTTGCTCGTGTCGTTCTCGTCGAGGGTCACTAGCGTGTCGTAGGTGGCCTTGTGGACCATCCCACCGATTTGCTCGAACCCTCGGGCCGGGTCGAGCGATTTGATGTCGAAGGCGGCGCCAACGACGAGGGTTTTGGCATCCGCGACCTGCGCGGCAGGCGCGGCGACCGCCGCGGGCACGCTCGCCCCGATGAGCAGGACGCTGGCCGCAACCGTGATCCATCTACCAACCACGTGTGTCTGCATGGTGACCTCCGAGGTGGGCTCACGTTGGCAGGCGGCTGCTTGCCGTGTCAAGTAGGGCGACCTCGTCGGTGAGGCCCAGCGCTTCCCAACGTTGCAGCGCGATGGGCACGTTGCCGTTCGTCCACAGCGCGTCATGGAAGGCACGCAGGTTGAAGCGCGCGCCGAGCGCGAGTCGGGCGTCAGCCAGAAAGCGCAGGATCTGCAGCTTGCCAACCTGGTACGTGATTGCCTGGCCCGGTGCTGACGCGAAGGACGCGGCCTCTTCGCGCGCGGTCGCCGTGTCCATTGGCACTCGGGTCGCGAGCTCGGCGGCGGCGCTCTCGATCGTCAGCTCGCCGACCGCGAGCCGCACGTCGACGGCAACGCGGACCGCGCGCAAACGCATGAAGTTGTAGATGATCTCGCGAGAACGCGGACTGTCGTCGAACAGGCCCGCCTGCAGGAGCATCTCCTCGGCGTAAAAGCCAATGCCTTCATTGGGACCGGAGTCGTAGTAGTGGCGCCGGATGGGGTTGGCGTGGGCCCACGCTCGCGCCAGCTGGTAGTAGTGCACACCCTCATGCGCGATCAGTGTTCTGGAATCGCGCGCCATGGCCAGATAGAAGTAGGGCAGATCGGCCCTCGGCTCGGGAATGTAACAACTGCCGTTGTCGTCCAGGCGCGTCGCGGAGGTGAGATCGTCGGTGACGCCCAGCCCGCGCAACGGCGCGAGGTAGGCGGGCAGCGGCAGGTTGCGATAGTGCCCGAGCCAGGTCGGAAAGCTGAGCAGAGCGTGTTGCTCGCAAAACTCGCGCAGCTGTTGTTCACCGGCCGCCTCGCGCGCGATCTGGTCGGCCTGCGTCGCGCGCAGCGCAAGGGGCGGCAGATGGCGGTTGCGTTGCTGCTCGAGCGCCTCGAACGCCACGGCGCGCTCGAACTCTTGCTGGCCGGCCGCGGCGATCGCCTCGGGTGACAACGGCACCAGGGCGACGCGCCGCAAGAAGTCCACGTAGGCCGCGCGGCCGATAGCCGTGGGGGCGTCTGCCATTCTTGGCGCGCCTTCAAAAAGCCACTCGCGGAAGTGTTCGAGATCGGTCCCCGCGCGCTGCATCGCCTGGTGGAAGTCGCGCGCCTGAGACGGCTCGAGGAGAGGCGTCAGCTCGCGCGCCACCGTGTGCAGACGCGGTCCGATGTCGTCGAGGGCGCCGATCGCGAGCTGCGCGAAGGGGCGCACCGCGTGTCCGACCAGGTTCGCGCGTGCCGCATCGAGCGTCGCCGGAATGCTTTCGGCCCGGCGCACGAGCTCTTCTACTCGCGCGGCGCCAAACGGGGGCGGTTGCAGGAGTGCCTCGAACACCGGTCCGAGCGTCTGGTGCACGTAGAAGTGCGGGTTGCGACGCCAGCCTTGAACGACGTCGAGCTCCCAGTGGACGCGGGCGAGCGCAGAACCGATCAGCCGAAGGTCGACCTGCTGGTCGACGGGCCAGGCCTGTGCGTCGCTGAACAAATCCTCCCAGCGAGCCGTGAACGCCTCGAGTTGCTTGCGCTGGCGAGCCACGGTATCGGGCGACCAGTCGGGGGTCCAGCCGGCGGGCCGTTCGATCCGCGGAATGTCGTCACCTGAAGCGGGCTGGGTCACGGCGCGCCAGGCCCAGAACTCAGCGGCCAGGGGCGCCAGGTCTGCGTGGCGGCCAGCAGGGGACGGCATCGCGGCCCTAAAGATAGCTGAAGATTTGCCGATGATGAGAGTCGCAACCTATGAACGGTCTGTCCTCTCTCAGCGCCTCAGGCCTGCAGGCCTCGATGCATGCGTTCGACCGCTCCGCGGCCGGCGCGAGCCGAGCGGCCGCGCAGTCGAGCAACGACCTGCCCGATGCGGCCAACGGCGGTCCTGACCTGCTCGATTCCGTGGTCGGCATGCGCGTCGCCGCCAGCGACGTGAAAGCCAACCTCGCCGTCATGCGCACCGCCGACGAGATGCTCGGCACACTCCTGGACATGAAAGCGTAGCCAGGTCTTTTTCTCGCCCCCGACGACGTGACGCCTGGCGTGACGGTTCGCGTGACGCCTGCGCCTCAGACTGCAGGGCGGGCGGACGCTCTGGGGCTGGATTGCTTGTCAGCGGCCAGGTGGCAGCGATATCTTCCATACTCGGTCGGCGGAAGTCGAATGCTGCGCGTCCTGAGCAACGTCGTCAGCCCCATCCTGGTGCTGCTGCTGGTGGTCCTGACCCCCGTCGGGACGGGCCAGGGAGCGCACCGCGACCAACTCCTCGACCCCCTTTTTCCGCACATCCACCTCGCCGGCGGCCTCACCACGCCCCAGAGTGCGGCGCTGAAAACCGCCCAGCGAATCTTCAATGCTGACCGGGCGGGTCCCGCGATCGGCGCCGGCGCCGCGACGGCGGCGTTGAGCCCTGGCCTGACTCCACCCGTGCCTGCCCGGGTCACCCTGGCGCCCAGCGGCGTCTTCGCCTGGCCGCTCATCACGCTGGACGCGCTGCCGCCGGGCGCTTTTGCCGAGCCTCCGCCCGATCCGCCGCCAACCGCCACCTGAATCCGCGTCGCCGGGCCGCGCGGTCCGGCCGGAACGCTAACTGCGTCCTGACGTTATCAGTTGGGCGGTTCGTGGCCGTGCGCCACGGCCGCCGTGGCGGTTGTTCCTGGAGGTTCACGGAACGCGTGTTTGTACGAACGAAACTTCACAGCTCCAGCCTCGTCTTGCCGGTGATCCTGGTCCTGGTGCTCGTCGCACTACCCGCGACGGCACTGGCGCACGAGCGCCGCACCATCGCGGGCGGCAAGTACGACGTGGTCGTCGGCTGGGACGTCGAGCCCACGTACGCCAATACGGAAAACGGCGCCGCCATCCGCATCTCGCAGGCGGGCAGCAATCCGGCCGTGCCTGTCGAGGGCGCGGACAAGACGCTCAAAGTCCAGATCCGCCAGGGCGCCCAGACCAGAGAGTTCGCCCTGGCGGCGGTCTTCGGTCAACCTGGCTACTATCGCGCCGATATCGTCCCGACGCGCGTCGGCGACTACGTATGGACGTTCGTCGGCGGCATCAACGGCGACCAGGTCAACGAAACGTTCGACAGTGCCGATGGCAAGTTCGACGGAGTGGCCGCGGCCACTGGACTCGAATTTCCGGTGGTGCTCCCCGACCCGGTCCAGCTGGCGGCCAGCGTTCAGGCCGCGCAAAGTGACGCGCAATCGACCCGCATACTCGCCTATGCGGGTATCGCCGTGGGGATCCTGGGGCTCGTTGTCGGTTTGGCCGGCTGGGTGACGCGTCCGCGTGGCGCCGCGCCGCTGGCGGAACCTGCCGCTCCCGCCAGGCGAGAACGCTCCCAGGCGAGCGACTAGAAAGGCACCTTCGCGCCTGACTTTTTCACTGGTACCAACTGCTCGAGTCGGGCGGCCATCCGGCCGGGTGCTCGGCTCACTGCTCCTGGCACTGGCGGCGTCCACCGGCTCGGTGCTCGCACACGCGTATCCCAGGACCACCTACGCTGCCGGGTCCGCTGTCACCGCCGGACGGAGCGCACACAAAGTCGCCTCGGCGGCCCGCCGCCCATCGTGAGCCCAGCCGCTCGGTCACCGAGTCAAGATTTGTATCCGATCGGCAGCCGCGCGTAATCGACGCTACAGTTTCGGTTATGTCAGCCAACGACCCATTCCGACTGCTCGCTCGCGCCATCGACCAATGCGGTGCGCTCGTCTCTGGTGTTCGGCCCGAGCAGGCGGGCCTGCCGACTCCGTGCACGGAGTGGGACGTGCGCGCACTGGTCAACCACACCGTGTATGACCTGCAGACCTTTACCGCCGGGCTTACCGGCGCCGAACGCGGGCCAACCGATGCCGACCTGATCGGCAACGACTGGTCGGCCGCCTATCGCGCGGCATCCGACGCGCTCCTGGCCGCATGGCGGCAACGCGGCATTGACGGCACGCTCAAGACCCGCGTCGGTGAGTTTCCGGCAACCTGGGCGGTGGGCCAGCACACCGCCGACCTGGCGGTCCACGGCTGGGACATCGCCACCGCCACCCGCCAATCGACGGACCTCGACCCTGAGGTCGGTCGACTGGCCCTCGACTGGGCGCACGAGAACCTCAAGCCTCAGTTTCGAGGTGCTGCCTTCGGCCCAGAGGTCGAAGTCCCCGAGAACGCCGCGGTCTACGATCGCCTGGCCGGCTTCTTCGGCCGCGAGCCCTTCTAGGCATAGCGCGCTCGGCCGCCCCGCGGGAATCCCGCTGCCCGCATCCCTTCGCTCGCTCGTTTGACGAGTTCGGGGGATTCCAGGGCATTTCGATGTCGCTTCGGAGCGAGCGCGGCGATGCGGGCAGCCGGACCTTCGCGAGATCGCTGCCGCGGCCCAGGGTCCGGCTAGACGATGCTCGCGGGTGTGCCTGATACTGGCCACGGCGCCATGCCTTTGAACTCAAATCGCGGCTGGTCGTACTCGCCCACGGCGTCCACGCACCGAGTTTCGGCGTATCGGCGGCGTGAGCCGCGCGCGGACCTGCGCGCGCTCGGGCCGGTGCTCGGCGCCCTGGCCCGCCTGGCGCCGCTGCCGATCGCGATCGCGCTGGTCGTTGGGATGAGCTGGTACCACTTCGTGTTCCCGGGCTTCCAGATCGACGGCGTCGTGCGGGAGGCGGGCACGGGCGCGCCGCTGGCCAACGCTCGTGTGGTGACCCGCGCCACCGAAACCACGACCGATGCCGCCGGCTACTTTCGACTTCAGGGGGTCAAGCCGCCCTCGCCCATTCAGGTCCAGCTCAACGGCTACCACGACGGCGAAGCGCGCTTCGTCGACCCGCGTGCGCCGGCCGTGTTCGAGCTCGCGCGCGATCGAGCCCTGATCACGCCAACCGCCCTGCCCACTCAGACCAGCGCCCCGGTGCGGGTGGTGCCCACCGCGCCGATCGACCCGGAGCCAACTCCGCTGCCCACCCCGAATCCCTTCGCGCCACTGCTGCCCGAGCACCGCATCGTGGCGTACTACGGCAACCCGCTCGCGAAAGAAATGGGCGTGCTGGGTGAACTGGCGCCGGCAGACATGCTGAGCCAGCTCAAACAACAGGCCGCGGCCATCGCCGCCGCCGACCGGACGCGGACGGTGGTGCCTGCGCTGGAGCTCGTCACGCCGGCCGCCCAGGCCGACCCGGGTGAGGACGGACTCTACCGCGCGCGCATGAAACCCGAGCTCATCGACCAGGTCGCGCAGTGGGCGGACTCCATCCAGGCCCTGCTGATCATCGACGTGCAGCCAGGGCGTAGCAGTGTCGCGGACGAAGTCAACGTGCTGCTGCCGTTCCTGCGTCGCCCCAACGTCCACCTGGCCCTGGATCCAGAGTTCTCGATGTCCCCGAACAGTGCCCCCGGCGAGGTCGTCGGCACCATGGACGCGGCCGCCGTCAATGGCGCGATTCGCACGCTGGCCGACCTGGTCGTCGCCGAACACCTGCCGCCCAAAATCCTCGTCGTCCACCGCTTCACCGAGGGCATGCTCACCAACTACGCCGAGATCAAGCCCGATCCGAACGTCCAGGTGGTCGTGACCATGGACGGCTTCGGCCCGCCCGAGCTCAAGCTCGCGCAGTACGACGAGTACGTCCACAACCAGCGCGTCGAACGCGCCGGGATCAAGCTCTTCTATCACCATGACCTGCCGCTGCTCACGCCGCAGCAAATCGTCGACCTGGACCCGTTCCCGGACCTCGTGATCTACCAGTAGCGACTCAGGCCGCGGTGGCGCGCTCCTGGGTGAGCTCCCAATCGCGGGCCCAGTCGGCCAGACCGGCGGCCGGCATCGGTCGGGCCAGGAAGAACCCCTGGGCCAGGTCGCAGCCATACAGGCTGAGCAGCGTGAGGGTCGCTTCGTCTTCCACACCTTCGGCGACGACCCGCAGCCCGAGGCTGTGCCCCAGATCGATTGTCGAGCGGACAATTGTTCGGTCGCGTGCCGCGCGCACAATGTCGGACACCAGCGAGCGATCGATCTTGAGTTCCTGGACCGGGAACTGTTTGAGATAGCCGAGCGACGAGTAGCCACTGCCGAAATCGTCGAGCGCGGCGACCACACCGAGCTGCTGGAGCTGCTGCAACACGTCCAGCGCCACGGCCGGATCGGACAATACGGCGCCCTCAGTGATTTCGATCGACAGCAGTCTGGCGGGCACGTTCCAGTCGGCCAGCAGCCCGGCGATGACCGACGGCATGCGAGGGTCCTGCACGTCCCGGGCCGACAGGTTGACGGCGATCGGGATCTCGAAGCCAGCGTCCAGCCAGGTGCGCGTCTGGCGCAGCGCCGCCTCGAGCACCCAGCGCGTCAACGGCGCGATCAAGCCGCTCTCCTCGGCCAGCCCGATGAAGCGGTCCGGCAGGACCATGCCGAGCTCCGGGTGCTGCCAGCGAACGAGCGCCTCGACCCCGACCAGCCGCCGCGAGCCGCACGCGACTTTGGGTTGGTAATACAGCACGAGCTCATCGCGCTCGAGCGCCTGCCGAAGCGTGCCGATCAGTGCCAGCCGCTCGGCCGACTGCCGATCCTGGTCGACTGAATAGACCGCGTACGCGCCGCGAGTCTGCTTGGCAACGTACATGGCCAGTTCGGCGTGCCGCAGCAGCGAGTCAGGGTCGAGGCCATGCTCCGGGTACGCCACGACGCCCACGCTGGCGCCCAGCCCGATCGCGCGTCCGTCGAGCACCACCGGCGCGCTCAACGCCTCGATGACCTTCGCCGCCACCTGCACGGCCGCGACCGCGGTGCACCCGGGCACAAGCAGCACGAACTCATCACCGCCGTGGCGGGCGAGCGTCCCAGGCTCCGGCCACGCCCGCAACAGCCGCTGCGCAACCTCGCACAGCAGAGCGTCGCCGGTGTGGTATCCCAGCGTCTCGTTGACTTCCTTGAAGCGATCGAGGTCCACCAGCAACACCGCGCACGGCTGGGCAAGTTGCCGGGCGGCGGCAATCGCCTCGGCCAGTCGGAGTTGGATCGACGCGCGATTCGGCAATCCGGTGAGCGTGTCGTGGAGGGCGCTGTAGTCGACGGCGGCCCGCAGCCCGCGCGCAGATCGCTGTTCGGACGCGACCCGCTGGGCGGCGGCGCCGCTGAGTGCGACCAGCCCCGCCAGAATCGGGGTCGAGACTGGCAGCAGCAGCCCGAGGGCGTACAGTGCCCAGGCAACGGTGGCCAGGTAGCCGAAGAGCACCACGCACGGCGCGATCCATGCCGCGCGGCCGCCCAGGTTGGCCGCCCCCAGCGCCATCAGCAGCGCGATGGTCAGGATGATCAGGATCGCGAGAGGATGCGAGGCGTTGGCGAGGAACCTTGTCGAGAACAGCGTGGCGGCCACATTGGCGTGGATCTCGACGCCGGCCATCTTGTTGCCCTGGTCGCTCATCGGCGTCCAGTAGTCGTCCGCCAGGCCGACCGCGCCGAGCGTGCCGGTGAACACCACCCCCGCGCCCCAGATCGCGTTCCTCCAGACCGCTGGCGTCACGGTCAATCACGTCATCCCGATGCCTGCCGACGGGAGCTTTCGCACCGATACGCCAGCGGCCACCGGCCTCGTGCGCGGCACGAGCTATATCGTCATCCTCGGCTCGGCGGGTACGTGCGGCGCCACCGGCGACCAGCCGTGTATCGCGTCGATGATTCTGTTGACGGACCGGAACGGACACGTCGGGCGGGTTGACGTCACGCCAAATGGCTCGAGCGCGGCTGTTCCGCTGTCGCGGGCCGGCGATGCCGCGGCGGCGTCCAATTCAACCGCCACCGCGGCGCACATCGACCCGACCGCGCTCGCCAACCTCGAATCCGTAGCCCACGTTCGCAGCGACCCGACGGCCGCGCGGACCACCGAGCAGGACGCCCGGGCGATCGCCGCGACGCTCGTGACCCTGGCGGCTGCGGCAGCGACGCCGGTTGACGGCGCGACCGTCGGCAGTCTGGTTCAGCCGCCCGCCGAGGCGGTGTCTGCGCCGCCCGCGCCGGCCGTCCCCCCGACCAGGTCAACAGGCGATCACACCGATGGCCCAGGCCACGGCAACTCCGGGTCAGCCCACCCAAGCGCGCCGGCCGCGCCCGCGCCGGATAAACACGCCGACTCCGCCGCACCGCCAAAGGTCGCCGCGCCACCGCACGCGGACACAGGCACCGCGTCCAGTGCACCCAGCGCGCCGAACTCAACTCCAGCCTCGAGCCCGGCGCCGCCGTCAACCTCCGTTGACTCGCGCAAACCAGACACGTCCGCCAAAGCCGCCGCGAAGGCAGCCACGGCGGACAACTCAGGCAGCTCGAACAACTAAGGTCCGATAGGGGCCGCTGCACGCGGATGCTCGACGGCCCAGACAGCTGCCTGAGCGCGGGTTGAAAGATCGAGTTTGGCCAGAATGTGAGCCACGTGCGCATCGGCGGTGCGCCCGCTGATGATCAACTCCGCCGCTATCTGGCGGTTGGTAAAGCCCCGTGCGAGCAAGGCAATGACCTGTCGCTCGCGCTGGCTGAGCGGATCTACCGGCGACGTTGGCGGTGGCGCCGACGCGGCGTCTGGCTGGCTGGCGTATTCCACCAGGTGATCGACCGTCATTGCCGAGCCGGCGGCCCACACGGCGGCATACCGGTTGGCGCCAATCGCGCCACGCGCCGTTGCGAGGTCGCGGTCGTACGCGGGCCGCAAGATCGGCGGAATCGGCACCCCGGTATGCTCGCGAATGGAGGCCGCGCCGGAAAGCAGCGTGACCGTACGCTCCGCTAGCCGCTGCTCGCAGGCAATGTCACCGAGCAGTTCCACGCCATTGACCAGAAATGAAATATTGCCCACTCGGTGTTGGAGCAGGACGCCCTCCAGGGCTTGTTGCGCCGCGCCGACGGGGTCGCCTTGCAAACGGGTCAGCCCGGCCAGGTAATACAGTGCCACCCCAGCCCCGCCCTCGCAGTTGATCGCACGCGACACCGCGAGACTTTCTTCAATCAGACGTTGCGCGCCGAGGAGGTCGCCTTGGTCGCGCAGGACGCCGCCCAGATTCAACGTGACGTGGCTGAGGCCATGCGTGTCGCCATTATGTCTGAGAATCGCCTCCACCTCGGCGAGAATGGTGGCCGCCAACTCGAGCTCGGCGTGTTCCCAGGCAGATATGCCCAGCAAAAGCATGGCGTTCGCGGGCCACCACGCCGTGCCTGTCTCACGACAGACCGCGATTGCCTCGTGCAGCAGCGCCTTGCCTCGCTCGTAGTCCGCCGGAGTCTGGGCGGTGGCCGCCACGGCGCGCCCGTAGTATCCAAGCGCCAGGCTCAGCGCGGCCGGATCGCCGACTTCTCGCCAGTACGCCCCGGCCTGCTCGAACCACGTCCGGACGCCGCGGTAGTCGCCCACCGCGTGTGCCATCGCGGCAGCGGTCAACACCGCGTTCGCGCGGACCGTTGGCGGCAGATCCGCTTCGATCGCCACCGCCTCTTCCTGCCACCGCCGGCCTTCGTTGCGATAGCCAAATTGCGCCCAGAAATTCCGCAATGCCGAACCGATACGCAGCGGAATCTCCGGCTCCCCGGCGTCCAGGGAGCGGCGGAGCACGGCCCGCAGGTTGTCGTGCTCCAGCTCCAGGCGGGCCACCCACGCTCTGGCGTCCGGTCCCTTCAAGCCCTGCTCAGCCTGCTCGGCCAGCCTGACAAAGTAGGCGGCGTGCTGCTTGCACGTCGCCTCCCAGGCGCCGCGCTCGGTGAGCCGCGCCTGCGCGTACTGTCGCACCGGCTCGAGCAGTCGATAGCGCATGCCCGCGGCTTCAGGCTGGGCCGTCACTATTGACCGGTCCACGAGCCCCGTCAGCACGTCCAGCTCGTCAGTAGTCGCCTCGCGGGCGTCGCCGGACCAGATCGCCGCAACCCCGTCGAGATCGAAGCCACCCGCAAACACCGCCAGCCGCTCGAAGCGCTCCCGCTCGCTGGGGCTGAGCAAGAAATAACTCCAATCCAGTGTGGCGCGCAGCGTTTGCTGGCGCGTGGGGGCGGTGCGACTCCCTCCGACCAGCAGCCGGAAACTATCGTCCAGGCGCAACAGGATCTGACCCGGAGTCAGCACCCGCGCCCGCGCCGCGGCCAGCTCGATGGCCAGCGGCAAGCCATCCAGTCGGGCGCAGATGCCCGCAATTGCCGGGCCGGTCTCGGCGGTCAGCGTCAAACTGGACTGAACGGCCTGAGCTCGCTCCACGAACAACTGCACCGCGGGGTTCCTCGCCAGCGCATCCGCGTCGAAAAGCGCGTGCGCATCGGGTGCTGGCAGGGGCGGCACGCGCCACGCGCGTTCACCGGGAATACGGAGTGGCTCGCGGCTGGTGGCCAGGATGCGTAGCCCCAGACAGCTTCGAAGCAACTCGTCCGCGAGCGCGGCGCAAGCGGTTACCAGGTGTTCACAGTTGTCGAGCACCAGCAGCAGCGAACGTGTCTGGAGCTCGTCAATGAGCGTGTCGCGGATGCGCCGGCCCGGCTGCTCCTTGATGCCGACGCTGGCGGCGACGACGCCCGCCAACAGCATGGGGTCGACCAGCGGGGCGAGTTCCGCCAGCCACACGCCGTCGGGGAATCCGATCCAGTCCACCACTCCCGTCGCGACCGCGAGCGCGATGCGTGTCTTGCCGCTGCCGCCGGTGCCCGTCAGCGTGAGCACGCCGCGCTCGGCCTGGAGCAGCTTCTCGCGCACTGAGCCCACTGCCTCCTCGCGCCCGATCAGCGACGGGAGGTGCGCGGGCAAGTTATTGGACCGGTAGGTCACAGGGTTCGCGAATAGGTATATGCGATCGGCAGTTCTACCAATGCCAGTTCGACCGGCCAACTCTACGTTGAGGGTGTCACCCAGCTAGCAGGGTGGCATCCCGACAAATAGGAGAGCGAGCCAACCCATGCGTCCGAGCACTTCTCGCACCATCGCGGTCGCGGTCGTCGCGACGTTCTTTCTCTCGAGTGCCGTATTCGCCGCCGGCGACCAGGGCGACCCTGTCGCACAGTCTCGCGACGGCGGGAAAAGTGTTGTCCTTCCGTTCACGAAATGGATCACGGCCGATCCTGGCTTCCCTATCACCGCCGGCACCGTCGGAGGCGAAGCCGCCGGCTCGATATCTGGTGAAATCCTGGTTCGACAACTGACCACCAGCAAAGACATCATGCGGCTCGAGGCGGTCTACGAGATCGACGCCGGTGACCACTCATTCAAGGCGCTTCTGCAGGGCGGACAGAACAACCAGGCCGGCACGGGCCTGCTTGACGGGATGATTCTGGGCGGATGGCACACGGGCGCCAGACTGCACGTGGACTATCACATCGTGTCGTCCTGCGGCCAGGCCAACGCGCTCAACGACACATGCTTCGCTGGCACGATCACGATTGCGCCCGATCCTGCGGGCTGAACACATCCGGGCAGAGAAGACTACGCCGCGGCGCGCGCACTTTTGCACGAGTGGGCGCGTCGCGGTGGTGCTCACCAATCCACCGGCGCCATTGATGCACGAGGCCCCGTATGTACGCCACCATCCACCAGTACCAGCTGCGCGCGGCGCCGCGACAACGCGGCCGAGGTCGGCTGGCGCCTTGGATCCGTCCTGGCGCGCAGCCCCGGCTTCGTCGTGGTGGAGGGCAGCGATGGCGCGCTCTTCACGATCGGACTGTTCGACGATCAGGCCAGCCTGATCGCTGCCACCCTCCTCACTGGGCCGATGCCACCGAACTTGCCGCGGGCGAGGTCGCATCTATGCTCAACAACACCACCGTCTACGTGCACCGCAGTTTCGCCGCCGGCGCGGACGCCGCCAGGCTCGTCCCGGCCAAAGGCGACACCATCAGCGCCGAATTTGCCCCCAACCGTCCAGTTCGCCGTCGACGGGCTGCTCGGTCACAGCCGCCGGCACGGCGGCGACCTGGCGCGTCCGATACCACCCGCCACGCTCCGCTGTCCGTCGCCGATGGCAACTCGCGCACCGAATGTCGCACTTCGCCAATTCGTCCGCGAGCCGGCTGGCAGAACAACCGTTGCCGACCAGCCGCGAAACATCGGTTGTCTTCCGCTCGCGGTGATCGAATTGCAAAACGAGCACGTCAATTTCGCCACAGTCGACGCAGTAGCCCTCTTCCAGGCGATCCCAGGCCAGCCTAGCGTTCCTGACGTTGGCTGCCTGGCGCGGATCCTTCACGTCGCCGCTTGCCAACTGCATCCACCAGCCAAGCTTGTAGTGCCGGGCTCTGCCGAGGTTGGTGCCTCGCTGGTGGCAATTCGCGCACAACACCTCGCACTTGGCAATTTCCGCGTCAATGCGCGCCGCAGAAGCCATGCGCGCCACAAGATTGCTTATGTTCGAGACCTTTGCCGACGGATCCCGGTGGTGGAACTCGAGGACCACCGGGTCTGCCTGCGCACAGGACACACACGGGCGTGGTTCTGTTCATAGTGCCGCCGAGAAACCTCGCGACGGCAGATGCGACACTGCACGTGTCTCTTTCCCGCGGCAGCGTTCCGGAATGAAAATTCGTACTCGGCACGGATCACCCCGCAACTCGTGCACTGCCGCTCTTCGGCATCCCCGACTGCCACGCGACAGTGTAGAATGTTTGTT
>Ga0070730_10002065_pt1 | contig 18517 bp, 13 predicted proteins | sample Coa_R1_3_FD_66447 | JGI IMG/M metagenome (GOLD analysis project Ga0070730, IMG submission 66447) | Surface soil microbial communities from Centralia Pennsylvania, which are recovering from an underground coalmine fire - Coalmine... | ecosystem: Environmental > Terrestrial > Soil > Unclassified ... | reverse complement strand
GAATGTTGCGGAGCAGCAAACACTGCTCGACCGGCTGATGGCCAAGCGGCCCGAAGAGCGTTATGCCTCGGCCGATGAACTGCTGGCCGATCTGGGCCCCCTGGTGGCAGCGGTCGCCTGAGCGGCGGCGGCCACGGCACCCCGGCCGTAGGCGGAGGACCAAGCGCTCTCATCTCGCCGGCGCCACGGCACACAATGCTCACTGTGACCCGCGTCCCATACAATGCGCGACGATGCCGGAAAGCGTCCGGCCTGTGACCGCCATCCATTCCGCGCCCGATGCTCTTTGGCACCCTTGTCCCATGTTCACCATGGGCAAGCGGCGGAAGCGAGAGAACCAGGCAGCCGGCGCCGACCGCAGCGGGTTGACCGAAGCCATCCTCAACTCTTCCGCTCAGGGTTTGTTTCTGCTCGACGCCGACAACAAGGTTCTGCCGCCGGTGTCGCAAGCGCTTGCGACGCTGTTCCGGCGGGAGGACTTCGCGGATCTCACATTCGAACAATTGCTCGCCCCCGTGGTGACACGGAAGACCCTGACGGCGGCAAAAATCCAAATTGCCGCGCTTCCGGGCGCCGCCGGGACGCAGTCCCTCGACGATGTCGACGTGCGCTTGAAGAATCCCGACGGCTCCTTCGACGCCGCGCACTACTCCTTTGAATTCGAACCCATCGCGGCGGACGGCGAACCCCGCATCTGGCTGGTGAGCGTCACCGACATCACCACACGAGTCCAGTCCGGGCGGGAGCTGGAGGAATTGCGGATACAGGTTCGAACGCAGGGCGAGATCCTGCGCAGCGTTCTGCAGATGGGCGGAACGCGCTTCGGTGCATTCATGCAAAAGACCGACGCCTCCATGGATGCCATCGGTGGCGTGCTCAAGAAACCCGCGCGCGAAGAAGCGGCATTCCGCAACAAGCTGGAAGAAATTCTGAACCAGGTCGACCGCATTCGGCGCGAAGCCGCCGCCTTCAAACTCACCGCGCTCGAGAGTTCGGCCCGCGTATTCGAGGATGCGCTTCAGGAATTACGCCGGCGCAGCGGGCTTTCGGGCAGTGATTTCCTGCCTCTCGCGGTGAAGTTGGATCAGATGTACGGTCAATTCACGTTGGTGAAGACTCTGACCGCCGCGGCCGGCTCCCTCGACGAGCCCGACGCCGCCGGCCATGCGCAGCCCACCACGAACGGCGGCACCGCGATCATCGAGGCGCCGAATTTCGCGGCCGCGCCCGCCGCGCCCAAGTCCGGCAGCATGCCCGGCGCGCAGCAGAGCGCACCCGCCGGCAGCCTCGGCAGCACGCTGCTGTCGCTGACCGAGCACGTCGCGCAGGAATGCAACAAACAAGTCCTGCTGGAAACCAGCGGATTGCACCTGGTGCCGCAGAAATATCTCGCCACGATCAAGAACATCGCCATCCAGCTCATTCGCAATGCGGTCATGCACGGCATCGAGGAGCCGGCAGTGCGCAAGTCTCAAGGCAAGAACGTCCGCGGCACGCTGCGGCTCGAGTTCAGGGCGAAGGACGGCAATTTCGAACTGCTGTTCGAGGATGACGGCCGCGGACTCGATCCGGATCAGGTTCGAGCCACCGCAATCGCTCGCGGCGTCGTCACCGAGGAAGAGGCGGCCCGGCTGCGCGACCGCGAAGCCATCAAACTCATCTTCAAAGCCGGCTTCACGACGCTGGCGGACTCGAATGACGACATCCGGCACGGCGCCGGCATGTCGCTGGTGCGGCGCTACATACACGAAGCCGGGGGCAAGATTGCGCTTGCGAGCCTCGCCGGTCACGAGACCCGCTTCCGGGTCGTGCTGCCGCCGGTCGCCGATACTCAAGCGGCTTGATTCCACAAGGTGCCGACCCGCCGCCGTGCCGCGCGCGTCGCGATGCGTTTTCAGGGGCTCGATGAGCGTCATGGTGGCTGGGGCCTGCGCCTGGCGTGGCGGCGGCCCGCGAGCAGGACGCCTACGGCGAACATCATGTCCCACCAGTCCAAATCGCCGCCTCCGCCCTTGGCGGGCGCCGTCACCGTCAAGACCGCCGAAGCGCCGCTGGTGTTCGCGCCTGCCGGGCCCGTCGTCAGGGCGCTTGCCGCCACGGTGCTGGTGTAGCTGCCGGCCGTCGCGCTTTGCACCGGCAGCGTGATCGTGCAGGCGCCGTTCGCCGGGATATCGGCGCCGCGGAGCGTCACGCTGTTCGCGGTGTTCGTCAAGGCGCCGCCACAGGTCGTTGCCGGCGCCGCTGCCGGTGCGGACGTCGATACGCTGAGATTGGCGGGCAGCGTCCCGGCCAAATCGGCTTGCGTGAGCACGAAGGCATTCGCGTTGCTGAGCGTGATCGTCAGCGTCGAGACGACGTTCTCACCAACGCTGGCGGGGGAAAAACCCTCGGTCACGGTCGGCGCTGAGGTGGTGACTGTCAACGGAGTGGGGCAAGCACCGGCGCTCGTCCCGGCGGAGGCCGGAGTCGTGGCGGCTTTGGTTATGGCGCCGCCGGCGGCAACGGTCAGCGTGGCGGTGTCGGTATCACCGGAGTCGTCCGTGACCACCAACGTCACCGTTCCCGCGTTTCCGTTCGGCGTGACCGTGACTTGCGCCGCGGTCGAGCCGGGGGGAATCAGCGAGCTTGGAGAGGCGGACCACATATAGGAGGCGATGGTGCGGCCACAGGAGGCCGCGCTGCCGCTTGCGTCCAGCACCGCGGGACTGCCGACGTTGCTGGAGGCCGGAACGGCGACCGCCGCGATCGGGCGCTGCGCGGCCTTGACGGCGGCGAGTGCGTTCGCCATGCCGTATCCGCATTGGCTATGATCGTTCGGGCAGGCGCACTCGCCCGTAGACGGATCGGCTTTCGGGCACACGTAGCCCGATGCGATCAGGATGGCGGGCTGCGGAAACGGCGTGGCGCTCGACTCGATTCTCGAAATCAATTGGGCCGGCGTGAGATTGGCATTGACCGCGCGCATCAGCGCTGCGACGCCGCTCACGATTGGCGCCGAAAAGCTCGTGCCGAGATTGGGATTGCTCTGGTCCGTATAGGTGTTGGTCGCGGGCGTCGTCAAACCGGTATTGGTGGTGGTATCGATGGACTTGAGGCAGGCACCGGAGGAAGTCACGCAGTTGCCCGCGGGCGCCGCGACCCCGACTTCCGCGCCCAGACTGCTGTAACCCACCTTCGTGCCCACGTTGCGCAGACCCGCGACCCCGAGCACGCCGGCACAGTTGGCGGGAGCGTCGACGGGACCGCTCTCGTTGCCGGCCGAAGCGACGACCAGCACCCCCAATGCCTTGAGCGCGCTGACCGCACTGGCGTACGCCGTGGGACAGGTGCCGGAACCACCCAGGCTCAAATTGATGATGTCGGCCGGATAGGGGTTGTCGGGGACGCCGGTGACGGACATGCCCGCGGCCCATTGCATCGCCGTGATGATGTCCGAGTCGTAGCCGCCGCACTTGCCGAGCGCACGCACCGGCAGCAGGTAGGGATTCCAGGTCATGCCTGCGATGCCGACTCCGTTGTCGCTGAGCGCGCCGAGTATGCCCATGACGCGGGTGCCGTGCCAGGTACTGTCCGTGGGCGCCCCGTTCGGGCCGCCGCACGTTGCAGCGGGAAAGAGCACGTTCTTTTCATCCGCGGCGCTGATCCAGTCGCCGGGATCCGAAGGGTCCGGATCCCAGCCGTCGCCGTCATTGGCGATCAGGAAGGTTCCCAGCGAATTGTAGGGCGAGTTTGGGTTCACGTCCCCCGATACGAAGTCATATCCCGGCAGCAGACGCCCGCCCGAGCCGGCACGCAGCAAATCCGGATGATCGAACAACACGCCGGTATCGACGTCGGCGATCACCGTGCCGGTGCTGCCCGTGGTGATATCCCACGCGGACACGGCATCGGTGGCCGCCGCATCGCTGGTCGAAGTGGACGTCGACGGCGTCAGCATGTACCACTGGCCGGTGCCATTCGCCGACGGACCGAACAAGGGATCATTGGGCGTGGTCGCATGCGGGTAGCGGCGCTGGTCCGCATCCGCGAACTCGACCGCGGGATCCGCGCGCAGCGCGTCGAGCACCGCGGCGACTTCCGCACCGTACAAAGTCCTTTGCAGGTGAATGACGTGCATGCTGGGAGTCAGCTGGCGCGATTTTGCCACGTTCAATCCCAACCGCCGCTCCAGGGCGGCAAGATCGCCCGAGTCGGTGCGGGCCTGGCCGATACTCACGGTCGTGCCGCGGGTCTGCAAATGGACGGTCTGCACCACGGTATTGTCCGGCGTGGCGCGAAAGCCGACTATCAGGCGGCTGGCCTCGGGACCCAGGGAAACCGGATGGGTGGACACCGGGTTGCGCTCGGAATGCGCGCCGACCGCCGAAGCCAAAACCAGCGCCGCAAGAGCCGCTCCGCCGAGCGCCGACCATTGCTTGCCGATCATCAAATGCACCTTCGATTGTTCACAAGCCGGCAGCCTACCAATCCCCGCGGTTCCTCGATGAGAACTGCGGCGTTAAAATACGCAAATCCTGTCGCGAGTCCGGGGCGCTGTCCGCAATCCCCGACGCCCGCCGACCGCGGCTCACGTAGAATACTCCGACAGGCCGAGGTTCCGGGCGCCGCCGGCGGTAGCGCCGGCGGGTAGAATGGATCTTCGGCGCACTTGGCTTTTTCAGGGGAACTCGATGATCTACGACAACCGGCAGTTCTACATCGACGGCGCCTGGGTCGACCCGGTCGAGCCGAAGGAATTTCGCGTGATCAATCCTGCGACCGAGGCGGTCGCGGGAATGATTTCGATGGGCGGCCCGAAGGACGTCGATCGCGCCGTGGCTGCCGCCCGGCGGGCTTTCGACGGCTACTCCCGAACCACCCCGGCGGAGCGCCTTGGTCTGCTGGAGCGCGTGCTCGCGGCCTACAAGGCTCATTACGACGAGATTGCGTCGGCGATCTCCACGGAAATGGGCGCACCCATCACGCTGGCGAAGGGCTCGCAGACGCGCATCGGGGTGGGACACATCAGCGCGATGATCGAGGTCTTGAAAACGTTCAAGTTCGAGGAGATGCATGGAAACACCCGGCTCGTCCAAGAGCCCGTCGGGGTGTGCGCCCTCATCACGCCGTGGAACTGGCCGATGAATCAAGTGGCTGCCAAAGTCGTCCCCGCCCTCGCCGCGGGATGCACCATGGTGCTGAAGCCTTCGGAATATTCCCCGTTCAGCGCAATTCTGTGGGCGAAGGTGATGCACGAGGCGGGAGTTCCCGCCGGTGTGTTCAACCTCATCAACGGCGACGGCGTCCATGTCGGAGCGCCGCTCTCTTCGCATCGGGAAGTGGACATGGTGTCCTTTACCGGCTCGACCCGCGCCGGTACCGAAGTCGCGAAGAACGCCGCGGCCTCGGTCAAGCGCGTGCATCAGGAACTCGGCGGCAAGTCGCCCAACGTGCTGCTCGACGATGCCGATTTCGAGCGCGCCGTGAAGCAAAGCGTCCTCCATGTATTTCAGAACTCCGGGCAATCCTGCAACGCGCCGACGCGCATGCTGGTGCCGGCATCGAGGATGGCCGAGGTCGAAGCCATCGCGAAGCGCGTGGCGGATACCGTGGTGGTCGGCGATCCCGCTTCCGAGAAGACGTCGGTGGGTCCGGTGGTGTCCAAATTGCAGTTCGACCGGGTCGAAGGCTACATCGAAAAGGGCATCGCGGAAGGGGCCCGCCTCGTGACCGGCGGGACCGGCCGCCCGGACGGCCTCACCAAGGGCTACTTCGTCAAGCCGACCATTTTTTCGGGCGTCGACAACGGGATGACCATTGCACGCGAAGAAATTTTCGGCCCGGTGCTGTGCATATTGCCTTATCAGACCGAGGACGACGCGGTCAGGATCGCCAACGACACGCCATACGGACTCGCGGCCTATGTTTGGTCCGGGAACAACGGCCGGGCGCGCCGGGTGGGTAATCGCATTCGCGCCGGCCAGGTCGCCCTGAACGGCGCCTTCGGCGATATGAAAACGCCCTTCGGCGGATTCAAGATGTCCGGCAACGGCCGCGAGTACGGCGAGTTCGGTTTGCGGGACTTTCTCGAGGTCAAAGCGGTCATCGGAGTCGACGCCGCCTGATTGCCGTCTCCGAGTTCCGAGTACTTCGCGTTGGCTGAATCCGCCGTCTTGCGGCTCGAGCATCTCACCAAGCGCTACGGCAGTGATCGTCCGCCGGTGTTCGAGGACCTGAATCTCGAACTGGCCGGCGGCCAGTACGTTGCCGTGATGGGCGAATCGGGCGTGGGCAAATCGACCCTGCTCAACCTGCTCGCGGGTCTGGACCGGCCGGACTCGGGCCGCGTGCGGCTCTTGGGGCAGGAGCTGTCCGCAATGGACGACGATGCAACCACCTTGTTGCGCCGCCGGTCCGTGGGCTTCGTGTTCCAGGCGTTTCACGTTCTGCCCTACCTCTCGGTGGAGCAGAACATTGCACTGCCGCTCGAATTGCTGGGCATCGCCGCCGCCGATCGCGTGCGCCGCACCGCCGAGATGATGGAAGCGGTCGGCGTCGCGCCCCTGGCGCGGCGCTACGCGCGTGAACTCTCCGGCGGCGAGGTGCAGCGCATCGCCATTGCGCGCGCTTTGGTGCACAAACCGCGGCTGGTATTGGCGGACGAGCCGACCGGCAACTTGGATCCCCGCAGCGCGGCCCAGATCCTGTCCTTGCTGCGCGCGCAAATCAAGGCGAACTCCGCCGCCGGATTGTTGATCACCCATTCCCGCACGGCGGCGGACACCGCGGACCGGATCCTGATGCTGGATGGCGGGGGGTTGCACGCCTTGGGCCGGGAGGAATGAGTCTCAGATTATGGAGCATGCTGCTGCTCGCGCAATTGCGCGAGCAGCCGGGACGGCTGTTGGTGACGATCTTGGCGATCGCGCTCGGCGTTGCGCTCGGGGAATCGGTCTACCTCGTGAATGCCACGGCGCTCAACGAATTCGGACTGGCGACGAAACGCCTGGTGGGTGAGGCGGACATCATCGTTCGCGGAGCCCGCGATGGATTCCCCGAGGACTTGTACCCGGCGCTGGCGCGCGATTCGTCGGTTGCCGTCGCGAGCCCGGTGCTCGAACTGGAGGCGGCGCTGCCCGGGCGGCGCGATACGCTCAAGATACTGGGGCTCGATCCGTTTCGCGCCGCGGCGATCCAGCCGGCCTTGCTCGGCGGCATGGCGGGGGGCATCCTCGATCTGCTCCGCCCGGACGGGATTTTCTTGAGCAGCGCCGCCGCGCGGGAGTTGAACCTGCGGCGCGGCGATGCGCTCTCCGTGACCGTCGGCAGTTCGACGAAGCCGCTGCGCGTGGCCGGCATCCTCCCCGAGGAGAATTTTCAGGAACCTCTGGGAGTGATGGACATCGCATCCCTTCAATGGAGCTTCAACATGCTGGGGCGGCTGAACCGCGTTGATCTGCGGCTGGCGGCGGGAACACCGGTCGATGCCTACCGCGGCGAACTCGAGCGGCGGCTGCCGCCCGGGGTGCTGGCGGTCGCTCCCAAGGTCGAGCGCGACCGCGCGGTCACGGTGACCCGCGCTTACCGGGTGAACCTCAACATGCTGGCGCTGGTCGCCCTCTGGACGGGCGCTTTTCTGGTCTTCTCGACGCAGTCGCTGTCGGTGCTGCGCAGGCGCCGCTCGCTGGCGCTGCTGCGCGCGATCGGCGTGACCCGAGGAGGATTGCAATGGGCCGTGGTCGGCGAAGGCGCCGCACTCGGCGTGATCGGATCGTTGCTCGGCGTCGCGCTGGGATTCGCGTTTGCGGCGGCCATGTTGCGGCTGCTGACCGGTGATCTTGGGCCGGGGCAGCCGCATGCCGCCGCTGCATCGGTGCAGGCCGCCGTGCTGCCGCTGGGGTTCTTCTTCGTCGTCGGAGTCTGCGTGGCAAGCGCCGGCGCGTGGATGCCCGCCCGCAGCGCAGCGCGCCGGCCGCCGGCCCTTTCGCTCAAGGGCGGGGACGGCAACTACGGCGAGATTGCGCGAACCGGCTGGCGGGCGGGCTTTGCGCTGCTGCTGCTGGGCGCGCTGTTCGCCCAGCTGCCGGCGGTCGCCGGGCTGCCGATCTTCGGATATGCATCGATCGCCGGACTGCTCTTCGGCGCCGTGCTCATGGTGCCGGTTTTGACGGTTCGCATTCTGGCACTGATCCCGCGCACTTATCGGGTGGTGTGGGACGCGGCGATCGCCCAGCTGCGCGAGAACGTCGGCCTGTCGACATTGAGCCTGGCATCCATCATCGTGAGCTTCAGTCTCATGGTCGCCATGGCCATCATGGTTTACTCGTTCAGACTATCGTTCGAGCATTGGCTGGGAAAGCTGCTTCCGGCCGATCTGCAGCTTCGCGAACCGCCGGGCAACGACACGGCGTATTGGTCTTCCGAGGAACAGGCGAAACTTGCTTCGGTGCCGGGCATCGCGCGCATCGAATTCCGCCGGACCCGGCAGATCCTGCTCGATCCCGCCCGCCCCGCCGTGACCTTGATCGCGCGCGGCTCGAGCGCGCGCGAAGCTGCCGGTGAGCTGCCCCTGATCGAAACCGCTGCTCCGGTGGCCGGCGACGCACTCGAGCCGGTGTGGATTTCGGAGGCGCTGCAGGATCTGTATGGGCTCCGCAGCGGAAGCACGCTCGCGCTGTCGTTGGCCGGCCATGAACGGATGTACCGGGTGGCCGGCATCTGGCGCGATTACGCCCGGACCTTTGGCGCCCTCGTCATGACCATTCCTGATTATGCCGCGGCGACCGGGGATCGAAGCGCCACGGAAGCATCCGTTTGGCTCGACGGCCGGCGTACCGCTGAGACCGTCGCCGCGGGCTTGCGCGGCTGCTTCGTCCGCGGCGACATGGTGGAGGTCATGACCAGCACCGCGGTGCGCGAGCGTTCGCTGCGGATCTTCGATCGCGCCTTTGCGATCACCTATGCGCTCGAAGGAATCGCGGTCGTCATCGGCCTTACCGGCATCAGTTTCGCGGCCGGCTCCACCGCACTCGCCCGCCGCGCCGAATTCGGGATGCTGCGCCATATCGGCATGCTGCGGCGGCAAGTGCTCGGCATATTGGCGAGTGAAGGTTTTTTGATGAGCGTGTTCGGCGTTCTGTACGGACTGACTCTGGGCGCGGTCTTGAGCCTGGTGCTGGTCTTCGTGGTGAACCGGCAGTCGTTCAACTGGAGCATCGATCTTGCGGTGCCGGCCTGGCAGCTCGCCGCACTCAGCGTCATCCTGATCGCGGCGGCTGCGCTCACGGCATTCTGGAGCGGCCGGGCCGCCACCAGCACGGATGCAGTGCGCGCCGTGCGGGAGGATTGGTGAGGGCTCGCGGTCCATTGCCCGCGGCCGCCGTTCTGATCTGCGCCATGGCCGGTGGCGCCCCGGCCGCAGCGGCGCCCGGTTACGCGGCGGTGACGCCGGGCAATCCACTGGTCTTTCCCCGCGATTACGGCAGTCATCCCGATTTTCGCACCGAGTGGTGGTACGTGACCGGATGGCTCAGCACTCCGGGCGGCGAATCTTTGGGATTTCAGATCACGTTCTTCCGCACCAAGCCCGGTGTCGCCGACGCAAATCCCAGCGCGTTCGCACCGCGTCAGCTGCTCATCGCACATTGCGCCATCAGCGATCCGAAACGGGGCCGGCTATGGCAGGATCAGCGCATCCGCCGCGCAGGGCTCGGGCTTGCCGAGGCCGCCCTGCCGGACACGAACGTGTGGATCGACGACTGGTCCTTGAAACACCGCGCGGGCGCCTATGATGCGAAGCTCGCCGCGGAAGACTTTTCGATCGCGGTCGAACTCGCCGACACGCAACCCCCGCTGCTCAATGGAGATGCGGGCGTGAGCCGCAAAGGGCCCGCGGCTGCATCGGCAAGCTACTACTACAGCCTGCCGCACATGAAGGTGACGGGAAACATCACGCGCGCCGGTGAGCCCTCCCGCGTGACCGGCGAGGCATGGTTCGACCACGAATGGTCCAGCGAATATCTCGACGAGGCGGCGGAGGGGTGGGATTGGATCGGCATCAACCTCGATGGCGGAGCCGCGCTCATGGCTTTTCGAATTCGCGGTACGGATGGGAGCGTGCGCTGGGCTGGAGGAACGTATCGCGCCGGCGACGGTAAAATTGACATATTGCAACCCTCCGCGGTGCACTTCGACGCGCTGCGCACCTGGACATCGTCCCGAACGGGCGTTCAATATCCGGTGGAATGGCGTGTCGCGGCGGGACCTCACAGCTACGTTTTGAAGCCGCTGATGGATGATCAGGAGAACGACACGCGCCTATCCACCGGCGCGATCTACTGGGAGGGCGCGGTACGGGCGTACGAGGCCGGCCGGCCGGCCGGCAGAGGCTACCTCGAACTCACCGGCTACGGCGATCGTCTCAAGCTTCGCTGAGAGAGGGACTACCAGAATTTATATGTAAAGCTGGCGTTTCCCGATTTATCGGAAAAGGCGATGTCCGCTTGATTCGAGCTGCGGCGTTCGTTGCGCAGGAAGAGGTTGAGCGTCCAGCGCTGCCGGGGAATGTAAAAGACGCTGACCTGTTCGGCGGTCACCCGGTCGAAACGAGCCGGCGCCAACGAGCTGGGCACGGCCCCGGTCACGGTCTGAGCGGCGACGTAATCCTGATCCTCGCGGGACGCCACGAAAGCGACGGAAATTCTTTCCGTCGGCCGCCATGTCGGCGTAATGCTGAATCCTTTCGATACGAAGTAGTCGGTTTCACTCGCCAGATAGGCATGCAACTCATGCCACCCCGCGAACGCCAGCTGAGTCTTTTCAGTCGGCAGCCAGTTGAGCGTCACCCGCCAAACATTTCCCGAGAAATCGCCGAAGGTGGAGCCGGAGAAGAAGTTTTGCGAAGACAGCGTATGCTTCAGGTAGCCCGCGTAAGCGTCGACGTTGAGCTTTTCCGTAATCGCATACGTGATCGTGCCGCGATAGATGTCCTCTTTGAAGTCACGATCAAAGGGGACATTGTCGAATACGAAGTTCGAAGGATAAAGCCCCTTCGCATACTGGTATTCCAAACCGAAGATGTCGGAGACCCCGGTCGTGAACTGCAGCCCGGCATTGCCCGACCGGTTCTTGAAATTGTTGAAAGCCGCGACCGCGGCCCCGTGGGTGATATCCATTTCACGGACGCCGCCGATGATCGCCCAATGCGGACCCAATTGAAACGTGCCCTTTCCGAAGTAGTTCTTGTAGTCGACCAAATCCCGCCCCAGATAGCGCGTCTCCGCGAAGCTTGCCAATGCGCGATTGAATTCCGCGCCGACCTGGCCGGAAAAAGGCGACCCCACCTGCCAATTCCATACGACCTGGGCATCGCCGCCGGTATTGTCGAGGGCGGTGTTGTGAACGAACCGGCTGTAGTCCGCCCGCAGGGAAAAATCCACGTTCTGTCTGCCGACGTACCATTGGCCGATACCACCCGCGGACACGGTGTTGTAGCTGTCCGCCCGGGTCGCCTCGGGCGAGCGTGTGGAAGCCACCGCGCTGACGCTCTCCGCGAGCCTGTACAGATTGTCGTCATAGGTGTACTGATCGCCCACGAACAGATGGAAAGTCGTGCCGTCGTCCGGCGTGGGCGGGGGCGGGGCAACCGCCGCGGCGGCGGAGCCGACGCACGCAAGCCATGGGATTATTCTCGTTAGTCGGCGCAACACGATACCTCCGCAAATAGGAATTCTAAACCAAAATAGGTGGGTTTTTCCGCCTGTGCGTTCGTCGGATTCCGTCTTACAACGGCGGCACGGCGGCAGATCCTCGCACCGCGACTTCCGTGCATTTTCTACATTGCACGCAAGCCGGCGCGCAAGGCAGAACGGCATCGACGACGAGCGCTTACCCTCCGTCCTGGCGGACAAGCTTCCGCAGCGCCCTGACCAGGAACGGAGGCACAATCTCACGGCCGATCTGCCGCAACGTGATCCGGTTCGTTCCATGGGTACGCGGCGCGAACAAGGACGTGTGCGGTTTCACGTGGGGCTGACCCGCCTTGCCGACCGTGTGATAGTAGAGAATGAAGGATTGGCGCGAGCGTGACGGCGGACACGCCAGCGGCACGGGAACTCCGTGGTAGTTCGGATGCGCCACCTCGAAAATGACGGTTTTGTTGAACAGAGGCTCGATGGTCGCCTCGCACTTGGTCGCCGCGTGATTCCACAATTCCAGTTTGCCGTGGTATTCCGGAAGCCACGACTTGTTGAGAAAGACGATCATCGCCAGGCGCCGTACCAGGCCGGTATCGTAGGCGACGTTGCGGTCGGAATGAACGCTGAAATAGTCGCCGCGCCACATCTGGGCGTAACCCGACCCCAACAGATAAGGATCCGGAAGCAGCTGAGGGATGCCCGTGATCTCCGACAGAAGATAGAGGAATCCCGCCGAATGCGCGATGGTCAAGAATCTCTCGCCGGCCGTTCCCAGGTGTGTCGCCGACTTCATCCGCACGGTGCGCTCGCGCGAATCGTTGTCGACCCGCTTCCACTGGTCGCAGCTCATGCCCGCCATCTCGGCGAGCAGCGCGTCGAGGACCGGCGGAGCGAACAGGTCGTCGATCACGACGTGGGGAAAAGGCTTCGCGTCGCGATAGGTCGCCTGCAGTTCCTCGACCTTCCGGGTCAGCGTGAGCTTATCGGCCAGCATTGAGTTAAATTGCGTCGTGAGATCGATTTGCACGGCTAACTCCCTCCTCGAGACGGGTCAGAGTGATCTTGTCGGCCAGCAATGAGTTAAATTGAGTCGAGAGATCGATTTGCACGGCTAACTCCCTCCTCGAGACGGGTCAGAGTGATCTTGTCGGCCGGCAATGAGTTAAATTGACTCGTGAGATCGATTTGCACGGCTAACTCCCTCCTTGAGACTCGCGAACCTTCAGCACGATCATATATTCATAGATGGCCTGCAGCACGGCATATTGGAATCCGGCGCGCCCGTCCAGAAAGCCGAGTTTGCCGAAATACAAAATGCAGAACTTGACCAGCGGCCTCAAGGGAATCCGGTAAAACAGCTCTTTTTGGTGAAATCGACGCTCGTGCAGGTTCGCCGCGGTGAAGGCTTTGCGCAGCGAAAACGCCGTCCGGTCGCGGCGATTCTGCGCGATCTGGCGGGCTTCCAGCGTGCTGTATGAATTGTGCTTCTCGAACCAATGAGCGATGCCCTTGCTGAAGGGATAATGATCCAGATATCCCGCGATGTTTCCCACCGGCCCATCGGCAACCGGCAGGGGATTCACGACCCGCTCATAACGCAACTTCTCCGGCCGAAAGAGCCGCAGATAAAAGGGCGTTGCTTGGACGTGCTTCAACCAGGTGGTGCCCAAATAGTCGCGTCGCTGCACCCGGAAGGCCACGTGGTCTCCCGGCGAGTCGACCGCGGCGAGAACTGCCGCCCTCAAATCGCCCGTCACCCGCTCATCTGCATCGACGAGCAACACCCAAGGGTATCTAAAGCCGATGTTTTTCAGACTCCAGTTTCTATGTGCCGCCTCATCACCACCGAATATCTTGGTGCTCTCTGGGTAGGTCCGAAGCACGACCTTCGCTCCAAATCGACGCGCGATTTCGCAGGTATCGTCGGTACTGCCCGAATCCAAGACATGGATATCGTCGCACCACGAGACCGACGCGAGGCACGAGGGGAGATCGTTCTGCTCGTTTTTCGTCAGGACGAGGACGGAAACGGACATCTACCGCCTCCGCGAAAAGAGCGCCGCCGATGTGAAGCCCGTCGACATCATTGCGATCACCGGTCCGGCCTTCATCCGTGCGCGTCCGACCGGGATCTCAGCCGTCTCGGGCCGATGACACGGGCGGGGTTGCCGGCCACCACCGTCCAATCCGGTACGTCCTTCACGACGACGGAGTGCGCTCCGACGACGGCGCCCTCCCCGACCGTAACGCCCGGACCCACGAAACAGTTTGCGGCAACCCACGATTGAGCGCCGATGGTGATCGGCCGATACACGAGCCGCATGCTCGGGTCTTCGATATCGTGGGAGGCGCTGCAAAGATAGGTGCCTTGCGAGACCGTCGCCTGCTCGCCGAGTGTGATGTGCGCAAAATTATAGACCTCCACGCCGCGACCGAGGGCGGAGTATCTTTTCAGGGTCAGGCTCCATGGATGCCAGACGAGCACGCCGTCCATGATCAGGACGGGCGTTTCGATTTGCGCGCCGAACAGCCTCAACGCGGCGATGCGCAGGGGTGAGAGCCAGCGTCCCGTTCCCCGCAGGAACAGAAGTTTGAACGGACCCCACAGCACCCGCTTCACCTTGACGCCGAGCGGCCATCCAGAAGGGGTGTAATAGGTCTGCACCTTCAAATTCCGGGACGGATTCGCCGCGGGCCCGAATGGCGGGGGTGCGTCGACGGGATTCATTACGCCGCTACGACGTCGAGCAGGTCTTGCGCCATCGCATCGACCGTATAACGACGGTGGAACAATTGGCGGGCTGCGAGACGCATGGCCCGCTGCTGATCATTCGTCAACGACAACCAGCCGGTCAGCAAATTCGTGGTTCCCTCGACCGTGTCCGGGGCGACCAAGCCGGCGCCGGCTGATTGAACTTCGCGCCATATGTTGACTTTATCGGAGATCAGCGCCGGCAATCCGCATGCAAGCGCCTCGGCCACCGCGATGCCGAAATTCTCCTGGTGCGAGGGCAGCACGAATGCGTCCGCGCTGTAGAAGGCACCCCACTTCATTGCGTCCTGAAGCATACCCGGCCAGGAGACCCGATCAGCGATGCCGAGTTCACGGGCAAGCCCGGTGAGAGTGCCGACCCACCCGGTCTGATCGGGACCCGCGATGACCAATTGCAACCGGGGGTCGAGCGGAGCCACCCGGGCAAACGCGCGGATCAGGAGGTCGCATCCTTTTTTCTCCTGGATGCGGCTCAGGAAAAGTAAAATCCGGCGACCACGCAGTCGCGGATTGGCGGCGAGGTAGCCGTCTCTGAGCGCTTCCGAGTCCTCAGGAGGGGTGCTGGTTCCATAGGCGACGACACGCTCACGTGCCGAGTACAACCAAAATGACCGGCGTGCCTGCAACCGCTCCTCTTCGCTCGTGAATAGAACGGCGCGCGCATCGCGCAAGAGCCGATAATCCCCCCATGGCCAGTAGAGCCATTTTTTCAGATGTTTGCGCGGGTACGCATGTTTGAACCACGGATCCAGCATTCCGTGGGGAAAGACAAAGTAGGGCAGCTTCAGGCCGGTCAAAACCCGACGGGCCGCAAGGCCGTGGTACTGCCACAAGCCGTTCACCACGATCGCATCGTACTTTGCCGCATTCGCCCTGAGCCAGGGCACCAATGCCGGCGAGTAGCGATAGCTGCCTCGTGGCGGTCCCACTGCATGCACTTTCAGCGGATAACTTTGCACGTAGGGCGCGGCCGGGTCGTCGATGGCCACGACCTCCACCGAATGACCGAGCTGCTGCAGCCTGAGGCCCCGCTGGCGCACGCCTTCCATCGGACCGCCTTGCCGCGGATCGACGCTCGCAAGCACGTGGAGCAATTTCATTCCTCGACCCGTTCGCCGAGCGGCGAGGCCGCGCCGTGCGCCCCGCAGGCAAGGCGCAAAACGCGTTCATAAATCGCCAGGTAGGAAGAGATCGCCGCCTCGACCGAGAAACGCGCGGACCATGCGATGCCCCGCTCCGCAACTTGACGTTTTTCCTCCGGGGTCCTCGAAAGCATCTTGATCAGTTGCCGGGCACCATTCGACGCCCAGGTGCCGATGTCTCCGCCGGCCTTCAGGCGCGGCAAATATTCGGCCGCGTCGCCGCCCACCTCATTCATGGGCGAATCATCGGTGGTCAGCACGGGGCAGCCGCAGGCTTGGGCCTCGATCAGCGGCCACCCGAATCCTTCGGCCAGACTGGGGAATAGCAAGGCGGCAGCCATCGAGTAGGCTGCATGAAGGACACGACTTTCCAAACCATTGAAGAAGAGAACCTTTCCCGCCGCCGGGACAGCGAGCAACGCACGGCGAACCGCCGCATTGGGTTTGGGAGAAACACACCACAACGGCAGCGGCGCCTCGACCGCCGCGGCATAGTGGGCGTACAGGTGAATGACGCCGGTAAGATTCTTGTACCATTGACCGCCGCCGACATGAAGCAGCATCCCCGACGCCGGCACGGGGAGCCCCGCATCGCTCAAGATTTTCCCGCATTCGCTGTGAGGCAGCGGCGAGAACGGGAAGTTCAGACCGTTATAGACCACTTCAGACGTGACTGCCGAGACCCCTCCGAGCCGGTGGAGGTCGGCTTGCGTCCTTCGTGAGATGGAAATGAAGTGCCGCGCCTTCTGAAAACCCCTGCGGATGTAACGCTGATAGATCCGTCCCGTGATCGCCGTCGGATTCTCGGGCACTTCGCCCAATGCCGAACGCAGCGCCAGCAGATCGTGAACGTGCACGACATGCGGTCTGTCCCGGACGACAGGCATCAGAGGACCCAACGCTTGATCGCAAAATACGAACAGGGTGTCTTTGGAAGTGCGAGCCATCGCCCTGCGCATCGTCATGGGAAACAGCAGGTATTGATCCACGTAGCCGGCCCACTTGGACAAACCTCCCGACGGAACCCAGCCATGGACCCTCGGCGTAGCCGACCACACCTCGACGGAATGACCTCGAGACTCATACTCGGCTTTCAGCATGCCTGCGAACCGGGGCATGCTTTTCGACGGCGAAAAGGTCGGATGGCATACCAGGACCAGCTTCATCTTGGCGATGTCGACTGCCGCCACATCGGCACGCTTGGATCGCGGGTCGGCAGCGATGCCCGGCCGAGCAGCCTCGCAGGCGTAAATACCAACACGTAGATCAGCAGCATTTGCCACAAGGTTCGAACGAAGAAAAGAAATACCTTCTGCACGGACTCGAATGTGATGCCGCTCATGAAAAAATGCCAGGCCTGAAGCATGGCCACGGCGGAAAGCCTGGCTGCGCCGTTCGCAGGGCGTACGGTGAGCAGGTCCATCGCTCCGTAGAGTAAAAGGCAGATGACCGCATAAAGAAACGGAAACAGCGGCCCGAACAAGACGATCCCTTGCGCAAACATGTTGCCGGTCTTGCGCCCGCCCAAGGGAATGCCCCGGCTCAGATAGGCCATGTAGTCGCCCATTGAAAAGTCCAGGTCGCTCTTGTCGATGCTGATGCCAAGCGCGCGGAGCACGGGAGTGGGGAAACTCGCCCACGCGAGCTTCACTGATATGTCCCGCAACCGCGCCCTGGCGTCGTCGGTCGTCAAGGTGCTTCCGAAGTGAAATGCCGTGTCATAAAACTTGGTCTCGACCAGTCTGCCCAGCATCGGGTTGGCGATGTAGTGCTCATCGTAAGAGCTGAAGCGCGCGGCGGTTTCCGAGCTGGCCCGGTAGGCTGCGATCACCCCAGGCTGCCGCCAGATTCGCAGCGTCGTGCGAATCATGGTGACCGCGGACACCTTTCCCCGCATTTGACGGGCGATGACCATCGATGTGGTCAGATCGGACACCGGGCCCGAGACCGCCAGCAAAATCAAGGCCAGCACGCCGAGCCGCGTGAGCGCGCGGCCGGTCAGCGGCAGATCGCTGCGCATCCCTCTGAGAAGATACAAAAGGCCGATGGTCGCGATACCCGAGAACATGATTCCGCGCGCATTGAGTGCGAGACCCAGAAGTGCGAAGGCTCCGGTATAGGGAACCAGCAGCATCCGGTTCAGCGGCGCGTTGCAATACGATTCGCCGACCTCCGATGCGTATATCGGGATGAGAAATGGCGCCCATGCCAGGAAATTGAAGCCGGCGACGATCCTGCCAACCACTCCTTCGTGGTTCCACAACAGCATGGTCGGCAAACCTACGCAGCCCATATACCAGAGCGTGCCGCAGCTGGGGACCCGGTAAATGCCCGCCCACCGCATCACGCCCCTCAACAAGCCCCGATCCGGCCCTCTCCTGATCGTGAAGAACCCATAGACGGCATGCATCGACACGGCGATCAGCTGATAGAACGCCAAGGTCCCGAAGGTATACAGGGGGGTATACAGGGACATGGCGAGCGAAGTCCGTGCGGCCGTTTGCACCAACAAGGCCCCGAGCTGCGTGGCCACGCAAAAGCCGAAAATCGCAATGGATGACAGCGGATGGCGTTCGAGAGCCGACGTGCCTCGAAGGTAGAACAGCACGGTCAGCGCGGATGCCATCACGATGCAGCTCGCCGCAACGTTTTCAATGGAGGGATCGATGGCGAATTGCAACAGCACGGCCAGTACGGTCAGCGCAGTCAGGCAATTGAAAATGGCTTGTCTAACGGTCATGTCGCTGCGCTCCGTCCGGGACTCAATGCCTCGCAAAGGCCCGGGTAATGATCGCGCTCATGGCATTTTCATTGTGATGCCCGTTGGCAATGCTCCGCGCCCGGCCGGCCGCCGCGATGCGCCTGCGCCGCTCGTCATCGCGCAACACGTCGAGGCAGACCTTCGCGCACTCTTGCGCGGATTCCCA
>Ga0070730_10002064_pt1 | contig 18518 bp, 18 predicted proteins | sample Coa_R1_3_FD_66447 | JGI IMG/M metagenome (GOLD analysis project Ga0070730, IMG submission 66447) | Surface soil microbial communities from Centralia Pennsylvania, which are recovering from an underground coalmine fire - Coalmine... | ecosystem: Environmental > Terrestrial > Soil > Unclassified ... | reverse complement strand
GGAGTCCGCATCCAAGCTCGAGCAGAACCCGCCCTGCGCCGAGCGCATGTCTCTCAGGATCCACTCGGCGGTTTCGCGGGCGATCCGCCTGAAGAGGGTCTCTCCGGTCGCCAGGGCGGCGCACGCATAGGTGTGCAGCAGCTGTGCGTTGTCGTACAGCATTTTCTCGAAGTGCGGAATCATCCAGAAATCGTCGACCGAATAACGCGAGAAGCCGCCGCCCAGCTGGTCATACAGCCCGCCCTCCGCCATCCGGGTCAGTGTCAGAGTCGCCATGTACAGCGCTCTGAGATCCGGGGCTGCCGTGCTCAATGCGGCGTGCCAGTACCGCAGACAGCGTTCGATGCTGGCCGGCTGCGGGAACTTCGGCGCCCGGCCGAACCCGCCCGACCGGGGATCGAAGGATTCCTCCAGGGCACGCCGCGCGGCGCCTTGCGACGCGGCGTCGAGCGCCAAATCGCCGCGCGGAGGGTCCGGCATGAGCCGCTCGAAGGCCAGCGCGAGCTGCGTGTTCTGCCGTCGAATGTCGTCTTCGTGATCAGCGAAGTATCGGGCAACGCGAGTCAAGAGTTCGCCGAACCCCGGCAGACCGTGACCCGGCTTCTTGGGAAAATACGTTCCGCCAAAAAAGGGCTGCTGATCGTCGGGCGTCAGGAACATCGTCAAGGGCCATCCGCCGCTGCGCCGCGTGATGAGCTGCTGGGCCATCTGGTAAATCTTGTCCAGATCCGGGCGCTCTTCGCGGTCGACCTTGATGTTGACGAACCATCGGTTCATCAGCGCGGCGATTTCGGGATCTTCAAAGGATTCGTGCGCCATGACGTGGCACCAGTGGCAGGCCGAATAGCCCACCGACAACAAGATCGGCTTGTGCTCGCGTTTCGCGAGTCCCAGAGCTTCATCGCCCCATGGATACCAGTCGACGGGGTTGTCCGAGTGCTGCAGCAAATACGGGCTCGTTTCGAACCTGAGGTGATTGCGCTGCATCTTGCAGGTCCCAAGTCGGTTAGAATGCGCCTCAATATAACCGAAGTGCCCCTCATGTCTGAACCCGGTATTGCGGCGCAGCTGCCCGCCCTGCGCTTGAAACGCAATGAAGATCGTCGTCTGCACGCCGGCCACCTGTGGGTCTTCAGCAACGAAGTCGACACGCAACAGACGCCACTGCCCAAGTTCAAGGCCGGAGAGCTGGTGCGCGTGTTGGCCCACAATGACCGCGCATTGGGCTTGGCGTACGTCAACCCGAATTCGCTCATCAGCGCACGCATGCTGGGTACGTGGAAGCAGCCCGATGCGGCGTGGTTTGCGGCGCGGATCCGCGTTGCGCTGGCGCTGCGTGAGCGGCTTTACGCCGAGCCGTATTATCGGCTGATCTACGGCGAGTCGGACGGACTGCCCGGTCTGGTCGTGGATCGCTTCGGCGCGCAGTGCGTGGTACAGATCGGCACTGCCGGTATGGAAATGCTCAAGCCCGCCATTCAAGACGCCATTCTCGAGGTCCTGAAGTGCGAGGGACTGTTGTTCAAGAACGATAGCGGGGCACGCGAGCTGGAGGGACTGCCGAGTTATCTCGAAGTGGCCAAGGGTGCATTCGATGAACCGAGCCTTGTCGTCGAAGATGGTTTGAAGTTCAGCGTGCCGATCGCCCTGGGGCAGAAAACGGGTTGGTTTTTCGATCAGGCTGCCAATAGGCGCGCCCTGGCGAAGTACGTGCGCAAGGGCGCGCGTGTACTGGATGTGTTCAGCTATTTGGGTGCATGGGCCGTCCGCGCCGCAAGATGCGGAGCGTCCGAGGTCCTCTGCGTCGACAGCTCCCAGCCGGCATTGGACCTGGCAGTGCGGAACGCAGAGCGCAACGGCGCCAGCGTCTCGGCGCGCAAGGGAGATGCCTTCGACGTGCTCGAGGCGCTCGCCAAGGAGCACGCCCGGTTCGACATCGTCATCGTGGATCCCCCGGCTTTCGCCAAACGGCGCAAGGATCTACCCAAGGCGCTGGCCGCCTACAAGCGTCTGAATCAGCTGGCCTTGGCGGTGCTCTCCGGCGACGGCATCCTCGTTTCGTGTTCATGTTCTTATCATGTGAGTCCGGAGGACCTTCAAGACGCCATCGCCAAGGCGGCGCGCGCGACCGACAAGCACCTGCAGCTGCTCGAGTTCGGCGGTCAGGCGCCCGACCATCCGGTACATCCGGCAATTCCCGAGACGCGATACCTCAAGGCCTATTTCTGTCGCGCGACCGACGGTTTAAAGTAGAGCGAATGCTGACATACCCCAACATCAATCCTATTGCGGTCTCCATCGGGCCATTTTTCGGCATCGGGCCGCTGCGCGTGCATTGGTACGGCATCATGTATCTCATCGGCTTCGTCGCCGCATGGTGGCTGGCGCGTTATCGGGCGCGTCAGCCGGGATCGACATGGACGGTCCTCGACATCGATGACCTGATCTTTTACTGCTCCGTCGGCGTGATCGTCGGCGGACGGGTGGGCTGGTGCATCTTTTACGGGCACGACGTGATTGCCGAGAGTTGGTTGAACGTTTTCCACATCTGGGACGGGGGCATGTCGTTTCACGGCGGACTCACGGGAGTCGGGGTGGCGGCGATCGTCTTTGCCCGCGCCAAGCGCAAGGAAATCCCCGACGTGTTCGACTTTCTCGCGCCTCTGCCGGGCATCGGCCTGATGGCGGGCCGCGTCGGCAACTTCATCAACGGCGAACTCTGGGGCAAGCCGACCGATCTGCCCTGGGCCTTCGGCGTACCCGACGCGCAGGGCGTGCTGGTCGGACGGCACCCTTCCCAGCTCTACGAGGCCAGTCTCGAGGGTTTGCTGCTGTTCGTGATTCTCTGGTGGTACACGAGCAGGCCGCGGCCGCGATTGGCGCCGATCGGCTTGTTTTTCATTTTGTACGGGTGCGGACGCTTCGCGGTGGAGTGGGTCCGGCTCCCCGATGCCAACATCGGGTATCTCGCCGGCGATTGGCTGACGATGGGCATGCTGCTCACCACTCCCATGATCTTCATCGGAGCGGCGCTCATGCTCTACGCGTACCGCCGCAATCAAGCGAGCGGCAACCTGCGCGCCGCCGCGGCCTGATCGTGCGCCAGTATCTCGAATTTCTGCGCCATATCCGCGATTCGGGAGCGCGCAAGGAGGACCGCACGGGTACGGGCACGCTGAGCGTCTTCGGCTATCAGATGCGCTTCGATCTGGCGGCCGGGTTCCCCTTGGTCACCACCAAGAAACTTCATCTGCGCTCGATCATTCACGAGCTGCTGTGGTTCCTGAAAGGCGAGACGAACGTGAAGTATCTGCGCGACAACGGAGTGACCATCTGGGATGAATGGGCCGACGAGCGCGGCGACCTCGGACCGGTCTACGGCAAACAATGGCGCAGCTGGAGCGCCGCGGGCGGCCGCGAAATAGACCAGCTTTCCCGCGTCGTCGAAGAATTGAAGGCGAATCCCAATTCGCGGCGCCTCGTCGTGAGCGCGTGGAACGTGGGGGAACTGGACAAGATGGCGCTGCTGCCATGCCATGCCTTGTTTCAGTTCTACGCGGCCGATCGGCGGCTATCATGCCAACTCTATCAGCGCAGCGCCGACGCACTACTGGGCGTTCCCTTCAACATCGCTTCTTACGCGTTGCTCACTCATCTGGTCGCGCAGCAGTGCGGCTTGGAGCCGGGGGAATTCATCTGGACCGGGGGCGATTGCCATTTGTACCTGAACCACCTCGAGCAAACGGACCTGCAGCTCTCGCGCACTCCGTATCCGCCGCCATCCTTGAACATCCGGCGCAAGCCGCCCAGCTTGTTCGACTATGCATTCGAGGATATCGAGATCCGAAATTATCAATACCACGCCGCCATCAAAGCGCCGATAGCCGTTTGAAACCCGATAGCTCCCGATAACCCTATGAAGAAGCGCGCCAGCCGCCTGCCCTTGTTCGAAGTACGCCACTCCGCCATTCACGGCTACGGAGTGTTCGCGGCCCGCCGGATCCGCAAGGGAACCACCGTCATCGAGTACCTCGGCGACCGCGTCAGCCACGATGAGGCGGATGCGCGCTATGAGGACAAGCATCCGGACGACAATCACACGTTTCTGTTCACGGTCGACTCCAAGACGGTGATCGACGGCGGCGTTGGAGGAAACGAGGCGCGCTTCATCAACCATGGCTGCGATCCGAACTGCGCGAGCACGGCGCACAACAAGCGGATCTATGTCGAGGCCATTCGGACCATTCAGCCCGGGGAGGAGCTGGCCTACGATTATCAGATCGAACGCGACCCGGAGGATCCGCCCAACGTCGACGAAATCTTCGCCTGCCGCTGCGGGGCCGCGAAGTGCCGCGGCAGCATGCTGGTCGCGCGCAAGGCGGCCACCAAGGCGGCCACCAAGACGGCCACCAAGACGGCCACCAAGACGGCCGGCAAGACCGCCGCCAAGCGGGCCCGCCGGGCGGCCGCCAAAAAAGCGCGCAGGGCGGTTGACGGGAGGGCGCGGCGGAGCCGGGACGAGACGGCGCGGAAAGCCAAGAAAAAGTCGCGGCCGGCCGCTCGGGGGCGGGCGCGGACCGGCGCAGGACGGCGTGGCCGTTGACATGGCAAGCGATGCCGCTCCGGGCAGCGCCGCCGCGGGGCTGATGCGCGGCGGCGTCGCCGTGCAGGACGGGTTCATCTGCGAAGCGCGCGTCGGCGAGCTGATCCGCTGCGCCGGCCGCCGCCGCGATCGCGGGGACTTCGCCGCGGCCCGCATCGGCGGCGGCCATCAGTCGCAGTTGCGCGGCGATATCCGCGGGGACCGCACCTGCTGGATCGCCGCACCGTCGTTCGCAGAAGAGCGTGCGCTAATGCGTGATCTCGAACGGCTGCGACTTGATCTCAACCGCGAAGGATATCTGGGTCTCTTGGACCTCGAGCTTCACTATGCCTGGTATGCGCCGGGGACGGGCTACGCACGCCACGTGGACCAGCCGCAACGGCGCAATGAGCGGAAGGTGTCGCTCGTGCTGTATCTCAATGAGGCGTGGACCCCCGGCGCGGGCGGCGAGCTGCGGATCTTCGACGGCGAGGAGGCGCGCGATATCGAGCCGATCGGCGGGAGGCTGGTCTGCTTCCTGACGGAAGGACGCGAACACGCGGTGTTGACCACTCATCGCGACCGCTTGAGCATCACCGGCTGGTTTCGGCAAAGAAGCTGACGCACATGAGGATGATGGCGTTCGGATATATGATACGGCAGCCGGCGGATGGCCGCGGTCTTGCGCGCGCCCAAGATGTCACGAAAAGTTCTTGGTCAAGGCCATATTGCCTGCGCTAGATTCGTGCGTGCCCACTCGATCGCGCCCGCCAACATGGCAGATCAAGGACAGCCGGCGGTCGACAGCGTCATTTTGGGGGCGCTTCGTTCCTGGCACGAAAATTGCTGCGGCATTCGTGTAGTATAGCCGAGTGCAGCGTGCGGCCCCGAACGGAAATCGCGCACCTGTTATTTTACGTATTGGTTGAAAATATGCGCTTGCCGTCGCTCAAATTTCTCAAGACCTTCCAGGTCGCGGCCAAGCTGCAGAGCTTCAAGGCTGCCGCTGAGGAATTGTTCGTCACTCCTTCCGCCGTCAGTCATCAGATCAAAGCGCTGGAAGAACAATTGGGCGTCGCGCTATTCGAGCGCGGCATTCGCACGCTGACGCTGACCGATGCGGGCGCCCACTACCTCGAACATATCAGCGACATTTTCGCGAAGCTCGAAAAGGTCACGGAACAGCTCCAGGTCCGTTACGGGCGCACCATCATCCGCCTCAACGTCCCGCCGTTCTTCGCCAACGAACTGCTGCTGCCGCGCTTGTCGTCCTTTTCCCAGGCGCGGGAGGAAACGGACATCCGGATCGAGACGACGTTCGCCGCCCCAAAAACTCATCCGCCGGAGGCCGATCTGTCCATCGTCGTCGGGACCGGCCCCTGGGAAGGGCTCACCGTGCATGAGTTGTTCGCGCAGAGCTTCATCGCGGCGTGCTCTCCGGAATTCCTGCTCGAAAATCCAATCGACACCTATACCGATCTCAACGGCAAGACCTTGCTGCTGCATGAAGAGCGGCGCGACGCGTGGGAGCGGTGGGCGCTGGGGCTTGGGATAGCGCCGATCAAACCCAACCGCCTGGTCAGACTCGACACCATGTCCGCCGTCGTCCTCGCCGCCGAACAGGGCGTCGGTGTGGCGCTCGTGCCGTCGCGTTTGAGCGCCGACCGCTTCCTCGCGGGAGGGCTCATGAAGCTGTTCGATGCGGAGTTGAAGACGAACGAGAGCTACGTCCTGCTGCATCGGCCCGAGGATAGGTCGCGCGAGGACCTGCAGGAACTGACGCGCTGGATACTGAGCAGCTGCCGCGTGGCGTGACGTGTTGGGATTTCGACTCTCCGAACAGTGTGCCGCCCATCGAAGTGAGACCGCCGTCTCACTCGTGATGTGACGGCCATCTCACGCATGAGGAAAACTGCGCGGGCTGTAAAAATTTCTCATTTGCCGGGGTGAACTTCACTCCGTATGGTGTCTTTGGGGCGTTGGTATTTTTGACCTTCAAGGAATACCACCATGATACTTCGCAAACTTGTGCTCGCGACCGCCACGATCGCCACGTTGGCCCCCGCCATTTCCAACGCGTCTCCCGAGAGAACTTCAGCAAAGGCCTGCGCGAGCGCCTTCGCATCCACCATCGTCGCGCCGGGCACGACTCCGGCATACAAGATGTCCTATCGCGGCGCGACCAACAGCATCTTGACCGACTTCTATCCCTCGGACTTCACGTTCACCCTCGAAGCGCGGGACCCGAAGACCGGTTTGTCCATTGCGCGCGCCGTCTGCTCCACCGATAGCCACGGCACCGTCACGGCGATCTCCGCCGTACCGTTGAACGACGCGGGCAAACTGGCGTCGCGGACGTTCTAAGACCCCAACGGGCTGTCAGCTGGCGGGATTCGGGGCGCGCGCGTATAAGTTGCCGATGGGCAATCGAATCACCCAAAGGGTCCGCGGCGCGCGGCGGACTTGAGTTGCGCCGTCGAATTGGTGGTTGCGGTGGCGGAGAACGACGTCATCGGAAAGGGCGGGCGGCTGCCGTGGCATCTGCGTGAGGACCTGCGGCGCTTCAAGGCGTTGACGTTCGGCAAGCCCATCCTCATGGGGCGCAGAACCTACGAGTCGATCGGCAAGGCGCTGCCCGGGCGGGCCAACCTCGTGCTGACCCGGTCGGCGGGTTTCCAACCCGCCGACTGTACGACCGTCGGTTCCATTGACGAGGCGAGGCTTGCTGCTGGCGCCGCCTCCGCGCTCATGGTGATCGGCGGGGCGGAGGTGTACCGCCAGTGCCTCCCGTTCGCCGACCGAATTCATCTCACGCTGGTTCACGCAAAAATCGAGGATGGCGATACGTTCTTTGCGGGATGGCGCGGTTCCGAATGGCGGGAGACGTTCCGGGAATTCCATGCGGCCGGCGAGAACAACGACTTCGACCATTCTTTCATCACGCTGGAACGTCATCCCCGATCGGGGGCAGTTCACGGCTGATTTCCCGGGAAGCGCGCCCGAAATCGATGTCCTCGAGGGTCGCGGCATGTGCGGTGAGTTCCGCAAGCAGCCGATTCTGAATGTCACCGCGCAGCCGGGCGCTTCGATATGAAATCTCGTGGTGGAACATCACCATGGAGTAGCGTGGGATGAAGCGGGTCGGGTGCCGGCGCTCGAGTTCCAATGCCAAGGATTGCTCGAGGCGGAAACGCGGGTCGGCGACCCGTTCGCGCATCTCCAAATAGTTTTCCAGCGCCATGGCGGCGATGGCATCCGTATTCGGTTTGCGCGACGCGAAGAACTCCGCGAATACGTCCTGCCAGGCCGCGTGGCGCGCCGCGGCGGCGCCGAATTCGACGCAGTCCTCGAAGCAGCAATTCATTCCCTGCCCGTGAAACGGCACGATGGCGTGCGCGGCGTCGCCGATGAGCGCGGCCGTTGCGCCTGCGCTCCACCGGTTCGCGTAGACCGTTCCCAAGAATCCCGTCGGGTGCGCCTGGAATTCCGCGACGCAGTTCGGCATCAAGGCGTAGACATCGGGAAATTCCGTGCGAAAAAACCGCTCGATCAACGGGGGGGAAGCCAGCGCTTCGAAACTCACCGCGCCGCGCCTGGGCAGGAACAGCGTCGCCGTGAAGCTGCCGTCCACGTTGGGCAGCGCGATCAGCATGAAGTTGCCCCGCGGCCAGATGTGAAGGGCGTCCGACACCATGCGGTAGGCGCCGCTCGGGCCCGCGGGAATCGACAATTCCTTGTAGCCGTGATCGAGGTCCTCTTCCCGGGATTCGATTATTCCAAGCGCGGCCATGCGACGGCGCGTCACGGAGCCCGCACCATCGGTTGCGAGGAGGGGTTGCATGGGGAAGTTCGATAGGCGATCGTGCCGGAGATCGCGTATCTGCGCCATGCCGTGCGCGAAGTCGGCATCTTCGAGCCGATGCTCGAAGCGGGTCTCCACGCCGGGCAAGCGCGCCGCGGCGTCCAGCAGGACTTGATTGAGCCGATGCCGGGAAATCGAATAGATGACTTCGTCCGGCCGCCGGCCGTAGAGCTGCAAGGATTGGGAGCCGCTTTTCTCATGGATCTGGCGCCCGCGCATGGTCACCAGTGCTCCGGCGAGATCGTCCAACACCCCCGCCACTCTGAGAGCGTGCATGCCGCGATCGGCCAAGGCGAGATTGATGGACCGGCCCGATTCACCGGGGCTGGCGCGAGGGTCTTTGCGCGCCTCGTAGAGAGTGACCTGGAGGCCGCGCCGCTGCAACAAAATCGCGAGCAGCGCACCGGTGGGCCCGGCGCCGACGATATCCACGCGCCCGGTGTCAGGCACCCGGCCGTACCGCGCGCGTCAGCGCATCGACTGCGTCGAAGACATCGCTGAATGAGTTGTAGAGCGGCACCGGCGCCAATCGGATGATGTCCGGCTCGCGCCAATCGCCGATCACGCCGGCCGCCGTCAACCGTTCGTGGCAGCGCCGGGCTTCGCGTGCCGGCTTTGCGATGCGGAGGCTCAATTGACACCCGCGATCGGCGGCGGCGGCGGGAGTGATGATCTCAACCGACTCCGGCAGCAGGCCCTCGACCAGCTGGCGCAGAAAGTCCGTCAACAGGATCGACTTTTCGCGCAACCGCCGCATGTCGGCGCGCTTGAAGATTTCAAGCGATGCCAGCAGCGGGGCGGTGGACAAAATCGGAGGATTGCTGATCTGCCAGCCTTCGGCGCCCTCGATCGGGGCGAATTCGGGTCCCATCTCGAAGCGGGTTGCCCTGACGTGTCCCCACCACCCTGCCAACCGCGGCAAGCCCTCGCGCGCGTGCCGTGCGTGGATGAAGCAGCCGCCGACCGCGCCCGGTCCGGCATTGAGATACTTGTAGCTGCACCATACCGCGAAGTCGGCGTTCCAATCGTGCAGCGACAGCGGCGTATTGCCCAGGGCATGCGCCAAGTCCAGCCCCACGGCGGCGCCGGCGCGGCGCGCGGCGGCGATCAGCGGCTCGACCTCCAAGCGCTGGCCGGTCAGATACTGAACTCCAGGCAGGAGAACCAACGCGAGGCGCGCACCCTGGCGCTCGATGAGCGAGACCAGGTCTTCGGTCCGCAAATGGCGTTCGCCCGGGCGCGGCGCGGCTTCGATCAGGTGTTCTTCGGCGCGCAGCCCATGCAATTCCAGCTGCGAAACGACGGCGTAACGGTCCGAGGGAAATGCGTCCTTTTCGATCAGTATCCGGTTGCGCGCTCCGTCGGGCCTGAAAAAAGTGACCATCATCAAATGGAGGTTCACCGTGAGGGAATTCATGGCGACCACTTCGGCATCGCCCGCGCCCACCAGTTGCGCAAGCGGAGCGGCGAGCGCCTCGTGATAGCCGATCCATGGGCGCTTCGCCTCGTGGTGCCCGAGGACGCCGAGGCGGCGCCAATCGGCCAATTCCTCCTCGACATAGCGGGCGGCCGACTTGGGCTGCAGCCCCAGCGAATGGCCGGCAAGGTAAACCACCTTGCGGCCCTCGGAATCGAAAGGATGATGAAATTCCGCGGCAAAGGACGCCAAGCCGTCGCCCGCGTCCAAGGCCGTCGCGGCGGCCGCGTTGAGTTCGGGATGTTTCAGGTGGGCGCTGCCATGACGGTGCCGCAGACGCCGCAGGTGCGGTGACCGACGTTCGAATAAAAGCCCGCGAACACCGCCGGCAGTTCGGTCTCGATGTTCCCCACGGCGATCCGTTCCATATAGAGGCGATTTCCGCAGTTCTCGCAGTACCATGAAAAACCGTCGAGTTCGTCCGCGCGGCGCCGGCGCTCGACCACGATTCCGACGGTACCGGCCGGGCGCTGCGGGGAGTGGGGTATTTCCGACGGCAACAAAAACAGCTCCCCCTCGCGAATCGGAATGTCGGAAATCCGCCCGTCCAGGACGATGCGGAGCACGATGTCGCCCTCGACCTGGAGGAACAGCTCCTCGCCCGGATCGTGATGAAAATCCTTGCGGGAATTAGGACCGCCAACGGCCATGACGATCAGATCGCCGTCCTGAAACAGCAGCTTGTTCCCGACGGGCGGTTTCAGCAGGTGGCGGTTCCGCTCGATCCACGATTGGAGATTGAAAGGCGCGGACATCTGCATGATCCCATTATACCGGCAGCGCGAAACTTCGATGCCATCCGCATGGTCGTAGAGGTCATGAGGGTCCTAACGCACAACGACGCGGTGCGGTACGGTGTCTGCGTGAGTCTGGCCGTGATGGGCGCGCAGACCTGTGCGGCGGCGACGCCGGCGGCCGCGACCCCCGTCACGGGAATCCCGATGGCGGCGGTGTGGCGCGAACAGCATGTCGAATTCGTCTACAAGGGGCGCACGTCGCGCTATTCCTGCGAGGGCCTGCGCGACAAGGTTCGGGCCATCCTGCTCGACCTTGGGGCGCGCCGCGATCTGAAAATCGCGGCGACCGGCTGCGAGAATACCGGGCGGATGCGCAACGATCCGCCGGCGCCGAGTCTCAGCATCACGTTCTCCGCGCCATCGCTGCCGGATCCTTCGGTGAAACCCCTCCACCAGGGCGACCTGTCGGCCACCGACGCGCGATTCGAACCGTTCATCATCGCCGGCGACGCTTTCCGCAATTTAGGGTTGGGCGACTGCGAATTGGTGCAGGAATTTTCGCGTCAGATCTTGCCGAAGCTCGCGACGCGCGCGTTGAAGCGCGACATTGCCTGCGTCCCCTACCAGGCGAGCGTCAGCCGGTTCCTGGTGCGGGGCGAGATTCTGAGGCCGCTGCCGCGCGCGGAACAGGCGGTCGGCCGCTTGGGGATCAGGGACCGGTGACTTGATGCTTGGATTCAGGCCGGGTGATATCAGGGTACCCTGAATCCGGGGCAGCCCACCTGAACCGGTGCCGCGTCGGGATCATCGAGCCGCAGCGCCGTAAGGCTGCCTCCCCAGACGCATCCCGTGTCGAGGCTCACCACCGCCGGTGTGCTCAAAAATCCCAGAGTGGACCAATGACCGAAGATCACGCGCGCTCCATGCCAGCCTGCACCGGGCGCCTCGAACCAGGGAATCAGGTGCCGCGATTGCGGCTTGCGCGGCGATCCCTTGACGTGCAATGCCAGCCGGCCATCGGCGTCGACATAGCGCAGCCGGGTCAGGCAGTTGACGATGAAGCGCAAGCGCTCAGCGCCGCCAAGAGTGTCGTCCCAGCGTGACGGTTCGTCGCCGTACATTGATTGAAACAACCCTGCGGGATCTTCCCTAAGCGCCCGCTCGACTTCGCGGGCACAGGATCGCGCCGTGGGCATATCCCACTGCGGCGGCAAACCGGCATGCACGAGCGCCAGGTTCGAGGCCGGCTCTTCGTGCATGAGCGGCCTGTGCAGCAGCCAATCGAGAAGGGCGCCGCGATCGGGCGCCGCCAGGACTTCAGCGAGCGTATCGCCGCTTCGGACCTGCGAGACCCCGCATGCGACCGCCAGCAGATGCAGGTCATGATTTCCCAGGACGACCGTTGCCGCATCACCCAGCGCGCGGATGCGCCGCAGTGCCTGAAGCGACTCGGGCCCCCGGTTGACGATGTCGCCCACGAACCAAAGCCGGTCGCGATCCGCGGAGAATCCGATCTCTTCGAGCAACACGCCGAGCGCGGTGTCGCAGCCTTGAATGTCGCCGATCGCGTAGAGGGCCATATGCCTAGGCGCGACTAGTGCAGAACCCCGGGCATCGCCAGCCGGAACGGCGCGATCGGCGCGTCGAAGTGCTGCCCGTCGTCGGCGATCATCTGATAGCTGCCCTGCATCGTGCCGACCGGAGTCTCGATGACGGCGCCGCTGGAGTAGCGAAATCCCTGACCGGGCTTCAGGTATGGCTGTTCGCCGACGACGCCGTCCCCGCGCGTTTCCTTCACATTGCCGTTGGCGTCGGTGATGATCCAGTGGCGCGTCAGCAGCCGCGCGGAGACCTGGCCCTCGTTGCGGATGGTGATCGTGTAGGAAAAGACGAAACGCTTGTCGCGCGGATCGGATTGCTCCTCGATATACGACGTTTCGACCTCGACGCGGATTTTCACGGTCGGAGGTTCGGTCAGCTCCATGTCGATTACCTCAGGCGCACCGCCAGCACGTCGCATCGGGCGGCGTGCAGGAGCGCGTCCTCGGTAAAATTGACCAGGATGGCCAGACCATGGCGCTCGCGGCTGCCGACCACGATCAAGTCCGCGCCTTCCTCGTCGGCCACCCGAAGTATCTCCGCCTTGATGTTGCCCGCCTCCACGCGCAGCGCGGCTCCCTCGAAGCCGACCCGGGCCGCCAGCTCGTCGAGGCGCGCGCGCGAGCGTCGCAGGAGTTCTTCCTCGATTTGGACAGTGGGCATCAAGGATTCGCCCATGGGTTCGACGGGAACGTACTCGACCACATGGAGCGCGACGATAGCCGCCTTCGAATAGGCCGCAAGGTCCCGTGCGGCGACGGCAACCTGCTCGCTGTCGCCGGATAGGTCCAGCACCACCAATATTTTTTTGTAGCCTGGCATTTCGGCAGTATAACGGAACGCGACCCCGCGGGCGCTGCGTCGCCAATCGTCGGAAATCGTCAGACGGGCTCGCGGGCGCCGCCGTGCAGCCGGCAGTAGTGCGCGGCCAGCGACCCGAATTGCGCCGGCGCCAGCGTCTCCGGCCGTAAAGCAGGGTCGATGCCGCAGGCTTCGATATCCGGACCCGTCAGGAGACTCTTCAGACCGTTGCGCAGGGTCTTGCGGCGGTGAGAGAAGGCCGCCGTCACCAGCCTCCGGAGCATGCGCTCGTCGCCGAGGTCGAACCGCGGCGCGATGGCGGGCCGCAGCCGCACGATGGCGGACCATACCTTGGGACGGGGCGTGAACGCTCCGGGTCCGACGTCGAACAAGGCCTCGACTTCCGCATAGGCGGCCAGCATTACCGTCAATCTCCCGTATTCCTTGCCGCCGGGTGCTGCGGCCATGCGGTCGACGACCTCCTTTTGCAGCATGAAATGCATGTCCCCGATTGCCGCACGCTGCTCGAGCAGCCGGAACAGCAGGGGGGTGGAAATGTTGTAAGGGAGATTGCCGACGATGCGCAGCGGCGCTCCCGCGCCGCGCAAGGAGACGAAGTCCGTATCGAGGACATTCTCCACGTGCACGCGCAGGCGCGCTCCGCCCCTGGGATCCGCCCTGAGCGCGCCGGCGAGATCGCGGTCGATCTCGATGACGTCCATGTCCATGGCACGCGCCAACAGGGCCCAGGTCAGCGCGCCCCTGCCCGGACCCACTTCGACGAGGCGCTCGCCGGCGGCCGGAGCCACCGCATCGACGATGCGGCGGATGACGGCGGGATCATGCAGAAAATGCTGGCCGAAACGCTTGCGACTCCGCATCACGCCGCGGCTCGGGAGGTCAGGGCGACCGCGAGCGAGAATGCCGCGCGCAGGCTGCCCGCGTCGGCGCCGCCGGTGCGCGACAAGCCCAACGCGGTGCCGTGATCGACGCTGGTTCGCAGGATCGGCAGTCCCAGGGTCATGTTCACCGCATTGCCGAAGCCCACATGCTTGAGTACGGGAAGTCCCTGGTCGTGATACATGGCGACCACGACGTCCGCGCCGGCGAGAAATGGAGGCGCAAATGCCGTGTCCGCCGGAACGGGGCCGCGCACGTCCATACCCTCTTGGCGCAACTCGGCCAGCACCGGTTCGATCACTTCGATCTCTTCGCGCCCCAGGTGGCCCGATTCGCCGGCGTGCGGATTGAGGCCGAGGACCGTCATGCGCGGGGGAGCGAGTCCGAAATGGCGCTCCAAGTCCGAGTGGACGATGCGCAGGGTCGCCAGCAGCCGCTCGCGGGTGACCGCGCGCGGAACCTCCGCGAGTGCGAGATGCGTGGTCACGAGGGCGACCCGCAGTTCACCGGCCAGCAGCAGCATGACGGGCAGCGCCGCACGGCTTCTCGCCGCGAGGTACTCCGTGTGGCCGGTGAAGTCGAAGCCGGCGTCCATTAAGACGCTTTTCTGCACCGGCGCCGTCACCATGGCGGCGAATTCGCCGTTCATGCAGCCGTCGCAGGCGCGATCCAACATGCGGACGACATAGGCGGCGTTGCGCACGTCCAATTCGCCCGCCGTCACGCGATGTGCGGCCGGCACATGCAAAACGGTCATCGTGCCGCCGCGATGCGCGGCGGCGGGCTTCGATGCATCGTAATCGAGGATGCGCAGCGGCTGTCCGAGGGTGGCCGCGGTCTGCGCGAGCAGCTGGGCGTCGCCCGCCACCACCATGCCCGTGCGCCAATCCGTCTGCGCCAGCATGACACAGATGTCGGGACCTATTCCCGCCGGCTCTCCCGATGTGACGATGATCCGCGGTAGGTGCGGCTCACGGGAAATACTCAGACAGGCTCCCGATGTCGAGCGGGGATGACGAAGCGGCGCGGCATGATTACATTTTGACCTCGACGAAGGCCTCGTCGCGCAAACGCCGCAGCCAAAGCTCGGTCTCTTCGTCCGCCTTGCTCTCTCGGATCGCCGCAAATGCGCGCTGCCGTCTCATATCGTCGGTGCTGTCGTAGGTGCGGGTGCCGAGCATCTGGACGATGTGCCAGCCGTAGCGGGTCTTGAACGGTTCGCTTATTTCGTTGACTTTGAGGTCGGCGATCGCCTTGTCGAATTCCGGGACGAAGGTGCCCGGCCCGCTCCAGCCCAGATCGCCTCCATCGGGAGCCGACCCCGGATCTTCGGATGTCGCAGAGGCAATGCCCGCAAAAGCTTCCCCTTTCAAAATGCGATCGCGCAACTTGCTGAGTTTTTGCCGAACGGTTTCGTCATCGTCCAGTTCATTCGGCTTCAGCAGGATGTGGCGTACATGGATCTGATTCACGATGACCTGCGCTTCGCCGCCGCGGCGCTCGTTGAGCTTGACGATGTGAAAGCCGCTGGGGGTGCGCACCGGTTGGCTCACTTCGCCCGGCTTCATCTTGGTCACCAGTTCCAAAATGAACTGGGGCAGCTGCGCCCCCTTGCGCCATCCCAATTGGCCGCCGTCGAGGGCGGTCTGGCTGTTCGAATTCGCGATGGCGAGCTGGCCGAAGTCCTCGCCCTTGGCCGCGCGCGCGGACAGATCCTGGGCCTTTTTCGTGATTTCCTCGAGCTGCTGGGGAGTGGCCGCCTGCGGCAGCGACAGAAGAATGTGGGAAACGTTGAACTCATCGTTCGCTGCCGTGCTTTCCTGGCGGGCCAGGTATTGCTCCAATTCGTGCGGCGTGACGTTGATGTGAGCGATGACGTCGCGCTGGCGCAGGGTGCTCAAGGTCAGTTCCTTGCGCATGGATTCGCGGTACTGCTTGTAATCGACCCCCTGGGCTTCGAGGGCGGTGGGCAATTGATCGAACGGGATCTTGTTGCGCTGGGCGATCTCCTGCAGGGCACCGTTCAGCTGCTCGTCGGAGATCGAAAGGCCCACCCGCTTGGCCCGCTGCGCCTGAATCTCCTGCAAAATCAACCGATCGAGCACTTGCTGCTTGAGCACGCTCTGCGAGGGCAATTCCACTTTTTGTTCCTGGAGCCGCTTGGTCACGGCGTCCATCTGGGCGTCCAGCTCGCTTTTCAGCACCAACCCCTCGTTGACGACGGCGGCGATGCGATCGAGCAGCTCGCCGTGAACCCCGATGTCGCGGGTTTGCGCCCGCGCCGCCGGTCCGCCGCAGGAAAGCGCGGTCAAGAGAGCAAGAATTGCCGCAAAAACGGGCAAATTACGGCGATTTTCGATATGAATCATAAGAAATGCTGAGTCCGCACGTCGACAAACGGGGTTTAGGGGATCCCTGGGCTGCCCGGCTGGCGGGCCGTATAGCCGCGAATCTCCTTCTCCAAGAACGTATTCGCAGGCTTTCCGACCGAACTTAAGCCGGTCAGTTCCAATTGTAATGCAATCGAGGTATCCAGTCCCGCGGTGGCGCCATCGGAAATGCGCCGCAGGTACCGGCGCTGGACGACTTGGATGCGATAACAGCAGCTTTTGTATTCAAGTCCGGCAATTTGCTCGATCGTCGTCCGGTCGGCGAGGGAATAGACCCAGCGCCCCACGGCATTCCAGTGCCCGCCGACCGGCCAGGCGAAGGAGCCGTCATATTGCTTCAGGATTCCCTCCTGGAAGCGGTAGCCGAGGTTCACCACCCGCGAGGAGTCGGGGCGGTACTGGAGTTCGATTTCCTCCTTGTCCGTGTGCGAGGTGTAGGGATTCCACTGGTAATTGAGGTCAAGGCTCAAATGCTTGTAACCGGTCAGCGCGACCTCGCCGACGATGTCCGAGGCCGGATTTTGCACGCCGATCTGGCCTGGCGTGAGGACGCCGGCCTGGCATCCGGGAGCGTTCGCGCCGTACTGGCAGCTGGGGGTGGCGTAGGCTTGACCGGGCAAAAGCAGCGAGCCGGGCGGGCGGTTGGCCACGAACAGGCCCGGCCAGGCCAACGGATTGACCAGCGGCAACCCGGAGACGGGAAGTCCGCTTTCCAGCTGCAGCATGTCCTGCGGGATGGTCACCCGCGGAATCGAGAAATAGCGGATTTGACCGACCGTTGCGGACAGGTACTGGGTTCCGGAAACGTGGTCGAACAGGCGCGTCGTCAACCCGGCGGCCAATTGATTGGCATCGCCGATGCGGTCGTCCCCGACGTACCGGTTGGTGCGGAACAGCTCGGTGAGATTCAAGTCCGGCACCGCGGTGTCGAAAATCGGCAAGCCGCTCTGGTCGCGGTAAGGCACGTAGCTGTAGACCACGCGCGGCTCGAGGGTCTGCGTACGCTGTCCGACCGAGCCGGCATCGCGCTCGAACACCAGGCCGGCGTCGACCCTGCCGTACGGCAGGGTGCGGGTCGGGGTGCTCGGGGCGCCCAACCCGGCATTCTGTAAATCGTACTGGGTAAAGTGATAGCCGACGGCCGGCTCGAAGAAGTAGCCGGCACCGCGGTTTGACCAGCGCATCTCGGGGGACACATCGAGCCGGACGCCGGTGGGAGTCGAAACGACCGCGGGTGCATTGGTGGGGCGCTCGTGGACGAAGTTCGTGGCCTCCGCGTTCAACGCGAGTTCGAGATGGCTGTTCGGGACCGGATACAGTCCTTCAACCTCGATGCGGGGCACCCGCGAATAGGGTCGCTCGAAGTCGTACAGCAAGATGTCGATGGTCTGAAAGTTCTGCAGCTGCCCGCGGATCCGCCACACGTCGTCGTAGTAGAGAATCTCCGCGCGGCGTTGCAGGAAGGTCACGCTGGTTTGTTCCGAGCCGACTGCAAAATCGGAGAAGTAGTTGCTGTCGCTGACGGTCGCGACGTCGGCATCGAAGCGCAGTCCGGTCGCGAAATCCGTGACGTCCGTGACGTGGAAATAGGTGCGGTCGAAATGCCTCTGCCGGTCGTCGGGCAGGAAGTTGGCTTCGACTTGTCCGTGCGAACCCGCCGTGAGATAGCGGAATTCCTCACCGAGTTGTATGCCCCGTGCGGACAGGATGCCGGGAGTCAACGTAAGATCGTAGTTCGGAGCCAGATTGAAGTAATAGGGGACTTCGAGCTGGTAGCCGTTGGTGCCGGAGTGCCCGAAGCTCGGAAACAGGACACCGCTCTTGCGCTCGTCACCGAGGGGAAACGAGATGTACGGCGTGTAGAAGATCGGAATGCTCTTGAACCTCATGAGCACGTTGTGGGCCGACCCTTCCTGGCCGGCGGTGTCCAGGTCGATCGAGGAGGCCTGCAGCATCCAGTCCTCGTTGCCGACCGGGCAGGTGGTGTAGCGCACCTGCGCCAGCGCCACCCTGCCGTCGGGACGCACGCTCAACTCGCGCGCGACGCCGCGGCCGTTTCTATCCAGGATCTGGAAGTTCGCGCCGTCGAATTCGGCGCCGCCGACCGTGTCGTAGAGGCCCGTGTCGCTCTTGATGCGAAGTTTGGGATCTTCGAAATCGACCCCGCCCT
>Ga0070730_10002062_pt1 | contig 18544 bp, 14 predicted proteins | sample Coa_R1_3_FD_66447 | JGI IMG/M metagenome (GOLD analysis project Ga0070730, IMG submission 66447) | Surface soil microbial communities from Centralia Pennsylvania, which are recovering from an underground coalmine fire - Coalmine... | ecosystem: Environmental > Terrestrial > Soil > Unclassified ... | reverse complement strand
CCGCAATCGTAAAGCGCCGGTCGAGCGCTTTCAGAACGATGAGAACTGCTGTCTTTTCCTGATCAGCCTGAAAGCGGGAGGCCTGGGGCTGAACCTCACTGCCGCAGAGTACGTATTTATTCTCGATCCATGGTGGAACCCTGCCGTGGAAGCGCAAGCCGTGGACCGTGCCCATCGTATCGGACAGATAAAGCAGATCTTTGCCTACAGGCTCATCGCGCGCGACAGCGTCGAAGAAAAGGTCCTGGAGTTGCAACAGACGAAGCGGGACCTTGCCGCCGCGATCATCGGTGCTGACAACAGTTTGATTCGCGACCTGCGCCGCGAAGATCTTGAGCTCCTGTTGTCATGAGCGGAACGAATTCAGGACATCCTGGCATCAGGATATAACGGTGTGCGTCCGGAGCTTGTGGACTACCTTGTCAAAATGCTCAACTGTAACGTGCTGCCGGTCATTACTGAGCAAAGCTCAGTTGGATGTTCGGGCGACCTTGCCCCTGGATGGCTGGGCAGATCGCCTGCATTTCAAGCCCTGGTCACTTCCATGGAGTTCCTCTGGAATAATCCGGGGAATCACCGTTTATCCAGCATGGATTTAACAGAAGAGGTCATCTCGGCGATATCGACGGTGACTTGCCCGGCTTTGCCCGCCTTTCGGAATGCGTCCCTGTCGAGGCCGGCCCGAGCACTCAGGCCCTCGTGAAGATTCTTGATGGAAACCTTGTTCGACTGATACTCGTCGGGCCCGACAATGACCGCAACCGGGATTTTCCTGGAATTAGCAGCCGCCAAGCCCGCTTTCATGGTCGATTCACCGAAATAAATCTCGGCTCTGACATTCTCTCTTCGTAGCATCGTCGCAATCTTAAGGAGATGGGAGTTGGGAACTCCTGGAAGAGATAATATCAACGACTGGGTGATGGTCCCGGAAACACTCATGGTTCCAAGGCGCTTCAATGCCGCTGTAAATCGGTCAAGGCCGAACGACGCTCCGGTAGCAGGAATCTTGTTGGGTAGAAACCGATCCACAAGCTGGTCATAGCGCCCCCCACCGATCACGGCTCCTATCTCGGGTGCTTCCGATAGATAGGCTTCGAAGATCGGGCCAGTATAGTAGTCGAGCCCCCTGGCCAAACTGGGATCGAATACGGCGTCGTTCTTGCCAATACCCATGGCCTGCAAACATTGGTCCAGCTCTCTCATCTCGCCAAGAACCTGCTCGACTGTCTGAGTTTTGGGTAGCTCGGCGGCAAGCGCGTCAATGACTGCGGCGCGCGTGGTCGCAGTAACCAATATCGGCTTCAGAACACGATCAATACTTGTTGCTGCTAGGCCAACACCACGGATCGTGTCGCCCGATGCTTCGTCTTTTCTCCCGTCACCCAATTCGAGCCGCACATTTTTTTCGCCGATTTTTTGAAGTTTATCAATTACCCTGAGCACCCATTTCTGGGTCTCAGTGTCGCTGATATTGGCCGCGCTCAGGATTAGCTCGAGGATCTTTCTGTTATTCACCTTGACTTGAAACTGCTGGATATCAGGACCATTGTGCACCCCCACAGTCTTAAAGATGTCGCACATCACGGAGACAATTTCAGCATCGACCGCAATGGAGTCGGAGCCAGCCGCGTCAAAATCAAATTGCCGGAATTGCCGGTATCGTCCCTCGCCTGGCTTGTCGTTACGAAATACCGGGGCCAGTTGGTATCTCCTGAAGGGGAGCCGGAGTTGCTCCTGATATTGCGCCAGAAGGCGGGCAAAAGGGACAGTCAGATCAAAGCGCAGACCAACATCCTCGCCCTCGCGGCTTTTGAAGCGGATAATGTCCTTGTCGGTCTCCTCTCCACCGGTTCCGATCAGCGTAGTCAGATACTCCACGCAAGGAGTGTCCAGAGGCAGAAAACCGTAGCTCTCCATCACATGGCGGATTTTTTCCACCAGGTCGTTCTGGAAAATCATTTCTTCGGGCAATATGTCACGGTAGCCCTTAAGAGTCTGGGCGGGAACAAGAGTTTTTTGTGGGCTTTGCATGGTGGCCATTTGCTACCCTTTTTGTTTGTAAGGCTGATGAACGGCTGGTGTCTGAGGAGAAGTGGTACTGGGAGTGGGGCTCGAACCCACGACCTTCTGATCCACAGTCAGACGCTCTAGCCAACTGAGCTACCCCAGCACATTTTCTATTCATATAGTATACCAACTGCACTGCCCGTAATTCTATATGCGCCATTCCGGGCCAGCCGCGAGATCAAATCCCGCGCCGCTGTCTTTTGAATCAGAACGTCAATAATACGGTGCCATCGTGACTCTGGGAGACGTATAGTTGGCGCCGCTGGTGCAAGTTTGGAGTGAGCAGTATTTGATGATCAGTTAAATCATGACCTGAATGTACTGGTGGTTTATGGGAACCCATCCTGAGAGGATGCAACTCATCATTCGCGTCGAACCCCGTATAATACTGCCTTTATGGCTCTGGATCTGACGATCACGGAACTGAATGGCCAACTTGTCGACACAGTGAAAGCCTCGCTGGGCAAGACGGGCCAGAAGCAGCTTCCCTATTCGTGGTTTTACGATGAAATCGGCTCGGCTCTTTTTGAAGTCATCACGCTGCTTCCGGAATATGGTCTCACTCGGGCCGAGGCCCGCCTTCTGCGCAGGTATGCGCACACGATTGTCAATCGTTTGACTGGCTCGATCTCCGTCGCTGAGTTGGGAAGCGGCACGGGGACAAAGACACGCTGGATTCTGGAGGCACAACGCTCCCGCGGATCGCTTCGCTATTATCCGATTGATATCTCTTCTTCAGCTTTAGACCGGTGCGAACGAGATATGCAAGCTCTTATGGGCATCCCGGTGGACAAATTGAACAAGTCCTATCTCGATGGCCTGGAACAAGTCGTCGCAGTGCGCCCGGCAGACGAAGCTCTCCTGGTGCTGTTTCTCGGCAGCTCAATTGGAAATCTTCAGCCCGCCGAAGCGGACACCCTTCTTGGTGATATCCGCCGTCTCCTCAAAAAGGGCGACGCCCTTCTCCTGGGAACCGACCTGCAAAAGGGCACGGCTAGAATGCTTGCGGCGTATGACGATGCTCTCGGCGTCACGGCAGCTTTCAACCTGAACCTTCTTGGTCATTTGAATCGCGCGCTGGGGACCGATTTTGATCTTGCCGGATTCGCTCACGAAGCCAGATACAATCAGCAGGAGCATCGTATTGAAATGCACCTTCGTTCCCTAAGAGACCAGACTGTGACCATTCCAGACGGGGATTTTCGTGTCCACCTTCGGCAGAATGAAACCATTTGGACAGAGTCCAGCTACAAGTACCGGCCAGAACAGGTTCATGAAATGGCGCAACGTTTAGGCTTCAATCCTGGCGGCCAATGGATTGACGAAGAGTGGTCCTTTGCAGCCAATCTCTGGTTGGTGTGAACCAACCGTCGTTAAAAATCTCCTGTGCAATCTTCAACAATTGAACGACACCACCTCTAAGGCGCAAAAAATCCAGAGATATCCAGGATCAGGTGCGTCGGGTTCGATCCAAATGCACTGATAGAGCCGTTGGTTGTGGGGACAATCGCCAGGTTCGAGGTGACCGCGCCATCTATTGCATTCAGGGTCGAAACCAGGGGCTGGGTGGCTCCCTGCGGCCACAATGTCAAGAATCCCAGGACGCCCGGTGGAACAACCGTCGCATTCAGGTTATATGCCTTGGCGGATGCAGGCGCACCGCAGCCGCTGTTGGTCACGTTCACGTTGATAGCGCCATTGATTGGCGGCGAGCCCGGCGGATTTCGCGTGTCCAGCACCCGGCATGGATTCAAGGTATAGAGCGATAGACCACCAGCAGCGGGCGGCGCGAAATATCCATTGATATCAATGACTACATCGGAATTGTTTGTGACAAACACCGAGATGTCGCCATTGGCGCCAGCCGGCACAATTGCGGCATTAGCTGTTACGGTCCCTGTCGGCGCATTCAGCGTTGAGACCAAGGGCTGCGATTGCCCGGCAGGCCAGGTGGTCAGAAAGCCCAGGGTTCCGTTGGGCACCGAGGTGAAATTCAGGGAATAAGCTTGAGCCGCCCCCGGCACATTACAAGAACTCGAAAGTATGGGGAAGGTACGAGCGGCATTGCCAACCAGAGAGGGTCCGCCCAGCGGCCCTGCCGGCCCACGCGTGTCCACCAGGCGACAGGGCGGTAAAGGAAAGAAGGCCAAAGCAGAGGTATCGGACGAGGGCACAAAATAACCGTTGATGTCGAGAACCAGGTCTGTGTCATTGGTGGAGAAAGTACAAACGGTTCCATTGGCGCCCGCCGGCACGATAGCAGCTCCTGCCTTTACCCGGCCATCAATTGCGTTGAGTGTTGAGGTCGAGGGCAATGGGTTGGCACAGGGAAACGTCGTCAAAAATCCAAGCGCGCCTCTCGGAACAACTGTGGCATTCACCGAGTAGGCCTGCGCAGTCGTAGGTATGCCGCAACCACTGTCAGAAATTACGAAGGCCCGCGAGCTCCCTCCTCTCAAGAAGGGTCCGCCAAATGGACCATTCGGATTCCGCGTATCCGCGATGCGGCAGGGCGCAACCGCCACGAAACGGAGCCCAAAGAGGACCGTAACTGTAGTGGTATGGCTCAGATTGCCTGAAGTACCGGTTATGGTCACGGTGGCGCTTCCCACGCTGACTGGGCTGCTGGCCGTCAAGGTCAAGATAGTTGATGATGTTCCGCTCGTGGGATTAAAGCTCGCCGTTAATCCAGAGGGAAGACCGGATGCCGCGAAGCTCACCGTTCCGTTGAAGCCGTTCAATGGATTTACGGTGATGGTGCTGGTGGTGCTGTTGCCTTGCGTAAGCGTGACACTGGCCGGTGCTGCCGAAAGTGAAAAATCCGGTGTAGCCGGGCTGACGCAGTTGGGAAACTTGAAACTGGCGATGCGGGTGTTCCAATTGAAAATGCCCGTGTTCTTCATGTACTCAGTAGTGAACCAGAAGGTGCAATCATCAGCAGGGTCAACCTGCATGGCGCTATAGTCGCCCCACCGGGAAAGGGTCCGTGAATTGCTGGTTTGCGATCCGTTGCCGGCTATCACCTGGGTCTCCGCCTGCATGGTGTTTATGGGATCGGCAGGGGTTCGTCCAGTGATGAAGATGGAAGGACTGATCGAACTGCTGGAAACGCTGTACCCGAGCGCCATATCTCCCACCCGATCCATTGCGATGCTGCCCATCCAGCGGAAGGCGGAGTCGGGAGCAAAGGTGCTTTGCTGGGCCACGGTCACAGCCCCGTTGGGATTCTGGAGCTCATACCAGCGAACGCCCCCGCTGGAACCGGCAGTCACCGAATGGTTCACGACCAGCGACTCATGGTCGCCGAAGTTGCGGTAAGCAAGACGGTACATGAGGCGGTCGGCGAGCGAATCTAATTGTTGGGCGGGAAGATTAGGCTGCGGCGGCTGTGGCACGCAGGTTCCGCCGTTGCACAGTGGAGTAAAGGGAGCCACCGTGATGTTGGTCGGTCCGGTAAATGTCGAATTTCCAGGAGTCACAAAATCCACGTGGAATGTGAAGAGCTGCAAGGAATTCGTGTCGAAAAATATCATGAAGTTCGGGGAGCCCCCGGGTGGCGGCGTACGGCCATCAACGTCGGAAGGCAGCAGTCCCCCTATCGAGTTGCCCTGCTGGAAACATACCTGGGTTGCCGACAAGCCATTCAGCATGGCATTGCGATCGTAAGCACAGGCATCGGCGCCCACGAAAGCATTGCCGTTGAACATGTTGAAAGTAACGTAATAGGCATCCGGCCAGACGCCCATTTTCGGATAGTCATCGAAATTGTTATACGCGAAAGAATAGCGGTTATAGGAGCCGGTAGCGTCGGGCGTGGTTGATACCGCGACACACTGCAGGAAGGGCGTACCATTTACAGAAAACTGGCTGAAGACCCAACGGTCAGCCAGCCGATCATACAATACGATGGGATCGCCGTTGTTGTTGGCCTCGCAACCGCCGCCAAAGCCCTTCCAAAGCGTGTTTCCAGGGGTGACACCGGAGATGAGCGCGCCCGTGGACTTGGCAAAAATTCCAAACGAAGTGTTTACCCATTGGACATACTGGGTGAGACCAACGGCTCCGTTCGTATCAGGAGGCGCTCCATGAACAACGAAACCTAAGGTTGAATCTCCCAGACCGTCAAAAGCCAGGCCCGCCGTCGGCCCGAGCTGCGCAGGAGCCAATGCCGTAGATGCCTGAAGCGCCGAATCCGGTTCAGAGGCCGGTTTCAGGTTCCGCGGGAGAGGAATAGGCCGCACCGGTTCAGCTTCTTCCATATCTTCCGGCTGGGGAGATGTGACCACCACAGGAACCGCCTGGATCAAGTCGCGCAAGGGCAGAGATACATCATGATGCACATTGGAGCGCACGATTCGAATCCCACTGATGGCCGGAGTTTGAGAGATATTTTTGCCATCTCCCGCACCCTTTAGATTCTGGAGGTCCTGGCCCACAGCCGTGAATGCTGAAGCCAACACCGCAACCAGTGCAAATCCCCGCACCAACGTCTTAAACCACGCTCGCACAACTAACATGGCCGTCTCCCCCTGCTTATGAATTACGAGCAATCAGGACCGGTCGCCTCACGAGGCCCGCGTCCAAAACCCGGATAAAGCATGCGACCGAAACCATCCATCAGGCCGTTTCCGGTAACACTTACAGATAAAAGACCAAAAGATGAACGATCAACCCAGATCTTTCTTGCATCGAGCGCATCCATAAAATGCGCTGTCCATTGCCTCAACATAAAGCCTATCCCAAGGGATGGCAAGCGGAGTTTTCCCTAATTTTTGGATCTCTTGACCTGGCAATCCTCTGCCTGGGGTCGAAAAAACTAAGAACCCTGTCTTCCCGCTAAAGACTCTTCAACATCAACATATGTTTCCAGTATTCACAAGATTACAGAAGTTGTTGAAAATTTTGTTAATTGTTGGTCTAGTTCTTTGACCGCTTGGAAATTGCACCTTGCGTGGAGACTTGTATCAGCCCCATCACCCCTGCCGAGGCGGTTGCGAGAACCAGAGACTCTAAGGAACGAAGATTACAGATACAGTTATCAAAAGAATGCAAGATGCCAGCCTACCGAGGATATAGTCCCCGTAAGGGGACGAACGAAAGTAGCCCCGTCACAGCCTGCCCTCGAACAAAGCGAAGGGTCGAAACAGCGTGCTCGCACGCTGTTTCGTAAAGTGCGGGGTACAGAAACGAAAGGACTTTTACGCCGTAGGCTTGCGCGCAGCGAAGCGAAGCGCACTAATAAAACGGGTAGATGGAAGTCTCCGGAGAGGGCACAGCTTGTCCTAGAGGTGAGCCCTGAGAGCCGAAGGAACTTTGAATCGTGCCGAAAAGCCTTATATCTGAGAATTTACCCCCAAATGTTGCAGCCGTCCTGAAGTCCGATTAAAGTGAGGCTGAATACGGGTCTTCCGCGAAGACCTTAACTTGAGCTGTAATCGCGGCGTTTGAGCCGCGAGGCGAAATCCTGAGCGGGAGCGAAGGATCAATCCGAGTCTTCCGCGAAGACTTTAACTCTCGTGGTCATTCTTCCATTCGGTTGGCCGTAGTGTCTCCCTTCCATGCTAAAGCAGGGTTATGGCAGCTAAGACCAATTAACATGCTGCTTTAATCCAAAAAGTGAAAAACAAGGCACGTCGCCATTTAAACTGCTCGATGCGGAGGGTGCCCCATCCTTCGCGTTCTTGGTGAAGGGTGGGATGCTTTAGGGGTGGTCAAGTGCATACGGGGATATCCTGGAGAAGGCCATAAAACTGCGAGGCGTTGCTGGCCTGAAGATACATTTTCACTCAATAAAAATGTGGCTTGTCTCAATGTCCCAGTTCGAGGCAGGTCGAGAAAGCTTCTAACATCGAAGCGAAATTAACAATACTACTAATTATTCGGGACTATGCGCCTGCCAACGGCTGATTGGGCTGAGTGCCCCCTCCTGTAAGATTTAAAGTCATGTTTTTAGGCCGCTTCCTTCGAAAGCTGTTTCCGGCGTTTGCTGAAATGGCGGCGACCCTCCGCTTCCATACATATATGGAAGACGGCTTGATTACACGCCATACCGCCGATTTCCTCAGCGACCACAAATTCTCATCTGCTTATGCAAAGGGCAAGGCTACGGGCTCCTGGATCAACACGAACCCCCGCTGGCGTGTTTATACGGCATGTTGGGCCGCTTCGCACGCTTTAGGTCTTCCCGGGGACTTTGTGGAATGCGGCGTGAACCGGGGGGGCATGGCGCTGACCATCATGGAGTATCTGAATTTCAATTCTCTGGGAAAGCGTTTCTTCCTGCTGGATACCTACTGCGGATTTCCCCAAGGTTCTCAGGCTGCATCGGCCAACCAAGGGCAGTATTCAGATTGTTATGCGGAGGTTGTGAAAACTTTCGCGCCTTATCCTGGCGTTCGAATCATAAAAGGCAGGGTGCCGGATACGCTCTCATCAATCGATGCCGGACAGATCTGTTATCTATCCATCGACATGAACTGTGCCGAGCCCGAGGTGGAGGCCACGCGTTACCTTTGGCCTCGGCTCGTTCCCGGAGCCGTAATCCTGCTGGATGATTACGGGGGTGGCCCTGCCTATTTGCGCCAGAAGGAAGCCTTCGATGCCCTGGCCCAGGAACTCGGTTTTAAGATTCTTGCTCTCCCAACCGGACAAGCATTGATCATAAGAAATTAAAATTTGGTGGTGTTATTTCTGGGCCAAGTACTGCCGCGGGGTTGACTGCGAATCCGGATGTAAAGCTGTCGTGGTTATCGCCATGATGCATCCGAGCACCCCTGCGGTCGGATGATTCAGGAATGTAGGCGAGGTCAGAGACAGCACTGCTTCTCCAAACACGGCGGAGATCAGGCCGGCCAACAATGCGGCGTTATAGGCAGACAGGTCTAGATTTCGCAAGTTTTTTATGGACCGCCGAAAGTATTTCCACAAAACTACGAGAAATATGAGTAGAGCGGGCAAGCCAAGCCGGAACGCAATCATCAGGTAGAGATCGTGAACATAATGATGGTCCACCTGCTCGCCTTTAGGCCCTTCAAGAACAGCGTCGCCGGCGATTTCAAAAGTTGCCCCGAGGCCTTTGCCCATGATGGGATGTTCAGCGATGTGAGGCAGGATCAGGATGTACTCCAGCACTCTCCGGCCCGATTGGACCTGGTCTTCTGCTGACGCGCTGTCGAATTGCACCACGCTGTAGCCGATGCGGTCCGCTATCGCGGAGCCTAGGCCAGAGAAATACAGGATTGGAATACTGACGAGAACGGAAACAAAGGCCAGCTTGAGCACCATGCGCCTGGCCTTGCCGCGCTGGATCATCAACAGGAAAATTGCGGACGCCAGACTGGCCAGCCATAGTCCGCGAGTAAAGCTCCAAATGAGATTGGCCGACAGAATGGCTATGCCTGCAATCACCCATTTTTTGCTCTTGGCAAAAGCGAGTGTAGCCAATAAAGTCACGAAGGCTATCGGCGCATTGATGTTGATGGGCCGGGCTACATCGATGCCTCGCTGGTTCAGGTGGGGAAGATGGCGCGCCCCCATGAGCGCATTCGCCATTTCCAGTACAGAGTTGATCATGATTACCGCGACGATCACGTAAACCAGGGTCCGGAATTGCTGCTCGGTTTTTACCAGCATTTTAGCCAGTAAAAACAGCAGGGCGAACTCGACGACCTGGTAAAAGTCTCCCAACGCGACAGAGGCCCGATTCCCTGTTGCGACGCCATAGACAACACTCACGGCCGCAACCGAGCCGAGCAGCAGCGGAATGCGCAGAGAGCCGCGCTCAAAACGAACCTTGAAGCCTGAATCCAGCACGCTCGCCGCAAAGCAGTTCCCGATGAGCAACACCGTAATTGCGGCGGAATAATTGACATCCATAATGAACGGAATGGGGCTTAGAAGGTAGACCAGTACCAGCGAAAGACCGGCAAAAGGCCGAAGTACGAAGGCGAAAGAAATCAGGGTAATTGCCCCGGCGGCCACATAGTAAATCGCTCCCGAATAGCCCGGAGCAAACAGGTGAACCAGCAGACCCAACGCCATGAGTACCAGAACGCACAGAGACACCAGAAAAAGCTTATAGCTCTTCATGTCAATTGCCGGCGATGGGCGGGGCAGGGTGGCCACAGCTTGAAAATTACCTTGCAGTTCTTATGGAGCATTATACGGCAAGGCTTTTGTGCATAAACTTAATGACATGGAAGCGCGAGAGTGTAACTCAAACACCAAGAGGTCTGAACATGCCTTCTGAAAGCCCCATCCGCCACGTCGTGCTTCTGATGCTTGAAAATCACTCTTTCGATCAGATGCTGGGCTGTCTCCAGGCATTTAACCCTGAAGTGGATGGAGTTGATCCGGCCCATCCGCGCGTCAACAAAGACAAAGACGGTAATTCATTCCCGCAGAAAGAAACAGATGAACTCCAGACCAAGCGCGACCCAAGACATGCCGTGGCCAACGTAGCCACGCAATTGCAAGACGGGAACAGCGGGTTTGTCTTGGATTTTTCGCAGGCTTACCCCGATAGCACCTCGGACGAGCGCCAGGAGGTCATGGGATATTACGGATTAGGAAAGCTCCCTGCGCTTCATGCTCTGGCGAAGAACTTTACCATCTGCGACCGATGGTTTTCCTCTATGCCAGGTCCAACGTGGCCCAACCGCTTCTTTGCCCTCTCTGGAACTTCCAGCGGACAAGTGGATATGCCCGAAACTAAGCAGCAGGAATTGAATCCTCTCTGGTACATCCATCAATGGCAGCGGACAATTTTTGATCTGTTGAATGCAAATGGACGCCGCTGGAAGACCTATTATTATGATTTTCCCAATTCCTGGCTCCTGCTGCGGCAACTCGCTCCTGGTAACATCACCCAATACCATCACATCGATAAATTCTTCGAGGAAGACGCAGAGGATGAATCAACTTTTCCAGAGTTCGTGTTGATTGAACCCAAGTACTTTGGCCAGGACCAAAATGACGATCATCCGCCCCATAATGTCGTGAAAGCGGAAAAGCTCATTGGGGATGTCTACAACGCCATTCGCTCCAATGACGATTTATGGAACAGCACGCTGTTCGTCATCGCCTTCGATGAACATGGAGGGTTCTATGATCATGTCGTACCCCCTGCGGCTGAGCCTCCCGACAGCAAACAAAACAGGTATCCCTTGAATCGGCTAGGCGTGCGTGTTCCAGCGCTGCTGGTTTCTCCGTGGGTCGGGCAGCGCGTTGAGCACACTGTTTTCGACCACACGAGCTTGCTGAAGTACCTGATCGAAAAATGGAACCTGGGACCGCCCAGCATACTCGGCAACCGGACAGCCTCGGCAAACAGCCTCGCCGTCGCCCTTCGAGAAACCGAGTTTCGAAATGACACAGTTCCCTTCATTCGCGTGCCCTACAATAAATTGATTCCTCCCCACCCCGAACTGGAAAAGGAAGAGGACACTTCGCATCAGCACAGCATTCACCTCTTTGCCCGCTATCTTGAGCAGCGGACCGGAGACTCCCGTTTTCAAGAGGCGCAAAAGCATCCCGGAACATGGGCAAGAGCCAAGAAAAGACTTGGCCAATCGCTGATCAAGGCCGGCAACTCCCTCACCCGCGACTTCCAGCAAGCACAGGGCCGGAAGGTTGAGCGCCTCACGAACCTGGCGCATGGACTTGCCAACCGTGATGTGACCGTATCATTTCCTGATAAACCACCCGATGCGGCGGAGTCGGCAAAAGAATAGAGATCGTCGATTCGAGAATGCCAAATTTTCAATACACAACCAGCAAGCTCCTAATCAACGCTGTTGGGTAAGCAGATAGACGGCAAAGCTGCCCAGCCAATGTGAGCCGACATAGTGTTCCCCGCTCACTGCGCGCAACCCTGCGTCAGCATGTGCAGACGCACAGGCCAATAGCGCAGGCATACGGAGGTCTCTTGGAGGCAAGGCGGAAGCGATTCCCTCCAGCATCCACGCCCGGCTGAGATTGAGGCCATCAAGGTGGGAAAACTTCGGGTCGCTGGGATCAGGTGATTCCACCGGCTGGAGCCAATCGTTTGCCCCATTAGTCGGCAAGCGGGGCAAGAAGCGTCCGAGCCAATTGGAGAACTCCGCAGTGCTGAGCACCCGCCTCATCGCATCGGCCTCTGCCAGGCTGGGAGAAAGGAAATCTTCTCCAGAAGGCTCGTAGGCCAAAGGATAATTTTCGTCGTCGCCATAAAAATGGATTGCTCTACGTCTAAGAAGCTCCAGGAAATCCCAATCGGTTTGGCCTACGGCATAGTCAATCATCAGGCTCAGAGCAAAGGCAGTCTGGCTATGCTCGCCGGAGCGTACGGGATAAGCAAGCCGGGGCAGCCATGTGCTCAAACGATCTTTGGCTTCGTTTTCCAAAGGCTGGAGATTGGCTGCGAGTTCGCCCACCCATAAATCATGCTTGCTCCACTCATGCAGTTCCAGGTTAAGTTTCAGCAGCCAGGCAAGTCCATACGGACGTTCAAAGCTGATGCGGCCTTCACCTTTCAAATAGGTGGTTTCACCGGCAATATTGGCAGCCGTCAGGCTCTGCTCCAAAGCTTTCCCGGCCAGCACGGCGAAGGTCGCATCAGGAAAGGTTCGGGCCAGTCGCGCCAGCAGCCAGTGAGTATGCACGGCGGAATGCCAGTCATAGCATCCGTAGAATGCCGGAGTCAGCTTTCGCGGAGTTGCGGCATCAGCGTCGCTGTTGAGAAGGTGGCTGATCTTGTTGGGATACTCCCGATGCACACAACCGAGCGCCAAGCCGGCAAGACGCTCGGCCAACCCTATGGCAAAAGTTTTCATTCTGTAAAAAACCAATTGAACCTGAAGAGGAGTACATGCATATCACAGAGTATTGAAAAACTTGCGGAATCCATTGCGTGGAATTGACTTCCGTCAAACGCGACGGATGCTGTCATTTAGTTTTTCGGCAGTCTGGTAAGCATCGATCATTCCCCATATCCACAGCAGTGGAGTGGTAATAAAACCAATCAGCACAAACATCAGGCACCAGGAGATGACATACGCCACGATGAAGCCTATTCCCTTCCCTATCTCCCCGTTATATATCTGGCCCAGTCCCGTCCAAAAGAATGATAGAACCGCCGCTAAACCCGGGCTCCTTTCAGTTCTTACGATCACTACTTGTTGCTGCACTCCCGGATTGGCGGCAAAGGTACTTCCTGCGCCTGGCGCTTGTATTGCAGATGATTCTCTGCCACAACTCGGACAAAATCTTTGCGGGCCCGCCATTGCGGCTCCGCAACCGGAACAGTACATAGCTATTCTCCTGACCTTGGGATGGGTACCAGATCCTTGACGAGTTCATTTGACGATACTGCCATTCGCCAATCAGAAACAAGCTTTTTCTTCCCTGCTTCCAAACTTCGCTGTGGGGGATTATCTTCGTTCCAGCGCAGACAACGTTCGCTCAGATACCCATTGCGCTGATTCTCGCGCCTTGCTAGCATTACGGCCATGCGTCGATTGATTTCTCTGCTCTTGCTTTCTTGTGTATCGCTCTCTTCCCTCTCTTCCGTGGCCTTCGCCTATGCTGGCCTGGCTGGAAAATATACCGGCACGTGGAGCGGCTCACAGAGTGAAGGCAAGATCAAGGTTGCTCTCGCCCAGGCCAAAGACACGTGGACTGCGGACGTATCGTTCACGCTGGGCGACCAAGAGGTCAAATGTACGACCGTCTCGGTAAAAGTGGATGGCGAGAAGCTGGTGATCGTCTACGATTTTAGCGTGAGCGGATTGGAAGCCGAATCGACTATCACAGGCCAACTCAAGGGCGCCAGCCTTGAAGGCACCTACAGCACCAAAGGTGCGGACGGCTCCCACGTCGACGACGGAACCTGGAAGGCATCGATCGAGAAATAGAGAAATCGCCGGATCTGTTTTAGAACCGCACGAATTTTGCCACGGACGGCACACCGGAAGAATCCAGAATAAAAAGCAGATAGTATCCCGGCGGTACGATGTTGCCGTTCGGAGGCGCAGTGACGTTGAGCACTCCACTTCCTTTGGTGAACGACAAATTCACCATCCGCTGCTCCATGTTGAAGGCATGGGTCACCGCTCCAGCGCGGAGCACCACGACAGACGAGATGCTGGCTGCATTAGGTGTCTGGACCTGGAATACGCTGCCGTGCCCGATAACACCGGTGGGAGCGCCGGTAATTGTCGGTCGCGTTGCCACAGCTCCGCTGGAATTGAAGAGATAGGCGGGCGAGTAAATTTCCAGGTGCGGTTCGAACGTGCTTCGGGCCGGATTTCCTCCGATGACCAGGACCGTTGCGTCGGGCAGCAGCAATGCATTGGAGTGATAAAGCCGCGGGAATGCATTGGCGCCGGCCGAACTGAAGGTTTCTGTCGTTGGGTCAAAGAGATCAGCATTCAGGCTGGCGGTTGAGCCATTTTCGTCCATGGCTGAGCCGCCGGTAGCCAGCACTTTGCCGCTGGGCAGGATGGTCGCATTCATCTCGATTCGTGGCTGCGACATCGAGGGTCCCGTTACCCATTTGGGATTGCTCACCGACAAATCGATGGTCTCTGTAGTGGCCGTAGCTGGGTTGGCGCCGCCCATAATGACGACGCGCGGCTTATAAAGATCGACAGGACTGAGTGGCAGCAAGACCGATGTGCCGTAAGTTCGGGTGCTTCCAAAATTGGTCTTGGCTACATCGAGGGTCCAGGTGTGGGTGGATGGATTGAAAATATTCGACGTAGTTTGCGCTCCGGAATTGAAGACCGTCCCGTTGGGCAGCAGATGCATGCGCGGATAAAGAGGAGGAGTAAAAGGCGCTGTAGAGGCTGCGCCCCAGCCTGTTCCTATCTTGAAAACCTCCACGGTCTTGTTGGTGACGCCATTTTCATCCTGGCCCGAGAACACCATGACACTGCCGTCGCCCAGAGTCGTCCCGGTGGGATACCAGCGGCCGTGCGCCATCGATTGCTGGTTGGTGAAGGTATCCGTGGACGGATCGAAAGCCGCAGTCATTTTCTGCCCATGAAAAGGATCGTATTGCAGCGTGCCGCCCATAACAAAGGGCCGGCCATCTGAAAGCACTACCATTCCGTCACAGAACATGTCCCAGGCCAATGTCTGCGTGGTGATCGTATCCGCCTGCGGGTCCCACACAGCCGCTTCAAAATTATTATTTCCCTTTACGTTGCCTGAACCTGAGACGATCAAAACCTTGCCGGTGTGCATCAGCGCAATATGGACGGGGTTAATCGGGGTTTGGGTGGGGAGAGTTTTCCATTGACCATGTACGTTCGCTTGTCCATACACCGCCATTGGAACACCCAATGCAAGCATGGCCATCAGGATATTTCTTACAAATGTTGAGTAGGGAGAAACACCAAAGACAGCAGAAGTTGCACGATTCATTTGAACCCTCCACGAAAGCGACTGATACTAGACCGGATATTCAAATCCTTGAATCTTGACGCTATAGTTGCTGTGGTTTTAAGGAGGGCGGTGCAAGATAGAACGTATGCTCAAAAACTGGTCTGGTGCTGGAGCAAGCGTTCAGGACACTGACCCGGATTCAGTTCCTGATGGTAACTTTACGTCTTGAAGCGCACATATCAGACCACGAAGCCGTTGATTCGTCAATCGTAACCAGATGGTTAATGAAATAAGAGTGCAATGACCATTCGTAGCTAAAACAGTGTCCTTCTATCAGTAAAGACCAACAGTAAAAGGCCAAAACTGATCCGTGGTATCGGAAAATTCGCGGCGAATCTGGTTTCCAGTTATGGCAATTTTGGCAATCTGTTTAATGGTTCATTCCACTATGGGGCAGCAGGTCCCAAACACGCCAGAATTGCTTCATCTCTTCAGGCCGGCCCAGGGAAACGCGGATGTAATTGCTTTGGCCAAGAGGCACGCCAAAACCAAGAAGAATGTTGTTTTTCCGAAAATGTTCGATGATTTCTTTCGGCGGGTGGTCGACCTTCAGCAGGATGAAGTTTGTACGAGAGTCGATCCATGCCCCCATACGCACGTTGGCGTCGTTGAAGAACTCCTGGCGATCGTCAGTATTGCGCTTCACCGTGAGCCGGACGTGCTCGGTGTCGTCAAGCGCTGCCATAGCAGCTTTGAGACCCAGAAGGTTTTCACTGAATTGCAATTGGTTCTGCGACAGTTTTTGTACGAGGTTTAACGGGGCAATCGCATATCCGATGCGCAATCCGGCCAAGCCATAAACTTTGGAAAAAGTTCGCGCCACGATGATGCTACTGCCACCCACCGGATGATCGATAAATGATACATACGATGCCGTTCCGCCGGCATAATGGTGATATGCCTCGTCAATCAGCACTGGAACACCTGCTGGAAGCTTGCGAAGAAAATCTTCGAGGTCCTGCCGCGGCGTGAGGGTCCCAGTCGGGTTATTCGGATTGCAAATGTAGACCAGCCCGGTGGAGGCGTCACAGCGGGAGAGCATCGCTTTTAGATCATGGGCATGATCCGGGGTGAGTGGCACAGCCTGGACCTCAACTCCTTTGTCCTGCGCGTAGAATTCGAGCAGTGGAAAGCTGGGCGTGGCGACGACTAGTTTCTTACCGGGCTTAAGAAATGCATCCGCCGCCATGCGCAGAATTTCGCTTGATCCACACCCCAGAACTACCTGTTCCGATTTAACTTTGTGAAGATTGGCAAGTTTTTCCTGCAGAGCGCCGCCCAGATCAGGGTAGCGATACATGTCAGTCAATCCCTCTCGCAGGGCGGCAACGGCCAACGGCGATGCGCCATAAGCATTCTCGTTGCGGTTCAACCGGATCAGGCCGCCTGCCGGCTTTGCCTTCGATGCCTGCAAGAATCCCGAAAAGTCATGCGAACCAAATGACGGGAATGCCGCGTTGGCGATGGCGCACCCGCCGAGAGTACGGAGCATGTTCCTGCGGGAGATGGACATGAGTAAACTCCAAGACTTAAAGAATTGACTAAAGATACTGCCCTAATGTACATTTAAAAAGTTGAAATGCACCATTTAATAAACAATCCGGCCATGGGCTGTTGTCGCTGTATGTGTATGTGTACAGGCGAGCGGGCCGGTGCTGAGCAATCTTAAGAAGACTTAAGCAGAATCACCGGGGCCGCTCAAGCGAGCGGCCTTCGTATTTTCAGGCTGCCGCACAGAGACTCGGTCCCCCAAGGAATGAGGACGCCATGTCAAAGTTGAAGCAGCCAATCGCTATCTATTACGAGCATCCTCGTTGGTTTCTTCCCCTGTTTGCTGAGCTGGAGCGTCGCGGAACTCCATTTGCCCGCATCAACGCAGCCCAACATCACTTCGATCCGGCCCAGCTCAACGGCGAGGGCGGCTATTCCCTGCTCTTCAACCGCATGAGCCCATCGGCTTATCGTCGCGGCAATGGACAGGCGATCTTTTACACCCTGTATTATCTGTCCCATTTGGAGCAGCGGGGAAAGCGGATCGTCAACGGGCACAAGGCCTTTCGCTATGAAACTTCCAAGGCGCTACAGCTCTCCCTGCTCGATTCGTTAGGGATTCCGTATCCTAAGGCGCGCGTGATCAACCATCATGGCGATGCCATGGAGGCTTCACGCGGATTGCGATTCCCTATCGTGGTCAAACCGAACATAGGTGGCAGCGGAGCGGGCGTCACCCGCTTTGACAACCGCAAGCAACTGGAAGAGGCAGCAAAGGCAGGCTCCCTGGATTTGGGATTGGACAACACCGCTCTGGTGCAGGAATTTATTCCGGCGCGCGGCGCGCACATCGTGCGGACAGAGGTTGTCGGGACGAAATACCTCTACGGCATCAAGGTCCATCTGAGCGGCGAGACATTTGATCTATGCCCTGCCGATATCTGCCGGACAACTGGCGGCCAGGAATTACAGCGTTCCGCTCACGCCTGCGTGGTAGAAGCCCCCAAAGCCGGCCTGAGGATCGAGGGCTACACGCCTCCGGACGAGCATATCCGCGCGGTCGAACGGATCATGCAGGCTGCCGGCATCGAAGTGGGCGGAGTGGAATACATCACCGACGACCGCGACGGCCAAGTCTACTTCTACGATATCAACGCTCTTTCGAACTTTGTGTCGGATGGCCCCAACCTGGTGGGATTCGATCCCTTCACCCGCCTGGTTGATTTTCTGGAACAGGAGGCAGCGTGATGCGCTACGGATATTGGCTCCCGGTCTTTGGCGGATGGCTACGCAACGTGGCAGACGAAAACATGGAGACAAGCTGGAACTATGTCAGCCGTCTTGCCCGCCGCAGCGAGGAAATCGGCTTTGATCTCACGCTCATCGCCGAACTGAACCTCAATGACATCAAAGGGCCGGAAGCGCCTTCGCTCGACGCCTGGTCCACCGCTGCCGCATTGGCCGCCGTTACAAGAAGGCTGGAATTGATGGTGGCGGTGCGTCCTACCTTTCATAACCCTGCCCTGCTAGCCAAGCAGGCCGCCAACATCGATCACATCAG
>Ga0070730_10002061_pt1 | contig 18548 bp, 11 predicted proteins | sample Coa_R1_3_FD_66447 | JGI IMG/M metagenome (GOLD analysis project Ga0070730, IMG submission 66447) | Surface soil microbial communities from Centralia Pennsylvania, which are recovering from an underground coalmine fire - Coalmine... | ecosystem: Environmental > Terrestrial > Soil > Unclassified ... | reverse complement strand
CGCAAGAGACAGCCCACGTTGTCGCCCGCTTCCCCCTGGTCCAGCGTCTTCTGAAACATCTCGACCCCCGTGCAGGTCACCGTGCGCGCCTGCTCGGTGAAGCCGACGATCTCGACGTTCTCGCCCACCTTGACCGTGCCGCGCTCGATGCGCCCGGTCACCACCGTGCCGCGTCCCTTGATGGAGAAGACGTCCTCGATCGGCATCAGAAACGGCTTGTCCACCGGCCGCGGCGGCGTGGGAATGTAGGCGTCCACCGCGTCCATCAACGCCCAGATCGGCGCCGCGCTGGCGTCGTCGCGTGAGAGGTCGCCGGTGCTCTCCAGCGCCTTGAGCGCCGAGCCGCGCACGATGGGCACGTCGTCGCCGGGGAACTGGTTCTTGCTCAACAGCTCGCGCACCTCCAGCTCCACCAGCTCCAAGAGCTCCTCGTCGTCGAGCATGTCCACTTTGTTGAGGAAGACCACCATCGCCGGCACTTCCACCTGCCGCGCCAGCAGGATGTGCTCGCGCGTCTGCGGCATGGGGCCGTCGGGCGCCGAGACCACCAGGATGGCGCCGTCCATCTGCGCCGCCCCGGTGATCATGTTCTTGATGTAGTCGGCGTGCCCCGGACAGTCCACGTGCGCGTAGTGGCGCTTGGCCGTCTCGTACTCGACGTGGGCGATGGCGATGGTGATGCCGCGCTCGCGCTCCTCGGGGGCGTTGTCGATCTGGTCAAAGGCTTTGTACTTGTTGTTGGGGTTGATCGTCGCCAGCACCTTGGTGATCGCCGCCGTCAGCGTCGTCTTGCCGTGGTCAATGTGCCCAATCGTCCCCACATTCACATGCGGCTTGCTCCGCACAAATTTCTGCTTCGCCATTGAATGCGTCTCCTTTTCCGGAGCTGAAAGAAATGTCTCTACTGGTATCGGTCTTCGCCACCGTTTCGGCGGAGAGGCGAGAGCGCCCCGCCGCCTGAGATAGATGGCTACATGCCTGACCGCGGCTTGTTGCCGGAGGACTTCGCCTTCACCTCGTCGGCGATACTGCGTGGCACCTCGGCATAGTGGGAGAATTCCATCGAGTACGAAGCGCGACCACTGGTCATCGAGCGCAGATCGTTCACGTAGCCGAACATCTCGGCCAGTGGCACATGCGCCCGGATCACCTGTGAGCCGCCGCGCTCCTCGGACCCCTGGATCATGCCGCGCCGGCGGTTGATATCTCCCAGCACATCGCCGAAGAAGTCCGGCGATGTAGTCACCTCCACCAGCATGATCGGCTCAAGCAGTGTCGGATGCGCTTTTTGCACCGCCGCGCGGAAGCCCATCGAGCCAGCCGTCTTGAATGCCATCTCCGACGAGTCCACCTCGTGGTAGGAGCCGTCGTAGAGCGTGGCGCGAATATCCACCATCGGATAGCCCGCGAAGACGCCGCTCTCTGACGCCTCGCGCACGCCTTCCTCGGTCGGCTTGATGTACTCGCGCGGCACGACACCGCCGATAATGCCGTTCACGAACTCGAAGCCCTGGCCGCGCTCCAATGGCTCGACGCGGATGTACACGTCGCCATACTGGCCGCGACCACCAGACTGCCGTACGAAGCGGCCTTCCGCCTGCGCCTGCTGGGTGATCGTCTCGCGGTAGGCTACCTGCGGGCGGCCCACGTTCGCCGCCACCTTGAACTCGCGGAACATGCGATCCACGATGACCTCAAGGTGTAGCTCACCCATGCCCTCGATGATGGTCTGGCCCGACTCCTCATCCGTATGGACGCGGAACGTCGGATCTTCTTCAGCCAGGCGGTTGAGCGCGATACCCATCTTATCCTGGTCGGCCTGCGTCTTTGGCTCGATGGAGATGGCAATGACCGGCGTTGGGAAGACAATGGCCTCCAGCAGCACGGGATCGTCCTGGTCGCAGAGTGTATCGCCGGTGAAAGTGTTCTTCAAGCCAACGGCGGCACAGATGTCGCCCGCATAGATGCGGTCAATATCTTCGCGATGGTTGGCGTGCATCTGCAAGAGACGCCCGAAACGCTCCTTCTGGCCCTTCGTCGCGTTAAATGCATACGAGCCGGAGGAGAGGGTCCCGGAATAGACGCGGAAATACGTCAGGCGCCCCACGAACGGATCGGCGACCACTTTAAAGGCCAGCGCGGCAAACGGCGCGTCATCGGAGACAGTGAGCTGCTCCTGCTCATCTGTTTTGAGCGATATCGCGTCGGGCGCGGGGATTTCCAGCGGCGACGGCAGATAGTAGATCACGGAGTCGAGCATGGCCTGCACGCCCTTGTTCTTGAGGGCTGTACCGCAGAGTACCGGCACGAGCTTGCCGGCAATCGTCGCGGCGCGCAGGGCGCGGCGCAGATCCTCCACGCTGATCTCTTCGCCTTCGAGATAGCGCAGGGTTAACTCTTCGTCCGTCTCGGCGATCAGCTCGACCATCTTCTCGCGGTGCTTGTGCGCATCCTCCGCCAGGTCCGCCGGAATCTCCGCCGACTCGGATTTCGTGCCGAGGTCATCAATGAAGATGACGGCTTTCTGCTCGATCAGGTCAATGTGGCCCTTGTAGTTGCTCTCAGCACCGATGGGAAGCTGGATAGTCACCGGCCGGGCATTCAGGCGATCCGTGATCATCTCCACGGTGCGCCAGAAATTCGCGCCGGTGCGATCCATTTTGTTGACGAAGCAGATGCGGGGCACGTGATACTTGTCGGCCTGGCGCCAGACTGTCTCGGACTGCGGCTCGACGCCGGCTACGGCGTCGAAGACCACGACGCCGCCGTCTAGCACACGCAGAGAACGCTCGACCTCGACGGTAAAGTCCACGTGACCGGGGGTGTCAATAATATTGATTCGATGACCGAGCCAGAAGCATGTAGTCGCGGCAGCGGTAATCGTGATGCCGCGCTCCTGCTCCTGGGGCATCCAGTCCATGGTCGCGGCGCCCTCATGCACCTCACCGATCTTGTGGATCTTCTTGGTGTAGAAGAGGATACGCTCGGTTGTCGTCGTCTTCCCCGCGTCGATATGAGCAATGATGCCGATATTCCGTGTTTTTTCGAGGGGGTATTCTCTGGTGGCCATTGACTCCTCTATATCGCTGCTCTACCAGCGATAGTGGGCGAACGCCTTGTTAGACTCCGCCATCTTATGGGTTTCATCACGTTTACGAATAGTGGCGCCCTGGCCAGCCGCGGCATCCAGCAGCTCCGCCGCCAGCTTTTCGGCCATCGAATGCCCCGAGCGATTGCGAGCCGACGCGATGAGCCAGCGCATTGCTAGCGCCATCTTGCGATCGCCCCGGATCTCCACTGGCACCTGATACGTGGAGCCGCCGACACGTCGTGGCTTGACCTCTAGCACGGGGGTCGCCGCGCGGAGCGCCTGCTCGAAGATCTCGATGGGGTTGCGCTTGGAGCGCTCCTCCACGATGTTCAACGCGTCATAAATGATGCGCTCGGCCACGCTGCGTTTGCCGTCCCACATCAGACGACCGACGAGACGGGTTACATTCCGATTGTTAAACTTGGGGTCCGGCAGCACAATGCGATGCGGGACCGTCCCTCGTCGCGGCATACGCTCTCAATCTCCTCTGTCGCCAGACAGCGCGACGGGGCGCCGGGACACAACGCCCCGGCACCCCACACGTCGGAAGTCTGTCCCATCCACCAGAGCACGCCAGGCGTGCTCGCGCCGGTCGGAGGCAAAGCGGGCTTCGCCCATCAACCCAGGGGATCGGAGAACATCCGACAACGCTGGCGCGGACCATAGTGCCCGCACTCAGCCGTGGTATCACGCCGACCTGGCTATTCGTGAGGTTGCTGGCAGGGCGCTCAAATGAACACCGCTGCGATCACGAATACGAATAACCGGTTTCGGCCCATCAGGCGCGGCACGCACGAGCCCGCCACACCATTCGCGAATGTATAGAGAGAATTACTTGCTGCGTCCCGCCGCGCCGGCCTTGGGCCGCTTGGCGCCGTACTTCGAGCGCCCCTGGCGCCGCTTCTGCACGCCTTCGCTATCGAGCGTGCCGCGCACGATATGATAGCGCACGCCCGGCAAATCGCGAACACGCCCACCGCGAATCAGCACCATCGAGTGCTCCTGCAGGTTGTGGCCCTCGCCAGGAATGTAGGCATTGACCTCATACCCGTTGGAGAGCCGGACGCGGGCCATCTTGCGGAGCGCCGAATTCGGCTTCTTGGGCGTCATGGTGCGGACCTGCGTGCATACACCGCGCTTCTGCGGAGCGCCACGCAGCCGCTGCGTGCGGTTCTTGAGCGCGTTGAACGAGAACTGCAACGCGGGCGCCTTGGTCTTCTTGGCCTTCTTCGTCCGGCCTTTGCGCACGAGCTGGTTGATCGTCGGCAACTTCTTTTCCTCATCCGGCCTCAGGCCGACAACGCCTGTCCGGCTAGACGCCACGAACGCTCACGAGCGCCACAGATAGCACTCGTGAGCATACTGACGCACAATGTTGAATAATATCACTCCCCAGGGTAACTGTCAACTACCGGTAACTCCTCGTAGCCGTTGTCGCTCTCCGGCGCGACCAGCCCGTTGCCGAGCGTTCCCCCAAGGCCAAACGCGGCGAGATTCGAGGTGGCCATTGCCGCCGCGAGGCGGTCCTGCCGCTGCTTCTCTTTGATCTGGCGCCGCTGCTCCACGCCCGTTCCGGCGGGGATGAGCTTGCCGATAATCACGTTCTCCTTCAGACCCACCAGGTGGTCCGTCGCGCCCGTGATCGCGGCCTCCGTCAGCACGCGGGTCGTCTCCTGGAACGATGCCGCCGCCAGGAAGCTATCCGTGTTGAGCGAAGCCTTCGTCACGCCCAGCAGCACCGTCTGCGCGGTCGCCGGCTCGCCGCCCTCCGCCAGCACCCGCGCATTCGTGTCCTCATAATGGAAACGATCCACCAGGTCGTTCGGCAGCAGATCGGTATCGCCGGGATCATCCACGCGCACGCGGCGCAGCATCTGCCGCACGATGACCTCGATGTGCTTATCGTTGATATACACACCCGTCGAGCGGTAGACCTTCTGCACCTCTTTGACGAGATAGAGATGCACCGCCTCGCGGCCCTGAATGCGCAGGACATCTTGCGGATCAATCAGGCCGGTGGTCAGCGGCTGCCCGGCATGTACCTGGCTGCCGTTCTCCACGACAAGGTTGGCAGCCGCCGGCAGCGGATATTCGCGCTCTTCACGCTCCACTGACCGCACGCTCAGCCGTCCACCCTTGGCAACCTGCACCTCGCCAGTCGTGCGTGCCTTCACCTGGCGCGACTCATCGGTTGAGCCCGGCTCTTTCGGCATCCGCGCGATGACGTCGCCCATATTCACCGTGTCGCCATCGTGGACCAGCACCTCGCTCTTCTTCGGCAGCGGGTACTCGTCCACGATGGTATCCACCGCGACAACCTTCACCTTGCGTGCGCCGGACTCTTCCTCGTAGATCTCCACGACGCCGTCTAGCTCGCTCACTATCGCCTTGTCCTTAGGGACACGCGACTCGAACAGCTCTTCGACACGTGGCAGGCCCTGCGTGATGTCCTCCGCCGCACCCGCGATGCCGCCGGTGTGGAAGGTTCGCATCGTCAGCTGCGTGCCCGGCTCGCCGATGGACTGCGCGGCCATAATGCCCACCGCATCACCGATGTGCGCCAGACGACCCTGACCCAGGTTGCGCCCGTAGCAGGTGGCGCAGACGCCATGCGATGCCAGGCACTGCAACACCGACCGGCAGTACACCTCAGTAATGGGCTTGCCGTCAACGCGCGCCGCGAGAATCTCGTCAACAACATCCTCGTCCAGCGCCGTGCCAACGGGCAGATGCGGAAGGCTTGGTATCTCCTTTGCCAGAATCCGCCCGTTCAGCCGGTTGCGGAACGGCTCGTTCATGTCTTTTGAGTCGGTCTCAGTGATCCAGATGCCTTCCGTTGTGCCGCAGTCTTCCATCAGAATGATGACATCCTGCGCCACGTCAATCAGGCGGCGGGTCAGATAGCCCGACTCCGCGGTGCGTAGAGCCGTATCAGCCAGACCCTTGCGGGCGCCGTGGCTGGAGATGAAGTACTCCATCACGGTCAGGCCGTCGCGGAAGTTGCCGCGCACCGGAATCTCCATGATGCGTCCCGACGGGTCCGCCATCAGCCCGCGCATGCCCGAAAGCTGGCGGATCTGCTGGAACTTCGCCTTCGTCGCGCCAGAGTTCGCGATGGTGTAGATCGAGCCGTAGGGATCGAGCACCTGCTGCACGTATGTCTGGATCTTGTCCGAAGCGTCCTGCCAGATCTGCACGACCTGACGATATCGCTCCTGCTCTGTGATCCAGCCTTCGCGGTAGTCATCTTCAAGCTGAGCCACCTTGGCGTCAGCCTCCGCGAGCAGCTCATGCCGCTGCGCCGGCACCCTCACATCGCTGATGGCGATGCTGGCGCCAGCCTTCGTCGCGTAGGTGAAGCCCAACCGCTTGATGCCGTCGGCCAGCTCCGCCGTCGCCTCGCGGCCATAATGCTTGAAGCATTCGGCGATGACCTGCTTCAGATTATCCTTCTTCATCGGATAATTCTTGAAGCGCAGGCGCTCCGGCAGCACATCGTTGAAGATGATGCGGCCCACCGTCGTCTCGACCGCTATGCCCGCCTCGGATGCCTCGCCTTTGCCCGGCTCCGCGAAGACCCGCTCGGACTCCAGCCGTACGCTGATCGTGTCGTGCAGGCGAATTTTCTCCATGCTGTAGGCCAGCATGGCTTCCGTCGTGCTGCTGTAGCGTCGGATCGCGCGCCGGCGTAGCTCGCCGTCGGATGCGGCGGGATACTGAGTGCGCAGGTCGGAGATTCGCGTCTCCAGATAGTCCGGGCGGCCCATCGTCAGGTAGTAGCAGCCCAGCACCATGTCCTGCGACGCGCCGATAGACGGCTCGCCCGTCGCTGGGTGCAGGATGTTGCGCGCCGAGAGCATCAGCGTGCGCGCCTCTTCCTGCGCCCGCTCCGAAAGCGGCACATGGACGGCCATCTGGTCGCCATCGAAGTCGGCGTTGAACGCCGAGCAGACCAGCGGATGCAGCTGGATCGCGCTGCCCTCCACCAGCACCGCCTCGAATGCCTGGATGCCCAACCGGTGCAGCGTCGGTGCGCGGTTCAACAGCACGGGGTGGTTATGGATGACCTCTTCGAGGACGTCCCACACCTCCGGGCGGACGCGCTCGACGAAGCGCTTGGCGCTCTTGATGTTGTGCGCCAGCCCTTGCTCGACCAGCTTGCGCATCACAAACGGCTTGAACAGCTCCAGCGCCATCTTCTTGGGTAGGCCGCACTGACGCAGCTTCAGGTCCGGGCCAACCACGATCACCGAGCGGCCCGAATAGTCCACGCGCTTGCCCAGCAGATTCTGGCGGAAGCGCCCCTGCTTGCCCTTGAGCATGTCAGAGAGGCTTTTGAGCTTGTGGTTGCCAGAGCCGGCCACCGCGCGCCCACGCCGTCCGTTGTCAATCAGCGCGTCGCACGCTTCCTGCAGCATGCGCTTCTCATTGCGGATGATGATCTCCGGAGCGCCCAGCTCCAGCAGCCGCTTGAGGCGGTTGTTGCGGTTGATGACCCGGCGATACAGATCGTTCAGGTCGCTGGTCGCGAAGCGACCGCCGTCGAGCTGCACCATTGGGCGCAGATCGGGCGGCAATACGGGCAACACGGAGAGGATCATCCACTCAGGGCGGTTGCCCGACTTGCGGAACGCCTCAAGCACATTCAGGCGCTTCGTCGCCTTCTTGCGGCGCTGGCCGGAGGTCGAATTGATCTCCTGGCGCATCTTCAGCGCCAGCTCGTCCAGGTCAATGGCTTCCAGCAGCGACTGTACCGCCTCGGCGCCCATGCCGGCATCGAAGATTTCGGGGAGCTCGGGGTTGGCGTCGTGCAGGTGATACTCGAATTCCTTGAGCTCGCGATACTTCTGCTCTTGCAGGAGATCGCCCCGCTTGAGGGCTTCGAGGTCGCGCCGCTGCGTCTCCACACGGGCGCGAATCTCGCCTGTTTCGCGCACGAGCTCATCCTGAATGGCGCTGATCTCGCCTTCAGCATTCATGCGGGCGCGCTCGCTATCGCGCTCCAGATCGCCGCGCAGCCGCTCCTGCTCTTTGCGCGTGGTCTCCACGACCAAATCGCGGTGCTCCTGGGCCAGCTGGTCCAGCTTCTCCATGTGCGAAGAGTCCGCTACCTCACCCTGCTGGGCGATACGCTCACCCGTCGGCTGGTAGACGGCATCCTCTACGAGCACCTGACCCATGTTCTGCTTCAGCAGCCCGCGCAGACCCGTCTCAGCGGCGCGCGCCTCCTGGAGCTGCTCGGAACGGCTGAGATCAACCTGCTCCTTCTGCTCCTCGAAACGCCGCTCCAGCTCCTGAATGTGCTGATCGCGCCGCTCCTGGGACTCCTGAATCCGCGCTGTCGCGTTCTCTTCGAGATCCTGCGACTGCTTGGCGATACTCTCCTCGATGCTCTCCAGCGCCTGCGCCCGCGCTTCTTCGTCCACATTCGTCACGACGTAGAGGGCGAAGTACAGGATGCGCTCCAGATTGCGCGGCGAAAGATCGAGCAGCAGACCGATGCGGCTGGGCGTGCCCTTGAAATACCAGATGTGGCTGACGGGCGAGGCCAGCTCGATGTGCCCCATGCGCTCGCGCCGCACTTTCGAGCGGGCCACCTCCACACCGCACTTATCGCAGACGATGCCCTTGAAGCGGACACGCTTGTACTTACCGCAGTAGCATTCCCAGTCCTTGGTTGGACCGAAGATGCGCTCGCAGAACAGGCCATCCTTTTCGGGCTTGAGGGTGCGATAGTTGATCGTCTCCGGCTTCGTCACCTCGCCATAGCTCCAGGAGCGGATCTGCTCCGGGCTGGCCAGACTAATACGGATGGCGTCGAAATCGTTCACTTCGAGCATTTGTTCTCGTACCTTCCAACGAGCCGCGTTCGCGGCACGCTAGTAGGGGCGTCCCATCCCACCTCTCGGCAGAGCAAGCTGCGTTTCGGCGGGACCCTGCCGGACGCCCGCGTTCCTCCTTCCCGCCTCGTGTGGGAAGGAGGTTTGGGGTCAAGCCCTTTATTCGTTCTCGAAGCCGCTGAGGTTGATGCCCAGCTCCGGCATCACGTCGCTGCCGGTATCTTCCACGAACTGTATCTTCTGCTCGTCTTCGTTGAGCACCTCGACGTTGATGCCCAGGCTTTGCAGCTCTTTGACGAGCACTTTGAAGGACTCCGGCACGCCCGGCTCCATAATCTGCTCGCCCTTGACGATGGCTTCATAGGTCTTCACGCGGCCTACCACGTCGTCGGACTTAACGGTCAGAATCTCCTGCAAGATGTTGGAGGCGCCGTAGGCTTCGAGCGCCCATACCTCCATCTCGCCGAAGCGCTGGCCGCCGAATTGCGCCTTACCACCGAGCGGCTGCTGCGTGATGAGGCTGTACGGGCCGGTCGAGCGGGCATGCACTTTGTCCTCGACGAGGTGCGCCAGCTTGAGCATGTAGATGTAACCAACGGTTACATCCGTATCGAACGCCTCGCCGGTGCGCCCGTCGTAGAGCCGCACCTTGCCGCTCGTCGGCAAGCCCGCCTGCTCCAGCAGCGCCTCGATGTCATCCTCGGAGGCGCCGTCGAAGACCGGCGTCGCCACCTTCATGCCAAGCTTTTCCGCTGCCCAGCCCAGATGCGTCTCCATGATCTGGCCGATGTTCATGCGGTGCGGCACACCCAGCGGATTCAGAATGATGTCTACTGGTGTGCCATCGGGCAGGAACGGCATATCCTCAATCGGCAGCACACGGCTGATAACGCCCTTGTTGCCGTGGCGCCCGGCCATCTTGTCGCCCGCGCCGATCTTGCGCTTCTGCGCGATGGAGACCCGCACAAGCTGATTGACGCCAGGAGGCAACTCGTCGTTGCTCTCGCGCGAGAACACCTTGACCTCGACGACTTTGCCCTTTTCGCCGTGCGGCACGCGCAGCGATGTATCTTTCACCTCGCGCGCCTTCTCGCCGAAGATGGCTCGCAACAGCTTTTCTTCCGCCGTCAGCTCTGTCTCGCCCTTCGGCGTGATCTTGCCAACGAGGATGTCGCCTGGCCCCACCTCGGCGCCGACATAGATGATGCCGCGCTCGTCGAGATTGCGCAGGCCCTCCTCACCGACGTTCGGGATGTCGCGCGTAATCTCCTCGGGGCCCAACTTGGTGTCGCGGGCCTCGACTTCGTGCTTCTCGATGTGAATGCTGGTGAACAGATCATCGCGAACGATCGCCTCGCTGATGAGGATGGCATCCTCGAAGTTGCCGCCCTCCCAGCTCATAAAGGCCACCAGAATGTTCTGGCCCAGCGCCAGCTCGCCATTCTCCGTCGCGGAGCTATCGGCGATGGCCTGTCCCTTCGCCACACGGTCGCCTTTGGTCACGATGGGCCGCTGATTGATGCACGTGCCCTGGTTTGAGCGTACGAACTTGCGCAGCTTGTGCACATGCTCCACGCCATCGTCGTCCAGGATCATGATCTGGCGCGCCGTCGCGCTGATCACGGTGCCATCTTCGGCGGCGACAAGCACCTGGCCGGAGTCCACCGCCACCTGCCGCTCGATACCCGTGCCCACAATCGGTGACTGCGGGCGCAGCAGGGGCACCGCCTGACGCTGCATGTTCGCGCCCATCAGAGCGCGGTTCACGTCGTCATGCTCCAGGAACGGAATGAGCGCCGCCGCGACGCTCACCGTCTGCTTCGGCGCGACATCCATATAGTCCACGCGCCGCGCCACATCCTGCACGAAGTCGCCGTTGTGGCGGGCCAGCACACGGTCGGCCTGGAAGTGCCCCTCGGTATCCAGCGGCACGTTCGCTTGCGCAATCACATACCTCTCCTCGTCGTCGGCGGTCAGATAGTCCACCTCCGTCGAGACCCACGGCCTGATGGCAAGCTGCTGGCTGCCAAGCTTACTCAACTGCGCCGCCAGCGTCTCGTCCACTGTCGTTTCAGCGGGCGCGAGCACCTTATCTTTGGCGCCCGTCACATCGCGATCGAGGGTCTGCCCAATCAGGCGCGGATCGTTCGCCGCCATCTGGTGGTACACCCGGCGATACGGCGTTTCAATGAAGCCGTACGCGTTGATCTGGCCGAAGGTCGCCATGTTGCCGATCAGACCGATGTTTGGCCCTTCCGGCGTCTCAATCGGACAGATGCGACCATAGTGTGAGTGGTGAACGTCGCGCACGTCGAAGCCGGCGCGCTCACGCGAGAGGCCACCTGGACCCAGCGCGGAGAGGCGGCGCTTGTGGCCGATCTCGGCGAGCGGGTTCGTCTGGTCCATGAACTGCGAAAGCTGGCTGCCGCCAAAAAACTCTTTCATCGCGGCCACGACCGGCCGGATGTTGATAAGCTGGTTCGGCGACGCCTGTGAGGGGTCCTGGATGATCGCCATGCGCTCCTTGACGACACGCTCCATGCGGAGCAGGCCGACGCGGAACTGTGTCTGGATCAGCTCGCCGACGCTGCGCACGCGGCGGTTGCCCAGGTGGTCAATATCATCTTTCTTGCCCTTGCCCTCGTTCAGCGCAACCATCCGGCGCAGAATGGCGATGACATCGTCCTGCGTCAGCGTCCGGATCGTCTGCGGGATGCTCAGGTCCAGCTTGCGGTTGAGCTTGTAGCGGCCCACGTTGCCCAGGTCGTAGCGGCGCTCGGCATAGAAGAGATTGTTGACGAGCTGGCGCGCGTTCTCCAGCGTCGCGGGGTCGCCGGGCCGCAGCTTGCGATAGACCTCCAGCAGCGCCTCTTCTGGCGTCTTGACGGGGTCCTTGTCCAGCGTCGTCTGGATGTAGAGGGGAATGCGCTCGTGGCCCTGGTCGTCCGTCTCCATGAAGGCCTTCAGAATACCCTCATCGGTGCGCAGGTCCGGCGTCGCCTGGGTCTTGCCGCGGTCGCGGTCGCCAATGGCCCCCATCGCGCGCAGCAGTGTGGTGATGGGAATCTTGCGCTTGCGGTCAATCTTGACCGAGAGAATATTCTTGTTGCTGGTCTCGAACTCCAGCCAGGCGCCACGGTTGGGAATCAGCTTCGCCGCGAAGAGCTTGTGGCCGGTAGCCGGATCCTCCTCAGCAGTGTAGTAGACACCGGGCGAGCGCACGAGCTGGCTGACGACGACGCGCTCGGCGCCGTTGATAATGAACGTGCCCTCTTTGGTCATGAGCGGGAAGTCGCCCATGAAGATGTCTTTTTCCTGGATCTCGCCGGTCTCTTTGTACGTCAGTCGCGCCTTGGCGTACAGCGGCGCCGCGTAGGTCGCGTCGCGCTCGCGGCACTGATCCTCGGTATATTTGGGGTCGCCGAAAGGCATATCGGGAACGATGAATTCGAGCTTCAGGTTCTTATTGGTGAAATCCTCGATTGGTGAGATTTCCTTGAAAAGCTCCTGCAGCCCGTCACGCTTGAACCATTCAAACGAGTCTAGCTGAACCTGGATAAGGCTGGGCATGGGGCGGATATCGGGAATCCGCGCGAAGCTCACGCGCTCGGGGAGGGAGACGGCCGTGCTCAGTGCCATGCAGTAACAACTCCTCTCGCCAGTCGCCCGCGCTCTGCGGTGGAGTTCCCAGCGCCGGACATGTCGCGGAGACCCCAAAAGGGAGCCGCGCATGCGGACAGCAGGGACGACGGGCCGCACCTGTGGAAAAAACGCCGCGCACCCGACCATGATGGTCAAATGCAACGCTTGCCGGCAGCTTGCGCCGCGGGATGGCATCCACGGCAATGGGGATAGCCGTCCGACAAGCAGGAATGAGAACGTCTACGGAAGCGGAAGCATCGGGGAACGCGGTAACGCGGACATCCACTGTCCCGCCTTCTCTGGGAGCAAGCTCGTCCGTCCTCCGCGAAAGAACAAGCTGCGCTGCGGACGGAGCCTACGTTTCGGCGGGAACCTTCGGTCCGCGTGAAAGCCGGGCGACCTCCCGGCTGGACGGAACATGTGCGCATAGGGAAGAAGAAATCTGTTGTACATAGCGCCTATTCCGGTTATACTAGTGTCAAATCGAGCCTGGACGTGAAACCGCCACCAACGATGGGTGTGGAAGGGACAAACAGGCTACCGGCCGATTGTAACCTCCAGCCTCACCCCCTGTCGGAGAGGGATAAGGAAGGAAAGAGGTCTACATCACATACGCAAGCGCGGCAAGTAGCCCACCACCGCTCAGCAATTGGTGATGGGCATAATGTGCTATGGCACGCGAGCGATTCCCGGTCGTAGCAAAGCCAACGTCTCTCGTCACCCAGCGTTTCGTGTCGCGGCGCTCTCCAGGTCTGGCGTGCGCGGGGCATGCTCACCGAGCCCCCGCGCCACCCGCGCCCGTAGCTACTTCGGCGCGCCGGTCATCCGCACGGCGCGCAAAAAACTCCGCAGGTTGTGAGTATATCATAGGCCCTTCAGGCGTGTCAAGGGAATCCACCACCCAAAAGATAGGGCGTACGAAAGGGCTATTTCGGTCACCGCATGGGGAGCAGTATAGCATATCTCAAGCTCGACATGCTGGCCCGTACCGGAGACATCCTTGCCCGGGAGCCCAAGGGCCCATCTCCCCACGCAGACGTAGCAGGCACGGGTGCCGCGCGAGATTGTCACGCAAGATACATGTCTCAATCTGCTTTGCGGACTTCCACCGCCGCTCCGGCCCGCGAGGCTTCGTAGCGTGCCGGCAGCCCCCTCCCACGGGAGGGGGCCGCGTAACATCCAGGTAGAGGGCAGCGCCCGACCTAGCTGGCGCTCGCCGGTTGGCGCGGCTGCATGCCGTCCGTGCCAAGCATGGTGATGCGCTCGTGGGATAGCTCAGAGTTCGGAATGGAAATCTGACCGGCTCCCGTGTCCACAACCGTCGTATTCAGATCATGCCGCAACACGGTCCCAGTATGCTGACCAATCTGCACTCGCTGGCCCGGCTGAAGCATGCTCCCCGACGACATACCTGAAAGCAGGCCGCGAGCCGCATCCACGCCGCCCAGCCCGAACGCCAGGCCGCCCGCGATAGCCAGCATGCCTACGAACGCCGCGAACAGGATGAAGATCATGTTCGGCGCAACGTTGAGCTGTGTCAGCGCGGAAAGCACAGCGAAGATCAGGATGGCCCACCGCGCGGCGGTCGCCAGCAATGGCGCGGCGGCAAGGCCGGCCCCACCCGCGGCGCCGCGCACCACATCAGCCACGATATTAGCGATCAGGGCGCCAATCACCACAATCAGCACCGCCGCGAAGACATTGGGCAGGTAGCCGAGAATTGCGTTGACGTAGCCAGTGATCTGCACCAGCTCCAGCGCATTCAGCGCCATCTCGACGAAGAACAGGAAGATCCACCAGAAGGCTACTACCGCCAGCACGCGAGCCGCGTCCATCTGCGTCCCGGCCATCTGCAAGAACCGCGTGATGCCGGCTCGGTCGGCCACTCTATCGAAATGGAGCGCGCGCAAGCCCTTGGTGAGACCCGTCCGAACAAGGCGGGCAATGATATACCCCACGATCAACAGAATCGCTGCGTTGACGATGCGCGGCAGAAACGCCAACACCGTGTTGAGCAGGTTCAATAGTGTGTCGGTGACGCTCGTCATGACCTAACTCCTCCGTACGCTCCAGCATCACCGGTTACACATGCTCAACCGGGCTGGCGCACCAGACCTGAAAGACGCCAACTACGCACAGAGACCAGAACGCTTCCGGCCACTAAGAATCGGCTGGCGGCCGCGCTTCTTCGCTGCCAGTCAGCGGCACACTACCGCGCTGATCTTGTCCCTCGATGTGGGCACGCTCGTTGCGTGCGGTACCACTGAAGCGCTGTTGCTCTGTCACTTGCTGTTTGTGTATGTGAATCTCGTCGCCCACGCGCGCACGTTTTTCAGTCATCACCTCCTCACCCATGACAGGCACTTCGATGTCCTGCTCCTGGAAGGCATCAGGCCCAACCGGCTGGCCGGCGCCCCGCGCTGGCACTCGCTCCACAGTGACTTCCTCGCGTGTGACCGGCACATTGATGGACTGCGTTTCCTCGACGATATCCGTATGAGCGGGCACGCGACCCGCCTCGTTCCGTGGGGTCTTTCGCGCGATTAGCTCCTCCTCATGCACAGGAACCGTTGTATCACCGTCACGAGCAGGCGTCGTATGGGCACCGCGCTGGTCCACGTTTGGAGTAGTGCCAGCCTTCTCACCCGCGGCATCGAAGGCCGGAGCGCCTTTGATGAACCGCCGGCCAGCCTTGCGGCCGGGTTCAGGAGCGCTGGTGTTATCAAGCATTTTTCGCGGATCCTTTCCCGTCTGAGCACACTCATCAAGAACACAAGGGTCCAGAAGATCGTGCTTCACAAGCGTGGAACGTCATATCCCACCATCGGCAAAAAAAGACTGCGCAAGAGACATGCCAACCGTACAACGGAGGAGGAGCTTGGTAACCAGCAGCGGCAGGCTGGCGGCGCTGTCATGTGTGCGCTCTCACCGATGCCGTGCAATATGCGAGTCAAGCTTGTAGATGCGAGTAGGCCTCACATATGCATTGAAATAGCGGGTGCGCACCATCACATGTGGATGCTCGCTTGTCAGAACATCTGGCCACGCACGGAATGGTAGGACTATAGTACCCCTCCTATATGCGGTTTCCAGCCATTTGCGATATCCGACGAACATTTGGTAGAATGTGCCACGAAGTCCGAGAAATTCGGACTTCGTGGGTTGGCCGGCGTGTAACTGCTGAGATAGAATCACCTATCTGGCGAACGCTTTCAGCATCGCACGCATGCTCTCAGCCCAGGCACGTGCTATACTCGCACCTAGCGAGTCCGTTCGTGGGACGTGTCGGGACGGTGTCTGGATCCGCTTCTGGCCGTCGAAGGTTGATACGTTGGCGAGCATCGCGTGAGATGCTCGCGCGATCAGGAGGAGACGAGACCATGCCAGTCGGTCGACAGGACCTCATCAAGAAGGTGGCCGCCAAGGCGAACAAGAGCGCCAAGGAGACCACGGAATTCGTCAACGCGACGCTCGACGCAATCCGCGACTCCCTCAAAGAGGGCGAGGCGGTTCGGCTCGTAGGCTTTGGAGTGTTCTCGGTGAAGGACACGGCGCCTAGCGTCCGTGTGAACCCGCAGACACGCCAGAAAATCAACGTGCCCGCTCGCAAACGTGTGAAATTCACTCCGGGCAAGGAGCTGAATGACGCCGTTGCGACCGAGAAGCCACATGCGGCGGCCACCCATACGGCCGCACACGCGCCCGCAAAGGGCAAGAAGTAAGCGGTAACATGCGCTGGTAGTCACTACTGGCGCATACCTGAAAGCAGGCCCGTGGGAAGCTTCCCACGGGCCTGTTACGTTGGCTGCGCAGCGCATCACATGCCAGTATCTTGCCCGCCCGCGCGGGAAATCAGGCGTTCACGTCAATGACGATGTGTCCGCGCACTCGCGCCTCAAAAATCTGCCGCGCGAGGCTGGGCACCTCTGCCAGCGTATGCAGGCTCATCGTGCGCTGTATATCTTCCTGTGGCAGGATCTGCGTGATGCGTGCCCAGGCTTTGCGGCGCAGCTCGATGGGAACGGGCAGGGAGTTGATACCCAGGAGATTGACGCCGCGCAGAATGAACGGCAGCACGGATGTGTTCAGCGCAAGTCCACCCGCGTTGCCACACGCCGCGACGCTGGCATTGGGCGCGAGCGTGCGAATGACACCCGCCAGGGTATCGCCACCCACCGAATCTACGGCTCCGGCCCAGCGGGCTGATCCCATCGGGCCGCCCGGCGCGCTTAGCTCGTCGCGCGCAATGATGTGTTGGGCGCCCAGTGATCGCAGATATTCATGCTCCTCTGGCCGGCCTGTAGCGGCGGTGACCGCATATCCCAGGCGAGCGAGGAGAGCGACGGCCATGCTGCCGACGCCACCGGAGGCGCCTGTCACAAGCACGTCTCCACCCGCGCCAGGTGTCAATCCATGATCTTCGAGCGCCTGCACACACAGCATCGCCGTAAAGCCCGCCGTCCCGACGGCCATGGCGTCCAACGTGCTGAGCGCATCGGGGATCTTTACCAGCCACCCGCTCTTGACGCGCGCGCGCTGCGAGAACCCACCCCAATGCTGCTCGCCCACGCCCCATCCGGTCAGTACGACGCGATCGCCGGGCGCGAAATCGGGCGACTGCGACTCCGCGACGGTGCCGGAGAAATCAATGCCCGGCACCATTGGATAGCTCCGGACAACCTTGTTTTTGCCGAGTACGGCGAGGCCATCCTTATAGTTCAGCCCGGAGTATTCGATCGCGACAAGCACGTCACCCGGCGGCAGAGCATCCTGCTGGAGCGTTTCGATATTGGGATGGACCTGCCCATCACGCTCGGTGAGCAGCAGCGCCTTGAAGGTATCTGGCATATCTGTCCCCTTTCCTGTTGGTGCATCCACAGTCGCGGGCTCTCAGGCTCCCCAGCCAGCCGCCCATGCGAGCCGCATAGCCCTTAGCACGATGCCTCTGTATGTGACTTATACCACGGCCCGGACAGCGAAAGAAGCATGCGGTATACGCGCCGGCATAGCCGGTCCATATACGACGCGAAGGATGAGCTACCGCCCCAGATGTGATACACTGCGGGCAATCAACCTGGGGCGGTGGTGGAATGGCAGACACAGCGGACTTAAAATCCGCTGCCGGACAACCCGGCGTGAGGGTTCGAGTCCCTCCCGCCCTACCAACAAATCGTGACAACAACAATGAATGCAGTGCTCAAAGCGCGGACATACCCCTCACGACCCAAGCCGAGCTGCTGATCCGGCATTTCATGCCGACTTGCGCCGAAGGATGAATGCGTTGCGGAGCCCTGGCTTTCTTCGTCACCCATCTGACAATCACACCGACGAGAGCGAGAAGAGCGGCAAAGGCAATGGGGCCAACCGTCGAGGCCATCCACGGCAGGATGCGCACGATCGCCAAGCGGATGGATGAGCCGGCGCCGCGAGCCTTCCTTGATCAGCTCGTCGCACTCTACTCTGTTCGGCCTTCTTATGACACGTTCGTGACACCCCCTCTCTGCGCATGTTTCTTGACGCTGACTGGATGATTCGCTACACTGGCCGCATTCATCTAATGCTTGACACTCCAGGCCAATCAGGCAGGAGAAAGGGCCGGAATCTATGTCGGCGCCAATACTCATAGCCATTGTAGTGTTGATCGTGATCGGCGTTGTCGGTGGTCTGCTCCTCAGGAGCACACAGCAGCGTCGCGAGATGCGCCAGCGACTCCAAGAGTATCAATCGTTCTCACCACAGGATCAGTCCGCTGCTCCTCCAATGGCATCTCCCCTGTCACCAGCTCCGCACCCCTTCTCGACGAGCGCGACGCATAGTGTGCGTACCAAGGGTGGAGCTACCCCCTGGGAGCCGGCTGCGCCAGACCTGTGGCCGCCAACAGTTTCTTCGGGCGGGGAAACCGGGATGGGAGGTTCCTCGCCCATTCCTGGCACATTGTTGCCACCGCCCTCGTCGCCAATGCCCTCCTCATATCC
>Ga0070730_10002060_pt1 | contig 18551 bp, 12 predicted proteins | sample Coa_R1_3_FD_66447 | JGI IMG/M metagenome (GOLD analysis project Ga0070730, IMG submission 66447) | Surface soil microbial communities from Centralia Pennsylvania, which are recovering from an underground coalmine fire - Coalmine... | ecosystem: Environmental > Terrestrial > Soil > Unclassified ... | reverse complement strand
TCGCCGGACTGCGCGCACACCGATTGCGTCGCCAGGGGTGCCACGCCGCACCCCTCGCCCGCGGGGATGACGGCGACGTCGTACGCTCCGGCCGGGAGCGGCAGCGGCGCCGCCACTTGCTCGTAGCCGACGCCCTGCGACGAGGGGCCGCCCGGCGAGGAGCCGCTGCCCTGCGACGCGAGGACGGGCACGCCGGGCTGCACCGACGTGCCGTCGGTGCGCGCGAAGCAGAAGTCGTAGCGATCCGCCGAGGGGACGAGATCGCCCAGGCGCACCTCGAACGCGCCCTGCGCGGTCACGGTGCACGTGGACGGCGGCGGCGGGGCCAGCCTCGGATCGTCGAAGTGCGCGCCCACGAGGTCCGCGCACCCGGCGGCGAGGGTCACCCCCGCGAGCCCGACCGCGACCGATCGCCGCATCCGTCAAAAGCTCCCGGCGATCGAGAGCGTCGCGTCGCGCTGGCCGACGGCCGGTGCGAGTGCGATCGAGGACGCGCTCGCACCCACGGTCGGCTCCTCCTTGCTCCGCGACGTGAGGAGCAGGAAGACGCCTGCCGCGGCGGCCGCGCCCCCGACGGCGAACGCGGTCGTCGACACGAGCGAGAGCGTCTTGCCCTGCGCGTCCACGCTGCGGGCGTCGTCGAGCGCGCCCTGCGTCGGGCACGTCGCGTCCGGGCAGAGCGTCCGCCGATCGTTGCCGCGCGCGATGACGCCTAGCCCCGTGACGGCGCCCACCGCGAGCGACGCCGCGCCGCCGCCGAGCACGATCCAGCCCGCCGTGCGGCGCCCGCGGTCGATGCGCGCGCCCGCCTCCGGAAGCCGGACGCCCGGCTCGACCGCGAGGTCGTCGGCGACGCCCTCGTGCGAGAGCACCGGGTACGTGCGGGCCGCGAAGCCCGGCGCGATCACGCGCACGAGGTGCGGCCCGGGATCGATGGGCTGCGCGAAGCCGAAGAGGGCCCCGGCGATCTCGACGTCGTCGCGCGTGACGCGCGTGCCCGGCGGCGCGTCGGACGCGAGGCGCACGCGCAGGTGCGGCACGCGCGCCTCGAGCTCGGCGACGCGCTGGCGCGCGAAGGGGAGCCGGTCGTCGCCCGAGGGCAGGAGGTCGATCGCCTCGCGCAGCCGTTGCCAAGCGCTCGCCACGTGCCCGAGCTTCTCCTCGCAGGCGGCGAGGTTGAGGGCCGTGCCGCCGGCGGGATCGAGGCTCTGGCTGGCGGACAGAGCGGCGCACGCGGCGGCCCAGTCACCGCGCTTGAGCGCCTCGCGGCCCGAGCGGAAGAGGGCCTCGGCGGCCACGGGATCGCGCGGCGCGGCGGCGGCGGGCCCGGCGGCGGCGAGCGCCAGCGCGACAGCGACCGCGAGCGGCAGCGGCAGCGGCAGGCGCAGCGCGACCGCGAGCGGCAGCGGGAGGAGAGTGAGTGCCCTGCGCGCGGCGCGCATGCGCCCGATGCTACCCGATCGCGCTTGCGGTGGCGCCGGCCGCCGGCCCATAGTCGATGCTGCGGATGGTGCGACTGACGAAGCTCGCGAAGCGCGCCGGGTGCGCGGCCAAGCATCCACCGGGGTACCTCTTCCCCCTGCTGGCCGGGCTGCCCGAGCTGACCGATCCCAACGTCCTCGTCGGGAGCGCGACGGCGGACGACGCGGCCATCTACCGCCTCGACGACGAGCGCGCCCTCGTCCTCACGACCGACTTTTTCACCCCCATCGTCGACGATCCGTACGACTTCGGCGCGATCGCGGCGGCCAACGCGCTGAGCGACGTGTACGCGATGGGCGGCATGCCGCTCGCGGCGCTCAACCTGGTCGGCTTCCCGGAGGCGGACCTCGACGTGCAGGTCCTCGGCGACATCCTGCGCGGCGGCGCCGAGAAGGCTCGCGAGGCGGGCATCGACGTCGTCGGCGGCCACACGATCAAGACCGACGAGCCGATCTACGGGCTCGCCGTCACGGGCATCGTCGATCCGCGCCGCGTCGTGACCAACGCGGGGGCCCGCCCGGGCGACGCGCTCGTGCTCACCAAGCCGCTCGGCCTCGGCATCGTCACGACCGCCGCCAAGCAGGACCGCGACGCGGCCGGCGCCATCCGCGAGGCCATCCGCGTGATGGCGACGCTCAACCGCGCCGCCGCCGACGCGATGGCCACGGTCGACGCGCACGCGTGCACCGACGTGACGGGCTTCGGCCTGCTCGGGCACCTGCGCAACGTCACGCGCGCCAGCGGCTGCCGCGCCGTCGTGCGCCTCGCTGCCGTCCCCGTCCTGCCCGCGGCGTGGGCGTACGTGCGCGAGGGCATCGCGCCGGGCGGCACGCACGCGAACCGCCGCTTCCTCGCCGAGTGGGTGGACTACGAGGCCGGCGTGGACGACGCCGCACAGCTCGTCCTGTGCGACGCGCAGACGTCGGGCGGGCTGCTCGTCGCGGTGGCCCCGGCGGACGCGCCGAAGCTGTGCGAAGAGCTCGTGCGGCGCGGGGCGCCGTGCGCCGCGGTCATCGGCGCGATCGAGGCGGGGGACGCGGGGCGGATGCGCGTCGTCGAGGCCTGAGCGATGGGCGCGCGCGTGCCGCGGGTGCTGGTCACGACGGGCGCGTCGCTCGGGCTCCTGTCGGCGTGCGGTCTCGAGGTGGCCGGCCTCGACGTCACGGGCGAGGGCGGCGTCGGGGTCGACGGGGGGAGCGACGGCGTCGTCTCGGTCGACGGCGCCGTGGGCGCCGACGGCGCGCCGGGGGACGACGCGTGGGCCGGCGGCGACGCGGCAGGTCACGACGACGCCGTGGCGAGCGTGTCCGAGGGCGGCCCTGCGACCGACGGCGCCGAGTCGGCGAGCCCCGACGGCCCGTCGGTGCTCGACGGCGCCTGCCCCGGCGTCACGTGCAACGGCGCGTGTTCGCCCGACCCCGACTGCCACGCGTGCGCCGGCGCCCCGCTGCTCTGCGCCTCCAGCCGCACCTGCGGCGCCGACTGCGCGCGGTGCCCCGCGAGCCCCATCGCGTGCTTCGCCTGCGACACCAGCCGCCTCGATCCCATCGGCACGTGCCAGCCCGCCGATCCGCAGAGCTACTGCCTCGACACGAACTACACGGGCGCCTACGGCGGCGCCAACGGCGAGCACTGCGGCTGCAACGTCGCCGCCGACTGCCCCGGCGGCGACCAGGTGTGCATCTCGTTCAGCGGCACGACCACGTTCGCGTGCTTCACGTGCGGCGAGGCCAACACCCAGGCCTTCGACTGCAAGAGCGGCGGCAAGTGCAACGCCGCGCAGTTCAAGTGCAACTGACGGGGCGGGCCTAGTTGACGGCGCGGCTCGCGCGCTTGCTCGCCACGTAGCGCTCCTTGTTGCGCGCGCCGCGCTTCTCGAAGATGGGCCGCAGCGCCGCGAAGAGGCGCGGCGAGAGGTAGGCGAGCGTCGCGAGCTTGCCCGACACGGCGGGGACGTCGATCTCGCGCGCGCTCGACTCGACGGCGCGCACCACGGCGTCGGCGATCTGCTCCGCGGAGCTCATCGGCTGCGAGAACACCAGGTCCGGCACCTTGTCGATGTCGGCGAAGAAGCCGGTGTCGACCGGCCCGGGGTTCACGCAGCACACGCGCACGCCGCGCGCCGAGAGCTCGACGCCGAGGGCGCGCGAGAAGGCGCGCAGCCCCGCCTTCGAGGCGCTGTACGCCGCCTCGTGCGGGACGGCGACCTTGCCCGCGAGGCTCGCGACGTTGACGATGACGCCGCCGTCGCGCAGGTGTGGCAGCGCCGCGTGCGACAGGAGCATGGGCGCGACGAGGTTCGTGTCGACGATCTGCTCGAGCTCCGCCGCGGTGCGGTCGGCGACCTCGCCGCGGTGGTTGACGCCGGCGTTGTTGACCACCACGTCGAGACGGCCGAAGCGGTCGACCACGCGCCCCGGGAGCGCGCGCAGGCCCGCGTGGTCCGTCACGTCCAGCGGGAAGCTCGCGGCGCGCTCGCCGAGCTCCCTCACGAGGCGCGCGAGCGTCGTCTCCGTGCGGGCGACGAGCGCCACGCGCGCCCCGCGCTTCACGAACGCGCGTGCGGCGGCGAGGCCGATGCCGGACGAGGCTCCCGTGACGATGGCGACGCGGTCGGACCAGCTCATGATGGCCCGATGCTAGCCGAGGGGCCCCGGAGGCGCCGGTGCGCTAAGCCGCATGGATCATGCGGCACAGCCTCCCGAAGGTCGGCTAGGCCGCATGGATCATGCGGCACAGCCTCCCGAAGGTCGGCTAGGCCGCATGGATCATGCGGCACAGCCTCCCGAAGGTCGGCTAGCCTTCGCCGCCACGGAGACCGGAGCGAACCCATGTCGCGCGCCACGACCGAGAAGTGTCTGACCTGCTACGGCAAGGGTGAGGTGTCGAGCGAGCGCGGGCCCGAGGCCTGCCCCGACTGCCTCGGCGAGGGGACGCCGATCGACCGCGGGGCCAAGATGGAGTGGCGCCTGCGCGAGCTCGAGCGGACGTACGAGACCTCCGACGCCGAGACCCACGGGGACGTGGTGTGGCTGGTCCACGAGCTGCGCCGCCACCGCGAGGCGCTGGTGCGCATCTTCGCGCTCTGCCAGGACGCCGACGACGGGGACGCCACCGCGCGCGAGGTCCGCGGCCTAGCGAACGAGGCCCTCGGCCTCTACGATCCGTCCCAGGGCTGAAGGGACGGATATCCGCCGGACGCGTCCGCGAAACCGGCGCGAAACGCTCGGGTGGCATGGTCTGCGCTGGCCATGGACCCCTCCACCGAGCGCTCCCCCCAGCCTGCGGGCAGCCCCCTCGGCGTACCGCCGACCCGGCTCGTCGTCGTCGGCAACGGGATGGTCAGCCATCGCCTCGTCGAGAAGCTCCTCGAGCACGACCGGGCGAAGCGCCTGCGCATCACCGTGATCGGCGAGGAGCCGCGCCCGGCGTACGACCGCGTCCACCTGACCGAGTACTTCGCCGATCGCTCCGCCGACAAGCTCACGCTCGGGACCACCGAGTGGTACGCGTCGCAGGGCGTCGAGCTGCTCGTCTCCACGAAGGCCGTGCGCATCGACCGCGAGGCGCGCATCGTCGAAACAAGGGGCGGCGCGGTCCTGCCGTACGACGTGCTGATCCTGGCGACCGGCTCGGCGCCGTTCGTCCCGCCGGTCCCCGGCGTCGACAAGCGCGGCGTCTTCGTCTACCGCACCATCGAGGACCTCGAGGCCATCCTCGAGCACGCGGGGCGGTCGAAGAGCTGCGCGGTCATCGGCGGCGGCCTGCTCGGGCTCGAGGCGGCGCGCGCCGTGAAGGACCAGGGGCTCGAGACGCACGTGGTCGAGGTGGCCCCGCGCCTGATGCCGCGGCAGCTCGACGCCGCGGCGTCGGCGCTGCTCGAGGCGAGCATCCGCGACCTGGGCGTGCACGTCCACCTCGACAAGCGCATCCGCTCGCTCGCGGGCGGCGACGCGGTCGACGGTATCGAGTTCGCGGGCGACGAGCGCCTCGACGTCGACATGGTCATCGTCTCGGCCGGTATCCGCCCGCGCGACGAGCTGGCACGCGACGCGGGCCTCGGCGTCGGGCCCCGCGGCGGCGTCGTCGTCGACGACCGCATGGCGACGACCGACGACCGCATCTTCGCGGTCGGCGAGGTCGCCCTGCACCGCGAGACGATCTACGGCCTCGTCGCCCCCGGCTACGAGATGGCCGACGTGCTCGCGCGCAACCTCGCGGGCGAGGAGGGCGCGGCGTTCGGCGGCGGCGATCTGTCCGCGAAGCTCAAGCTCCTCGGCACCGACGTGGCGACCTTCGGCGACCCGTTCGTCGACAAGAAGACCGCGAAGACCATCTGCCTCGAGGACCAGGTCCGCGGCGTCTACAAGAAGCTCGTCCTGCGCGAGGACGGCAAGCAGCTCCTCGGGGGCATCCTCGTCGGCGACGCGGCGGAGTACGGACACCTGCTCCACCTCACGCGCTCGAAGGCCGAGCTCTCCGAGGACCTCGGCGAGCTCGGGATGGGCGGCGGCGCGGCGGCGAGCGCCGGCACGCTCGCCGACGACGCGCAGGTCTGCTCCTGCAACAACGTCTCGGCGGGGACCATCCGCCTGCGCGTGCGCGAGGACGGCCTCACCGGCGTCGCGCAGGTGAAGGCGTGCACGAAGGCGGGCACCGGCTGCGGCGGCTGCATGCCGATCGTGACCGACATCGTGAACGCCGAGCTCGCGGCCGCCGGGCGCCTGCAGAAGCAGGTCCTGTGCGAGCACTTCGCCTACACGCGGCAGGAGCTCTTCCAGATCGTCGCGTCCAAGCAGATCCACGACTTCGCCGAGCTCCTCGCGTCCCACGGCCGCGGCAACGGCTGCGAGATCTGCAAGCCCGCCGTCGCCTCGATCCTCGCGAGCCTGCACAACGAGCCGATCATGAAGGACCGGCACTGGCAGCTCCAGGACACCAACGACCGCTTCCTCGCCAACATCCAGAGGAACGGCACGTACTCGGTCGTCCCGCGCGTCCCCGGCGGGGAGATCACCCCCGAGCGCCTCATCGCCATGGGCCAGGTGGCCAAGAAGTACGGCCTCTACACGAAGATCACCGGCGGGCAGCGCATCGACCTCTTCGGCGCGCGCGTCGGCGACCTGCCCGCGATCTGGGAGGAGCTCGTCGCCGCCGGCTTCGAGAGCGGGCACGCGTACGGCAAGGCGATGCGCACCGTGAAGAGCTGCGTCGGCTCGACGTGGTGCCGCTTCGGCGTGCAGGACTCCACCGCCTTCGCGATCCGCGTCGAGAACCGGTACAAGGGCATCCGCGCGCCGCACAAGCTCAAGAGCGCCGTCAGCGGGTGCGTGCGCGAGTGCGCGGAGGCGCAGAGCAAGGACTTCGGCCTCATCGCGACCGAGAAGGGCTGGAACGTCTACGTCTGCGGCAACGGCGGCGCGAAGCCTCGCCACGCCGACCTGCTCGTCGGCGACGTCGACGAGGACACGGCCCTGCGCTACCTCGACCGCTTCCTCGTCTTCTACATGCGCACGGCGGACCGCCTGACGCGCACGTCGGTGTGGCTCGACAAGATGGATGGCGGGATCGAGCACCTGCGCGACGTCGTCGTGCGCGACTCGCTCGGCATCGCCGAGGACCTCGAGCGCCAGATGCAGCACCTGGTCGACACGTACGAGTGCGAGTGGAAGGCCGTCGTGAACGATCCGGCGCAGCGCGCGCTGTTCCGCCACTTCGCCAACGACGCCGCGGGCGACGACACGGTCGCCTTCGTCCCCGAGCGCGGCCAGATCAAGCCGGCCGACGGCCCGAAGCCGCCCGACCCGCTGCAGAACGTGCGGCGCCTGCCGGTGCTCCGGCGCCAGTGGGTGCGCGTGGCGAGCGTGGCCGACGTGCCGCGCGAGGGCGGCATCGCGGTCCACCACGGCGACGCGCAGATCGCCGTGTTCCGGTTCGCGTCGCGCGGCGAGTGGTACGCGACGCAGAACATGTGCCCACACAAGCAGGAGATGGTGCTCGCGCGCGGCCTGCTCGGCGACCAGGCCGGGACGCCGAAGATCGCCTGCCCCCTGCACAAGAAGACGTACGACCTGAAGACGGGGAGCTGCCTGTCCGGCGACGCGCTGTCGATCGCCACGTTCCCCGTGCGCGTCGAGGGGGACGAGGTGTTCGTGGAGCTGCCGCCCGCGGAGGAGCTGGCGAGGCCGGCTTGTGACCCGCACACGCACGCCCAACCCGAGCGCGCGGCCGAATGAACAGCGCCGCCAGCACCCGCTCCGTCGACGGCCTGGGCGAGCCGGGCGAGGCCCTCCCTCAGCCGCGGCGCCTGCCGCTCGTCGAGCAGTACCTGCGCGAGCAGCAGCAGCTCACCGCGGTCGAGCGCTTCGCCAAGCAGCACCACGGGGACGACGACGGGCCGCGCCGCTACGAGGCGCTCCTGCCGGCCACGCCGCCCGGGCCGGGGCAGCAGTACGCGTTCCACGTCGACCTCGACGTCTGCTCCGGGTGCAAGGCGTGCGTGACGGCGTGCCACAACCTCAACGGCCTCGACGAGGGCGAGACGTGGCGCGCGGTGGGCCTGCTCCACGGCGGCACGGCCACCGCGCCCGTGAAGCAGTCGGTGACGACGGCCTGCCACCACTGCCTCGACCCGGCGTGCATGAACGGCTGCCCGGTCGGCGCGTACGAGAAGGACGCGCTGACCGGCATCGTCTCGCACCTCGACGACCAGTGCATCGGCTGCCAGTACTGCACCTTCACGTGCCCCTACGAGGTGCCGCAGTACAACGCCGAGCGCGGCATCGTGCGCAAATGCGACATGTGCAAGGACCGCCTCGCCGTGGGCGAGGCGCCCGCGTGCGTGCAGGCGTGCCCCAACGAGGCCATCGCCATCACGATCGTCGAGCGGCGGCAGGCGCTCGAGGACGCGCAGGGCGACGCGTTCCTGCCCGGGGCGCCGTCACCGGCCATCACGGTGCCGACGACGATCTACAGCACGGAGCGCGCGCTGCCGCGCAACATGCTGCCGGCGAACTTCTACGCGGTGAGGCCCTCGCACCAGCACACGCCGCTCGTCATCATGCTGGTGCTCACGCAGCTCTCGGTCGGCGCGTTCTGGCTGGACGCGGTGGCGCGGCGGCTCGATCGCGAGCTCGTCGCACGCCTCGGGCCGACGCACACGCTCGTGGCGGTGGCCGTGGGGCTCGCGGCGCTCGGCGCCAGCGTGGCGCACCTCGGGCGACCCCTCTACGCGTTCCGCGCGCTCATCGGCCTGCGCACGTCCTGGATGAGCCGCGAGATCCTCGCGTTCGGGCTCTTCGCGCCGCTCGCGATCGCCTACGCGGCGGCGCCGCTGTGGAGCGGGCCCCTCGCGTCGGCCGCGTCGCCGGCGCTGGCCGCGCGCGTGCAGGAGGGGCTGCGCGACCTCGTGGTGCTCACCGGCCTCGCGGGCATCGTGTGCTCGGTGCTCATCTACCACGTGACGCGGCGGGCCTGGTGGAACGCCTCGCGCACGGCGTTCAAGTTCCTCGCGACCGCCGTGGTCCTCGGCCTGGCGACGACGGTGCTCACGTTCTCGCTGGAGGACCTGCACGGCGCCGGGGGCGACGCGTCGCACCTCTCCACGATGACGTCGGCGCTCTCGCGCGCGCTCGTCGGCGCGAGCGCGGCCAAGCTCGTCGTCGAGCTGTCGTTTCTGCGGCACCTGCGCGACAAGCGCTACGGCGAGCTGCGGCGCACCGCGCACCTCATGACGCGCGACCTGCTGCGCTACACGCAGGCCCGCTTCGCCTTGCTCGCCGTGGGCGGCGTGCTCCTGCCGCTGGTCAACGGCGGCAGCCCGACGTCCGCGTGGATCGCCGCCGTCAGCTTCGTGCTCCTCGTGGCGGGCGAGCTGTTCGAGCGCACGCTCTTCTTCGCCGCGTCGAGCTCCCCCGGCATGCCCGGAGGCGTGGGCTGAATGGACGCGGCGCGCAAGCCCTCCGGCCTCCTGGGGCGAGCGCGCAGCCTCTTGCGGGCGCGCGGCGGGCCGCTGACGCGCGACCTCGAGCGCACCCCGGGCGGCTTCGGTCTCGGGCAGGTCCCGCTGGCCAAGAAGCCCGACGCGACGGCGCGCGTGGTCTGCGGGTTCTGCTCCACGGGGTGCTCGCTCGACGTGCACATGCGGGCCGGCCGCGCGGTCAACGTCACGCCCACGGTCGACTACCCGGTGAACGCGGGGATGGCCTGCCCCAAGGGCTGGGAGGCGCTCGCGCCGCTCGCCGCCGACGACCGCGCCACGTCGCCGCTGCTCCGGCGCGGCGACAAGCTCGTCCAGGTCTCGTGGGACACCGCGATCGAGACGTTCGTGCGCCGCTTCAAGCGCATCCAGGCCAAGCACGGCGCCGAGTCGGTGGCCTTCCTCGGGACGGGGCAGATGCCGAGCGAGGAGCTGGCGCTGCTGGGCGCGCTCGGCAAGTTCGGCATGGGGATGGTGCACGGCGACGGGAACACCCGCCAGTGCATGGCCACGGCGGTCGTCGCGTACAAGCAGTCGTTCGGCTTCGACGCGCCCCCCTACACGTACGACGACTTCGAGCAGTCCGACGTCCTCGTCTTCGTCGGCGCCAACCCGTGCATCGCGCACCCCATCATGTGGGGGCGCGTCCTCAAGAACCGCCACGACCCGACGATCATCGTCATCGACCCGCGCCGCACCGAGACCGCGATGGCGGCGCACGAGCACGTGCCGCTGCGCCCGCGCTCCGACCTCGTCCTCTTCTACGGCCTGGCGAACCTGCTCGTCGAGCGCGGGTGGATCGACCGCGCGTTCGTCGACGCGCACACGACCGGCTTCGACGCGTTCGCGGCGCACGTCGCCGGGTTCGGCCTGGCGCGCGTCGCCGCCGAGACGGGCCTCGCCCCCGAGGCGATCGAGCGCCTCGCAGCCCACATCCACCGCGGCGAGCGCGTCTCGTTCTGGTGGACGATGGGCGTCAACCAGAGCCACGAGGGCGTGCGGATCGCGCAGGCGATCATCGACCTCGCGCTCCTCACGGGCAACATCGGCCGCCCCGGCACCGGCGCGAACTCGATCACCGGCCAGTGCAACGCGATGGGGTCGCGGCTCTTCAGCAACACGACGAACCTGCTCGGCGGCCACGACTTCACCAAGGAAGAGCACCGCGCCAAGGTGGCGCGCGTCCTCGCGATCGATCCCGAGCGCATCCCTTCGGTCCCGAGCCTCGCGTACGACCAGATCCTCGAGGGCGTCCTCAAGGGCAAGATCCGCGGGCTGTGGATCGTCGCGACGAACACCGCGCACTCGTGGATCAACCAGGCCGACCTGCACGACGTGCTCGGGCGCCTCGACTTCCTCGTCGTGCAGGACATGTACGCGACGACCGAGACGGCGGAGCGCGCCGACCTCGTGCTCCCCGCCGCGGGCTGGGGCGAGAAGGAGGGCACGTTCATCAACTCCGAGCGCCGCATCGGCCTCGTGAAGCGCGTCGCGAAGGCGCCGGGCGAGGCGCTCGCCGACTTCTACGTGTTCAAGCTGATCGCCGAGGCGTGGGGGTGCGGCGAGATGTTCCGCCGGTGGTCGTCGCCGCGCGCCGTCTTCGATCTCCTCAAGGACCTGACCGCGGGCCAGCCGTGCGACATCACCGGCATCGGCGGCTACGAGGCGATCGAGGAGCAGCGCGGCATCCAGTGGCCGGCGCCCGCGGGCACGCGCTACGCCCCCGGCAGCCAGCGCCGCCTCTTCGAGGACGGCCGCTTCTACCACCCCGACGGCAAGGCGCGCTTCGTCTTCGAGGCCCCCGCGCGCCTGCCCGAGCCGACCGACGACGCGTACCCCTTCACGCTCATCACGGGCCGCGGGAGCTCGAGCGACTGGCACACGATGACGCGCACCGGCAAGTCGTCGGTCCTGCGCAAGCTGGGCGCCACGGCGCCCTACGTAGAGATCAGCCCGAGCGACGCGAACGCGCTGGGGATCGCGCCCAACCAGGAGGTGGTCGTCGAGTCGCGCCGCGGTCGCGTGCGCGCGCGTGCGTTCGTGACGCACGGCGTGCAGCCCAGGCAGGTCTTCATGCCGATGCACCACGCGCGCACCAACCAGCTCACGCTGGCGGCCTTCGACCCGTACTCGCGGCAGCCCGCGTACAAGGCGTGCGCGGTGAGCGTCCGCGCGTTCGTGCAGGGCGAGGAGCTGCAAGAGAGCACGTGAGCTCGTGGCTCCGCCGCGGTCGCGCCGTTCGCCACGCCCCGGGGGGCTGAGGCATCCTAGGGGGGCGTGAGCTGGACCCGCATCGCCGTCGCGGCCGTGATCCTCGGAGGCCTGACGTGGCTGACCCACCGGTACATCTGGGCGCGCCTCGTTCGCGACGCGGCGCTGCCGGCCGCCTGGGCCCGTGGGCTGACGGTCGCGCTCGTGGCGCTCGCCATGAGCGTGCCGCTCGCGTTCTTCGCCATGCGGGGTCTGCCGCGCGGCCTGGGCGCGCCGCTCTCGTGGGTCGCGTACGTGTGGATGGGGTTCCTGCTGTACCTCTTCCTGCTCACCGCGCTGAGCGACGCGGGCCGCGGGATCGCCGCGCTCGTGGGCGCGCTGCCGAAGGACCCGGAGCGCCGGCTCTTCCTCGCGCGCGCGGTCGCGGCGATCGTGGGCGGCGCGGCGGCGGCGATTGGGGCCGGCGGCATGGCCAACGCGCTGCGCGGCTTCGACGTGAAGCGCGTGCGCATCCCGCTGGCCAAGCTCCCGCCGCGCGCTTCCGGGTACGCCATCGTCCAGATGAGCGACGTGCACGTGGGGCCGACCATCGGCAAGAGCTTCGTCGAGGGCGTCGTGCGCGAGACGAACGCGCTCGAGCCGGACATGGTGGTCATCACCGGCGACCTGGTCGACGGCTCGGTCGACGAGCTGCGCGCCCTCGTGGCGCCGCTCGCGGGGCTGCGTGCGAAGGACGGCGTGTACTTCGTGACGGGCAACCACGAGTACTACTCCGGCGCCGACGCGTGGATCGCGCACCTCGCGACGCTCGGCGTCCGCGTGCTGCGCAACGAGCGCGTCGACGTGCGCGGCCTCTTCGACCTCGCCGGCGTCGACGACGCGAGCTCCGGGCGGATGCTCCCGCATCACGGGCAGGACGTCGCGCGCGCCACCGAGGGGCGCGACCCCTCGCGGGCGCTCGTGCTCCTCGCGCACCAGCCCAAGGCGCTGCGCGACGCGGTGCCCGCGGGCGTCGACCTGCAGCTCTCGGGGCACGTGCACGGCGGGCAGATGATCCCGTTCAACTGGCTCGTGCGGCTCGACCAGCCGCTCGTCGCCGGTCTTCACCTCGTCGAGAAGACGTGGGTGTACGTCAGCCAGGGCACCGGCTACTGGGGTCCGCCCATGCGCGTGGGCTCGGGGGCCGAGCTCACGCGGATCGAGCTCGTGGCGGAAGGCGCTGCCTAGGCCGTCCCCCCTCAGTCACCCGCGTCGCCCGGCCCCGCGTCCGCGATGGGGGTCGACGTCCGGACCTCAGTCGATGAAGAGCGTCGCGAGGACGCGCGCCGTGAACGGAAACGCGGGCGTGAAGTCGACCCCCTCGCATCCGCCGAAGCCGCCGTTGGCGGCGGTGACCATGCGCCCGTTGCTCCCGCAGGAGAAGCCCGGCGGGAGCCTGCTCGGCGGCGTGCCGATCGCGGGGTCGGTGCGCAGGCGGCTGATGGTGTCGAACTGCGCCGCGCGGAAGTCGCCGTTCAGCAGGTTGAGCACGTCGACCGCGACGTCGAAGCGCCGGTGCCGGTACCCGAGGTGCAGGTCGATCTGCGTGAACCCCGGCGCGACGATGACCCCGTCGTCGGACGCGGGACGATCGCCGATGCCGTAGAAGCGCAGGCCGCCGCGCGCGACGCCGGGGCCGAGCGCGTGGCGGGCCGAGACGCCCCCGGACCACGTCTGCTTGGGGGCGAGCGCGAGCCCGCCGCCGTTCTCGCGGTCGGTGCTGAACTGCGAGTGCGAGAAGGTCACGTCGCCGTCGGCCGACAGCCACTTCGTGAGCTCGAAGCGCGTCTCGAGCTCGACGCCGTAGCGCTCGGTGGGGTCGCCGACGCTGGTGGTGCCGTTGTCTCCGTCCCAGGTGGTCTCGCTGTCGAGCGTGAGGCGCCAGAGCGCCGCGGCGACGTCCCAGCGGTCCCCGAAGCGGCCGCGCGCGCCGACCTCCTCGCCGACCGCGCGCGTGATGGGCGTGACGGCGGGGCTCGCGAACGCGCCGCGCACGTCGTTCGTGTGGTAGCCCTCGCCGAAGTTGGCGTACCCCTCGACCTGCGCGCCGGGTACGTCGACCGCCGTGACGACCGCGCTCGCCTTGGGGCTGAGCTGCTGCTTGCCGCCGACGCCGCTGGCGGGCGGCTGCGTGGGGTCGGACGGTACGCGGTTGTCGACCGAGAACGCGAGGAAGTCGCTGCGCAGCGCCGCGTCGACCCGTAGCCAGCGCAGGGGCGTCACCTCCTCGTTGACGTACGTGCCGACGAGCGACTCGTGCACGTCGTCGCCGCGCTTCTGCGCGAGCTGGACGCGCGCGCGCGTGTGCCACAGCTCCTCGTGGATGTCGTCGCTGCGGACCTGGGCGCCGAGGGTGGTGTCGAGGCGCACGCTCCCCAGCGTGTGCACGACGCGGTAGCTCGCCTGCCCGCCATAGAACGTGCGGCGGTCGATCTGCTCGATCTCGTCGCCGTTGTCGGGGTCGACCTCGTACAGCGTGAAGTTCGAGAAGAGGTTGAAGCGGTACGTCCCCGCGTAGACGAGCGCGTCGATCACGCTGCCGTCGGCGGGCCGCAGCTTGTACGCCACCCACGCCTGGTGGCGGGCCGTGTCGCCGCCTTCGTCCGGATCGATCGAGCCGAAGCGCGAGACGAGCCCCTGCTCGACGGCGCGCGCCGGGATCTGCCCCGACCCGTGCCAGTCGCTCGCGTAGCTCGCCTCGCCGACGGTGAGCTTCGAGGCCTGCGAGAGGTGGAGCGTGAGCTTGTTGAAGAGTTTGTACTTGTTCCAGCCCTCGGGGTTGTCGAAGGGGCCGTTCTGCTGGCCGAGCTCCGCGGCGAACGCTGCCTTGATCGAGTCCTCGAAGCGCGGGCTCGCGACGAGCAGCGCCCGGTACTCGGGGGCGCCGTGGCCGGGGGACCCACCGAACCCCAGCCCGATCGAGCTGTGCTCGAAGTCGTCGCGCGTCACCAGGTTCACGTGCCCCGCCGTCGCGAAGTCGCCCTGGTCGGCGAAGTACGGACCCTTGGTGATCTCGATGCGCTCGACCACCTCGGGGATGATGAAGTTCGTGTCGGCGAAGCCCTGACCGTGCGCATGCGACGGCATGTTGATGGGGATGCCGTCGATGTTGAGCGAGAGATCGGTCCCGTGGTCGGCGTCGAAGCCGCGCAGGAAGTACTGGCTGGCCTTGCCGCCGCCGGAGTGCTGCACCATCACCAGGCCCGGCGTCACGCGCAGGATGTCCTGCACCGAGCCGACGGGCCGTAGCGCGAACTCCCGGTCCTGCACCGAGAACGACGAGGCCGCGCTCAGCGGGCGGCGCGCGAGCACGAGGGTCGACTGGTCGGCGCCTTCTTGCACGGGTTGCGCGGCGGGCGGCGGCGGGGCGGGCGCCGGAGCAGGCGCGGGTACGGGCGGCGGCCTGGAGGAGGACGCGGGTGCTTGCGCTGCCGGCGGGAGATGGAACTCGTAGGCGAGCTGCACGCTCGAGCGGATGGCCACGCCGTTGCGCCGCGCGGGCTCGAAGGCGAACCGGCGCGCCGCCGCGAGGGCCGCCTCGTCGAAGCCGTGGCCGGCGGGCCCCGTCACGCGCGCGTCGGCGACGTGCCCCTGCTCGTCGACGACCAGCGCGAGCGCGACGGTGGCCTCGACCCGGTCGCGGAGCGCCTCCGGCGGGTACTCGGCCTCGACGCGCTCGCGCAGCACGGGCGCGGTGACCACGTCGGGCGTGGCAGGTGAGGAGGGCGGCGCGCCCGCGTCGGGATCGCCCTGCGCCAGCGCCACGCCGCCCCGGAGAGACGCGATCACGGCGGCGACGAAAAAGGCGAAGGCTCGGGGAGGGGTGCTTCGCGCGGACACACGAATCTACGCGCGAGCGGGGCCGGTGGATGCGCCTAGTCGTCGTCCCCGAAGAGCGAGAGCTGCTTCTTCACCTTCCTGGATGCGCTCTTCTTCGCACCCGCCGCCTTCGCGCCGCGCCCGCGCCCCCGCGCGCCGCCGCCGGCGCCCTGCTCGCGGTGCCCGGAGGCGACCTGGGCCTCGAAGAGCGCCTCTACCGCCGCCACGTCGTCCGCGTCGCCGGGCTGCTTGTCGTCGCGGATGCGCGCGATGCGCGGGAAGCGCAGCGCGAACCCGCCGGCGTGGCGCGCCGAGCGCTGCACCCCGTCGAACGCCACCTCGAGGACGATCTCCGGACGCACGCGGCGAAGGCCCCCGCGCTGCTCGATGGTGCTCGCCTCGAGCTGCCGCGTCAGGCGGTCGATCTCGTCGTCCGTGAGACCGCTGTATGCCTTGCCCACCGGCACGAGGTCGTCCCCGCGCCACACGGCGAACGTGTAGTCGCTGAGCACCCCGGCGCGACGCCCGTGGCCCTCCTCGGCCGCCACGATCACGACGTCGAGCGTCGCGTTCGCCTTCTTGACCTTGATCCACGCCTGTCCGCGCTTGCCCGCGTCGTACGGCGCGTCCACCCGCTTGAGCACCAGGCCCTCGTGGCCGCGCGCGCGCGCCGCGTCGAACGCGCCGTCGAGCGCGGCCTGCAGCGGCGCCTCCGTGGGCACCGGGGTGGCCGTGTGCACCACGACGCCGTCGCCGCCGCCGAGCGCGCCCGCGAAGGCCTCGAGGCGGGCACGCCGCTCGCGCCACGGCAGCGCCACCAGCGACCCCGCCTCGTCGGCGAGCAGGTCGAACGCGACGAGCGCGACGCGTGCCTCCGCGAGGTCCGCGGGCGACGGCGTCGTCTTCTTGAGCCGCGGCTGCAGCGACTGGAAGGGTCGCGGGCGTCCCTCGGGCCCCACCGCGACGATCTCGCCTTCGAGGACGAACGGGCCCGCCACGCGGCGGAGCGCCTCGGTGATCTCGGGGAAGGCCTCCGTCACGCGATCGAGCCCGCGCGCGAAGAGCGTCACCTCGCCCCCGGCGGTGCGGTGCGCCTGCGCACGCACGCCGTCGATCTTGTCCTCCATCGCGTGCGCCGCGGGATCGATCGCGGTCGCGATCGTCTCGATCGGCGTGGCGAGCATGAAGGCGACCGGCCTTCCGACGACCAGGCGCGCCTCGTCGAGGCGCCCGCGCCGCGCCATGACGGCCAGGTCGCCGAGGTCCGTCACGAGCGCCGCCGCCTGGTGCAGCCGCTCGGGCGGCACGTCGAACGCGCGCGCGATCGCCCCCTGTACGACGCCCTCCTGCGCGCCGATGCGCATGCCTCCGCCGAGCGCCTTGGTCAGGTACTTCGCCTCGAGCGGCGTCGCGCGCGCGAACGCCGCGTCGAGCAGCGCGCGCTTGTCCGCCCGCCCGGGCGCCGCGGCGAGGCGATCGGCCAGCTCCGCGAGCTCCCCCAGGCGCAGCCCGGGTCGCGCGGTCGCCCCCTCGACGCCGAGGAGCAAGAGCGCGAACGCCTCGGCGAGCTCGCCGGTCTTGCGCGCACACGCGGAGAGGATCGCGTCGTCGTGCCCCGTCGCCGTTCGCGCGACGTCGAGCATCGACGACCACCCGACGCCGAGCGACCGCCCGTCGCCGACCGGGAGCATGCGTCCCGTGGCGATGCGCGCCGCGATCGCGAGCGCCGGATCGTCGTCGTCGGCGGCGATGGCCGCGAGAGCTCCCGCGATCGCCTCCTCCTTGCCGGTGCGCGACCGGTCGCGCCGGGCCCGATCGAGGCCCTCCGCGAGCCGCCTCACGACGCGCCCCGCTCGTCGATGGCGCCGAGCTCGATCGCGGTGGCCTCGACGCCGCCCGCCCGGGCCAGGAGGTGCGCGAGCTCCCGCGCGTCGCCGCGCGTCGCGACGACGCGGCGCGCCCCGCTGGCTCGCACGAGCCCCACGAGCGCCCGGTGGTCCGCCTGATCGGCGAGGACGAACGCCGCGTCCGCCCGCTTCTGCTCGACCGCGGCGTCGAGCAGCGCCCAGGGCGACACGTACGCGACCTCGACGCGCCCGCGCACCTCGACGTCGCTCGCGCGCGCCGCCGCGGGGGCCACGATCACGCGGCCTCGCGCGCCCGCCTCGTGCGCAGGCAGCTCGCTCGCTGCCGCCGCCACGCCGCACGTCGCGTACGCCGCCCACCCTCGCCCCACCTCGCCCACGGCGCTCGCAGGCACGCCGCCGTCGAGCAGCGCGCCCACCACGCGCTGGGCCGGGCCCGGCGTCCCCGCGAGCACGACGGGCGTCACGCCCGACGCGAGCCGCTCCGCGCACCACGCGACGAGAGCGTCCAGCACCGCCGACGCGGGCTCGAAGCGGAAGATCGGCAGCGCGAACGTCGAGGTGAGCACCAGGTCGTCGCACGCGATCACGCGCCCCGGCGCGTGCCCCACGCCGCCGTGGGGACCCCAGTCGCCCGTGTAGACGAGGCGACGGCCGCTCACCTCGACGACGAGCTGCGCGGCCCCGAGCACGTGCCCGGCCGGCGCGAGCGACACGCGCGCCGCCGCTCCGTCGGCCCACGGGACGTCGACGGCGTCGTCCCAGTCGAGCCCCTCCGCGGCAGACAAGGGCAGACCGAGGGCCGCCGCCAGCGCCAGCGTCTCGCGCGAGGCGAGCATGCGCCCGCTCCCGGCGGCCGCGGCCGCGGCGTGCACGTGCGACACGAACGCGAGGGGAACGGGGCGCGCGGGGTCGAGCCACGGCCCCGCTTCGCCGAGGCGCACGCCGGCCTCGTCGACCGCGACGCCGAGGCCCCGCGGCGCGGCGATCACGTCGTCGGCTTCGCGACGAACGACTTGCAGTACCCGAAGGGGTTGATGGGGCCCTTGATGACCTTGCAGCCGCCGCACTTGCCGGCCCCGTCGGGCGGGAGAAACTGCTGGCAACCCGTGCAGGTCTTGCCCTGCTCGACCGACGAGTCGACGTACGCGAGCGAC
>Ga0070730_10002058_pt1 | contig 18570 bp, 14 predicted proteins | sample Coa_R1_3_FD_66447 | JGI IMG/M metagenome (GOLD analysis project Ga0070730, IMG submission 66447) | Surface soil microbial communities from Centralia Pennsylvania, which are recovering from an underground coalmine fire - Coalmine... | ecosystem: Environmental > Terrestrial > Soil > Unclassified ... | reverse complement strand
GTTCGCGGAAAACGAACGCAACCAGGAACGCTTTCGCGATGCGGGGGCGCAGATGGCGGTGGGGAAAATCTCCGGCGCGGTGGGCAACGCCTCGCATCTCGGCCCGGAGATGGAGGAACAAATTTGCCGCCGGCTGGGCTTGCATGTGGCGCCGGTGGCTTCGCAAGTGATCCAGCGCGACCGGCACGCCCACTATTTGAGTTCGCTGGCGCTGATTGCCGCCTTGCTGGAGAAAATCGCGCTGGAGATTCGCCATTTGCAGCGCACCGAAGTTCGCGAGGCGGAAGAGCCATTTGGGGGCGAGCAGCGGGGAAGTTCGGCGATGCCGCACAAGCGCAATCCGGTAACCTGCGAGCAGATTTGCGGCCTGGCGCGGCTGGTGCGCTCCAACCTGATCGCGGCGTTCGAAAATGTGGCATTGTGGCACGAGCGCGACATCTCGCACAGCTCGGTGGAGCGCGTGATCCTGCCGGATTCCACGATTTTGGTGGACTACATGCTGGCAAAAACGACCGCCATCGTAGCGGACATGCGGGTGTTCCCGGAACGCATGCAGCGCAACCTGGAATTGACGCACGGCCTGGTGTACTCCGGTCAACTGTTGCAGGACCTGGTGGAAAAAGGCATGCCGCGCGACGATGCCTACAAAGCGGTGCAGGAAAACGCCATGGTTGCCTGGGAAACCGATTGTGATTTCCGGGAGCGCGTGGCGGGCGATTCGCGCATCACGAAGTACCTGGATGCGAAGGCGCTGGCTTTTGCGTTTGATTTGCAAAGACAGCTGCGTTTTGTGGATGCGATTTTTGCGCGCGTCTTTGCGGAGAAAGCGCCGGGAAAGTCGGCGGCAGGGTCAGCCGGAAAAAGCTGAGAAGGCAACGAGCGGCAAGGGGGTTTCCGGGACGCGGAATATGGGGATTGGTTTCCAGATAGGTTCCGCGAAGGAGTGAGACGGGCACGGGTGTCCCGTGCCCGTACAACTTGCGGTGCGAACGGGAATTATTCTACGCGCTGGACGTAGCGGGCTTCGGTGGTATCCACCTTGATTCGGTCGCCTTCGTTGACGAAGGGCGGAACTTGCACTACCAGGCCGGTTTCCAGGGTGGCGGGCTTGCCGACGGCGCTGGCGGTGGCTTTTTGCAAGGTGGGCTCGGTGCTGACCACGCGGAGCTCCATGGTGTCGGGGAGGTCCACGCCAATCGGTTTTTCCTCGTAAAATTCCACTTTCACGATGGTGTTGGGAATCAGGTAATAGACCGTATCGCCGAGCATCTCGCGGCTGAGATGCATTTGCTCGTAAGTTTCGGTGTTCATGAAGTGAAAATCGTCGCCCTCGTTGTACAGGTACTCGAATTCGATTTCATCGAGGATGGCGCGCTCGACAAATTCTTCGGCGCGGAAACGATAGTCGATCATGGTGCCGCTCTTGAGATTTTTCATGCGGGTCTGCATGGAGCCGCGCTTGTTGCCAGGAGTGCGGTGATCGACGCTAAAAATGGTGTAGAGCTGGCCCTCGTGCTGGACCACCATGCCGGGGCGAAGTTGTGTGGCTTTGACGCTGCTCATAGTGTTCACGGCCGTGAAAAGGCCGGAGGCTCCTAGGAAATTGCGATTTCGGAAATTCCCCGCTGAACTGCTTATGGCTGCGCGCGGAATGACTCGAGGCGCGCGGGATGAAAACGCGTCCAGCGCGAAGAAACAGTATAGACGGGCCGATTCTGCACGGTCAATTGCCGCCGGGCGCCGTCCCGGATCACGGCGGAGACTCTCACCGATCTTATTTGAGATTAATATTGAATGAATATATAAGTATCTCCTGCGCAGGCATCGCCCGATGCCGAACGAACCCATAGATGACGAGATTCGCGAGGTGATGGCTGAGGAAAAGAGCCGCGGGAAGCGTCCTTTGGATCTGAAGGCCAGAAGAGAAAAATCCCAGTTGTTGCGGCAGGTAAGAGAGGCTCTTGAATTGAAAAGCGAGAAAGAGTTTGTCCAGGCTATCCGCGCGCTGCAGCTCGACGAGGACCCGGAGAGGCTCGACGAGGCCGTGCGGCTTTGGCGCTCTTTTTCTTCTTCAAGGCGGAAATAGTCTTTCCGAAGTTACGAATCCTGCGCGCACGCTCTTCCACAGGAAACTGTGCTAAGAAATCTCCCAAAAGGGTAGCTATCTTCTTCGCGGTCGCTTCCTTCGTAGAGACTTTTGTAAGCTTGTGCTTCATATATGCCATTGTCTGACGTCTGATGCGAAACGGCAAGGCCATTCAAGGCTCTAGACGCCGACTTCATTTAATCCTTGCCGCGATTCGCTTCTTCCCGGCGGCCGGCGGCTTGCGCCATTATTTTTTCGATTTCGGCGGTGTCGCGGGGGAGGCGGCCGCTCAGCAGCTTGTAGCCGGTTGCGGTGATGAGCACATCGTCTTCGATGCGCACGCCGAGATTTTCTTCGGGGATGTAGATGCCGGGCTCCATGGTGACCACCATTCCGGGCTCCAGCGCTTTGCAATACTCGCCGGGATCGTGCACGTTGAGGCCGATATTGTGGCCGAGACCATGAATGTAGTATTGGCCGAGCGATTTTCCGTGCAGATCTTTTCCGTGCGAATTGATGTAGTCGCGGGCGATTTTGCTGACGCTTTTCTCGCCCTTCTGGCAAAGATCCATGCCGGGCTTGAGCGCGGCTAATGCGGCGTTCTGCGCGCCCAGCACGACGTTGTAAATTTCCCGTTGGCGGGGGGTGAACTTCCCGTTGGCGGGCAGGGTGCGGGTGATGTCCGCGGAATAACCGGAATACTGCGCGCCCACATCGAGGACTACCATGTCGCCGTCTTCGATTTTGCGCGCGAGTTTGTCGTAGTGGAGGGTGGTGGAATTGGGCCCGGCGCCCACGATGGGAGCGTAACCTTCCGCTTCCGAGCCGCCCATGGCATGGGTTTCCACCATCTTCGCGGCCACCTGATATTCGTAGAGGCCGGGGCGCATCATGCGCATGGCTTCAAGATGCGAGTCGACGCTGAGATCGATGGCGCGCTGGAGAAATGAGATCTCTCCGGCGGATTTGATCTGGCGCATGGCGCCGATCTGTGCACGAATGTCTTTTTGCTTGATTTGCGGCGCCGCTTGCTGCAGCCAGTCGACCACTTCTTTTTCATGGGGATAACCACCCAATTCTTTGTCGTAAGGAAGAATGGTGTGGAAGCAGGCGTTGTTTTTGGCCAGGCTTTCGACTTCGGAGCGCATCTCGGCAAAGAGTTTTACGTTGGCGAAGCCGGTGCGGGCTTGGATGCCGGGATCGGCGGGCGACATGCGTATGCCATCCCACCTTTCTTTCTGCGGGTTTTTCGCGGGCAAATAAAGAAATTCGGGCGCGCCGTGCGCCGCGTCGCCGACTGATTTCGGGGCCGGGAGGATGATCAGGCCGGCGCCTTCTTCGTTGTGGCCGGTCAAATAATAGAAATTTTCCTCCTGCTCGAAAACATAGCTCTGCGACGATTCTTCGCGCCCGGTGAGGCCCCACAGAACTATGGGGCAATCGACCTGGGCGGCGAGCCTGGCGCGGCGTTCGGCGTAGACGCTGTTGGGCTCGCGATCGCGGCGTTCCTGCGCATGGACCACGCCGGATGTCCGCCCGACGGCGAGGCATAAGCAGGCCGCGAGGATTCGAGCGCAGCCTCGGTAGACTTGTACGGAATGAAGCTTGAATAACGCACCTGGCATGAAATTACTCCGGGAAGGATGTCGTAGATTCGATTGCACCGGCGCCGGTTTGCGGCCAGCGGCGGAGGGCGGATTGTATCCGAAAAGGCGTGCGGCTGAATATGGGGCAGGGCCAGTCTAATAAGCGTCTGGCTGGAAGTACGGGGTGCACGCGGCAATCCGCGCGGGATAGACAAAAAATTAAGGGCGCAACAACCGGTGAGGATTGTTGCGCCCTAGTGAACTGAGCCGTAAAGTTTGGCTTGCCGGTCTGTCTGGCAGCGCTGACTTGCCGTTAGGCCAGCCGCGCACTTCCGAAACAAAACCTGTAAGCTCGGGAGCTTTTCGGTCCCATTTTTAGCGCCACGTCCGTTAGGTTGTCGCGCTTTTGAATGAGCCGTAAAGTTCTTGTGCTTCCCGGTTCAATCTGGCGCCGAAGATATTCCTGCTCGCAATGTGCGTCAATCTAATTCTGCAACCAAGGCTGTGCAAAGGTGTGGACAAGTGTGCAAAATTCGCCAGTACGTTCGGGCGCGTTGGGATTGTGGGGCAAAGCTCGACCCAGGTCCAGCCCGCGCTGCTGCGCTAAAACTGAGTGAAGCGGTGAGGCCACCAAGCACGGGAGGGGCTGCGCGCCAGCCAAGGCCCAAGCCGGCTATTGGATTTATAAATCGGGGTTATCACAATATCCCCTTTGACAGGCCGAATAGATTGAGGGTAGCATCCTGGTCACCAAGCGTTATTAGCTCTAGCAGCTTCTTTTAACTTCAACTTGTCAGTACAAAGAAAAACCTTCGCACGCAGGGATGTCGAGTGGCGCAGCTTTTTAGCGGAGTGGTCACTTGTAGAGTAGGCGTGGGCGAAAGTCAGCTTCGGGGCAGCAGCAATTGTCGGGCGGTTTGGACGCAGGGGAGCTGCTCTTACGATCGATCAGGGGTGGAAAATATGAAGCGATTATTTCTGGCAGTGATGATGGTTTTAAGTTTGGCCATCGTGGCAGATGCACAGACGTTTCGCGGAGCTATCAACGGGACGGTAACAGATTCGTCCGGACTGGCGGTGGCCGGGGCGATGGTAACGGTCAAGAACATGGAGACGGGTCTGGTGCGCACTACCCAGACTAGCGGCGACGGCGGTTACACGGTGACCGAACTGCCGATCGGGGCTTACACGGTGACAATTTCGCAGAGTGGTTTCCAAACCTCGGTGACCAGCGACGTTGCGGTGAACGTGGCTGAGGAGCGCCGAGTGGATGTAGCCCTCAAACCGGGGCAGGTCTCGGAGCGAGTGGAGGTTTCGGGCGCGGAGCTGCCTCAGGTGGAAAGCACGACAAACGAATTGGGAGGAGTGCTGACAAGCCAGACCGTTCAGGATATCCCGGTGAACGGTCGCGATTACACCAAGCTGATTTATTTGAATCCTGGAGTTGCGGGCTCTCCTGATCAGATATCGGATTCTCCTGGTTCTTTCGGAGAATTCAGCATGAACGGCGCACGGGGACGGTCAAACAATTATTTGCTGGACGGCACGGACATGAACGATGGCTACCGGAACGATCCAGCGATAAATGAGGCCGGCGTTTTCGGAACGCCAGCGACCATTCTGCCGATCGACGCGGTGGCAGAAGTGCGCGTTATTTCCAACTTCGAGCCGGAGTACGGGCGGAACGCGGGTGCGGTTGTCAACATCGTGACCAAGAGCGGGACCAATACCTTCCATGGGACAGCAGCCGAATATTTCCGCAACAGTGCGCTGGACGCGCGAAATTATTTTAACCCCGTGAAGAACGCAGACGGAACCTCAAATCCGAAAGCGCCTTTCCACAACAACCAATACGGCGGCTCCCTTGGCGGCCCCATCATCAAAGACAAGACGTTCTTCTATGTGGACTACGAAGGACAGCAAGAACCGGTAGGAGTGGTAACGTTGGCAAGCGTGCCCACCGGCAGCGCGTCCGACGGCTCGCTGAGCCCAAGCGATGCCAGCAATCCCGTGATCTCAAAACTGCTGGCGCTCCACCCCTGGCCCGCGCCGAATTTGGGAGGGGGCAGAGCTTCGGTGGTGTCTCCGTCCTTCAACCGGCTAAGCAGCATGATCGCCAAGATCGATCACAGCTTTAATGCGAGCAACCTGCTTACCGGACGCTACTTTTACGGGGATAGCGTGCAGTCGTTCCCGCTGGCGCTGACAGCGACCGGCGGACAATTGCCCGGTTTTAATACTTACACGCCAACGCGGGTTCAGTTGGTTTCTCTTTCTTACGTACACACGATGGGCCCCACCAAGGTAAATGAACTGCGCTATGGTTGGAACAGGTTCGCGGAGGGTTTTTTCCCGGCTGACCAGAGTTTTCACCCCAGCTCCATCGGACTAAATACCGGCACAGGTCCAGCGGACGCCGGTCTGCCTATCATCCTAGTCAGCGGGGTGGCGCAGCTTGGCGCGACCAGCAGCGTTCCGCGGCACCGAGTCGACAGCAACAGCCAAGTGATCGACAATTTCTCCTGGAAGATCAATAAGCACGCGCTAAAGTTTGGAGCGGATTTCCACCGCACCAGCGTTCAGCAGTATTTCGACAAGTATTTCCGCGGACGACTGAAGTTCGACAGCGTATCCAGCTTTCTTGCGGGTGACGTGAGCAGCGGTTTCCAGTACTTTGGAGACTCGACTCGTCACACCTTCGAGAACAACTTTGGCCTTTACTTTCAGGACAGCTACCGGATAGCGCCGCGATTGACGTTGAATTACGGAATGCGTTGGGACTATTTCGGCGTGGTCGGCGAGAAAAACAACCTGCTGAGCAATATTACCAGCATCTCTCCGGCAGCGGGCACCGGCACGTTTACCTTAACGCAGGTCGGGCAGCCGGGATTAAGCAGCTTGTACAACCCGGACAAAAAGGATTTTGCGCCGCGCATCAGTCTGGCTTGGGACGCGACCGGGAAGGGCAAGACCGTGATCCGCGCCGGGTACGGTCTGTTCTTCGACTCCTTTTCGCAGGACATGGTGATGGGCCACCTGCCGTACGCGCCATTCTTCGATCCGGGACCGGCGTATAACAACATCGGACCTGCGGCGATTCTCTCGACCGGCGCGGTTGGCGGAGCCATTGTTGCGGGTAGTCCTGTCTACGCGCCGACGACTTCCTGCAGTTTTGAGTGTGACGCTTTCGGCTTCGACCGCAACATCAAGACGCCGTACATGGAGAACTACAACCTGAATATCCAGCAGCAGATCAGCAGCAAAACTGTGCTGCAACTGAGCTATGTCGGATCTCAGGGACATCGCCTGTGGCGCTTCTTCGATCTGAGCCAGCCCAGCACCGCAGCGATCAATGCCGCCGACCTGGCCTGTGGTTGCATCAATGACTTCGGTACTGCGGCACGCCCCCTGGCGGGTAACCCGTACAACGCGTTTTACGTGCTGCAGGAGAACTCCAGCGGAAAGTCAAACTACAACTCCTTGCAGGCGAGCTTGCGGGTCAACGGATGGCACGGGATTACATCTATCGTGAACTATGCATGGTCGAAGTCCCTGGATAACTCGAGCGATGGTGAAGATTTCGAGCCCAACGCGGCGCAGCCCAACGACAGTACGCAGCCGAACCTGGAATACGGACCTTCGAACTTCAACCTGCCCCACCGGTTTACCTGGATTTTCGGATACGAGCTGCCACACATGAGCGGCGCCTTCGAGAAGCTTAAGAATGGCTGGGGAATCAATAGCTCGGCGACCCTGCAGAGCGGTCAGCCGTTCCAATTTAACTACAATTTCGAGGACGACTACAGCGGAAGCGGCAACGCTTTCGACCGGCCCGACTTGGTTGGACCAATCGTCTATCACCCTCGCGATCCATCGAATTACGTCGATCTAAGCGCCTTCGCGATTCCGTGCACGATCACGCCAGCGGCGCAGGCGTCTCCGACCGGCACGGCTTCCGATTGTGTACCGGGCTCGCGACATTTCGGCAATCTGGGCCGCAATTCTCTGCATGGACCGACATTCAAACAATGGGACTTGGCGATCTATAAAAACACAGCGATCACGGAGCGACTTAAGATGCAGGTCCGTGCCGAATTCTTCAATGTGCTCAACCATCCGAACTTTGCGAATCCGTTCCTACCGGCATTCATTGCCGATCCAGGATTCAACGGCTTTCAGGTCAAAGGGAATCGGGAAGTGGGCCAGAGCGGTTATCCCATCCTTGCCACGGGCGACGTGGGCATAGGGAACCCGTTTCTGGGCGGTGGCGGCCCGCGGGGGATTCAGCTGGCGGCGAAGTTCACCTTCTAGATTCTGGGCTGGTTAAGGACTCCTCTTGCAACTGCGAGAGGGTTTTTGTGAGGTGTGGCTGGTTTAATCGCGGTCAACTGGAAGCAATTCGGGGTGCGTGGCTCAAGTAGAATGCTTGTTTTTGCATTGCGGTAACCTGCTTGGCGATGCGCGAGGGCTTCGGCCCTCGCGCATTCTTTTTTGAGCTGCGGAGCCTGTGCGCCGGCCCGGTAATTACTTGTGCAAATCCGCTTGCGCGACATCGTGGAGCGTCCAGAATTTCTGCTAGGCTGAAGACACGCAAGTATTTGTCGGCTGTGCGGCCGCCATTTTGGGGGCTGGCGCGGCCAAACGCAGTAGGTCGCCACCGGTCCCAACGCGTAACCTCGGGAGCCAGCCATCGCTGGCCACGCGGCGCGATGACCGTTGAAGAGGAGAGCAGACGTGAAAACGGCAACAATTTGCCTGGTAGTTACGGGAATTTTCGGAGTCGCGGCGGCGCCGGCGTTCACGCAGACCGCCCCCAAAGCGCCGGCGGCGGCCAGCGTATCGCGGACGACCAAGGCGGTGAACTTTCGACGGGCGGGCGGGTCGACCAAGCTGGATTTTCACGGAACCGAATTGATGTCCACCGCGGGGGGCGAAGCCAAGGTGGAGAGCAAGAGCAACCGCATTGAAATTGACGCGAAATTCGAGGGCTTGGAAGAAGCCACCAAGTTTGGGTTGGAATACCTGACATATGTGCTGTGGGCGGTGTCGCCGCAGGGGCGAGCGGTAAATCTGGGCGAGTTGGCGCTGAATCACGGCAGCGGTCACGTGAAGGCGATCAGCGACATGCAGACGTTCGGGATGATCGTGACGGCGGAGCCGTACTTTGCGGTGGAGCAACCAGGAAACGTGGTGGTGCTGGAGAATGTGATTCCGGCGGACACGCTGTCAAAGGTGGAAAATATCGATGCGCGGTATGAGCTGTTGGGGCGCGGGATTTATTCGTCATCGAACACCAAGATCGAGAACGCGATTTTTGGCATCGATCGCAAGACGCCGCTGGAACTGTTTGAGGCGCGCAATGCGGTGAGAATCGCGCGGATTGCGCAGGCGGACAAGTATGCGCCGTCGATCATGAGCAAGGCGGACCAGCAGTTGAAGGCCGCGGAGGATGTGTATAGTTCGAGGCGCGACAAGAAATCGGTGGACGCGGCGGCCCGCGAGGTGGTGGAGACGGCGGAAGAAGCGCGGGTGATGGCGGTCAAACAGAAGGCGGAGGAGGACGCGCAGGCTACGGTGGCGGCGGAAAAGAGAGCTGCACTGGAGCGTGAGGCCAAGGCCCGGGCGGACGCCGAAGCGGAAGTGAAGCGGCGTCAGGACGCGGACCAGGCCCGCGCGGCGGCGGAAGCGGCGAAAGCGGATGCGGAGCGCATGAAGGCGGAAGCGCAGCAAGCATCGCAAGAGGCGCTGCGGCAGAAGCAGGAAGCCGAGCAAGCGCGTGCGGCAGCGCTGCAGCAGGAACAGGTGGCGCAAGCGGCCGCGGAGCAGGCAGCGCGAGATCGCGCGGCAGCCGTCTCGCAACAGAAAGCCGCCGAAGCGGAGGCGGAAAAAGCGCGGCAGGCCGCGGCCCAGGCGGAAGCGGAGAAGGCCCAACTGCGCGCGCAGTTGCTTTCGCAACTCAATTCAATTTTGCAGACGCGGGACTCGGCGCGCGGTCTGATCGTCAATATGTCGGACGTGCTGTTCGACACCGGAAGTTATACGCTGAAGCCGGGAGCGCGGGAAAAGCTGGCCAAGATTTCCGGGATTGTGCTGGCGCATCCGGGCCTCAATTTGCAAATCGAAGGGCACACGGACAGCGTGGGCAGCGATGAAATGAATCAGCAGCTTTCCGAGCGGCGCGCGGATTCGGTGCGGGATTTTCTGGCGGAGCAGGGCGTGCCGGGGTCGGCGATCAGCGCGAAGGGATTTGGGAAGACGCAGCCGGTGGCTTCCAACGATACCGCGGAAGGGCGGCAACGCAATCGGCGCGTAGAGTTGGTGGTGAATGGGGCTGCGATTGGCGGCGGGAATGCCGCTGCGGCGGTGACGTCGAATCAATAGGTGAATCGAAAAGCACGCCGCCGGGGCGCGGCTCCAGCCAAACTGGCGGTGGCGCTAAAACTCCAGCCGCTACACGCCAATAACGAAATCTCCGTTGTCGACGCAGGCGTAAGCCATGCGCGGAGTGTTGAACGCGAAGCCGGGATTTCCGTGGCGGTCGAGAAGGATCAAGCCGCCAGTGGCCTGAGTGCGAGTGGCGAGAACGTTGACCGCTTCGCGGGCGGCGAGCGAAGCGACGTCGGGCATCGAAAGTTTTGGCTGAATGGACCGCGAGGGATTGGGATCCGAGCCGATCGGATGGCGCAGGAAATCGGCGGCCGTTTTTGCTAACACAACTCTCATGATGGCTTCGCCATAGCCGGTACAGGAAACCGCGCCAGCCTGTGCGTCGGCGTAGCAACCACAGCCAATCAGCGGTGAATCGCCAATCCGGCCGGAAAGCTTGCAGCAGGTGCCGCCGGTGCTGGTCCCGGCAAATAAATGGCCGTTGCTATCCATGGCTACGGCGCCCACGGTCCCTTGTTCATGGCCGCGATGATGTTCGGCGGCGTGCTTGCTGTTGCGGCATTTCAGCCAGGCATCGCGCTCCGCTTCCGCAATCAACTCTTCCGGCGCGCAAAGGGGAAGGCCCTTTTGTGTAGCGAAATGTTCCGCTCCTTCGCCGGCCAGCATCATGTGCGGGCAATTTTCGAGGACTTGGCGCGCGAGCCGAATGGGATTGCGAATGCGGCGGAGCGTGGCGACGGAGCCGGCGCGAAGCGTGGAGCCGTCCATGACAATGGCATCGCACTCCACGTGGCCGTCGATGGTCAGATGCGAGCCAAAACCGGCGTCGAAAACGGGATCGTCTTCCAGAACCACGATGGCGGCTTCCACGGCATCGAGTGCCGAGCCGCCATTGTCCAGCACAGACCATCCGGCGCCCACGGCACGACGGCAACCGGCCTTGCAGGCCTCGACTGCTTCATCAGGGATATCCCAGGCGCCGCCGTGAACGATGAGCGAAGGTTTCATAGTGAATGAGAGTGGCAAAGCGAGAGGCTGGTTGTACAGGAAACGAGCGCGGTTTTTTTGATTGGGAGCAAGTTTGCGGTCAAATAAAAAAGTCGAGAAGCACCAGCAAGGGTCCGAGAAAAGCGAGGATCATCCCGCCGCTGATGGCGTTGCGAGGCATGCGCCGGATCGAACGTACGAAACTCACGGGCACAGCTTTAAGGCGGGAGTCCGGGCGCGGGCCGTAGAACGGCCCTACCACGGTGTAGCGTGAAAAGCTGCGGCGGGCGGCGCACAGTTCGTCTTGAATCCACACGGAAACTTCGTCGCGGCCGCGCCACACCAGAGCGGCGCCGAACACCGAAAGCAAGTAACCGATAAACGTCAGAACTCCGAGAGCGGAACCTTGACCCCAATACATATTTCCTCACCGGGTGTGAAATCTTTTAGTTAAGACGCAAAGACCAAGCGAAGGGTTACTCTTCTTCGTGAATGGTCACCAGGCGCACCACTTCAAACTCCTTGGGGCCGGCCGGGGTGGTGACCTGAACTTCGTCGCCGACCTTCCTGTTTAGCAGGGCGCGGCCGATGGGCGAAGTGGTGGAAATAAATCCGCGCTCCGCATCGGCTTCCTCACTGCTCACCAGTTTGTATTCAATTTTTACATCGCGGCGGGTATCCAGCACCACAATGCGCGAGCCGTAGCCGGCGCGATCCTTGGGGATATTGGTCAGGTTGAGCATGCCCAGATCGCCCATCCGTTTTTTAAGCTGGCCGATGCGCGCGTTGACAAAGCCCTGGCGTTCCTTCGCAAACTTGTACTCGGCGTTTTCGGAAAGGTCGCCGTGAGCACGGGCCACCGCAATCTCCTTGGGGAGATCCACGCTGAGTTCATGCTCCAGCGAGGTCAATTCATCCTGAATCTTCTGCTTAATCTTCTTTAGTGGGTCAGACATGGTGAATTAAGACCTATCCAAGCAGAGTCTCGCAAATGAGAAGTTTACGCAGCCGCTTAGTATATCTGCACAACAGCCAATTATAGATGGGGGCCAATCGGGGCCACAAGAGCAGTTCTGTGAAGGGGACCGCGGCATTGGGAACTTGAGGAGAACAAGCGATTCTCAGTTGGGTTGGCGGCAGGACCCCACACTACTCGACTTTCACTTCGAGGGACTGGGTTTGGCTATTTCCTACGGCATCGTTGATGGTCAGGGTGTAGGTGGTGCTTTTAACCGGCGTGACCGTGACACAACGCGCGTAGGAAGGCCACACGGCATTGGGCTGCGGCTCGAGTTTCACGGTCTTGGCATTGGCGACGCCGTAGCAGAGTTGCACGCTCTGACCTCTGCGGATAGCTCCCGGGCTGGCGTAGAAGCTTTGTATGGTCAGTTCGTTGCCGCCCATTTGTTCCAGGGCCACGCGGTCATTCTCCAGTTGCTTGCGGGTCTTTTCGTCGCGCGAGCGGCGCTCGATGGTCCGATTCTCCTGCCAGCGGGAAAACAAGATCCACAGGACTGCAAGGAGGACGATGCCCACCAGAATCGAAGAGTAAAGTAGAGGATTCTTGAAAGCGGTCCTGGTCTTTTGGGGTGGCGGCGGATTCGGCGCGTCAATGAGCATGATCCCATACCGTGAAGAAGATTTTGTCGCTCAATGCCGGGGCACCGCGGGCCAGTAGGTATGACTTGCTTTTGGTTCCAGCATGTGCGGCTAACCTAGTTCGTAAAATCAGGAAGATTCTAGCAACACCGCGGATGATTATGAATTCGTTTCGGTGCGCCTGGAAGAGAAAATTAGAGGGAGCGTTTATGAAACGAACGCGCAGCCGACGCGAAAGCTGCCCTGCGTCGTGCGTTGGAACCATACAGGCTTGAGGCTGACGCGGACGGGCGGCAGAATGGGCACGTGTAGAACGGCCAGGATGTTGTCCGGCAGATCTTCCTGGGCGTCCAGTTCAATGGCCACACCGCCGAAACCCAGGTCGACCACGCGAGCGCGGCGAGTGCCTTGCTCGCCGAGGGTAGCGTAGGCGTTGGTTCCGGCCATCGACACACGCTCCGCTTTACGTTGAATCGCATACGCGCGCGAGGTCGCCGGAGCGGTCGCAATAGCCTCAGCGGGAGGAGGTGCTTCCACGCCCGAAGGCGCGGGCTTTGCTTCGACGCGCTCTGGCGGCCGGCCCGCTTCAATGGAAATGGGTGGAGATGGCGCGGTGGACCGTTCCGGTGTTGCAGATCGCTCCGGGGTCGGAGGCGGCTCGGCAGGTGGGGGTTCGGGCGGCGTGCGAGATCCGGTGTCTGCGGTTCGTCCGTGATTGGCGTGCTTGAGGCGATAGAGGCGTTCGTCCGCGACTCGGATCAACTGGTCGGCCTGTTCGCCATCCTGCGGAAAAGTAGCAACGCCGTGGTCCATACTCACGCCGACAATTAATTGCAGGGGCTGGAGCACTTCGACAAAAACCGTTTCCACCCGGCGACTGAGAGCCAACGCTTGTTCCGCATCGGTCTGCGGTAAGAGCAGGGCGAACTCGTCCCCGCCAATGCGGAAGGCAGAGTCGGAGGTGCGCAGGGCTTTCTTGAGGGTGGCTGCGGCAGCGCGAAGAACTTCATCGCCGCGCGGGTGGCCATGCTTGTCGTTCACTTCCTTGAAACGATGCAAATCGAGGATGACCAAACCTAATGGAGAGCCGTAACGCCTGCTGCGATTCAGCTCTTTCTCGAACGTCTCGCTGAAAAGACGGCGGTTGTAGAGACCGGTAAGTGGATCGGTTACGGCATTGAGCTGCAGCGTCTTCAGTTCGTCATACTCAATCACGATGGGGACGCGGAACAGCCCCGCAGACGCCAGAACGTCCATCAATGCGGTTTTTAAGGCGACTGGGCGACCAAGGTTCGCACTGAGTTCGCGGCGCCGCAGGAGCATTTCGTCCCACAGCTGAATGCATTGCGTTTCGCGCAGGTCCAAATGTGTGATGGCACGGATATAGCGTTGCAAAAACTGTCCGCGTGCTGGAAGGTCCATGCTTTCGAGCGTATCGGCAAGAAGCTCGAGATAGGAATCCTCCACTGGCAGACGAGGGGGCACAGGGGCTCCGGGGCTGGGCATGCTGGGTGGTTACCTAACCTCTGCCTATCCCCGCGGGGTGTGGGGAGTGAACTAGATTTCCCTGCTGTAGGGAGCAAGCTAGGGACCATACGTACCATAAGGGGCGAAGCGGAAAGTGATACCCCGCCGGTCGATGCATTAGGTCCATCTCACATGCTATCTCAAAGCAAACAGTAAAGATAGATAGGGGTAAGAGATGAGACTGGACCTCCAGTCAGAGGCGCTGCAGCAATGTAACAAAACTACCCGCTGGCATCGCGGATGGGAAAAGCGGCAGCTATTTACTCAAGTGGTCTCAGGAATTCCAACCCGAACAGGCGAATATCCCCCGCAACGGATTGTCTTAGGATCTTGGCCGAAATAGGAGGTGTCTCATTGGGGAGCCCAGAGGAGGAGGTCGGGGAGGGTGCGGGAATAGTGATGCTTACGACCTGGTCCGGCCGTAGGTAGTGAGCAGAGGCTATGCAGGCTCCTGTGGCGCTGATATCTAGGGTCTTGGTCAGTTCGATGAACTCAACCCCGGAGCTGTCCACGCCGCGAAGAAAGACCGGTACCTGCAAGCGGATGCGGGGCGACCGGCGGCGTTGAACGGACTCCACGCGCTCTCCTGTTTTGCCAATTTGGATTTCCAAACTTCCCCCGATGCAGTACCAGCGAACTAGTACGATTATGCATATTCAATGCCAGCCGCAACTCTTGAACGAAGAAGACTAACCACTCATGAAAACAGCGACTTAGGCAAGATTAAAAGAGCGGTAGGACTTACAGTTACCAGAAAGATTACTTTGTAGGCCACCCGGCTTCCTGAAATGTGCAAACGGGACGCTTTTCCCATTGACAGGGTAGTAGACGTCTGGGAGTATGGCGAAACACTTCCAAAGAGGAAAAACTTTTCCCGCCTCTAAGGTGGCTTGCGTATACATAGATGACTGGAACGATTGCCAACCCGCCGCTAATTGATTCTAGAGGATTGACCGGCTTCTCGAGGGCCATGGTAGCAGGACTCCTTGATACGGTGGAAACCGCGATGGTAATCGGGGAGCGCAGCGGCCGAATCGTATTGATGAATGCGCGCGCCCGAAAACTGCTGGGCGCGGAGATGAGTGCCGAAGCCGGCGTTAACCTGTTTACTGAAATATTAAAAACCGATGCCGCGCAGATTTTTCGAGAAATAGAGAACGGAAAGCGTGAAGTGCGGCTGGAAGTGCAACGCGATGGCGAGCCGCTTATCGCCAACGTGCAATGGATGCCGGAACCGGATTGGTCGGTGGTGCAATTTCGGCGGCCCGCGGAAGCGCAGGTGGCACCCGACCCAACGACCCAAATCACGGTGCAGGAGCTTTTGCAAGAGCGAGAAATCACCTACCGGAACTTGCTGTCCGCTTACCTGAAGCTGCAGGAAGTGAACCGGCAGAAAACGGTGTTTTTGGCATCCGCGGCTCACGAGTTGAAAACTCCGTTAGCGGTGATCAAAGGCTATTACGATCTGATGCTGGCGGGCTCGCTGGGAAAATTATCGGACAAACAACGAGACATCCTGGAAGAAAGCAAGGAAAGCTGCGAGAGACTGGTGCGGCTGGTATCGATGTTCTTGAATTATTCGGCGCTGGAGAGCGGAAAGCTGGTGCTGCAATTGCGCGAGAACGATTTGCGCGACTGCCTGGAAGAAGTCGCCAAGAGATGGTCGGAAGCCTTTCAGCGAAAGGGAGTGAGATTGGACGCCTCTTTCGATCCTTCGATACCGAACTTTCGGTTTGATTACCAGAAGGTGCAGCAAGCGGCGGCCAACCTGCTGGACAACGCTTTGAAGCACACGCCCGGAGGCGGCACGGTGGCGTTCCACGCCGGACCGCATTTTTGGGAGCGGCGGGTGACGGAAGTCTCGCCGATCCAAGAGCGCCGAAGGTTTCGTCTGCCCAGACCAAATAGCGTGGAGGTTTCGGTGGCGGATAGCGGGCCGGGAATTCCGGCGGAACATCATCAGGAAATCTTTGAGGATTTTGTGCGGGTGGACCGCAATACCACGGGAATGGGCCTGGGCCTGGCCATAGCCAAGAGGTTGATCCAAGCGCACCGCGGGAAAATCTGGGTGGAAAGCGAGCCGGTGGGCGGAAGCAAATTTACGTTTTTGCTGCCCATGGATCAAAACTGACGAAATTATTCGTATTCGGATGATGGGGAACGAAGGAGATTAGTGATGGCTGTAAAAGAAAAAATTTTGGTAGTCGATGATGAGCCCAGCATACGCAAGTATCTGCAGACCTTGCTGGAGGTAGATGGCTTTGAAGTGGAGGCGGTGAGCTCCGGCAAAGAGGCGCTAGGCAAAATCAACGCGGGGGAACGGCCGGATTTCATCATTCTGGATGTCTTGATGCCGGAAATGAATGGGCTGGATACGCTGAAGGAATTGATGCAACTGGACCGCAGCCTCAACGTGATCATGTTGAGCTGCTCGAATGAGGTTGGCACGGTGGTGGAAGCAATCCGGATCGGAGCACACGACTACCTGACCAAGCCGTTCGAAAAGACCGAGCTGGACGCAGCGATGCTGAAGTCGCGGCAGAAGAACCAACTGACCCAGGAAAATCAGGCGCTGCGGGATTACTGCGATCAGGTAACCGAAGATTTGAGTTTTTTGGCGGCCAGCCCGCAGATGGTGCGCATCCGCCAGCAGATCTTGCAGATTGCGCCGGTGGACGTGCCGGTATTTATCTGCGGCGAAAGCGGCGTCGGAAAAGAAGTAGTCTCGCGGATGATTCACTTGCGTTCGAAGCGGCGGAATCAGCCGTTTGTGAAAGTGAACTGCGCGGCGCTTCCGGGCGAGCTGCTGGAATCGGAGCTGTTCGGGTTCGAGCAAGGGGCGTTTACGGGAGCGGTGCGCGCCAAGCCCGGCAAATTCGAGCTAGCGAATAAGGGGACGATTTTTCTGGACGAGATCGCGGAGATGAGCACGCACCTGCAGGCGAAACTGTTGCACGTGCTGCAGGATCATCAATATTCGCGGCTGGGCGGACGGCACCTGATCGAAACGGATGTGCGTGTGCTGGCGGCCACCAACGTGGACGTGCAAGAAGCCATGAAGACGGGGCGTTTTCGCGAGGATTTGTACTACCGGTTGAACGTGCTTTCCATCCTGGTGCCGCCGCTGCGCGAAAGAACCGCGGAGATCCCGCTGCTGTTCCGGCACTTCCTCGAAAAATACAGCGAGAAGTTCGGCAAGCCGCTGCACGGGCCGTCGAAGCATTTGCTGGACGCGGCGCTGAATTATCCGTGGCCCGGGAACCTTCGGGAACTGGAGAATTTCGTGAAGCGGTACGTGATTCTCGAAGACGATGAGGGCAGCCTGCGCGAGTTGGTGGAGATGTCGTCGGCGCGTCAGCGAACCTCTCCGCGGCAAGAGGCGACTCCTCCGCGGGAGCAGGGCCTGAAGGCCCTGGTGCGCGGGTTGAAGGATGAAGCGGAAATGGAAGCGATTGCCGACGCGTTGGAGAAGACGCGCTGGTGCCGCAAGGACGCGGCAAAGATGCTGGGGATCAGTTATAAAGCTCTGCTGTATAAAATGCGGCAATTTAACCTGGATACGCCGAGGACGCGGCGGGCGGCGCCTGCCGTTGCCAGCGAAGAGACGGTGCCGGCGGGGGCCATTCGGAACCAATAGCACTGCTGGAGCCCAGAATGGATGGAGCGGCGATTCAAGCGACGGCCAGCAGGCCTGTAGGTACCGGTCCAATTTTCCCATAGCGGAAGGGGAGCGAATCCGGTATTGTCAGCCAGTATTACGACGAGATTAGGGCGAGAACTGGGCGGCTCGCGATGTCGAGCCGAAATCGATCAGAGAAAAGGGCACGCGGGATAACGTGCTCGTCGCGAGGCTCCAGGAGGATGGGGGTAATGACGGAACGGCGCGTGGCCCGACGGTACGATTTATCGCTGCCCGTAATCATTCGGATGCCGGCGGAGCGAATTGCGGACAGCCAAAAAGGGAAAACGCGCGATGTTTCGACGCGTGGTGTCTACTTTGTATTGGATCAGGACTTGGAACCAGGATCGGAGCTCGATATTACCCTCACGCTGCCCGCGGAGATAACCCGTGGCTCGGATGTTTTCGTGCGAGCGCTAGGGAAGGTAGTGCGGGTAGAGAAGCGCATGGAAGACGGAAGCACCCGGATGGGTGTGGCAGCCGTCATCGAGCGGTATGACATCATTCGCGGGGAGAATGGAAAGGCGTAGCTCGCCGCTGCGTCTTAGAATTTTCTCTATCAACCCTATCGCCCTATCACCCCCTAAAATGAAAATGAAGTATCCGAGAATTGGAGGGGGGCAGCGCGGTTTGTGGCCTATTTGACGTTTTGAGGCAAAAAATTGGCGGCGAGAGAAATTGTTGTCGCAGTTTAGACACTTTTTTCTTGTTTGGCAGAT
>Ga0070730_10002057_pt1 | contig 18572 bp, 17 predicted proteins | sample Coa_R1_3_FD_66447 | JGI IMG/M metagenome (GOLD analysis project Ga0070730, IMG submission 66447) | Surface soil microbial communities from Centralia Pennsylvania, which are recovering from an underground coalmine fire - Coalmine... | ecosystem: Environmental > Terrestrial > Soil > Unclassified ... | reverse complement strand
CGGAACAGGGCTGGTCCGGTGGCGACCTCGATGACCTCAGCCTCCGGCACGTCCGGCGCGGGCCTGCGCCCGATGGCTTCGCGCATCTGCGCACGGGTGTCCGCGTCGTGGCTGAACACAACGACCTTCATGGCTGCGATGCTATCGACAGCCGGGCTCAGATGGGGCCGCGTGCACCCGATCGGGGGGTCGGGCAACACTCCCCTACGCGTTGTCGTAATAATGGCTTCGTGGCGACAGCGAGCGTGACACAGACCCCACCGCGTGGGCCTGCCAGCAGACCCAGCCTGGTAAGCGTGGGCACCATCATCTGGTTGTCCTCGGAACTTATGTTTTTCGCGGCGCTGTTCGCGATGTACTTCACCATCCGTTCGGTGGACAAGGGCGAGGGCCTGCCGTGGCCCGGCGCGCATCTGGATCTCACGCTCGGGTCGATCAACACCACCGTTCTGCTGCTGTCCAGCGTGACCTGCCAGATGGGTGTCTTCGCGGTGGAGCGGGGCCAGGTCAGGCGGATGGGGAGCATCTGGGATTTCAGGCGCTGGGGGCTGCGCGAGTGGTACGTGCTCAGCTTCATCATGGGTCTGTACTTCGTGTGTGGCCAGGGCTATGAGTACGTCGGCCTGATGAAGGACGGGCTGACCATGGGGTCCAGCGCGTACGGCTCGGTGTTCTTCATCCCGACCGGCTTCCACGGGCTGCATGTGAGCGGCGGCCTGATCGCCTTCCTGTTCCTGCTCGGCCGCACGTACGCCGCCAAGAACCTCACCCGTGAGGTACAGGTGAGCGCGATCGTCGTGTCCTACTACTGGCACTTCGTCGACGTGGTGTGGATCGGCCTGTTCACGACCATCTACCTCATCCATTAATGAGCCAACCTATTAATAGACCAACCATTAAGAGACCAACCATTAAGAGACCAACACTGACCGGAAACCGAGGACAGCAGTGAGCTGGATCACCGCGCGGCGAAGGCACCGGGCCTCCGGTTATGCCGTCGTCATGCTCGGGCTCGCCGGAATCGGCGTCATGTATGCGAGCTTCACCTCCGCAGGCAGCCCGGCATCGGCCGCCGATCCCGGTGTGGCGTCGCAGAGCGTCGCCCAGGGTAAGTACCTGTTCTCCCAGAGCTGCTCGAGCTGCCATGGGATAGCTGCGCAGGGCACCTCGCAGGCACCCAGCCTGATCGGCGCCGGGGCGGCGGCGGTGGACTTCCAGATGAGCACCGGCCGGATGCCCGCCAAGGAGCAGGGCGCGGAGATGGACCGCAAGCCGCAGCAGCAGTTCACCCAGAAGCAGATCTACGAGATCGCGTCCTACATCGCCTCGCTGGGCGGCGGCCCGGCGATCCCGGCGGCCTCGCAGGTAAGTGCCAACGGCGCGAACGTCGGGCTCGGCCAGCAGTTGTTCGCGGCCAACTGCGCGGCCTGCCACAACATCGTCGGGGCCGGCGGTGCGCTCACCTACGGCAAGTACGCGCCCGCGCTCAACCAGTCCACTCCGGTGCAGATCTACGAGGCCATGCAGACCGGCCCGGAGGCGATGCCAGTGTTCGGCGACGGCGCCATCACTCCGAACGAAAAGCGGGACATCATCGCCTACATCACGGGGACCAGGACGCAGGCCAACCCGGGCGGGCTGAGCCTGGGCCGGGTCGGCCCGGTGACCGAGGGACTGGTCGCGTTCATCGGCGGCATCGGGCTGCTGGTGATGACGGCCATGTGGATTGCTGCGAAGCGGCGTGACGTGCGCGTGGAGAGTCATGAGTGACGAAAAGCAAGATCCCGGACTCCCTGGCGACGACGGCGGGGAACTGGAGGCAGGTAAGCCGCACCGGGTGATCGGTACGCCTCCCCCGGCCGCCGCGCGGACCCTGCTGGATCCGGATCCGGCGGCCGGATCCGGCGGCCGGACCCTGCTGGATCCGGCGGCCAGGCCCGGTGAGCGTGCCCCGGCGCGGCCCGAGACCCCCGAGCCGGACCCGGACCGGGCCAGGCGGGCCGAGCGGAAGATCGCGTTCTTCTTCCTGCTGTCCGCTCTGGCCAGCGTCGGCTTCATCGCCGCCTACATCGGCATGCCGGTGCACACGATGGGCCGGGTCTTCCACTCCAACCTGGCCCTCGGCTCGGCCATGGCGGTGGGCTTCCTGTCCATGGCGGCGGGTATGGTGATGTGGGTGCGGCAGTTGATGCCGGACGTTGAGGAGGTCGAGGCGCGCAAGCCGGTCGCCTCGGCGCCTGAAGCGCGGCAGGAGTTCGAGCAGACCTTCATGGAAGGCGCGCAGGCCAGCGGGTTCACCAAGCGCCCACTGCTGCGGCGCAGCCTGATCGTGGCCAGTGTCCCGCTGGCGCTGGCACCCATCGTGCTGCTGCGTGACATGGGCCCGCTGCCCGGGACCAGCTTGCGGCACACGGTCTGGCGCCGGGGGATGCGGCTGCTGGTGTACGGCTCCAACCGGCCGATCAGGCCCGAGGACTTCAGCTCGCCCGGCGGCCTGATCACCGTGGTTCCCGACGGGTACCAGGACAACGACACCGAGCTGGCCAAGGCCGCCGCGATCATCATCAAGCTCGCACCAGGGCAGCTCCAGCCGCCCACGAACATGAGCTGGACGGTGCAGAACATCGTCTGTTACTCCAAGATCTGCACGCACGTCGGCTGCCCGGTCGCGCTGTACGAGCAGACCACGCACCACATTCTGTGTCCCTGCCACCAGTCCACGTTCGATGCGACCAGGGGCGCGCAGGTGACGTTCGGCCCGGCCCCACGGCCACTGCCCCAGCTTCCGCTCATGGTTGATCCAGAGGGCTATCTGGCCGCGGCCGGCGACTTCAACGAACCGGTAGGCCCAAGCTTCTGGGAGCGCGGATGACCGCGACAGACGAGGAACTCGGCCAGCCAGCGCCGAAGGCGCTGACCGGCGTCGGCGGGTGGCTGGACGACAGGTTCCGCGGCGCCAAGGGCGTCCGGAGTTTTCTCAGGAAGGTCTTCCCCGACCACTGGTCATTCCTGCTCGGTGAGATCGCCCTCTACTCGTTCATCATCCTGCTGCTCACCGGCACGTTCCTCGCGCTGTTCTTCAAGCCGAGCATGACCGACGTGATCTATCACGGCAGCTACACCCACCTCGACGGCGTCCGGATGAGCGAGGCGTACGCCTCGACGCTGAACATCAGCTTCGATGTGCGCGGTGGCCTGCTGATGCGGCAGATCCACCACTGGGCCGCGGACCTGTTCATGGCCGCGATGCTGATCCACATGCTCCGGATCTTCTTCACCGGTGCCTACCGCAAGCCCCGCGACGTCAACTGGCTGATCGGCGTGGTGCTGATCACGCTGGGCATGCTGGAGGGGCTGTTCGGCTACTCGCTGCCCGATGACCTGCTGTCCGGCACGGGAATCCGCATTCTCGAGGGCGTGATCCTGTCCATCCCGGTCGTCGGCACGTACCTGTCGTTCTTCCTGTTCGGTGGGCAGTTCCCCGGGACCGACATCATCCCCAGGCTGTACATCATCCACGTGCTGCTGATCCCTGGCCTGTTCCTGGCACTGATCGCCGCGCACCTGTTCATCATGTTCCACCAGAAGCACACTCAGATGCCGGGCAAGGGCCACACCGACAGCAACGTCGTCGGCCAGCCCATGTATCCGTACTTCATGGTCAAGACGGGTGCGTTCTTCTTCTTCGTGTTCGGTGTGCTGGCGCTGCTGTCCACGGTCGCCCAGGTCAACCCGATCTGGCTGTACGGGCCGTACAATCCCGTGTCGATCTCGGCGGGTTCGCAGCCCGACTTCTATATGGGCTTCCTGGAAGGGACGCTGCGCTCGTTCCCGAGCTGGACATGGGATCTGGCCGGCCACACGGTCGCCTGGAACGTGCTCATCCCGGCCTTGATCCCGCTCGGCCTGCTGTTCACCGGCATGGCGCTGTGGCCGTTCATCGAACGCTGGGCCACTGGCGACTACTCTGAGCACAATGTCCTTGACCGTCCGCGCAACGCGCCGACCCGCACCGCGATCGGGGTGGCCGCGATCACCTTCTACAGCATCGAGCTGATGGAGGGTGCGAACGACCTGATCGCCGACCATCTGGACATCCCGCTGTACACGGTGACCTGGATCGCCAGGTTCGCCTGGTTCCTCGGGCCGGCCATCGCGTACTTCGCGACCAAGCGGATCTGCCTGGGCCTGCAGCGCAAGGACCGCGAACTGCTCGAGCACGGCCTGGAGACCGGCATCATCCGGCAGATGCCGAGTGGCGAGTTCATCGAAGTGGAACGCCCGGTCTCCGAGCAGACGCGCGCGGTGCTGCTGTCCAAGAAGGAGCCGCAGCTACTGCCCATTGCCGGGGCCAAGGACGAGAACGGCGTCCCGGCGCCGGGTACCCGCGGCATGGCCGGCCGCCTGCGCGTCACCGCGAACCGGGTGATTTCCGAGAGCATCCCGCTGACCAGCGGGAATGGTCACGGTGGCAACGGCCACGGCGGAAACGGCCACGGCCCGGCCGAGCACGCCGCGGTCGGCGCCCCCGCTCACTCCCCCGAGGTCCAGGAAGGTGAGGACTCGGGCCCGGCGCTCGATGAGCCCGTGCCCGGCGCCGATTCCTGATGTGAAACCCGGTATTTCCTTGCGGCTGTGCCGGACCTTCCGGCACAGCCGTTTTCTTGTTGACGATGGCCTGTGAGCGCGGCGGCCATGCTGAGCGCGGAGCGGGCTGCCAGGTATGACGGAAATAGGCGAACATTGAGATATGCCTGTCACAGACGCGATGTCTCCTGCGGAACAGGCCGAACTGCGGGGGAAATGCCGGGTGTTCCTGGCAGCACACGGTTCACAAACGGCGGCCGACCTGCTGGCCTGCATACCAGGAGACACAGTCACCGACCGGTATGGCGAGGGCGGGGTGGTCGCCGAACTGGAGCGGGAGATCGCCGGGCTGCTGGGCAAGCCTGCGGCGGTGTTTGTGCCCAGTGGGACGATGGCCCAGCAGTCGGTGCTCCGGGTGCACGCCGACCAGCGGCAGCGCCGGACCGTGCTGTTCCATCCCATGTGCCATCTGGAAAAGCACGAGGGGATGGCCTATCAGCGGCTGCACGGGCTGACCGGGCGTGCCGTGGGGGATGCGAACCGGCTGATCGGTATCGGCGACCTGACGGCGGTCGGCGAACCGGTGGCGGCGCTGCTGATCGAGCTGCCACAGCGCGACCTGGGCGGCCAGCAGCCGGACTGGGCGGACCTGGAGGCTCAGGTCGCCTGGGCTCGGGAGCGAGGGGCCGCGGTGCATCTCGACGGGGCGCGGCTGTGGGAGTCGGCGGTGGGGTATGGCAGGGCGCCGGACGAGATCGCGGCACTGTTCGACACCGTATACGTGTCGTTTTACAAGGGGATCGGCGCGTTGCCGGGGTGCTGCGTGGCCGGGCCGGGCGACATCATCGCCGAGGTGCGGGACTGGCGCCAGCGGATGGGCGGCACGCTGTTCGGGCTGTGGCCGAATGCCGCGTCGGCGCTGGCCTCGTTGCGGCGCAGGCTGCCCATGATGCCCGGATATCTGCGGCATGCCCGGGCGATCGCGGCCGCGCTGGACGGCCTGGACGGGGTGCGGGTGGTGCCCGACCCGCCGCAGGTGCCGATGATGCACCTGCTGCTGGCCACGTCCAGGCCGTGCTTCCTGGCGGCGGTGCGGCGGCTGGCGGTCGAGCGGCAGACGTGGACCTGGCCCAATGCCATGACCACCCTCGATCCTGGCGTGCAGCGGGTTGAGCTGTCGGTGGGCGATGCGACCTGCAAGCTGGCCCCGGATGAGGTCCGCGACATCATCGCGGACCTCATCCGGGGCTGATCGTCCCGGCAGCAGAGCCGCTACACCGCGTCGCCGCGCAGCGAGAAGCTGGCCAGACGCTGCATCGCCATCAGCAGCGCCGCCACCGTGACGATCGCGCCCATGACGACCGCCGTGGTCAGGCTCAGCCCGGCGTGCAGCGAGGAATCGTGGGCGATCGCGTTTGCGACGCCGAGCGCGTAGTGGCCGATGGACAGGATGCGGACGCCGCTGACGAAGTTGCCGAGCAGGCCCTCCCAGACGAGCACGTAGAGCAACCCGACGGCGATCGCCCGGGTGGTAGCGGCCGAGAGCATGATGAACAGCGCGTTGTAGATCAGCGAGCCCACCAGCGCCCCGGCGAACAGGGCCATGACGAGCTTGGTCGCGCTGCCGGTAGCGATCAGGCCGGCCACCAGCTCGGACCCGGCGGCGAAGACCATGGTCAGGCCGGTGGCCACGGCGAACTTGGTCATGATGACCGAGGATCTGCGGACCGGCGTGGCCAGCAGGTGGATGATGCTCCCGTCATCGATCTCGGCGCCCAGCACACTGCCACCGACGACGAGGGCGGTGAGCGGGATGACCACGGTGAAGCCGAAGTCGCCGAGGATCAGGCTCGGCCAGTCCGCGGTGCTGGGATGGGAGGCCTTGAGCGCGAGGGTCACCAGGATGAGGATTGCCGCCGGGAGCCCGAAGAGCAGGGCCCGCCTGCGGCCCAGGGTCGCGCGCAGCGTGATCGAGGCGACTGTTCCGTTGAATATGCCGGACATGGGTTTAGTGCCCTTTCAGGACGCCAGCAGGTAGGCGAAGACGCTTTCCAGCGACTCATCGGACGGGAGCAGCTCCAGGAGCCGGATGTCGTGCTTGCGGGCCAGCACCGCGATCTCCCGGCAGAACGCGCCGTAGTCGCTGGCCCGCACCTGCAAGCCCTTGCCGGTCAGCTCCACACCGGTTACCGCGGGACGGCTCAGCAGGGAGGCGCCGAGCAGCCGGTCATCGGACGAGCGGACGGCAAAGACGTGCGGCCTGCTGGTCATCAGCCGCCGGATGGCACGGAAGTCCCCGGAGGCGGCCAGCCGGCCGGCCACGATCACCTGGATGGTCCCGGACAGCCGCTCCACCTCTTCGAGGATGTGCGAGCTGAACAGGATCGTGCGCCCCTCGGCGCCGAGCTTGTCGAGCAGGTCCATCATCTGCAGCCGCTGCCGCGGGTCCATCCCGTTGAACGGCTCGTCGAGCAGCAGGATCGCGGGATCGTGGACCATGGCGGCGGCCACCTTGATCCGCTGCCGCATGCCCTTGGAGTAGGTGGAGATCCGGCGGTCCGCTGCGTCGGCCATCTCCACCATCTCGATCGCCCGGGCGGTGGCCGCGCCGACGTCGGGCAGCTTGTGCAGCTTGGCCGTGGACCGGACGAACTCCGTCCCGGTGAGGGCGGCATAGACCGAGTCGCGTTCGGGAATCAGGCCCAGGCGGGCGTAGATGTCCGGGTTGTGCCAGGCCTGCGCCCCGTCCACGGTCAGCGTGCCGCGGGACGGCGGGAGAAAGCCGCTGATCATGTGCAGCAGCGTGGACTTGCCCGCGCCGTTCGGCCCGAGCAGCCCGGTGACGCCGGGGCCGATCGTCATCGTGACGTCGTTGACCGCGACCACGTTGCCGTACCAGCGGGTCACCCCGGTCAGCTCGATGGTGCTCATGCCACTCCCGCCTTCCGGTACCTGACGGCGAGGATGGCGAAGCTCGCCGCGAGAAGCGCTACGAACATGACGATGTAGGCGGGGGCATAGCTGCCCGGGTCCGGTACCGGCCCCTCCCCCGGCTGGAAGATGTGGTGCACCCCGGCAAACCACTTCGTGAGGCTTTGCAGCGTATTGAACGGGCTGATCAGGCTGGCCAGCCGCTGTCCGGCCGATATCGCCGGCGTGATGAACTGCCCCTTACCGGGTCCCGGCACCGGACCGCCCGGGCCCCGGCCGGCGATCTGGTAGATGATCTGGGACAGGATGAAGGTCAGGAAGAAGAAGATCGCAACCACGCCGGTCGCGTAGGCGCGGCGGCCGGTCAGCGAGGCCAGGGCCAGGCCGATGGCCGACACCAGCACCGCCCACATCAGGCCGATGGCCAGCCCGGCGAGCAACCCTCTGGTGTTCGGCCAGATCGCGCCGCTCTTGGACGAGACGATCGTGCCGAGGTAGAGCAGCACCAGCGGCAACTCGATCAGCAGCAGGCTGGCCGCGGTGAACGCGAGGTACTTCGCCAGCGGGTAGTCGCCGCGGCGCATCGGCCGGGAGAAGTACAGCGGCAGCACCCGGCTGCGCAGATCCCTGGAGACCAGTTCGGGAGCCTGGACCGCTACGAAAACTGTCAGCACGATGACCCGCAGCGGGAACAGGTACGACTCATAGGTCACGATCTGGCCGTTGCCCTTGTTCACCGCGACCGCATTGATCAGAGCGGGCAGGCTCATGGCCACGAACGCGATCACCGGGAGGATTTTGGCCTTGGCGCCGCGGCCGATGCCGAGCGCGGACCGGAAGCTGTGCCACAGCAGAGCGCGCACGATCTGCAGGCGGCCGAGCCTGGGACCGTCGTAGCGGCGGTAGCCACGGTCGTGGATCACGCTCCTGGCGCTGATGGCGCCACCGGGCAGGGCGCTGTCAGCGGACATCCGGCACCTCCGTGAGATCTGGGTCGCGGAACAGTTCTTCGACGCTGTGCCGGCTCAGCTCCAGCCGGGACAGCGGCGCGCGCAGGTCGGCGACCGCGTCGCGCAGCGCGTCATAGGTCGCATCGCCGGTCAGCGGGACCAGCAGCGCCCGCTGCTGCCGCCGTGGGCCGAGCCCGCGCCTGGCCAGCTCGTCGGCCAGGGCCTGCAGACCCTCGTCGACCTCGACACGCAGCATCCGGCTCGCCCCGGTGAAGCTGGTGATGGTGTCGGCGCGAAGCAGCCGGCCGGCCTCGATCGCGACGATGTGGTCGCAGATCCGCTCGATCTCACCGAGCAGGTGCGAGGCCACGACGATGGAGATGCCGAACTCGGTGCCGATCCGGGAGATCAGGTCGAGCATCGCCCCCCGGCCGGCCGGGTCCAGGCCATTGGTCGGCTCGTCGAGCAGCAGCAGCCGCGGGTCCCCGACCAGCGCCTGGGCCAGCTTCACCCGCTGCTTCATGCCGGTCGAGTAGGTGCCGACCAGGCGGTAGCGCTCCTCGTGCAGGCCGACATGGCGCAGTGACTCGGCCGCCCGCTCCTTGGCTGCCGTGGCCGGCAGGCCGGACATCCGGCCCATGTGCGTGACGAACTCGGTGGCGGTCACGTCGGGCGGCAGGCAGTCATGCTCGGGCATGTACCCGATCAGGGTCCTGATCCGCTCGCCCTGCTGCGCGCAGTCGATGCCGAACACCGCCGCACGGCCCTTGGTCGGCGTGAGCAGGCCGAGCAGGATCTTGATCAGCGTCGATTTACCGGCCCCATTGGCGCCGATCAGCCCGGTGATGCCCGGGGCGACCGCGATGGTGAGCCCGTCGAGTGCGGTTATGTCGCCCGGATACCGCTTGGTCAGCGCCTGTGTCTCGATGACCGCACCGTCGGTGCCGTCACCCCCGGCGCCCCCGCCCTGTGGGCCTGCGGCAGTGCTTGTTATGAAGTTCGCGTCAGTCAAAATTGCCTGCCCGGTTGCTGCGGTTCAGACCTGGCCCGATCACGGTTTGAATGCCGCTCACGGGCCCGGCCTCGCTGTCTGCATTGGATGCCCCAAGCCTGGCGCAGCGGCATGATCACTGTCGTCACCCGGCAGGGTGATCTTCCCCGGCCAGCCACCGAGGCGCCTGGCACCGGTGATCCCGCAGGCCTACGCCCGCAGAGTGACGTCAATCTGGTGAGCTGCGGATACCGTAGGTGGGTGAGCATTCCGTGGCAGGTGCCGCCGCCCACCGGGCAGCGGTCACAGCGGCCGCCGCTGAGCAAGCGGCTGCGGCCCGGCCACTGGGTGGCGCTCGACTATCTCGCCGCGGCGCTGTGTGCGGTGATGATGTTCGTCAACACGCAGAAGGCGGCGCTGCGTTACGACTTCGGCTGGTCCGGGCTGACCGGGACCCTGATGTCCGTGGTGATCGCCGTGGCCGTGTCCATCCCGGTGGCGGTGCGCCGGCGCAACCCGATGGCCACCCTGGTGGCCAGCGTGGTGGCCGCCGTGATGGCCCCGCTGTTCGCCGCGATCGTAACCGTCACGTCCCGGCCGCCGGCACCGTTCACCTTGCCAGGCACGAACCTGGTGCCGGACATCGCGCTGCGGTCCGCCCCCGTGTTCTTCCTTCCGGTCGGCTACGTGATCTACCTGGTCGCCGCCCTCTGCCGGCGAACGGTGGCGGTCATCGCCCTCGGCTTGGTGCTGTCGCTGCTGGCGATCGAGGCATTTCTCACCCAGCTGAACACCGGCCTCGGCGGGACGGTCTCGCTCTTCCCGGCGCTTATCGTGATCATCTTCTGGATCGTGGGCTACGCGGCCGGGCAGCGCCGCGCCTACGCCGCGCAGCTTCAGGACCAGGCGGCGATCGGCGCGGTCACCGAGGAGCGGCTGCGGATCGCCAGGGAGCTGCACGACGTGGTCGCGCACAGCATGACCGTGATCGCGGTGCAGGCAGGCTACGGTCACCACGTCATCGACGACCAGCCGGCCAAGGCCAGGGAAGCACTCGGTGCCATCCAGGCGACCAGCCGTGAAGCGCTGGCGGAAATGCGGCGAATGCTTGGCGTTCTGCGACAGTCCAGCCCCCCACCGTACAAGAGCTCAAAACTTCAGATCAGCGACGTGGCAAGCGGGCAGAACGGAACCGGCACCAGCCGGAGCGGCGAGCTGAGCAGCATAGCCGACGCGCAGGTGACCCGGGAGGCGGCGCCGCTGGCCCCGGCGCCAGGGCTGGCGGACCTGGACCGGCTGCTGTCGCGGATCGGCAACGCGGGTGTCCGGGTGGACCTGCGGGTGAACGGCAGCCGCAGGAAACTGCCGCAGGGGATCGACCTGGCGGCGTTCCGGATCGTGCAGGAGGCACTGACCAACGTGGTCAAGCACGCGGACACGTCATCCGCCTCGGTCACCATCAGCTATCTCGACGGCGAGGTCGCCATCGTGGTCGTCGACCAGGGGCGCGGCTGCCCGGTTCCGGCCGCCACCGGGGCGCGCGGCGAGCCGGGAGCGGACCCACCAGGGGGCCACGGCCTGATCGGGATGCGGGAGCGGGTCAGCCTCTACGGCGGCGAGCTGACCGCGCAGCCGCTGCCGGAGCGTGGCTTCCGGGTCGCCGCCCGGCTGCCGGTCTCCGGCGACACGCTGTGACGCTCCGGGTGGTCGTCGCCGACGACCAGGCGCTGGTACGGGTGGGGTTTCGCGGCATCATCGACGCCACCCCCGGGTTCACCGTGGTGGCCGAGGCCGGGACCGGGGCCGAGGCGGTTGCCGCCGCCCGGGAAACCCGGCCCGACGTGGTGCTGATGGACATCCGGATGCCGGTCATGGATGGCATCGAGGCCACCCGGCAGATCACCGGCTCGGCGCAGACCCACGGTGTGCGGGTGCTCATCCTCACCACGTTCGACCTGGACGAATATGTGTACGCGGCGCTGCGGGCGGGCGCGAGCGGCTTCATGCTCAAGGACATGATGCCGGTGGACCTGCTGAACGCCATCCGGGTGATCGCGGCCGGTGACGCACTGCTGGCACCCAGCGTCACCCGGCGGCTGCTGAGCGAGTTCGCGAGCAGGCCGAACGGGACCGGGAGCGGGGCCAGCGCCGCGCCGCCGGAATCCACCGCCCGCCGGGAACTCAGGGATCTCACCGAGCGGGAGCTTGAGGTGCTGACCCTGGTCGCCCAGGGCCTGTCCAACAGCGAGATCGCTGCTCAGCTGTGCATCAGCCCGGCGACCGCCAAGACGCACGTGGCGCACCTGCTGACCAAGCTGGACTGCCGCGACCGGGTCCAGCTCGTCATCCTCGCCTACCGCTGCGGCCTGACGGCCGCGACGTAAGAACAAGTATCCAACCGGGCACAATAGAAGGCCGCTCCACCCACCTCAGCCACCAGCGTGGGGTTGCGGGGGCTCGGCCCCCGGGCAAAATCCTGAGCCCGGCCACGGCGAAGCTGGCCGTAGGCCTGCGAGCAGGGTTCGCCCTCAGCCGAGGCTCAGTGCGAAAATTCGCCGTGGTAGTACTCGAAGACGAAACCGATGGTGGTGAAGACCACGGCCAGCATGCCGATCATGAACAGCCACCAGCCGATCGCGGTGCCGAGGGCGGCGAGGCCGCAGGAGAGCCCGAGGAAGAGCGGCCACCAGCTGTGCGGGCTGAAGAAGCCCAGCTCGCCAGTGCCCTCTTCGATCTCGCCTTCCAGGTTGTCCTCGGGGCGGCGCGGCAGGCGGCGGCCGGTGAACAGCACGTAGAAGCCGGTGAGGAAGGCCAGGCCGACGGCGAGTGCGAGCGCCGTGGTGCCGGTCGGGTCGTGCGAGAAGTACCAGTAGACGATGTCCGCGCCACCGAAGAATACGGCGCAGCCGATGAACAGCCCGCCCTCTACCCTCACGAGTTACCTCCGGTGCTGATGTCCGTCGAGGACGGCGAGCCCAGTACTCCGGCCGCGACGGTCTGCTTCAGCCCCAGCGAAGCCCGGCCCTGCTTGACGTGCGGGTAGTGCAGGTCAAACGCGGGCCGCTCGGACCTGATCCGCGGCATCTTGGTGAAGTTGTGCCGGGGTGGCGGGCAGGATGTCGCCCACTCCAGCGAGTTGCTGTAACCCCACGGGTCATCGGCGGTGACCCGCTCACCGAAGCGCGCCGTCCGGTACACGTTGTAGAGGAAGAAGAACGTGGACGCGCCCAGGACGAACGCGCTGATGCTGGAGATGTCGTTCAGCGTGGTCGCGATCCCGGGCAGGTCGGGGTAGTTCGCGATGCGGCGCGGCATGCCGATCACGCCGAGCCAGTGCTGCACGAGGAACGTCCCGTGGAAGCCGAAGAACAGCGTCCAGAAGTGGAGCTTGCCCAGCCTGTTGTCCAGCATCTTCCCGGTCATCTTGGGCCACCAGAAGTAGAAGCCCGCGAACATGGCGAACACCACGGTGCCGAACAGCACGTAGTGGAAGTGCGCAACCACGAAGTAGGTGTCGCTGACGTGGAAGTCCATCGGCGGCGAGGCCAGGATGATGCCGGTCAGCCCGCCGAACAGGAACGTCACCAGGAAGCCGATGGCGAACAGCATCGCGGGCTCGAAGCTGAGCTGGCCACGCCACATCGTGCCGACCCAGTTGAAGAACTTCACCCCGGTCGGGATCGCGATGAGGAACGTCATGAACGAGAAGAACGGCAGCAGCACGGCGCCGGTGGTGAACATGTGGTGCGCCCACACGGTCATCGAAAGACCTGCGATCGCGATCGTCGCCCCGATCAGGCTCTTGTAGCCGAACAGCGGCTTGCGGCTGAACACCGGGATGACCTCGGTGACGATGCCGAAGAACGGCAACGCGACGATATAGACCTCGGGATGGCCGAAGAACCAGAACAGGTTCTGCCACAGCAGCGCGCCGCCGCTGGAGGCGTCGAACACGTGCGCGCCGAGCTTGCGGTCGATCTCGAGCACCAGCAGGGCGGCGGCCAGCACCGGGAAGGCCAGCAGCGCGAGCATGCTGGTCAGCAGGGCGTTCCAGGTGAAGATCGGCATCCGGAACATGGTCATGCCGGGCGCCCGCATGCAGAAGATCGTGGTGATGAAGTTGACGCCGCCAAGGATCGTGCTGAGACCGGACAGGGTCAGTCCCATGATCCACATGTCCGCGCCGATGCCCGGCGAGTACACCGAACTGGTCAGCGGGGCATAGGCGTACCAGCCGAACGAGGCCGACCCACCGGGCGTCAGGAAGCTGAACAGCAGGATCAGGCCGCCGAAGGTGAACAGGTAGTAGCTGAGCAGGTTCAGCCGCGGGAACGCCACGTCCGGCGCGCCGATCTGCAGCGGCATGACCACATTGGTGAACCCGACGAACAGCGGGGTGGCGAACAGCAGCAGCATGATCGTGCCGTGCATGGTGAACAGCTCGTTGAACTGCTGGTCGGAGACGATGCGGTTGTTGGGGCCCATGAGCTGGGCCCGCATGATCATCGCCATGATGCCGCCGAACAAGAAGAAGCAGAACGACGTGATCAGGTACAGGTAGCCGATGACCTTGTGGTCGGTGGAGGACAACCAGGCGGCGAGAACCGAGCCCTTGCGGGGGCGGCTCAGGGCCGGGAAGTCCGTGACAGGGTGCTCGGCTTGGCCGGCCGCGGTCACTGTGCACCTCCGGCTTTCTGCTTGGCCTGTATGGCCTGTTCGGCGTGCATGAACTGGGTGAACTGCTGCGGAGTCACGATCTTCACCTTGAAGAGCATCAGGCTGTGGTAGATGCCGCACAGCTCGGTGCACCGGCCGGTATAGGTGCCGGTCCTGGTGGCGGTGACCTCGAAGTAATTGGTGTGGTCGGGAATGACGTCACGCTTGAACAGGAACTCCGGGATCCAGAACGAGTGGACGACATCCAGCGAGTTCAGGGTGAACCTGACGGTCTCGTGCTCGGGGATCACCAGCGTGGGCAGCGGCCCCGGATAGGGCTGCCCGACGAACGCCACGTCACCCGCGGAGTTGGGGACCTTGTACTGCGGGTAGGCGAACTCCCAGCTCCACTGGAACCCGGTCACGTTGACGACCACATCGGGATGGGCGGACGTCGCGTCGATGTAGTTCTCGTCCTTGGCGGTGAAGTAGAACAGCACGGCCACCAGGATGAACGGGACGACGGTGTAGACGACCTCGATCGGCATGTTGTAGCGGACCTGGGGCGGCAGGTCATCGGAGCGCTTGCGGTGGAAGACGCAGGCCCACAGGATCAGGCCCCAGACCACCGCGCCCACGGCGACCGCCGCGACCCAGGAGCCCTGCCACAGGGTGAGGATGGTCTGGCCCTGCTTGGTGACCGGATTCGGCATACCGAGCCGCATCCAGGGGCTGGTGCTGCAGCCGGACAGGGCGAGTACGAGCAGGCCAAGCGCGGCGGCCGGCAGGAACCGGCGACGGCGGCGGCGCGGCCCCTGGCCCGGAACGCCCCGGGTGCCCAGGTAACGGCGGATCGGACTCAACTGATGCCTTCCAAGGGATGGCTACCGCCCGCGAGCCTCCGAGTTGCTCGTGGCCGGTCGCGGCTCCTCCTACAGCGTGTCGTGGAAACAGTACCGCGAACGACGGCAGGCCGGTCAGCCGACCCCCGTGGTTGCCGTGACGGGGACCGGGTATCGGTATCGTCGGGCGGACACCAGACCCGGTTCCTGGGAAGGAGGGGCGTACTTCGTGACAGGATGGCGCCACAGGATTGACAGAAGGTGACCAGATGACCACCACGACGCCGCCCTCTCCGGCGCTGATCATCGATGCCCTCGGCCGGAAGTGCCCCATTCCCATCATCATGCTGGCCGAGCGGATCCGGGAGGTGCCGATCGGCTCGCTGGTGTCCGTGCTGGCCGACGATCCGGCCGCGCGCACCGACATGCCGGCCTGGTGCGGAATGAAGTCGCACGAGTTCGTGGTGGAGACCGCCCTGCCGCAGGGCTGGTCGTTCCTGGTGCGCCGCTGCTACTGAGCGGGCCGTTCGGGTGAGCCTTCGGCCGGGCTGAACCGGTGGGTGAAGCGCGGGTCGGACTCCCACCAGGGCCGGTCCGCTGACGCCGCCTCGCCGTCGGCCGGCTGTGCGGCTTCCCTGGCGTCCAGCTCGGCGTCGATCACCTCGGCTTCCGACTCGTCCTCCCTGATCATGTGGATGAGCTGGGCGACCAGGAATGGCAGGCCGATCAGGTCACCGAGCACCCACAGCGTGCCGCCGCCGAGCGCCTGATCGAACCGCAGGCTGGGCCCCCAGGGCCGGCCCAGCGCCTGGTACCAGGCGCCGCCGATGAGGTGCGAGTCGCTGATCACCGCGATGCCGAGGACCGCGTCGCCGATCACCTCGGCGCCGGTGATCCACAGCGAGACGAGGTACGGGTAGGCCTTGGGCACCGGGTCGACCCGGATCAGCGTCCAGAAGAACACGTAGCCGCAGACCATCAGCGCCAGGTAGGTGAGCCCGCGCACCGGGCCGCCGCGGAAGTAGGCGGTGTACCAGGGCGTGAAGTAGACCAGGAACGGGACGGCGACCAGCACCAGGGTGGACAGCGCGGGGAAGGTCAGGATCTTGGCGGTGCGGCCGCAGAGTATGGCCTGCAAACGCTGGCCCTTGTGGGCCGGCAGGGCGGCGATGGCCAGGGTGAGTGGGCGGCCCAGGGCGAGGAACAGCGGGGTCAGCAGGAGCAGCAGGATCGTCTGCGCCGCCCGCGCGTAGAACAGGACACCGGAGTACGCCCCCGTCCACCACATCGTGGCGATGACCAGCGCACCCAGCCCGATGCCCAGGAACGCGACCAGCCGCGCGACCGGCCACGGCTGCCCCGAGCGGCGCACCCGCCGGACCGCGGCCAGGTAGCCGGCGCCGAGCACCGCCACGATGCCGAACGCCCACGGGTCGAACGTCCATGACGCGATCGCGCGCGGCAGCGTGAGCTGTGGCGGCCCGTGATAGCCCACGGCGAGCGCGATGACCATGCCAGTCACGCTACTCGTGTCCGGTGATAGAACTTGACGCACCTGCCTACCAGGGAAAGGAATGTGCATGCGACACGTACCACGGCCGCGGCCGCCATGGGCGTACTGCTCGCGGGCGGGCTGACCGCGGCCACGGCCGCGCAGGCATCCACCCACCGGAACACGATCGCCGACACCCACCCGTCCTGGGCGACCGGCGGACCCTTGGCATCGACGGCGAGGGAGCGGCCGCGCTGCCCGCGGTCAAGGGGTATGACGATGCCACCGGCGTCGGCTCCCCCGCCCGCTACATCCAGTCCTTCATGCTCAGGTAGCCCGGTTGGCCGCCGGGTAAGCCACGGCGAGCTCGGCGGCCAGCCCCGCATTGTCCGCGATCAGCTCCGCGTTGACCTCAAGGGTCGCGCCGCCGGTCTGCTCGTGCAGGTACGCCAGCACGGCCGGGGTAACCGCCTGGCCGGTGGCTCCGGCTCGCCCGGCGGCTTCCAGCGCCCGCTCGGTCAGCTCGTCCACGTCCAGGCTCCGGCCGGGTGGCCGCGCCACCAGCAGTCCCCCGCCGGTCAGCTCCCAGTGCAGGCCCGCGACGCGCGCGGCCTCTGCCACGCTGTCCACCCGGGCCGAGACCGGCGGCCCGCCGGCCGCGGAGTAGAACCGGGGCAGCGTGCCGGTGCGCCAGCCCAGCACCGGAACCCCCAGCGATTCCAGCAGTTCGGCGGTGGCCGGCACGTCGAGCAGCGACTTCGGCCCGGACGCCACGACCAGGGCCGGTGTCCTGGCGAGCTGGGCCAGGTCGGCGGAGATGTCGAGCGTCCTGGCGAAACCCCGGTGCACGCCACCGATCCCGCCGGTGCCCATGAACCGGATCCCGGCCAGCCTGCAGACGGCCAGCGTCCCGCCTACGGTAGTCGCGCCGAGGTCTCCGCTGACCACGCAGGCGGCGAGGTCACGCGGGCCTGCCTTGCGTACGTCCGGGCTGGCGGCCAGCCGCTCCATTACGGCCGGGGCCAGCCCCGCCCGGATCTGACCGTCCACCACGGCCACGGTCGCGGGCACCGCGCCCGCAGCGCGTACCCGGCGTTCGGATTCCAGCGCGACCTCAACCCCGCGCATACCGGGAAACCCGTGCGAGACGAGCGTGGTCTCCAGCGCCACCACCGGCTCGCCCGCGGCCAGTGCCTCGGCAACCTCGGCGGAAGGCCGCAGCACATCATCCAGGGTCATCGCCCGCCTCCCCCGCTGCGCCCCATACGGTGCCGCTGTGACATAGCTGGCGCATATTCGGCAGCGACGTCACACCGATGCCTGTGGCGGGGCGAGGTTGCCGATCCCATAACGGCATCGCTCCCAGGTGGCTGACGGCCCTGGCGGCGGCTTCCAGGCCGAGGTCTACGCCGCCGACCAGGAAGCCCGCGGCGAACGCGTCACCGGCTCCGGTGCTGTCGGCCGGCTCGGCCGGGCGGGCCTGCCACAGCTTGCCGTTCACCCGGACCCCGGCCGGGCCCAGCTTCTCGATCATGATCCGCGCGCCGGTGTTCCAGCCCTCCCGGGCCAGCAAGGCCGACTCCCGTTCGTTGCCGAAGATCACCTCGGGTTTGACCAGGCCAAGCAGCCGGTCCACCTCGGCGGCGCCGATCTCCCGCAGCACCGTGACCGAGGACAGATCCACGCTCACCCGGCCGACCCGCCGGGCTGCCTCGATGGCCGCTTCCCTGATCGGCGCGTCGATCAGGGAGTAGAGCGGCAGATGCAGCCGGTCGCAGCCGTGGAACCACTCCTCGCGCAGCTCGGCCACGGACAGCAGCGGGCAGACCCCACGGTCGGTGAGCATGGTCCGCTCGCCGCCGCGCTCGGACACGGACACCACGACCCCGGTGGACCCGCTGATGACCGGGCCGGCCACATCGACGCCACGCCGCCGCAGATCCTCGGTTATCAGCTCTCCGGCCAGGTCATTCGCCCGTTTGGCCAGCAGCCTGGCCTGCCCGCCCAGTGCAACGGCCCAGGCGGCGACGTTGGCGGCCTGGCCGCCAGCACCCACCGTGGTGGCCGACGGCGTATCCGCGCCATGCTGGCCCATGGCCGCCGTAGGGTGTCTTTCCGGCCCA
>Ga0070730_10002054_pt1 | contig 18581 bp, 11 predicted proteins | sample Coa_R1_3_FD_66447 | JGI IMG/M metagenome (GOLD analysis project Ga0070730, IMG submission 66447) | Surface soil microbial communities from Centralia Pennsylvania, which are recovering from an underground coalmine fire - Coalmine... | ecosystem: Environmental > Terrestrial > Soil > Unclassified ... | reverse complement strand
ACGGACCCGACCGGGCCATCGGCCCTCCTTCGGCGCTGCTGACTTTGCTTATCTCTCATCCGAGAAAACTCAACTACCTTCTTTTCAGGAGCCTGTACTAGGTTATGCAACAGCTTCTAAGTAGTTCGGACCGCGGACTCGACACGAACATACGAAACGGGCATAATGTGGCGCCAATCTCCCCTTATGACACGATTAGCTTTCGATCGTATTTATGAAGCAGTAACAAATCCGGAGCAGCTACAAGCAGCCTATAATGATGTTTTGGGGGACCTCTTCTGCAATCCGTTCTGGGAAGAGGGATCAACCGCGCTTCGGCGGATCCTTTGGAACAAAGGTCAGCAGGCGCGAGCAGCCGATCCTAAAGCGTTTGGATCGCCGGGACTTTATCTTTGGGGAATCGAAGAACGCCCAATATATATCGGAATGACCCGGAGTTCCTTCAGCCATCGTTTTTCCCGGTATATCTGGAGCAAACAATCGCAGTGCGAACTTGCTCGACAACACGAAGCCGAACTTATTTCAAAGGGTATCGATGGGTTTCCGATGGATATTACAGTCTGGTACGCCAAGAATTTCAGAGGCACAAAGGTTCGACTGCTAGGTGCTGTTCGATTTGCCCAAGAAGGCGTTCATAAAATTTGGTTTGTACTTTTTCCTCATGCTAAGGTCGATGAAATCCGTCCACTAGAGAAAGCGCTCATTCCGATTGCTGAAAAATGGAATGAACGTGGCGGCCTGCGACCTCTCCTCAACATAGAAAGCGCCCATCTCTAAAACCAAACTTGACAGTTGCAGCAGAGTTGTCCAGAATTGTTTAAGGCGAACACAAAGCGAATCCTACCCACCGCTCGCTCCTCGCCCCAACCACCATGCCTGCCACTTCTCTCGCTACCCTGCGCTCTAACATCGAAGCTCATCTGCACGGCCGGGTCGCCTCTCCCTTTGCCTATCGCCAGTGCAATGTTTTCCACCTCGTCTCCACCGGCGTTCCCCAAGTCGATGCCCTGACCGGCGGCCTGCCGCGCGGGGCTATGACCGAAATTTGCGGCGCGCCGTCTTCCGGGCGCACTAGCCTGCTGCTGGCGGCTCTGGCTTCGCGCACCGCGGACGGAGAAGTCTGTGCGCTGGTCGATGCCCGTGACAGCTTTGATCCGCTGACCGCTGCTGCCTCCGGCATTGCGCTGAAAAAATTACTCTGGGTGCGTTGTCAGAATATCGACCAGGCATTGCGGGCCACCGATTTGCTGATCCAGGCCGGCGGCTTCGGCATGGTGGCGATCGATTTGAGCGATGTCCCGGCCAAAATCGTTCGCCAAGTCCCTTTAAACGCCTGGTTCCGCTTCCGCCGCGCCGTCGAAGACACTCCAACAATTTTGCTGCTCCTGGAACAGGAAGCGAACGCGAAAACGTGCGCGTCATTAGTTATGCGATTAGAAGCCGAAGAGGCAAAATGGACGCAAGTAGCACAGGCACTCTTGCCTGTGCCCCCTGCAACCACGCCTCGACCTTCCTGTTCGCCACTCACCCATCCAGTAGCCCAATTGCTAAAAGGGTTTGCAGCGCGAGCAGAGGTCCTACGATCGCGCATACAAATACCAGAAAAACACATCATTGATATTCGCGCAGGAACACAGTCAAGGGCCCATCGCAACGTTTTTGAGACGGAGACGATTTGGAGCAAATAAAGCCGAACGGAATCACGCCTGCCTGCGTAAAGCAGCGGCGTCCCTTCGACGCCGTCAACGATTATGGGATTTGCGTGCATTTACATTCCGGACTTTTTGCTGCAGGCCGTGGTGCGCGGGCAGCGTTCACTTGGTGATGGCGCACTGGCGTTGCTTGGCGGCACGCCACCATTGTGGAGCGTAGTGGCGGCCAATTCGGCTGCCTTCCATGCGGGAATTCAGTTAGGCATGACCAAGGCTCAGGTAACTCAATTCGCCAGCGAAGCAGGGGTACCGGATTCCCCGGCCCGTCCGCCCCAAGTGCAAATCTGCATGCGTTCCGAAGCGCAAGAGCAAGCCGCACACGCGGCTTTACTGGACACCGCCTGGAGCATTTCTCCCCGCGTGGAAGACACCGCGCCAGACACGTTGGTCCTCGATCTCCAGGGGCTGACAACTCTTTTCGGCTCTGAGGAGAAAGTTGCGCAGGAACTGGCGTGCCGCATAGCCAAGATTGGCTTGGCGGCGCGCATCGCCGTTGCCGCGAATATCGAAACTGCTATTCACGCCGCCCGCGGTTTTCCCGGAATCACGATAATTCCGCCGGGTGAAAAACGCCGTCGTCTCGGCAGTTTACCGCTGGGTGTTCTTACCGCCGAGCCGGAAACCCTGGACATTCTGGAACGCTGGGGCGTTTCCACGCTGCAAGCGTTGGCGGCGCTGCCGGTCCTGCAGCTTTCCGAGCGCCTCGGGCAAGAAGGCGTGCGCCTAAGCGAACTGGCGCGCGGCGCGCGCCGGCGTTCGCTGCTCCTGGCCCAACCGTCCGCCAGTTTTGCCGAGGAAATGGAACTGGAGGATGCCGTCGAAGAGTTGGAGCCGCTCTCGTTTTTGCTGGGGCGTTTGCTTGACCGGCTTTGTGTGCGCCTCGATGCCCGCGCTCTTTCCGTCCGCGCCGTATATCTCCGCTTCGAGTTGCAGCCTTCCTTTGAAAAAGATTTTCAGGTGCGGGAAGAAGCCCGCAAAAAACCGGAGCCAAAACACTACCGCAAAGTTTTGTCCCTGCCCGTTCCTATTCGCAGTTCCAAAACTCTCCTGAAATTGCTGCGCTTGCAATTGCAATCCGATCTCCCTCCCGCGCCCATCCAGAAAATCCGCATGACCGCCGATGCCGCGGCACCGCGTGTCACACAAAACGGATTATTCGCTCCCGCCGGCCCCGACCCCGAAAAACTTGAGCTGACCATTGCCCGCCTCGCAAAATTGGTCGGCCAAGGCAATGTCGGCCGCGTCCACCTGGAAGACTCCCATCGCCCGGAAAGTTTCCGTCTGGAGCACTTCGCAGCATCGGCAGAACAATCCCGTAGGGGCACGGCACTGCTCTGGCCGCGTAAGCCATCGGCAACCAATGCAATAGCCGTTGGCGCTCTGCGCATAATTCGGCCTCCCGAAGCTGTGCGCGTGGAGCTGCGAAATGCGCAGCCGGCGCGAGTGTATTTTCGAGGGGTGCGCGGGGAAGTGATGGCCGCCTCCGGCCCCTGGCGCAGTTCCGGCGACTGGTGGCAGGAAGATCCCTGGCAGCATGACGAATGGGATCTCGAAATTGAATTTTCTTCCCCGGTAGAGGCGCAGCACCGCTGCGCCCCATCCAGTCAAGAGGTAAACCTCACTGCCTCCCAGCAATCTCCTCCGTGCGCCCTTTATCGAATCTATTTCGACAGCCTGCGCCAATCCTGGTTTCTCCGCGGCATCTACGATTGATGTACACCGAACTTCACGCGCGCTCGGCTTTCAGCTTTCTCGAAGGCGCTTCCGTGCCGGAAGAACTGGCCGGAGCTTGCGCCAAGCATGGCATGACCGCGATGGCCGTGCTCGACCGCGACGGGGTCTACGGCGCGCCGCGCTTTTATCTCGCCGCCAAAAAACTCACAGTGCAAGCGCACATTGGGGCGGAAGTCCCTTCGGCGTTTGGCTGGCGCTATCCGCTTTTGGTGCAATCGCGCGCAGGCTATCAGAACTTGTGCCGCTTGATCACCCGCATGAAATTGCGCGCCCGCAAGGACCAAGGGCACGTGGATCGCGATGAGGTTGCGGAGTTGCGCGCCGGCCTGATCTGCATGACCGGAGGAGAAGAAGGGCCGCTCGCGGCAGCGGTGGCGCAAGGCGGAGTCGGTGCGGGAACGGAGTGCGTGCGTCAGCTTTGCGATTTATTTGGACGCGAAAATATTTATGTCGAGTTGCAGCGCCATCATTGCCGGGAAGAAGAGGCCCGCAATCAGGTCGCCGTGGAAATCGCGCGCAAGCTGTCGCTGCCGATGCTGGCCACCAACGGAGTCTGCTACGCGACGCCCGATGAGCGTGAACTGCTCGATGTCTTCACCTGCATTCGCCATCACCGGGTGCTGGCCAACGCCGGGCGGCTGCTGTCCCGCAATTCCGAGCGCCATCTGAAATCCCCGGCCGAAATGCAGCGCCTCTTCGCCGATTTGCCGGAAGCCATCGCGAATACGCGGGAGCTTTCCTCCCGCCTGGAATTTACCTTGAAGGATCTGGGATACGAGTTCCCCAGGTATCCGGTGCCGGCAGGCAGTTCGCAGATGCAGTTTCTGCGGGAGCGCACACTGGACGGGGTGATTTCTCGGTATGGCCCGGGCAATGAGAAAGTTGGCAAGCAGATCGATCGCGAACTTGCGCTGATCGAAAAGTTGGATCTGCCCGGATATTTTCTGATCGTTTGGGACATTGTGCGCTTTTGCCGCGAGAAAAATATCCTGGTGCAGGGCCGCGGCTCGGCGGCCAACAGCGCCGTCTGCTACGCGCTGGGCATTACCGCTGTCGATCCCGTAGGCATGGAACTGCTGTTCGAGCGCTTCCTCTCCGAAGAACGCGGCGAGTGGCCGGACATCGATCTCGATCTTCCCAGCGGCGATCAGCGCGAGCGAGCCATCCAGTATGTGTACGAGCGTTACGGAAAATTGGGCGCGGCCATGACCGCCAATGTCATCACCTATCGCGGCCGCTCCGCCGCGCGGGAAATAGGCAAAGCTTTGTCCTTCGATCCGGAAACGCTGGCTCGCCTGGCCAGCCTGGTCGGTGCGTGGGAATACAAAGACGAACACGACACCTTCGAACGCCATTTCCATGACGCCGGCTTTGACGTCCGCCATCCCAAAATCCGCAAATTCTTCGAGTTGTGCCTGAAGGTGCAGGATTTGCCGCGCCATTTGGGGCAGCACTCCGGCGGCATGGTGGTGTGCCAGGGCCAACTCGATGCGGTGGTGCCGCTGGAGCCGGCCACCATGCCCGGGCGAGTGGTGGTGCAATGGGACAAAGAAGATTGCGCGGATATGGGCATCGTAAAAGTGGATTTGCTGGGACTTGGAATGATGGCGGTGCTGGAGGATTCGCTGAAGCTGATCCGCGAGCATCAGAAGGAAGAAGTCGATCTGGCGCGATTGCCCGCGGATGATCCGGTGGTTTATGGCACGCTGCAAAAAGCGGACACCGTGGGAATGTTTCAGATCGAGAGCCGCGCGCAGATGGCTTGCCTGCCGCGGCTGCGCCCGGCGAAGTTTTACGACATTGTGGTGCAGGTGGCCATCATCCGGCCGGGACCGATTGTGGGGAAGATGGTGCATCCCTATTTGAAGCGGCGGCAGGGGCGCGAGGCGCCGGAGTGTTTGCATCCATCGCTGGAGCCGGTGCTGTCGCGCACGTTGGGCGTGCCGCTGTTTCAGGAGCAATTGCTGCGCATGGCCATGATTGCTTCGGGATTCACCGGGGGAGAAGCGGAAGAGTTGCGGCGCGCGTTTGGATTCAAGCGTTCGGAAAAGCGCATGAAAGAAGTGGAAGTGAAATTGCGCCGCGGGATGGAGAAAAACGGGATTACCGGAAAAGTGCAGGACACTATTGTGCAGTCCATTACTTCGTTTGCGCTCTATGGCTTTCCGGAATCGCACGCGGCCAGCTTCGCGCTGCTGGCCTATGCCAGCGCGTATTTGAAATGCCATTATCTGGCGGCGTTTACCGCGGCGATTTTGAACAATCAGCCGATGGGGTTTTATTCGCCGGCCACGCTGGTGAAAGATGCGCAGCGGCACGGGTTGCGCGTGCGGGCGATTGATGTGACATGCTCGGATTGGCTGTGCACCATCGAGAGAGATGGGGAAAAGTTGTGCGTGCGGCTGGGCTTGCGATTTGTGAAGGGGTTGCGCGAGGAAGTGGGGCGAGAAATTGTGCGGGAGCGCGGAATTCGTGGATTTGCGTCGATTGATGAGTTGAAGTTACGCGTGCCGGGGTTGCAAAAATCGGAGCTGACGCCGCTGGCGGAGATCGGCGCACTGAACTTTGTGGGCAACCAGGCCGGATTTCACCGGCGCGATGCGCTTTGGCAGATCGAGCGGGCGTCGCGGCGGGCAGGGCCGCTGCTGGAAGGATGTGAAGAATCCGACGCTGCGCTGGCGGAGGAGAGTGCCACAAGCGCGGCGACCATCGTTGGCACGAACACCGCGAACGATCCAATCCCCAAAAGTTCGATTAAGGAATATTCGCCGTTGCCGCCGATGACTCCGGAGGCGCGGCTGGTTTCGGATTTTCGTAATACGGGGATGACCGTGGGCCCGCATCCGATGAGTTATCACCGGGAGACTTTGCGGGGGCAGGGAATTTTGTCGGCGCGAGATTTGTTGCATTTACCGGATGGGAGCAAGGTGCGCGTGGCGGGCGCGGTGATTGCGCGGCAGCGTCCGGGCACGGCGAAAGGATTTGTGTTTTTGAGCCTGGAGGATGAGACGGGAATTGCCAATGCGATTATTACGCCGCAGCTTTTTCAGGAGGAGCATGTGGTATTGGTGAACCAGCGGTTTTTGTTGCTGGAGGGACGGCTGCAGAATCAGGACAACGTGATTTCGGTGAAAGCGGAGCGCGTGCGGCCGCTGGGGATTACGCGGGCGGAGACGGTGTCGCATGATTTCCATTGATTGCTGAGCGAACGTAAGAGCGTGTGCCATACCTATGGCGCTGTAGAGAAGTATTTTCATGTGCCCACCCTCACGGCCTGGGGCTAACCTGTGGCGCACCTCCGGCGCTAAATACTTACCAAGCCTGCGGCGCTAAGAAATCCAGTCGAGCAGCTTGTACCAAGCGCCGGCGAAGGGCAGGAACCAGGGACGGCCGTTGTATAGACCTAACGGGGCGCCCGGGAAGGGAATCGCGGCAAACGGATTTTCGTTGCTGCGCGCGTTCTTGTCGCGGCCCGGATCTTGGCTGCGGCCCTGGAGGATCGATTCCGCGATTTTGTTGCCGAGGTAGGTGGACATGGCTACGCCGTGGCCGGCGTAGCCGAGGGAGAAGTGCAGGCCGTCGAGCTGGCCGGCGTGGGGCATGATGTCGAAGGCAAAATCGAGTGTGCCGCCCCAGACGTACTCGATCGTGGCGTCGCGCAATTGCGGGTACACGGTGAGCATGCCGCGGCGAAGAATTTCGGCGCTACGCCGAATGGCGCCGGAGGTTTCCGGAAAGAAGGCGGCGCGCCCGCCGAACAGCATGCGGCGGCCGGGCGTAAGGCGGTAATAGAAAAGATAATTCTTGGAGTCGTAGATCATGCGATTGCGCGGGCTCAGTTCCCGCGCCAGCGCCTCCGGCAAAACGTCAGTAACGATGATGTACGATCCGATCGGAATAATTTTCTTTTGCAGCGCGGGAGTGACGCGGCTGGTGTAGCCGCTGGTGGCGACCAAAACGTTTTCGGCACGCAGCGTTCCACGCGCGGTGGCCACTTTCCAGCCGCTGGCGCCTTCACGCTGAACTTGATCGACGTGCGCGTGCTCGAAGATAGCGGCTCCGGCGCGCTCGGCGGCGCCTGCGAGTCCGGCAACGTAACGGGCGGGGTTGAGGCCGGCGCTGGAATCGTCGACCAGGCCGCCGTGATAAATCTTCGAGCCGATTTCGGATTGGAGTTCTGCCTTGGGAACAAGCCGCTGCTGATGATTGAAATGGCGCGCGGTTTGCTCCGCACTGCGCCGGAAGTCATCAAAATGTTTCGGTTTGCAGGCTACTTCGAGGTGGCCGCAGCGAGCAAAATCGCACTCGATATTTTCTTCGCGCACCAATTTCCCGACAAAATCAATCGATTCCATGGAAGCGGCGTACATGCGGGCGGCAGCCTCTTTGCCGTAGCGGGCCATGAGCGTAGCGGCGGGGAGTTTCAGCCCGGTCAAGACCATGCCGCCGTTGCGCGAACTGGCGCCCCAGCCTACGGTGTGCGATTCGAGGACGGCCACCGACGCGCCGGCGCGAGCGAGCGTGCGCGCAGCGGAAAGGCCGGTGAAGCCGGCGCCAATTACGGCGGCGTCAACGCGCTGCGGGAACTCGCGCGGCGCGGGCCCGGGCAATTCAACGGTGTCGAGCCAAAACGTTTTTTCTTTCATAAAGACGATTTTGGTTATAAATATGCCGAGTCACTGTAGCAGAGACGAGGCTATAGCGCGCCGGCAAGGGGCGAGCGCTACCGAGAGCCGCGACGCCACCGCTGCGAAACCGCGAACGCCAGCGGGCCGAGAAGAATTGCGGCTGGAGCGCTGAGCAAGACCAGGCGATTGTGGCGCTGGACACTGTCGGCGACGCTACCGGCGGTGGCCAGGATGCCGAGCAAGACGGGCGCGGCTACCGCGTAAAGCAAGCCCTTGCGGCCGCCGGGAATTACGAACGGTCGCGAGATTCCCGATTGGAGTTGGCGGAGCTTCCAGGCGGAGAGCACGGTCATCACGGAGGTGGCTACGCGGAGCCAGGCGTAGACGGCGATAAGCTGCGTGAGCGTGAACATGGCGAAAGCGGCGTAGATCGCGCCGGAAACTACGATGGAAACTGCGGGAGTGGCGTAGCGGGGATGGACGCGGGTAAGAAAGCGGGGTAGGAATTTGTCTTCGGCCAGAGCAAAGGGCATGCGGGTGGTGGCCAGGACGGTACTGTTGAGCAGAGCGGCGTTGGTGACCATGGCGGCCAGGGCGACCCAGGCACCGAGGAGCGGTCCACCGATCAGCTTCGCAGCTACGGAGAAATAATCGCCGTGCCATTGTTGCCAGTTGTCTACGGCGGCGAGGGAGGCGAAGGTGGGCAGGAAATACGTGGCCATGGAGAGAGGGACGACGAGGGCTAGGGCGCGAGGAAAGCTGCGCTGCGGATTTTCGACCTCTTCGGCGACGGTGGAGAGTTGTTCATAGCCGGAATAGAGCCAGACGCCGAGAGCGAGCCCCACGCCGAAGACCTGGAAAAAGGGCTTATGTGGGGGAACCAGCGGGACGAAGGGATTGTGTTTCCAGTGCGCCAGGCCGATCACGGTCACCACGACGATGGGCAGCAGGACGAAGATTTCGAGCAGCGTGGAAATGCGGCCGACCATCTGGATGCCGCGGACGTTGATGTAGGTGATGGCGGCGATGAGGGCGGCAGCGACGAGGTAATGATTGCGTCCGGTGAGCTGCGGGAAGTAGAAGCCGAGATAGTCGGCGAAGAGCACGGCGTAAGCGCTGCCGAGGAGGAAGGACGCGGTCCAGTTCCACCAGCCGGCCAGGAAGCCCCAGAAATCGCCGAAGGCGGCGCGCACCCAGCGGTAGAAGCCGCCTTGCACCGGCATGGCGGTGGTGAGTTCGGCGGCGACGAGGGAGATGGGGATGCACCAGAAAAGCGGGATGAGCAGGTGGTAGAGCAGGGTCATGCCGGGGCCGGAGTTGCTAACCTGGTCTTCCAGGCCGAAGGGGCCGCCGGTGGTGTAGGAGTACATGACGAAGACGAAAGAGAGAAGGGTAGCTTTGCGGACGGCGGGCAGCGGCAGGCGTGGGTTGGCAGTCACCAAGGGCGCAAGGGATAGCAGTGTACCTTTTTTGTGCCCTGCCACCCCCCTATCGACACCGAAAGAGTGCGCAAGGCACTGAGCGCAAACGATTTAGCGTTGCGCCATCATGCAAAAGAGTGCGCAAGCTGCTGATTCTAATCGCGATACATGTATATGACAGGGAAGAAAGGGTTTACGCGCTTTCGACGAAAGACGAGGGTTTACCCACTGGATATAATACACGATTTGTTAAAAAAAGCAAGCGGCAAATACGAATATTTGGGTAGCTTCTGCACATTTGCGTAAATTCGGGTATGGGTTTCCCTGTCAGGAACTGTTGTGGCGCGCAAGGACAGCGGTGATGCGCGGGCTACTTGTTGGGGAAAATGGACTTGGGGATCATGCAATGCACGCCCTTGCGGATATCCACGACCTGGGAGACGCGGCAGTCGCCGACCATGGAAGTAAGTGAGTAGGCTTCCTCCCGCGACATTGGCACGGTGCTCTGTTGCGCAAGGAAATTCACGGTCTCGCGCACCGCAATCTTCATGGCTTCGCCCAAGTCCTCGTCGAATCCCATGAAGATCCAGTGCGCGGAGGTTTCCGCGCGCGGCCAATCGATGTGAAGATCCTTCCGCACGATAGGTTGGATTTCGATCTCCTTATAGGAGCATTCCAGGGCGGTCAGGTTCACTTCGCCGTTACCTTGCAGGCAGTGCGAATCTCCGGTCCAGATCAACCCTCCTTTCTGAAACACCGGGAGATAGAGGGTGGAGCCCTCTTGCAGTTCGTTCACGTCCATATTCGAGCCGTTCTTCCACGGCCGAAGGGTGCTGGTGCGGCCCTTGGCGTCGTGGATTGGAGGCCCGGCTTTCTCTTTTGGCTCGTTAGGATCCGGGCCGACGGCGATGGTGCCGGGGAACGGCTTCAGGGGGAGGATTATCCCTGGCTTGAATTCGGCGGTCATAGTTCTGGTGTCGAGCTTAAAATACTGCACGTGGCCTTCCGGGAACTCGGAGGCCAACAAACCTACGGTGGGGAACTGCTTGCCGGGAAGATTGAAATTAAAACCGGACTCCTTCATAACGATTCTCTTGATGCGGATTTCCATGGTGTCGCCGGGTTCTGCGCCGTTTACGTAGATTGGCCCGGTGACCGAATGCGGCCCGCCACCGGGATTTGCAAGGCGAAGCTTCACGATTTCTTCCATCGAAGCCCCCGGCTTAATTTCGTCCATCGAGTGGCGCAGGGTCTCAATGGATATCGTGTCTCCGGAATCGACGACCAGCTTGGGTTTTTCCGTGGGATCGAGCCAGCCCCACTGCGTAGTGTCTTTATTCGCCGGGAGCACATAATGTTTGCCCGTGGACTTTTGCCCAGCGCTTTTCTCCGGGGCACTTTGCGCCTGGGCTGGCGCCCACACCGGGCTGGCAGCAATCCATAGAGCGGTGGCCAAGGCTCTCTGCAATGAGATCATCGTTCGATTCCTCCTTGTCCCAGATTTCCCGGAAGGGTATTGAGAGTATAGGGGAGAGCGGGCGAGAGGCTTTGCAGAAAAAATGATGCAATCCATTCAGTCTATTGGGGCTACCTGGCGGTTTCAAAAAAGACCTGGTTCATGACGAGGGTTCGTGCGATGTAGAGCCTTGCGCCATGTCTATGTGTCACCCTTCAAGGGCGGGCAGAACGCGCGGGTTGCGAAACGCCAGAGCTGAGAGCAGGGCCGCGGCGTACAAGCCGAGCGCCAGCAGATAAAGAAAATGGAAGCCAAAGTACATGGAGTTGTATTCGAGGATTCCACCGCACATCGCGCCCATTAGATTCATCGACATGACGCTCGAGATACGGGACTCGGCCGAGAGTAGGGTCGAGAAGACGATGCCGGAGAAAAACAGAGGGCAGGTGAGAATGACGGCAGTTCCAATTCTCCCGGCTATTGTCGATGGCAAGCCCCCCGAAGCGGCAATCCACCAGCCAGCAGCTAAACTCGCGAACAAAAGGAAGTAGAGAAAGAACGTACGCTTAACGCGGAAACGCCGGACAATGCCATTCGCCAGAAAAGCCATGACAAGAATACTGGCGATGGCAAAGGCGATGACCTGCCAGGTATTGCCGAAAGTGAGGCCCATTTCGGTAATGGCCTTAGTCTCCACGAGCATGAACCCGGCACCCAGAAAGAAGAAAGGGAGGTGCGAGATCTTAGGTTGCTCGCGAAAGAAGCTCGCATACAGCAGAAATGTGAGCAGCAGGATCAACCCGAGCACGACGAGATAGGAGACTGGATAGACGCGGCGCGGCATGTACAGGAATGGCCAGTCGTCGGTAGACAGATCTACCTTGATGGCTGAGTTTCGATAGAAGTCAGGTCGTTCAGCAACGAGCGCGTCCGAAAGCACCGCCTGCGGAATCGACAAGTCTCCGTTCTTGGACTGCATGAAAACCTGGGCGCCGTCGTAGGAAGGGAAGAAACATAGCGGTTGGTTGCCGTCGAAGGCTTGGGTCATCATCTGGTAGATTTTGGTTCCCAGGGCGTTGTTCAGGACGCTAAACGAGAGCGACAACACGCCGTCCGGTTTCAGTCGCGACCTCGCTTCGCGGAGCCCTTCGACGGTGTACACAAACGAATCCAGCCTAACGCTGGAAGCCTGACTGAGAAGCGTGTGAGAATCTAGCAGGCCGTATACGATCAAGTCGTAATGGTTATTCGTGGTGCGGAAGAAGGAGCGAGCGTCGTTGACTATCGGCTGCACCCGAGGGTCGTCGTATGGTCTTTCTGGATGATTGGTCTTCCCGGCCAAAAGGATGGCGGGATCGATCTCGATGGCGTCCACGTGTTGGGCGCCAGAGCGCAGAGCGGCCGCTACGTCGTTTCCGGTGCCGGCGCCTACGATAGCTACAGCGCTTGCTTTTTGACGAACCCGGTAGGGAAAATCATAGTAATCGCGCGTGGCGCGAAGCACCGGGTCGGTGGTCGCCCCGACGGCGGTATTAGAGAGGTTATAAACTCGCTGGTAATAATGGCCGGCGGCTCGAATGAACATGAGTCCGTTCTGGCTGTAACCGAGGTCGAGCGCCTGATATGGAGAATAGATCTTATTCCACAAGGGGTTGACTGGCCAGGCGAGAGTTATCAGGGCGGCGACGGTAAAACCCATAACAAAAAGAAGAGTTCTCGCTTTTCGCGCGAAAAAGAAAAGTAAAATCGCAAAGCACAGACCGAACCAGACCACAGGCGGTGTCCACAGAAAGCTGACAAGAAACATCAGCAAGACGCCTGCCAGGCTGCCTAACAGGTTGAACCCATACGCCGACAGTTGGCTCTTGCGTTCCATCAACTTTCCACAGAGCTGGCCGATCGGGACAAAGGTAAGTGCCGTCAAGAGAAAGACGACGGTAAGCAGCAAATAAACAATTCCAATCTGGTCCCACGTAACCGTCGTCGGCACGCCCATATTGAGCTGTTCTCGAAACGGGATTGTCTCAAGGCTGTAGTGTAGCGCCGGGGTCGGCAGCCCCCAGCGCAGAAAGATCAGGAGGCCGAACTGCCAGGCAAGCAACGGGACCGCTAGGATCAACGGTATTCCCTCTTTACTGCGTGACAGCGCGTAGCCGAGGCCTAGACCCGCAAAGCAAGAAAGAAGCCCGTAGTTTTTGTAAAAAGCAAAGAATTCAAAAATGCTGGCTTGCCAGCGAATAACCGCCAGCTCCAAGAACAGGCTCAGCGAAGCCGACACGGCAATCGCGACCGAGAGAAAACGGTCCGGAATAGCTTCCAAGAACGCCGCTTGGTCTAATGATTCCTTCAAGAGGTGAGGTTCGAACCTCCGCAGGAGCGAACGCAAGGCTACAGAAATCGCAAGAGCGGCAGCTCCATAGCCTCCCAACGTGACATAAAACTCGCCGGGAGAACGGATCACTTCGGCAGGGCTCGATAGGTACGTTAGCGGTGGCAGAAACACGCTTCCGAGAAATACTAGAATAATAAAATATTGGAACGAGTGAAGGAGTCTGCCAGTTCCTGTCCCGGCGTCGCTATTTTCTCGATTCAAGCCCGGGACGGATTCTTTTACCGGCGCAGCTTCCATGACGGAACTGCTGGATTCGGCGCTCATAGAACGATGATGGCATGAAGCCGAAAACGGAGGGATTCAATTTCGAGCGCACTGTTCTACTTCGACATCAGTAATTAATTGGCGACGGTAAGTTCGATGGTATAGGCGGCGGGTAGGCGGGAGCCGGCCATGGGGGACTGGTCGATCACGGTGGCGTGGGGCCATTGGGGGGCGGATACGTAATTTACTTTGCGGCGCAGGCCGGAGGCATCGAGGCGGCGCTGGGCGTCGGATTCGGTCATGCCGACGAAATGGGGCATGACGTAGGCGGATTCGCGGGGGCCTTGGGAGACGAGGACGTCGACGCGGGGAGTGGCGGCGCCAGCGCCGGGACGCGGGGTCTGGATGACGACTTCGTCGGCGGGTTTTTCGGGCATGGTGACGGCGGAGACTTCGCCGACTTGCAGGCCGGCGCGGAGGAGTTCGATACGGGAGGCGCGCAGGGAATTGCCTTCGAGCAGGGGAATTTGCAGTTCGCGCTGGCCGAGACTGAGGACCACGTGGGCTTGCTGCGATTCTTTCATCAGCAGGCCGGCTGGGGGAGTCTGACGGACGACTACGTTGATGGGCAGCTCGCTATAGACGCGGTCGGCAACGCGCAGGACGAGGCCGCGGGAACGGAGCATGCTGGTGGCTTCGGTGACATTTTTGCCGGTGAGATTGGGCATGGTGACCTCGCGGCCGTGAATGGCGATGCGCATGGCGGTGATGGCGCTGAGGAAGGCGGCGGAGGCGAGGATGAAGATCAGCAGGGCCATTTGGCCGAGTTCTTCGAGGCGTTTGCGGAGATTGACGGAGGCGCTGGGTTCGGGGGCGTCCAAGGGATCGAGGGCGGTGCCGGGCGCGTCGTCGGTCATGGCGAAAGAAGCGGCTCAAGAGTTTCAACGCAGAGGGTGCGGGGGCGGCGTGCCGCAGATAAAAAAGTGAGCGATGTTGAGATGGTGGCAAGCGGGGGCGCAGCTTGCTGCGCCCCTACGTTGGCTTGCGCGATTGGCGTCGCCAAGGTCATTTTTTCTCGAGGGGAGGGGCGGGATAGTCGGGAAGTTTGTCTTTGCTGGTGTCGGCGCGCTTTACTTCCAGTTCGTCGAAGAGGAGCGAGGGGCTGATGACGCTGGTTGCGATGCCGCCGGGGCGGTTGCTGACTTGCGGGTCATTGCCGACGGCGATGAGGTCGCTGCGCAGGGCGCGGACATCGAGTTCGCTGAAGACGGCGCCGCGGACGAGCTGTTCGTGGCCGTCGGGATACATGCGATAAAGCAGCCGCGGTGTGTTGCCGGGGCCGAGGGTCTCGACGCGATAACCGTAGGGCTTGCCCTGGTCGGCGATCATCTGGAGGACGCGCTTTTGCAGCTCGCCCGGTGCTTGGGCTTCCTTGCTTTTGATTAGCAGGACGCCGAGGTTGGGCGCGGGATAGGTCCCTGCGCCGGCGCGGCCGTGGCCGTTGGAATTGGGGAAATCGCGGATGGGCTGGCGTCCGATGAGGTAACTGATGAGCGTGCCGTTGTCAACCAGGGTCACCGGTTGCGCTTTGACGCCGTCATCATCCACATCATATGTGCCGACCAGGCTCTTGCCCTGAAAAGCGCGCAAGGTGGGGTCATCCACCACGGTGAGGAAATTGGGGAGCACGCGGGTCTTGAAACTGGTGGCGAAAGCGCCGACGGTGCGGTTGGGCTTGCCGAGTTGCGGCTTGCGGCCCAAAACATTGGAGCCGACCAGAGACGCGACCACGTCATTGGCGGCATCGGGTGCGAATAAAACCGGGCCACGATATTCCTCTTCGACGATGGGGGCCTGGCGGAGCGCGACGAGCGTGTCGAGCGTCTTGCGGGCGTCGGCGAGCAATGCGTCTCGCGAGGGGAGTTCTTCTTGCTTGCCCACCATCCAGAAAGGATTGCGGGTCAGGCGCATGCCATCGGCGGCTTGCGCGGCGCTATTGAAGGTGATGTTGTAGGTGTTCTTGCCGGAACGGGTGACGGTGCCCTCGGAGTTGACGAGATATTCGTTGACGGCGGCAAAACGTGCGGAGGCGCTGACGGACTGGATGTCGGGGTACTGGCGATAGAGATTAGTGACATCTTCCAGAGTGGATTTCCACGCGGCCGTATCGACCTGAAGCGTAACGGTAGGCTCGACGGCGGCGACGACGGGAGCTTTGGCAAAATCGTCGACCGGACTTGCGTCGGCACTGAACTGCTTGAGGGCGGCTTGCTTTTCGGTGAGGGCTTCGCCGGCAGCCTTGTAGGCCTCATCGGTGGCCAGCCAGATTTGGTGGCGGAGGGCGATGGGATCGTCGTCGAGGGGAAGGATGGTGGACTCGCCCATGCCCTGGTTGTAGTAGCTGTCTTGCTTGTAGTCGCCGATGCGCACAACGACACGGAGAATGCGATAGCGGATGCGCTGGCTCTCGCGCTGGGCGCCGAAGGCGGCCTCGGCCTGGTATTCGTCGACATCGTTGACGCGGTATTCGATGTAGTAGGGAGCGGCGACCTGATCCATTTTCAGCTGGGATTTGGAGCGGTCGAGTTCGGTGAGCAGGGCGTCCAGGAGCGCGTCGCCGGCGGCGGCGGCGCGCGCGGAGGCAAGGGGATCAGCAGCTGGGGCTTTGGTGGCGTCATCTTTGGGCGCAGGGGTGTGCTTGGCAGCGTGGAGTGAGGCGCTGCCGGAAAGGAGAAGGGCTGCCACCGCAAAGGAGGTTGCGCGGGCGATGTTCACGGTTTCACCTCGGTCTTGGCGGTTGAACCCTGCGCAGTGGTGAGCGTGTTTTCAAAACCGGGCGGAGGCAAAATGGGCGGACGTTCATGGGCGTGGCCGCGCTTCTGCACTTCCATTTCGGAGAAGAGCATGGCGGGAGCGACGGCGGCGACGGGGACGCTGCCGCTTTCTGCGCCGCAGACGCCGTTGAAGACATGTTGCTGATCGCCGGTGGTCATGATGCGAGTGAGCGCGGCGAGAGGAGTGCCTACGATATCGACGCCGCGGACGAGTTCATCGGGACGCCCATCGGCGTAGATGCGATAGACGACCACGGGGAGCACCTGAAACGCCTGCGGGAGCTGGCGAGTGGTGAGGGTGAAGCCGCCTTGAATGTCATCGAAGTAGAGGCCGTAGGGTTTGCCCTGGCGTTTCACTTCATCGATCAGCTTTTGGCGGAGCTGCGCTTCGGGAACGGTTTGCGATGAGGTGACGATCAAATTGCCCTGGCGGCCGGTGGGCATGAGGCCGGGTTGATTGCGGCCGTGGCCGTTGGAGACGCCGAAATTCTTGATGGGCATGCGGGACATCAGAAAATTTTTCAGGACGCCATTCTGGATGACTTCCACGCGCTGGGCCGGGGAACCTTCGTTGTCGTAATCGTAGTGGCCAGCGAGCTTGACGCCAGCGAGTTCGGGAATGGTGGGGTCATCGGCGACGCTGAGGAATTTAGGAAGGACTTCCTGGTCGATTTTCTTGGTGAAGGTTTGTCCTTCGTCTTCGTCGCGCTGGCGATGGCCTTCGAGGCGGTGGCCGAGAACTTCGTGGAAGAAGACGGCTGCCGCGCGTCCGCTGAGGAGCGCGGGACCGTCGTAGGGCTCGGCGACCGGAGCCTTACGGAGATCCTTGAGGTCGGCGGCAATCTTGTCGATCTTCGCGGCCAGCTCGGCTTCGCTGGGCAGGCCGGCGGCGGAGGGGGCTTGGAAGGTTTCGACGCGAATCAACTCCATGCCGTCGTCGGCGCGAGTTTCCGCTTCCATGATCAGACGAGTGCTGGCGCTGGGAGAGGCGATGGCGGTGCCTTCGCTGGAAACCAGGCGGGCATTGGAATTTTGCACTTGAAGGACAACGGAAGCGTAGTAGACGCCGGGATATTTGCGGAAAGCGCCGGAGAGGCGCCGAATTTCGCCTTCCCAAGCATGTTTATCGAAAGACTGCGGTTTGAGCGCAGCGCCGGCGTGGATTTGCGGGGCTTCCTTGGAAAAATCGGGAGACTTGTCTTCTTCTTCGGCGCGCACGGCGGTGTTGGTTTTGACGTTGAGGAAGGCGGGCGCGGCGCGTTTATATTCGCGATCGGTCAGTTCCCAGAGCACGCGGGAGATGGCGTCGGGATTGTCGCTGAGCGGGAGCGAGCCGGAGGTCATGCCGGTGGGGCGACTCTGGCCGTGGGTGTTGTCGAGGGCGGGAGAGCCCACGCGCATCACGACGTCAGCCTGGCGGCGCTGCAGAGCGGCGTCGGTGAGCAGGCTGCCGTACGAGCCGACGATCACAGCGATGTCCTGATCGTTGACCGTATAACTGATGAAATAAGGAGCGGGGTCAGATTTCGTGAGAGAAGCGCTGGCGCGAGAGAGCTCGCCCTGCATCACTTTCAGAATGAGATCGCCGGAGGCAGGGGGCGAAGTTTTGCCGGAAGTGGAATTTTCAGCGGGCGCGGCGGAAACAATGGGCACGAAAGAAAGCTGCAGCGCTATTACGCAGCAGGCGACCGCGCGCAAGTGATCCAAGATAGAAGAAGGCAACTTCGATAGGGCTGGTGAAAACCGAATCATTTTCATGAACAACAGTCTCCCGGTACAGCGATATCCGAAAGGGTTGGCGGACCCTTGATGAAGTCGAGCTATTGGAGGTGGAACAAGGCGAAAGTATGACGCAGCCTTCCGCTCGGCGCAATTCAGGCGTTGTCGAAGCGTTCCCGTTGAGTCAACCGGGCGCCGTTGGCAAATTCCACCGCCGAAATTTGCTTACGCCCTTCCAATTTGACGGAGAGAAGGCGTAATAAGGTTGTTTGGCCGCAGACAATTAAAAGTTGGGTGTCCTCTCGAAGGATAGTGCCCGGCGAGGCTACCCCCGAGGCAGGCAGGGAGAGCGGCTCGGCTAAAACGTGGCAGGCCTGCCCACGAAAGGAAGTAAATGCGCCCGGCCACGGAGTGAAGCCGCGCATGCGATTGTAAATTTCCTGCGCCGGGCGATTCCAATCGATGCGGCCGTCTGCGCGTT
>Ga0070730_10002053_pt1 | contig 18585 bp, 16 predicted proteins | sample Coa_R1_3_FD_66447 | JGI IMG/M metagenome (GOLD analysis project Ga0070730, IMG submission 66447) | Surface soil microbial communities from Centralia Pennsylvania, which are recovering from an underground coalmine fire - Coalmine... | ecosystem: Environmental > Terrestrial > Soil > Unclassified ... | reverse complement strand
CCTCGGCTTCGGGGAACCCAACGATGCTGCGGTTGTGTTCGCGATGCTTCAGCAGAGCGTCAATATTGATGCCTTTGGCGTTGTAAAGCCCGCCATCGTACTCGGCGATGCCGATGATTTTGTAGCCGGCATCGGCCATGAGCTTGGCCGCGTTGGAACCCACGTTGCCGAAGCCCTGCACGATCACGCGGGTGGACTCGCGGTTCATGTTGTATTTTTTGAGGGCCTCGTCGCAGATGATCCACACGCCGCGGCCGGTGGCTTCGCGGCGTCCGCGCGATCCGCCGATGTCGATGGGCTTGCCCGTGACCACGGCCGTCACGGTCTGGCGCATGTGCATGGAGTAGGTGTCCATCATCCATGCCATGGTTTGCTCGTTGGTGTTCATGTCCGGCGCGGGGACGTCTTTTTCCGGACCAATAAATTCAATCAGCTCGGCGGTGTAGCGGCGCGTGAGCTTTTCGAGTTCCGACATGCTGAGCTTTTTAGGGTCGACAATGATTCCGCCTTTGGCGCCGCCAAAGGGAATGTTGACCACGGCGCACTTCCAGGTCATCCAGCTGGCGAGGGCGCGGACTTCGTCCAGGGTGACGTCGGGAGAATAGCGGACACCGCCTTTGGCCGGGCCGCGGGCAATGGAATGCTGTACGCGAAATCCAGTGAAGACTTCCATGCGTCCGTCATCCATGGCAACGGGAATATGAACGATAATCTCGCGTGTGGGGTAACGCAGAATCTTCCACAAGCCATCGTCGAGATTCAGTTTTTGCGCGGCAAAATCGAAGCGCGCCGCCTGTGCTTCCCAGGGATTGAGTTCCTGTTCAAGCGAAAGGGTAGTCATCTGAGCTCCATGAGGGATCTATTAGGAAAAATAAAATCGTAGGAAAGTATAGAGAGGCCGAACAGCAGTAAGCAAGTGCGCCGGCTGTCCGGGCAGACGAGTTCACGATTTGCGGAATTATGTTTGACAATGAGAAAAAAAGCGGTTCAAAGTTGTTATTTGTGGATATCCAGTTCGCGGGTGATCTCCTCTACCAGCAAAGGCTTGATCCGTTCCATCACGCGATGCACTATGTCCGCGATTACTTCCGGATTCGCACTGGCCTTCGCCCCGCCGGCATTCAGGGGCAGTGAATCCACCATGCTGGAATGCTCAACCGCGGCAGAGATATGCTCGGCAATCTCGCCGGCTGCCTCCCGGACCATGGAATCAGCAACAGCAGGCTGTTCTGTCTGTGAGACCGCAACATCCGGCTCCCCAAATTGTTCGAGAAGCGGATCGCGTACCGCTTGCGGCTCAATATCAGTAAACGTGCCTGCGTCCGCGGGAACCAGCATTTCATGCGGCCCGGCGCCGGCGATTGTTTCCGCTTCCGGAACCATCTTAATCGAGGGCGCGGGTTCGGCGCTTGTGACGCTTCTTTCCGGCAGTGGGGAAGTGGTCTCGCTGAGTTCCACTGCCTGTGGAGCCGCGGTTTCTTCTTCTTGCTGCAGTGGCTGGTCGTAAGCCGCCATGGCAGCGGCTACCCGCGCTTCAAAATCGTCGTCGGTAAGATTCGTGGCTTCGCCGGCGACAGCGGTTTCCGATGGCGGAGTTACCAACGATTCCACCGGCTCTGGGGCCAGGGGCGCGGCTTCAGCCTCGATGGCAGCCTCGGCAGTCCACGACGCTTCAGGTTCCGCAGTGGATTCCACTGGGATCGTGGCTTCAGGCTCGGTCCATACGCCCACAGGAATTTCTTCGGGCTGCTCGACGCCAAATCTTGTGGCGAAATCGCTGGCCATGTCGCTGCGGTTGGTTGCCAGCGCCGGGTCAATATCGGGCACGCCGTATGCGGCGGAAGCAGCCGCCGTTTCAGAAGAACTGGCAGGAGCCGCGTTACTAAAGACTTCCAGGCTCCCCGCGGATGGCAGCGAAAAAGCAGTGTCATCCGGCGCGGCGGGGGCCATCTCCATTTCGGTTACGGCCTGCACGGGAATCTCAGACGGTTCCTGATAAACCTCAATGGGCTGTGTATCTTCGATTGTGAAAGCCGCCGGCGCTTCAGGTACTACGGGCGTCTCAACTATGGGTGTCTCAATAACCGGCGTCTGAATGGCAGGCTCTGCCATTGCCGGCGCTTCTGCCGCATACACTTCCAAAGTCGGTGTTTCAGGTATGGCCGGCTCAACAGAGATTGTCGGCAGTTCGTTGACCACCAGCTCGGGAACAACCGGTGCTTCAAAAATGGCAGGCGCCTCAGGCACATAGAGAGAAGGAGCCGGAGCGCTCTCCTGGACGGGTGCGGCAACTTCTTCCATGGGTACTTTGTTGCCATAAGACCATCCCCAGGAGGACGGAAATGTCGGTTCCTCGGCTGGCGTCCTGGTGGAAGTTGCAGCTTCCGCAGCCGGAGCCGCGGCCTCAACCGGTGTGGAGGGAGAAATGGCTGGTGTCTCCGATGAGAGCCAGTCGCCAAACGCCGCGGCTGAGCCCATATCATTCGGCATTTCCACGGCAGGAGCAGCTTTGGCTGCCCGGAAATCTCCGCTGTGAGTGATGTCCTCCTGCGCTGGAGCAGCATGCTGAAAATTCATCAGCTCCGTGGGGCGATCGAGAAACATGGTTTGGTCCGTTGCCGGGGGAGCAATCGGCGGCGGTGGCGCAATGCGCTCTTCCAGTTTCTTGATAATGGAGAGAAGATCGCTGGCCTCAAAGGGCTTGATGATAATGCCGTCGGCCTTCACCCGGTTAGCGTCTTCACTGCGGTAAGGCTCCATTTTGCCCACGGTCAGCAGCACCGGCGTATTCAGCGTGGCCATGGAAGAGCGGAGCTTCTCGCACACTTCCAGGCCGTTGTAGCCCGGCATATAAACATCAAGAATAACGATGTCCGGTTTATGCTCCGCGATCTTCTTCATGGCCGCGGCGCCATTGCTGACAGCCACGACCTCGTAGCCGGCTTCGGCGAGAATCTTCGTGCCCATGTTCTGGGCGGTCATGCTGTCGTCAGCGAACAAAATTTTTAACGGCACGTAAATACCTGTTCAGAACGAACGATTATGGCTCAGGGCTGGCTGCCCATTCATCTTCCCTGGCAAATGGGAAGACAGCTTCCCTACAGGATACACCCTTCAATCCTCAGTCGGGCCGGGCCATGTACTAACGGGAATCTAGAATGGAACCAGTTTCCGCAGTCCTTTCTTCTGTTTTTTCTTGCTGCTGGAATCTTTCTGGTCCGTCTGTGTTGCGGCCTGCGTATCGCCATTCTGCGAATCGGAGGACTGCAGCTCGTTGTTACCCGCCGGCGCCGGAGTTGCCGGAGCGCCCGTGGCTGGCTGCGAGTTGTCGGTGGAACCCGCGGAAGCGCTGCCCGGAGCGGGCTGATTGGACCCAGGGGTGCCTGTGCCACCGCGAATTTCAATGCCTACCTTATCCCCGCCAGTCGCGGGAGCTGCATTCGTGGTGGCCGCCGCAGGCTGCACAACCGCCGTAGCGCCTCTGAGTTCGCGGTCCAGTGACTGCACAATGGCGACGGCGCTGGTCTGGGTTTCCGGAGCCATGTTCGGCTCGCCGCTTTTAGCCGACTTCGCCAGGTCCGGATGCTTTCTGAAATTGTCGACCAAAGCGTTGAACCGCGTAACCTCCAGGCGGCCGGACTGCTCGGCCTTGTTCTGGGCAATGGCTTCCGGCGTCGGCGTGGGGATGGGGGCCTTCAGTTCTTCGAGGCGTGTTTTGGCGTCCTCCACCCTCGGCATCGCCGGATAGCGGGTTACGATTTTGCTGTAGGCGTCAATGGCGTTCTTTTCATACTCAGCCACCAGCCGCTCTTTCACGGCGGGGGGAAGCTTCTGGAGCTGGAGACCGGCGGCTTCCTTCTGATAGATCGTGCCCAGCAGATAGAGCCCTTCGTCTGCCTTGCTGTAAAGCGGATACGACTCGCTCAGCGAGATAAAGCGTGCCTGGGCGGCGGCCAGATTGTCGCGCAGAAAATAAAAGCGTGCGATGCCAAACTGCCGGTCTGCCAGCACTTCCTGCACGTCGCGCAGCTTCTGCTTCGCCTCCGGCAGCAAAGGACTGTTGGGGTAATTCTCGATCATCGTCCTGAATTCGTCCTCGGCGCGCAGCACATGGGTGGAATCGCGGTCGGCCTTGTCCATTTGCCGGTAGTGGATGTTGCCGATCTTGAGCTGCGCTTCCGCCGCCTCGGGCAGGCCGGGGAAGAAGGTCTGGAAATCGCGGTATTCGGCCTCGGCCTGCTGCAGCGCCGCACCGTTGCCCTCCGCCAGCCAGGAGTCGCCAATCGAGAGCTTGGCCCGTGCCACGTATTCCGAATCCGGATAAGCGTTGATCATGGTCTGCAGCAGCTGGCGCGCCTCGCCGGATTTTGCCTGTTTCAATGAGGCCATGGCGCGGTCAAACAGCACTTTGTCCGGCTGCTTGGAATCCACGTTGGCCAGCGGATTGTTGACTTTGGCGTGCCGGCATCCGGCAGCGGCCAGCAGCAGAACACAGCTCAGGGCTACGAACAGTATGATTTTACGTAACATTACCTACCTCAAAAGGAATCAGACTTTGAGCAGAGTGGCTTCGGACGCCAGCTTCAGCAGATGTTGCACATTCTCCGCCGGTTGGCCCTTGCCATATACGGAATTGCCCGCGACCAGAACTTCCACGCCGGCCCTGACCACATCGGCCACGTTCTCCGGGCCGATGCCGCCATCCATCTCGATCCGGTAGCCGGCCCGGTGCGCATTGCGCATCGTCACCAGCTTGCGGGCCTTGTCGAGCGCCAGGGGCAGAAACTTCTGACCGCCAAACCCGGGATTGACTGACATTACGAGCACATGGTCCACCATCTCCAGCACCTCGCCGAGGGTCTGCACCGGGGTCGCCGGATTAATGGCCACGCCTGCATTCACGCCATGGCTGCGAATCAGCTCCAGCGTGCGGTGCAGGTGTACGCACGCCTCCTGATGCACCGTGATCCAGTCCGCTCCGGCATCCACAAACGCCGGAATGTACTGGTCGGGATTCTCAATCATCAGGTGGACGTCCAGCGGCAGGTTCGTCACCTTGCGCAGTGACGCCACCACCGGAGGGCCAATGGTGATGTTGGGCACAAAATGGCCGTCCATCACATCCACATGCAGCAGGGTCGCGCCGCCTTCCGCCACGGCCTGAACACAGTCGGCCAGGCGAGCGAAATCCGCGGATAAGATAGAGGGTGCCAGTTCGATCAAAACAGTTGTCTCTCGAACGAAAAGTTACTAGATTCTAACATGCTGAGAACGCTGGATTTCGCCGAATTTGCGCTTAATTTTGCGCCCCCGGAGCCTTAGTCCTAAACAGGGGTGTGCGCAGGGCGCGACGGGAACGATTTGATTCATGCCACTAAAAACGCCCTGGCTTGTGTGGCGCAGGCACTCCTGCCTGCGCTTATGTGCTCCTCAAAAGCCGTTGGCGGCAAGCATGGCATACAATCAAGCGGCCAAAGTTTTGCCGTTCTTTATAAAGATGAACCACGTACACAGATGACACAGATCCCAAAAATCAGTGTTCATCCGTGAAAATCAGTGGTAAGAACTGTCTCGCGAAAGGGTCGAACATGAAGAAAGCTGCTCTGGTTGCACTCATTCTTGCGTTGGCGGCTGCCGGGCTTGCCCAGTCTCCGGAAAAAGCCCCGCACTACGAAATTTACGCCGTACGCTACGCCAGTGTCCCCGGTTATCCGGTGGCCGGCATGGTGAAGGGCGCGGACCCCGCGCGCAAATTCGATATCGCCATGTACGTATGGCTCATCAAAGGCAACGGACGCAACATCCTGCTGGACTCCGGCTTTTACCGCGAGAAATTCTTTCGCGACCAGAAGATCCAGGGCTTCCTAAAACCCTCTGAAGCCGTGGCCCTGCTGGGCGTGAAGCCGGAAGAAATTACGGACGTGATTATCTCCCACATGCACTGGGACCATGCCGACGGCCTCGACCTGTTTCCCAGGGCAAAAATCTGGATCCAGAAAGACGAATACGCCTACTACACCGGCGACGCCTGGCAGCAAAAAGGCATGCACGGCGGCATTGACCCCGAAGACGTGCTGGCCCTGGTCAAAGCCAATACCGAAGGCCGCGTAAATCTCGTGAATGGCGATGCCCAGGAGGTCATGCCCGGCATCACCTGCTACATCGGCGGCAAACACACGTATCAGTCGCAGTACGTGAGCGTGACCGGCGAGAAGGGCACAGCGGTACTGGCCAGCGACAATATTGTACCTCTACGAAAATCTGGACAAGCACGCCCCCATCGCGGCCACTCTGGACGAAGCCTCAAACCTGCGCGCCCAGGACCGCATGAAGCAGCTCGCCGCCGATCCAAAACTCATCATCCCCGGACACGACCCCGCCGTGCTCGACCGCTTCCCCAAAGTGAATGAACGGACGGTGCGGATCGAGTAGGCGTAAGCGCCCGCGCGCAGACATTACTGGTGTGTGGCGCAGGCACTCCTGCCTGCGCTGCACAGTGCTAAGCCAGTATGGCGTCATACAATCTAACTTATGGATCAAAATCTAGCCTTCCATGTACGCAACCAATTCCTCGCAGCGTGGAAGTTTTGTCTGTCTTTCCTCAAACGCGAATGGGAACTGCGGGATTACCCTGTATCAATTCGTGAGCTGGAAAATGTTCCAGGATACAGAGGCACTCGATTCAAGCAGTACCGATATTTGGCTTACATTCTGAAATGGGGGGCGATGAGAGGCATGGGTAATACCCAGGCCGAAGCGCTGCGAGAGCTGGACACTGCACTTGAAACGGCCAGGCGTAACAGGCCACGGATGCCCCGGCCTGGCACGCGGGTCCCAGTTCAAGTTCAATATGCATCTCAGGAGCGTGTCAGCGCTCACGCTGAATTGGCTGATGATTTCACGAGCAGGATATTGGAATTGGAATGGGCGTGGCTTACAGACAAATCCAGCCTGTGGGACTTCGATAGCGACGAAACTGACGACGCCATGCATGCCAAAATCAAGGAAGTTTATGGGGTTGATGTTTCTGATATCAAATCAGGCAATCTGGCAGAGATTCTGGAGCGTATCGCTGCTGCGCGCAAGCCAAAGGATAATGATTAAGAACTCACACTCGTATCCGGACGGTAACAAAGTGTAGCACTTATTCTGAATAGAGATGAGTGCGAAAAGTAATTATCGCGAAAAAAACAGCGCACCATTATTCAAACCAGAAGGCTGAGTTTGTTCATATCACTTTGGCGCATTGATACCCATTGCCCGATACCTGTCGAAGATTGACGTGATGATTCTCTCTGCCACCGGACTTTGCGAGGCGAAGCATAAGTAATAAACGATAGCGTTTTGAGTGTTCTTCATAGCAAGAGGTGGCAGTACAACCTTAAATCCGGCAACGTCTTTTAATCGTTTGCAAAAGGCCCCGACGATTACTTCGTTGTCCTGTTTCACAATCTCTGGCTCACGCCAGAGATGTTTCTGAGGGCTTTGCGCATACGCCGAATCGCGCCAGCTTGCATCTCCCCAGAAACGATTCATGCGGTGAATTCCTCCGTCAGGAACTTCTTCCGGATGCCGCCAGATAGCATTGCGGTTCATATCCATCACTGGGAAATTGAGAAACAAATCGACCGCGCGTGATCGCCCAGCCTGATATATCACCTCCCAGTCAAGATGCAGGCCATAGGGATCGAGCAGGCACAGGGCACGATTAAATTTTCCATACTGGATTTCCGGCAATATTTTCTTTGTCAGATATTCAGTTGCATCGCCGGTATGGATGTGTACGTCGTTACGATCACCACAGAGGTTTTCAAGATATGATGTCTTTTCCTCTGCCATGTCGATAAAGTAAAATCCATCAAAAGGCGGGTCTACCTTCAAAGCACCCGCTGGACTCCCCTCGACCGCAACGCCACTTTCCTTGGAAACATGAACGCCAGCACCGCAAAAGCCATCGATATAGTATTTTTTAAATGAAGAATTCTTAAGGGCAGTGGTGTATCTGCCGCCATATTCAGCGACAATAGCAAGCTTTAGTTCTGACCAGTAACCGATTTCATCGAATTTCAATGAAGAAGTCGTCATTAGGATTCACGTTATGCAGCATACGTCGGAAACTCCACAGGAAACTGGTTCCACTCCTTGCCTTCAAGCAGGCGCCCGCCTGACTTTGGATGTTTGCCGCCCCACTGTTTAAAGAAGAAGGCTACTTTTGATAGCAAACATTGATTCCTGATGTCGACTACCCATCTCTGATCCATTGGCCGTGCCCGAGGCCCACTCTCGCCACCAACAATTACCCACGAGATACCATTCAAATCGAGCTTGCCTGTTGATTCGATAAGCGGTTCAATCGAAAGAAAACGAATTGTCGCATTCGCTTTCTGTAGATGCGTGATGCGTGAAGCTGCTTTTGCATTTTCAACCGAAACTCCCAGCCAAATGTGCGCTGGCGCACGGCGTGCTGTGTACCGGCGATTGATAAATTTCTCCAGCAGAGAACTTCGCTTAGTAAGAACCTGGTAAATATGCCAGTCTGCTCGTTCCATCGTATCGAACACGCGACAGATGTATTCATCTGGAATGTCTTTGTGAAACAGGTCGCTCATAGAATTCACAAAAATCATCCTTGGCTTCTTCCAGTCGAACGGCTGCAGCAACCTCTGGGGTCGGAGAGTTAAATCGAAACCAGTTTCGAAAGGATGCCCCGGAACATTTCGGAATCTTTCAGAAAAGCGCTGCGCATAGCAGTTATCGCAACCGGCACTTATCTTGGTGCAGCCCGTAACAGGATTCCATGTTGCATCAGTCCACTCGATTGCGCTTTTGTCAGACATTCCGATACCTCCAGCTTCCCCCGTATCATATCCCTTTCACATTACCATTCAATGACGTAATTGTTTATCGACTGAATACGCGATGCAGCATTCACAGGGCATTTTTCCTGTGGGATTTTTGTGCCGCTTCCGTCATATTTCAGGCTAAGCTCTTGGCCGTGGAGGGTAACATCAACTCCACCCGCAATTTAGGGAGAGTCGCCGGATTCCTCTAATCTGCTTTTCACCATCGCCGGTACTGTACGCATTATCTACATTCCCGGCAAGCTCTTTGTGCATGGCAATGCGGCGGCCAAGGCCAACAACATTGCCGCGCACGAGTTGCTGTTTCGCCTAGGCATGGTGAGTGACCTGTTTGTCGGGGTCGTCGCCCCACGATAGACAGAGAAAGGAATGACAAAATAATGACGGTATATTTCTTCATCTGGTCACCCCCGGATTCATAATTTGGTTCTTAGTGAAATATTCCAGTTGGATTTGCTGTTCCGCGAGAAACTTCCGCAAATATTCAGCCTGATTTTGCGGTACATATTCGCGTTTATCGCCCTTTCTCCAGTCAGGGCGCATGAAGTGAACCGTGTCCCCATCCAACGGCATTGTATCGAGCACCGCCCCCGATTCGTCGGTATGGGTTACACCTTCCGGAGGCCTTTTTGCCTCCCAGACTGTCCCCGCCAAATGCGAACGGTCTTTCATTTTGGCGAGCATGGTGAATGCAGGGTTCTTATCCTGTGGGTCATTCAGAATGCGCGTGCCCATGGCGATGATTTGCTGGGTTATTTGCAGTCCCACCCTGCGGCTTTCGGCCAATGACTGTAGCCATGATTTGCCCTGCTCATTCGCCGACCACGTGCCATCGGAAAAAACGATCATCACAACTTCGATAGTGACCTTTGCTACCTGTGGGTCATTTCCAAAACTGGTTTGGAGAGCAAGCTCCTGGCCAGGACGAATGGCATTGCAGCCACTACACCTCCACTCGGGCGTCATCGGGTTTTCCTTCAACAATATCTTCCTGTTGATTACAGAAGTGGAAGTGTCGATGGAATTGCAGCTTCCAAGGGAGACTGCACTGGCTGGGATCTGTGTTACATGAACGCAGTATGTCCAGGCAGTGATATCGGCTGCCCGGTCATTAATGAACGTCAATTTTGCCGTTTTGGTTTGCGGATCGAAGCTCGATTCCTTAATCACGATCCCTGGAATTACCTGCGCTGACACCGGTTGCACGAAAACAACCGGAGCGCATAAGCACAACAGCATGGCAAGAACTATTCGGCGCATTTTGCCCACCTCCACAGGGGGCCTGGCTGAACCCGTCACCTGGCTCCTCGGTGTCGCTACAACATGGTTCTGATCTGTGCTGAATTGGCGCTCCGTAAACGGGAGCGCTGAAGGTAATCGGTAACCGCCACAAAATCGTGGACGGGCAAAAACATCTCAGTCCATGTATCACAGAGTTGCGACTAATGTAACGGTCGCCATCGACCAGTGCTATCCGAAGCACTCGCGACGACGCTGTGACTGCTTACTGACGATCAAAACATCAGGTGCTCAGCCCGGATGCGAGCTTTCAGCCAAGTCACAACAATAATTAAGGGGTAAGTTAATACAGCATAACACAAGCTTACTTACAGACAACCGATCTGCAACGATTCAAGCTGCGTCCCACAAAAGCTTTCGGCTGGAGAAATTCAGGAATTTCTCCATTAGCAGCCACTTTTTGAGTTCCCGTGGTTTCATTGGTCTCCGCACCTGGGTGAGCCCTCGTGACGATAATGTTTTGGTGGTCATTGCCGTGTCTCAGCCTATGCTCTGATATATGGAGGGGAACATGAGCTCGACCCGCACCCCAGGGAGAGTCGCCGGATTCCTCTATCTGCTTCTTACCATCGCCGGCCCCAGTCGGCATCATTTACATTCCCAGCAAGCTGTTTATGCATGGCAATGCGACGGCCACGGCCGGCAACATTGCCGCGCACGAGTTGCTCTTTCGCCTAAGCATAGTCAGTGACCTGTTTGTCGGGGTCATCGCCCCCAAACGGCACCCTCACCGCGCCGGAACCGCCACAAGTGATCGGGATCGGCTCCACAGCGGCGTGCCGGGCAGGAAGGGGGGGAGCTTAGCCATCTGTTCGATCAATGAAGCTTCTAAATTTTTCCTTTTAGCCCCTGTATTGTTTACTTGCCTGCTTCGTTGCCAATCTGGCCGCGTTTCTGGGGCTGCACGGACCTTGAGGCTTATCGGCGAAGCCTGTATCGCCTGTGCCTGTATCGCACTGGCGTCAACTCAGGAGGCAAAGGGGCGACGCCGCTGGCGGATACCTAAAAGGTTGGATCCTGTACCGTGCCGCAATTTGGGGTGCTAATTTGTTTGTCCCGCCAGACGTCCGTGCGACCACATCTTTCAGAGCAAATTCAGGCAGGGGCGGTCTCATTTTTGCCTTCTATGAGGCTGCCACCACCGTCAAGACTCTTTTCTCTTTCCCTGGGTTTTTCCTTTTGTGCTGTTGCCGCCCTGTACCTCGCTTCTATCCGCACTCTCTCTGGAGTTCCTTCTTTGTGGACTCCGGGAGAGAACACCAGTCGCCAAGCCTGTCTCTTCGAGGATAGATAGGGCTCTTTGAATGTGTTCCTGTGCGTGTGCTGCTGTAACGATGGTTCGGAGCCGGGGCGTTTTGCGTCGCACTGCGGGAAACACGATGGGCAGTACCAGGAGGCCCCTTGCAATGCAGCCGCGAGTCATCTCGAAAGTCTTTTCTTCGGATGGACAAATGACAGGGGCTATCGGGGTCCCCTCGCCCAGTACATTGAAGCCGAGGGCCGCAAGTCCTTGCCGATAGATTTCGACATTCTTTTGGAGTTTGGTAACCCGTTCTGGTTCGTTATCAATGACCTCAAGGCTTTTGAGAGCAGCGGCCGCCATGACGGGAGGCAGGGCGGATGAGAAGATGTAGGGCCGAGAGTTATGACGGAGTGCGGTCACCAACTCTCTTGACCCCGCAATGTATCCACCAACTGCCGGAATCGCCTTGGAAAGCGTCCCCATCTTGATATCTATGGTCCCCGAATCCATGCCGAAGTGTTCCTCTATACCCCGCCCATATTTCCCGAGGACTCCCAAACTGTGGGCTTCATCAACCATCAGCGCTGCCCCATATCTTCGGCACAGTTTGGAGATCGCTGGCAGGTCGGCAATGTCGCCATCCATACTAAAAACGGCGTCGGTGACAACAAGAGCTCCAGCCGCACCCGCCCGCCTAAGGCAGTTTTCAAGGCTTCTCATGTCGTTGTGACGGAACCGGAGATGATGAGCCCCCGACAGAACGCATCCATCGACAATGCTGGCGTGGTTCAGCATATCCGAGACCACAACTCTCCCACGGTCGGCGAGCGTCGTGATAACGGCAATGTTAGCCACGTAGCCACTTGAGAACACGACAGCATCTTCGGTTCCTGTAAACCCGGAAATGCGAGTTTCGAGAGCCTGGTGAAGTGGCGTCGTTCCAGCTAAAAGGCGGGCGCCGTGGCTCCCGGTGCCAAACTCGGAGATTGCGCGTTGCGCCGCGTCTCTGATCTGAGGATGGTCGAGTAGAGCCAGATAGCTGTACGAGGAAAATTGAAGCATCTCCAGACCGTCGACGACGGGTGTTGCCGAATGACAGTCGATATGCAGCGGATGATAGAAGTAATTCCCCTTTGGTCTTTCAGAAGCATAGTGCTCATTCAGGAGAGCGAGCCGTTCTTCGAGGAATGCCGATTTTGTTGAGATCCTGCTCATTTCCCTTGATGCCCTTTCAGCGGTTCACTGGGTTGTACAGGTTTGATACCAACAAAACTGTTGCTCCAGCGCCATCAGGCGGAACGCCTTCGGATACTTGTGACTAGCTTCTTGATTCCCGCTCGCAGCCTCTTTTCTGGCTGGGTGTAATTATCGCGATTGTCTCATTTTTGGGGTTCAGTCCAAACATAAAAAAAATTTCATTCCACGCGACCTCCACCTGACCGGAGTCTTGCCAGACCGGCTTGCCCATCGCATGCCCATCTCGGAGATGAAGAAGCCAAAGCAGGCACAAACGCTCGCAAGATCATAAAGTTCATTGCTCACCTGGGCGAAAAGTGCGGCCTTGTCGCAGGGACACACCACGGGTTCCGCTGATTCTACAGTCTGCCATAAAAGCTCTTTGACCGAGTCAAGACGTTTCTGCTTCTTTAGCTCCTCTGCCACTCTAAAAATCGAGTCTGCAGTTCCAATGGGTCAGCTCCCATTGTCCTTGAACCAGTGCAAAGGCCAGGCGCACATTAAAAGCAGTCAGTCCTGCAATTGTTGAAGTGATTGCCCCGGCTGTCAGTACACTTGCGATATCTTCGTGCCACTTGGCTCAATTCGATTAACCGGGTTCACACTGGCATAGAGGTACCTGTGGAGACTTAGCGGGTCGTCACGCCTAGTCCGGATTTCCAACTGGTGGAACTACCAGCCCGGCAAGCAGCGTTTCCGCCGCCTGGAAAAAGTGCTCACATAACTCTAGGACACCCTGAATCGTGCCTGGAATGTCTTCAGGAATGAGCCAATCCCACGTAGATTCGCCGATTCCCATCCAAGTCAATATCGAAACCCCTTTGGAAATATTGGTACCCAATCGTCCTCCAGGTTCGGCGTAAATTGTATGGACATATTTCATTTGGTGCCAGCTACTAAACTCGAAGGCGGTAACGACATATGCGATACCGATTTGTTTCTCGAACCATAGTGCGGAAGTCGTCTCCAAAATCAGGTTCCCAAGGTGGCCCTTGCCTGTTTTTTTGAGAGCTGATCGAAGCACTTTCGTTATGACTCGCTTTTCCGCCCCATGTTGATACGACCTGTCCTTCAGGGCTTGTTCTTCATGAGTGACACGAACAGAATAACCGAGAACGTCGCCGCTTGAGTGCGTAAAAGGCACTTTGCCGAATTGGATGTAACGCTCAATTGTCCGCTGTTCGTCAGAGTTTAAAGCTCCATCCGAATTGTCCCTCTTGCAGAGAGTGGTGACGAACTGCACACGCGCTTCTTCAGATCGAAGTGTGCCGATGTATTCCAAACTCAGGAAAACTTCGGGATTGCGTATCAACTTCACTAAACGAAAATTGCGGAAATACTCCGCCTGGCACTCGGTCAGGCACCAAGCACGATACCTACGCTGAAACTCTTCAGGGAGACCCTGAAGTTTCTTTTGCTGGCGGTTTATCGCCTCTATCTGCGCGCGTAACTGAGCAGCCGCTTTTTTAACATCTATTTTTTTTATGCTCATATTGAAAATCATTCCGAAAATTACGCCACCTCTTCCAGTTCCGCAGTTGCCACATCTTGTTCAATCTCGGCCCCTACCGCCTGTTGCGCTGTGTTCGCGATGCCAGTGCCCCTGCTAATAGAAATAACATTCGGCGGTTTCGCGATTCTTTGCGCCGCTGCATTACTCAACAATGCTGATAGTATGCTCGACGCCGTCAACAAACCTAAATCGAATGCATCTCTGGCATCTGCAACAAAATATACGATGACGCCAAAGAGCGGCGGCGCGACGTAAGCCACACGAAGTCCGCCCGTGAGAGGAATCTTGAATGGCGGAGTAAATTCTCCAGCAGAACCCAAGTGCCAATTTCTACCCCTCGGGTCAGCCAGAGAAAGTATTTCTCTATATGTTATTACCTATAGCAATCCGCCAGCTGCCGACAAATTGGTTTGATTTCAAACAAAGCTCCCGTCTGGATATTTGCAAGATCCGGACGAAATCCACCAGGAAATTCTAGGCCAACATCTATAGGCGCACCGCAGTTACTGGCAATGATGCTAATAATTTGCTGGTCTACGCAACCGATTGCTGCTCCAAATTGTCGTTGAAATACTCGACCAATTTCCCTTTGTACTTCGAGCCCAGTTGCAGAGTCTGACAAAAAATCCAGACCGGACGGATCAATCAAGCTGACCGGGTTATTCCTGGCATACAAATATCTGTGAAGACTTACCGGGTCATCTTGAGTACCTTCGGACGAATCAGCATTGAGAAATCTTCCATTCTTTGGATCGTAGAATCTCGCGCGATTGTAATAAACACCCAGCGCAGGATCGAACTGTTCCCCGGCAAACAGATAATTGTTCTGCGTTGTGCCGGTGGAAGAGATCAGATTACCAAAGGCGTCGTAATCGTAGGTGTCGGTGATCGTGCCGCCGGCGTCGGTGAGGTAGCGGACCGAGCCATGGCCGTCCATGCCGTAGTAGTGCAGCGGGGACTGGCTCAGGTCGCCCTCGGCGATCAGTTGCAGGCCCCATTGGTAGTTTTTGAGGATCGGCCCGAACTGGTTCTGCCGCTCCTGCAGCACCTGCGGATACCCCGTGGGATTCACATCCGCCACCAGGTAGCTCACCGTGGCCCCGCCCACCGTCTCGCTTACCCGGTTCCCGTCTCCGTCATAGACGATCTGCACGTTGCCGCGCTGCACCAGATGGTTCTCAAAGTCATAGACGTTCAGTGTGCCGTTGTTGACCGTGTTGCCATTGTTGTCGTAAAGCTGCGTGCTGATGCGGTCATTGGCGTCGTAATTCAGCAAACCAGTCGCCGGGATGGCCGCAACCGTCGAGGTGAGCTGTTTGCGATTGCCCACTGCGTCGTACTGATAACTGATTGCGCCGTTCACGGCATCCCCTCAACCGCAACAAGCGCCGGGGGCGCTCCACGCAGCAGCGGGCCAGCCATGAACGCGGGGCAGATCGGCAACGCAACATGTAGGTAAAAAGTACGGGCCGCGCCTCAGCCAGGCGCGGCCATAACAGCAGTTAAAAAAGAAAACTATATTGCTGGCCGGGACTCACAGACTACCCCTCAGAATGAATCTCAAGATACTTTCCAAGCTGTTCCCAGTGAGGCTTAAACATTTTAGCCGTACCCGAATCGGCCCCAACGAGCCGAACATATTCCGAAACAAAAATGTTGACGTAATAACGCAAACCGCTACTCGAATAGGACGCAATCAAACCTGGCAAGTTATGCACGTGATCAGCCTCTATCCCGCATCGCTTTGCATCTTCGTTCATGGAAGAAAAAGCACGAACATTGATCAGGGCAAATGAAAGAATCTGTAACAGTGTTTCTTCGATTTCTTCTGGACACCTCATCTGTTTCCTCTTTTTGGTATGAGCCGCTAAGAAATCTGATCATTTGGTGGGCAAAAACCGCGAACGACATGCCACCGCGCCGACAAGCAGGTCAGTACCTACGCTCGTAAAAATTTCTTGGGAGATACAGAAACTGTTTCCAGATACCGGGTAAGCTCCTCAGGACTCAACTCTTGCGTGAGCACTTCATTGCACTTATCCAAAAATACCTGAATACCGCGCTTATCACCTGCTACCAACGACAGTGCAGACAGCCTGCCGCGAAGCTTCGGGAAAATCCGATCAGGAGGCACGAAGATCATTTGATCTCGAAGCGGCTGTAATATAGACGCCTCCCGCAACGGCCTTAGCCTGTGTATTTTGAGGAAAAAATAAAGATCCCAGGTTTTTCCAAATAGTTGATGGCTTTCGACCTCACCACAATCAACAACTCCATGTTGTATAAGCTCGCGGACCAATTGGTCGCGATAAACGGTCTCAAGTGACGCCTTCGGTTTGTGTTCAATCACAGACGCCTTTATATGCGGAATCACAGTGAGGAAACATCGCAACTGCCACGACTCGCCATTAAGCATCATGCCTCTTCCAAACGATGGCAACGTTTTTGTTGTGTGCTTAACAGATTGCTCCCGGACTTTCTCCATGCGGTTTTGGATGTCCTTTTCAGTGAGCGCAGGCGGATCAAATGCGTTCGGTGAATATGTGACTCCGCCCAGAACAGCAGTGGTCTTCGTGGCCTCGAATAACTGCACAAATGTTGCTGGAATAAGCAGGCCTGCATCTAAAAACTTCCAGCAGAGTGTTGTTCCTTGTATTCCCATATTCAGTTGCCAATCCTTCCTGCAACCACTGCAGGGAATGCGGCCAAAATCGACCACTTTATACAGTTCGTTCCAGTAATAATATTTGTAATGCTGTACGGTGTATCGACAAAGTCCGTATCGATTGGCAAGGCTTGAACTGCGGCCTCCCATTCGACGCGTTGAAGTGCACTAAGTGATGCGATTTTAAATGTGAATGTAAAAGGTTCTGATTTTATCTCCGACAATGCCGCAGGACTGCGCTGCACAAATCCATCCTGGACACCAAAAATCGCAGATGCAAAGGTTGCAGGATTGTCTAGTCCTACGTCATACCGTATTCCTTCACCTGTCCCAATTGTGTCGGCATAGAGGAATGCATGCACAATTGGAATCGGGCCAATCGAGCGAAAGTCTGACGGACCAATCACAAAATAAATATCGGAAATTTTTGTATTGAATAGCTTCTTTCTGACACTTTGCAATTCAACATCGGCAAGCGAATCCAGCTCTTCGCTTTCAGCAGCGGCCTCTGACTCTTCCACTATCGAGAAGAAACCTGATGGATCGGTCTTGTTGACCGGATTTGCATTCGCATACAAATATTTATGGAGGCTTTGCGGATCATCAAAGCGCCCCGCGAACGTATCAGCCGTCCAGTATCGTCCGAGCCTTTGATCAAAATACCGTGCCCGATTGTAATAAACGCCGAGGGAGGGATCGAACTGCTCCCCGGCAAACAGATAATTGTTGGCCGTTGTGCCGGTCTGAGCGATCAGATTGCCGAAGGCGTCGTAATCGTATGTGTCGGTGATCGCGCCATTGGCGTCGGTGAGGTAGCGGACCGAGCCGTGGCCGTCCATGCCGTAGTAGTGCAGTGGCTGGCTCAGGTCGCCCTCGGCGATCAGCTGTAGGCCCCATTGGTAGTTTTTGAGGATCGGCCCGAACTGGTTTTGCCGCTCCTGGACTACCTGCGGATACCCCGTGGGATTCACGTCCGCCACCAGGTAGCTCACCGTGGCCCCGCCCACCGTCTCGCTCACCCGGTTTCCGTCTCCGTCATAGACGATATGCACGTGGCTGCGCTGCACCAAACTGTTCTCAAAGTCGTAGACGTTCAGTGTGCCGTTGTTGACCGTGTTGCCGTTGTTGTCATACAGCTGCGTGCTGATGCGGTCATTGGCGTCGTAATTCAGCAAACCAGTCACCGGGATTGCCGCAACCGTCGAAGTGAGCTGTTTGCGATTGCCCACTGCGTCATACTGGTAGCTGACTGCCCCGTTCTGCGCAGCAGCTCCGGCGATGGTCTCACTGGTTAGCCGGTAGAGATCGTCGTAGGCGTATTGCACCGTGCGCCCGTTCAGCTCCTGCACTGACAGGCGATTGCCCGCCGTTCCCAAAATGTAGGCATAGCTGGCAAGCGCACAGCCGGGGGCGGCTGTGCCACACGTGCCTGCACAGCCCGTGCTGCCTGCTGCTCCACAGGTGCTTTGCAAGTTGGTCAGGCGGTTCAGGGGATCATAGCTGTAACTGGTGTTCATCACGCCCTGAACCTGCGCTCCCGCCAGATTGCCACTGCGTCATAGCTGTAGCTTACCGGAGCCACTCCGGTATTGATAAAGCCGCCGTTCACCGTGATCAGCCGGTTCAGCGCGTCGTAGCCGTAGCTGGCGCTCGTGCGGAATCCCAACATCTGTGTCAGGTTGCCTGCGGCGTCGTAGCCCCAGTCCACCTCAAACTGCGCTCCGGGCACCAACTTGCTCACCAGGCGCTGCCGTCCGTCATAGCTGTA
>Ga0070730_10002052_pt1 | contig 18588 bp, 17 predicted proteins | sample Coa_R1_3_FD_66447 | JGI IMG/M metagenome (GOLD analysis project Ga0070730, IMG submission 66447) | Surface soil microbial communities from Centralia Pennsylvania, which are recovering from an underground coalmine fire - Coalmine... | ecosystem: Environmental > Terrestrial > Soil > Unclassified ... | reverse complement strand
GCCGACAACCCGGTGACGTTCACGCGCTACCTGAAGCACACCATGGAGCACGGGCACGCCAACGACCGCGCGGACAATTTCTTTTCAGTGGCCTACTGGTATCAGTCTGAGCCGTACACCGACTTTCCGCGGCTTCCGCCGGCGGAGGCGCGCATCCCCAACATGAGGGTTGTGGCGGGGCCGGGCGGCGCACAGCCGGGGTAGAGACACGGGGCCCGCAACACCCGCGCGGCCGGTTTCAGTGACGAGATCAAGGAGAGAGACGAATGAAATTCTTGGCTTTATTCATAGCATCCGCGGCATGGCTGGCCGCGGCGGACCCCGCGGGATTCGCCCAATGGAAAGCTGCGGAGCTGAAGAGTTACGAGAAGAAGCTTGCCCCTAAAGTCGATGCCAAAAAGATTGCATCGCAACCCTTGGGCAGCTACGGCAACCACACGCTGAGCGTGATCCACCGCGAAGGCAGCGGCGAAGCCGAACTGCACGAGACGCAAGGCGACATCATCATCGTCGAATCGGGGGAAGCAACGCTCATCGTGGGCGGGACGGTGGTGGATGCGAAGACGACGGCGCCGCACGAAGTCCGCGGCCCATCCATCAAAGATGGCGTACGCAAACAGATTGGCCCGGGCGACATCGTTCACATCGCCGCCCAAACCCCGCACCAGTTGATGGTCCCGGCCGGCAAGCAGGTGACGTACGCGATCGTCAAGGTGAGTGCGGAGTAAAGGCAGGCGCCAGGTGTTAGGTGCCAGGTGTTAGCGAACGCGGGTTGATGGGATGGCGCGGTGTGCGGACGCGCGCCGAAACCAAGAGGCGGCTGATTTGCGCGCATCCGCGCTCATTCACGGCCTGACACCCCTCAGCTTTCTTTCCAAAGTAGCTCTGCGTCGGAGCGGCGCACATAATCGGCATCGATGTCCGCGGGGTCGCGGGACAGGCCGGCAAGGAAACGCTCGGACGCAATCTGGCCGATGGCTGCAGCCAGCGCTCGCGGAGCGGTGGTCAACTGTGCACTCTCAAAGCGCGTGCCCTCGAGCGCTGGCCTAAAGGGGTCAAAGTCAGTAGCGATGAACTCGATGTCTCCCGTGGGTAGAGTATCGAGCCACGCCGGGAAGAGCGTCACGCGTGGCTCGAAAATCGTCTGCCCATCTGCTCCGTAGACCGCGCCGTAGATTTCGCCGCGGCGCGCGTCCATCACGACAGCGCGCTGCGCGGCCGAGCCGAAGCGCGCCATCGCCTCGAGATTCGACACCGCCACAACCTTGCGCTCCGCCGCCTCGGCCAACCCTTTCACGCAGGCAAGACCGATGCGCACGCCGGTGAAAGATCCGGGGCCGGCGGCTGCGGCGAAGCAGTCCATCTCATTGGCCAGGCGGCCGTGCTTCTCCAGCAGCCGGCCCAGGTGGCCGAACAGCACGTGCCCGAAGCCGTCGGTAGAATGCAACAGCACCTCTTCCACAACTTCGCCGCCCGCGAGCAAGGCGATGCTGCCGAATTCGTGCGTGGTGTCGATCGAAAGAGTCAGCGGGTTCACTGGGTGAGTTGGAAAGTGCGGTCTGCCGAGTACACTTTGCCGTTGGCGTTCATGCCAAAGAGTCGAAGATGGAACACCGCAGGATAATGCTTCGCCATATTGGCGGGAATCTGAAAGTTGCCCTTTTCGCCGGTGCCTATCACCCGATAGCCTTGCAGTTCATCGGCGATTTCGCCGGTCCACAGATAGAGCACAGAGCGTGTGGCGTGGGTCTCACGCGTCAGCTTCACGGCAAAAGAGGCAGGCGCATGCAGCGAAATCGCGTCGCCCACGGGCTGCACGATCTGGAACGGAGTCTTGTTCGCGGCCACCTCCACATCCTGTAGCAAAATGCGGCGCGATTCGAATTTGTACGATTTCAGCATCCCTTCCTTGTGCCCCTCGCGCGAAACGTGCAGCACCCAATCGTGCGTGCGGTCCGGCGGCTCGGTGGCATAGCGCTCCGTCTTGACGTTCTTGAGCTTCTCGATTTCCCCGTTGGCCGGATTGAGCCATTCGACGTCGTAGCCGTGCCTTTCGAGCATTACCTCGACCGGCCCCGAGGGCTTCTCCACGTACAGAATATATTCGACGTCTTCGAGCGCCAGCCCGCGACCGCCGTCCACATCGAAATAAGGCTCAAGCTCCCAGTGGCGGTTGCCCTCGAAGAAGGTGAACCAGGTTTTCATTTGCGCGGCGCCCGTCTCATCGACGCCCGCGGCGGTCACGTACTGCCCATTCATGGCGGCGTTCCACAACCGGTAGCGGAATGCGTCACCGGTGGCGCTGGGCTTCCCGGCGAATGCCATATTGACGAACGGTGCGGGGTAGAGTTGGTGCTCAATCGCGCCCACGGCGTCGTCCGCCGATTCCTGGGTGATGAAATCCATCCAGCCATCGTCCAAAAGCGGCGCGGATGTGGCGCGCGTGCCGGTCGAGCGCGGGTGCTGGTAAGGATCTTCCTTCTTGAGCAGCAGCCCAATTTCTTTCAGCAGATCACGGCCGTCTTCGTAGTCTTCGAAATTCTCCACGCCGCCCCAGGTGATGTTCATGGCCGCGTAGCGCCCAATCAGGTAACGAATGTAGCGCGCACGCTGCTCCCAATCGGGAAACATCTTGCGCAATTGGTTGCCGCCGCCGGCCAGCAGCAGGTCCACAGTGAGGCCTTTTTGATTGGCGTAGCGGATGCGATCGTCGAGCTGGCGGAAGTAGCCCGGATCGGGCTCCTCGGGCGTGAGGAACGCCTTGCCGGCGTCTTCTGGCGCGCCAAGCGCGTTGCCGCGGATGTGCGTGAACTTCTGTGCGGCGCGCGCATCGATGAATTTGCGGAAGGTGGCATCCTCCGTCATCGCCAGGCGCATCAGGGTGTCGCCCATCCACAGGTGCGGCGTGTTGCCGAGGCCCGCGGTAGTGGCGAAATGGTGCATGTTGGCGGCGCGCACGAAGCCGGGCGATTCGGATTCGGTTGAGGTGAACTGGCCGATCTTGCCCTCGAAGGCGGCGATATTGCTGGTGACGCGGTAATCCCAGGTCCCTGCCTCGACGGGCGTGAAGCGGATCACCATGCGCTGGCCGCCATCCCAAAATGCGGGCAGCAGAAATGTCCGATGGCGTGGCGAGCGAAATTCGGCGCTCAGCTCGACGGTCTTATACGGGTTGGCGTGTGATGCAAAATCGGCCGGGCTGAGCTCAAAGACGATGTCGCACGGAGTAAAAACCGGTGTCGGCGGGCACACAGTTTGCGCGTAGAGCGGGAACGCGCCGAACGCGGTCGCGAGAAAGAAGATCCGCGCCAGTACCGTTTGGAAATTGCTCGCCGGCCCTCTAAGCCCCATGCCAATAGTGTAAACTCAAGCCTTTCAGACCATGGCGCAAAAGAAAATCGGGGTAGTGCTTTTCCAGCTGGGCGGGCCGGATTCGCTGGACGCGATCGAGCCGTTTCTTTACAACCTTTTTTGCGATCCCGACATCATCGACTTCCCATTCGCGCGGATCGCGCGCCAGCCGCTGGCCAAGCTGATTTCGTCGACGCGCGCGCGGCACGTCGCGCACCACTATGCCGAAATCGGCGGAAAATCGCCTATTTTGGAATTCACGCGCCGTCAAGCGGAAGCGCTGGAGCTCGAACTGCGCCGCGAGTTTGACGCGCGCGTGGTAGTAGCCATGCGCTACTGGAAGCCGTTTACTCAGGAAGCGATCGCGGAGCTGGCCTCCCATGCACCCGATGAGGTCGTGCTGCTGCCCTTGTACCCGCAGTTTTCCAAAACCACAACCGGCAGCAGTCTCAACGAATGGAACCGGCGCTTCCAGCCCAATGGATGGCGCCCGCGTGTGCACGTGGTGCGCGAGTTTTACAAAGACGCCGCGTACCTGGATGCCGTGGCTGCGGCGGTCGACGCTTCACTGCGCGATTTCGAAAATCCGGCCGATGTCGACATGGTGTTCAGCGCGCACAGTGTGCCGGTAGCAGTCATCGAGCGAGGCGACCCTTATCAGCGGCAGATCGAGGAGACCGTCGATCTGGTGTGGCGGCGCGGCAGGTGGCCGGGGCGGCGGCATATTTGCTACCAGAGTAAAGTCGGCGCGTCGAAATGGTTGCGCCCGTCGATGCATGAGACCGTCAAGAACCTGGCCGCGGCGGGATCGCGCTATGTGCTGGTGGTGCCGATTTCGTTTGTGTCCGATCACGTCGAGACGCTGCACGAGATCGATATCGAGCACCGGGAGCAGGCGCGCACCCTGGGGATCACGGACTTCCGCATGATGCCCGGGCTGAACGATTCGCCGGCGTTTATCGGCGCGCTGGCGGGCCTGGTGCGCGGACAGATCGCTGGTATCGAACCGGCCCTGGCGGCGGGTTCGCATCGCGCCGCGCAAGTATAATCGAATGGTGAAACGATTCTGGGCGGCCTTCGCCGCCATCCTTGTAATGGGCGCTGGCGCGGCGTGCAAGCGCAACATCGACAACCAAGAAGCCGTCCGGCAAGCGGTGGTCGATTATCTTAGCAAGCGCTCGAACCTGAATATGTCCGGCATGAACGTCGACGTGACGGCAGTGACCTTCCGTTCAAATGAAGCTGACGCCGTGGTGGCCATCACGGCAAGAGGCGCGGCGCCCGAGCAACCGATGTCCATGCGCTACACGCTTGAGCGCCAGGGCGACCACTGGGCGGTGAAGAGCAAAGCCGAAGCCGGGGGAAGCCCGCACGGGGCGGGAGCGGCAAATCCGCACGGAGCAGCCGAGGCTCCCGCGTCCGGCGAGTTGCCAGCCGGCCACCCCACGGTACCATCGACTCCGAAACAATGAAGCGCGTCGCCATTCTGGGAGGAGGGCCGGCGGGCGCGTTTGCCGCCGAGCAGCTCAGCGCGGCCGGGCTCGAAACGATCGTTTTCGACGAGAAGCTCGCCTGGGAGAAACCGTGCGGCGGCGGTCTCACCTACAAAGCCTACAATCAATATCCATTCCTGATCGACAATGGCACGCCCAAGAAACTGATCGGTGAAACGGTGCTCGCGGCGCCGAAAGCTGGCGAAGTGACGCTGCGCTTGCGCAAACCGATTCTCATTTATTCGCGGTTCGATTTGAACCGCATGCTGCTGGAACGCGCGGAGCGCGCCGGCGCCCGCATCGAGAAAGCCCGAGTCACGGAACTGATAAGGTCGGCGGGCGGCTGGCAGCTCAAGACGAAATTCGGCGCCCTTGACGCGGACTTCTGCATCGTAGCGACCGGAGCTCGCAATCCGCTGCGTGAGGTAGGCACGGAACTGACACCTACCGACACCATGGCCGCGCTCGGCTACTACGTGCCGGGCGACCGCGAGCAGATCGACATCCAGTTTCTGCCAAACCTGGAAGGCTACATCTGGGTATTTCCGCGTTGCGGTCATCTTTCGGTCGGCATCTGCGGCAAAGGCGAACCAGCGGCGGCGCTGCGCAAGCGCCTGGAAAATTACATGCTGGAAAAAGGCATCTCCTGGAAAGGCGCGGCGTTCTACAGTCACCTGCTGCCTTCGCTCGAGACTGCGGCGTGGAAGCGCAATCGCGTGGCCGGAGACGGCTGGATGGCGGTGGGCGATGCCGCCGGGCTCGTCGATCCCATCACCGGCGAGGGTCTGTACTATGCGATCCGCTCGGCCGATCTGGCGGCGAAAGCGCTGCTCTCGGAAATCGGCGGTCTCGCGGGCCAGGCTTACCGCCGCATGTTGCGCCGCGATTTCGCCGGAGATCTCGAATTCGGCTCACGGCTCGCCAAGCGCGTGTTTTTCGGCCGTTTCCTTTACGGCAGCGTGCCTGCGCGCATGGTGCAGTTCACGCGCAGCAGCCCCAGGTTCGCCAGCATCATGCAGGATCTTTTCGCGGGGACGCAATCGTACCTCGGGCTGAAACGCCGGCTGATCGAAAATCTCAACGGCAGCCTGCTAGAAATTGCCATGAACGCGAGCCTGCATCGCCTGGTGCCGGGCCGGGTCCGGGCATGAAGCACACGGTTTCCGAGAAGCTTTTCCAGAAAGCGCAGAAGGTGATTCCGGGCGGCGTCAATTCGCCCGTGCGCGCCTTTCGCGGCGTCGGCGGGTCGCCGCCTTTCATCGCGCGCGGCCAAGGCTCACACCTTTTCGACGTCGACGGCAACGAGTACATCGACTACGTGGGCTCCTGGGGGCCGCTGCTGCTGGGCCACCGGCACCCCGTGATTCTCGAGGCGCTGCGCGAGGCGCTTGAGACCGGCACCAGCTTCGGCGCGCCCACCGACCGCGAGGTCGAAATGGCGGAAGCCATCTGCGAGGCTGTGCCCTCCATTGAAATGGTGCGCCTGGTGAACTCGGGCACCGAAGCCACCATGTCGGCCATCCGGGTGGCGCGAGGTTTCACCGGGCGCGACCTCATCGTCAAGTTCGAAGGCTGTTATCACGGACACGTGGATTCGCTTCTGGTGAAAGCCGGCTCAGGGGTGGCGACGCTGGGGCTGCCGGATTCGCCCGGAGTCCCCAAAAGTTTCACCGATACCACAATCGCGCTGCCGTTCAATTCGATTGACGCTCTGGAGCAGGCTTTTCGCGCGCATGGAGCGCAAATCGCGGGCGTGATCGTCGAGCCGGTTGTCGGCAATATGGGGTGTGTGCCACCGGCGCCGGGCTTCTTGCAGGCGCTGCGCGAGATTACCGCGCGTCACGGCGCGCTGATCATCATCGACGAGGTCATGACCGGCTTTCGCGTGGCCTTCGGCGGCGCTCAGCAGCTTTACGGCATTCGCCCGGACCTGACGACGCTGGGTAAAGTGATCGGAGGCGGGTTGCCCATCGGCGCTTACGGAGGCCGCGCGGACATTATGAGCCGCGTTGCGCCGGCCGGGCCGATCTATCAGGCTGGAACGTTATCCGGAAATCCGCTGGCGGTGGCGGCGGGCTTGGCGATGCTGCACTATTTGAAATCCCATCCCGAGACTTACGAGCAGCTCGAAACGCGCAGCGCGGCAATCTGCACCGCGGCACCGCCCGGCACGACCGTCAATCGCGTGGGCTCGATGTTTACTATCTTTTTCACGAACGAGCCCGTCACCAACTGGGAAACTGCAAAGAAGTCCGATACGCAGCGTTTCGGCGCGTTCCACCGGAAAATGCTGGAGCGCGGGATTTACCTGGCGCCGTCACAATTCGAGGCAGCGTTTGTGTCGGCGGCACACACGGAGCAGGACGTGAGTAAGACCGTCGAGGCTTTTCAGCGGGCGTGACGCCGGATTTTGAAGAAGCGATAAAACCTCAGACTCGCCCAGCTTGACTTACTTCTTCTCGCTCTGCTTTGGGTAAATCAGCGGATAGTTCTTTTCCTTCCACTCGGCGAGTCCGCAGGAGCCAATCACTTTGTAGCCGTTCTTTCGGAGGATAGCCGCGGCACGCGCGGCCCGGCCACCGCGGTTTCAAGCCGTGACGATCAGCTTATTCTTTGGAACCTCCGCGATCCGCTTCTCCAGCTGATCGAGCGGAATGTTCACGTAACCCTTGATCGTGCCCAACTCTTCGAGCTCTTTCGGCTCTCGGACATCGAGGAAGAAAATGTCTTTCTTGTCGATCAGCTCTTTCAGCTCGTCGGCAGAGAGTTTCTTTTCCTCGTCGGCGGGCTTGTTCTGGCCGAGCAGGGAAGTACCGGCTAGCGACGCAAAAATCCAGGATCGGCGGTGCATCATGCCGCCAGTATACCCCGCACGGGTCTAAAAAAAGCAGTTTACAACCTGACCCAGCGCTGGGCTTTCATCTCAAAGCGCGGCAGCGTGCCACCCGGCACGCAGGACACCGGGATGCGCAACGCCAGAGCGCCGCTCAACGCCGCTTCCAAACGATGCGCCAGGCTCTTGCCGTCTTCATTGGGCCGTGGCAGCTCGACCAGAATATTCAACTCCGGCAGCGTGCGGTGGGCGCGAACCTCGACGCGGTACTCGGCCACGCCGCCGGCGCGCAGAATATCTTCTACCGCGCTGGGATAGACGTTGACGCCTCGCACCACCACCATGTCGTCGGTACGCCCGAGGATTCCGCCTTCGAGCGCCAGCTCGTGAGTCCCGCATGCGCAAACGGAGCCAACCGCGCGCTGCACGAGATCACCGGTACGAAAACGGATGAGGGGTGAACCTGTGCGGCCCAGGTTGGTCAGCACGAGTTCGCCCGTACTTCCCGTGCCGAGTGCCCGGCCGGTTTCGGGATCGATCACTTCGGCAATGTACGCCGATTCGATCACGTGCAGCACGCCCGGCCGCACGGGACAGCCATAGCTGACCGGACCCACCTCCGTCATCCCGTGATGATCCACAACAAGCGCGCCATGCCAGAGGTTCTTGATGTGGGTACGGGTTCCAGCAATGCTGCCGCCCGCTTCGCCGGCCACGAGGACGGTTCTCACTTTCGCAGCGGAGAGATCAATTTTCTCTTCGGCGGCTACTTCTCCGAGGCGAATAGCGTAAGTAGGCGTGCAGCATAGGACAGTGGCCCCGGTGTCGATGATGGTGCGCAACCGGGCGGAGCTGCGCATGCCGCCGCCAGGGATCGCAAGGCAGCCCATGCGCGTGGCTTCTTCAAACGCCAGCCAGAATCCGAGGAACGGTCCGAACGAGAATGCGAAGAAAATAGCGTCGCTCGCTGTGACGCCAGCCGCGCGAAACACGTGCGTCCAATTGTTGAGCATCCAGTCCCAACTTTCCGGCGTATCCAGCCAGCGCAGCGGCTGGCCTGTAGTGGCACTGGTCTGGCAGAAGCGCGTGTAGCGATCGAGTGGAAACGTCAAATTGGAGCCGTACGGCGGGTGGGCGCGCTGGTCTTCGATCAACTCGTGCTTGTTGGTAAAAGGAACGCGCTCGTAGAACTGTTCGAGACTCAAAATTGCAGAGCCGGACGGGCCGAGCCTGGCGGAATAAAACGCATTGCCCGGCACGACCGCGGCCAGCAGCGCTTGCAGCTTCACCAGCTGGGTGCTCTCCAACTGAATGCGCTCGGGAAAACTGGAGGCGGTCAACGGCTTTCAACCAATGGCTGCGAGACCAGCGGCATGCCGTGCGCCAGCGGTTCCGGAACTTTGGCGAATTCCGAGACCGCCCTAAACAGCGGATCGAAGTCGCGAGACAGGTTGCCGATGAGGCAGTCCGTCATGTCGCCGCGCAGGTCCGGATGATGCTTGAGAAAAACGCTGAAGCTGAACGCATGGTCATAGAACGCATAGGCCAGACGCCGCATGGCTTCGATGCCCTTGCATAGCTCCGCGCCGTAGCTGGCAAAGCGCGCCGCGGAGAAGTCGCCGACGGCCAGCGCGCTGTCGGCTGCATCCGCCGCCATTTCACCGCTGCGCAGCGCGATGAAGACGCCGGATGAAAAGACCGGATCGAGAAAAGCAAATGCGTCTCCAGCGAGCATCAATCCGTCCGCCGCGCAATACCGGGAGCGGTACGAATACTCTCCCGTGACGCGGTACGATCCGAACTGCTGTCCGGAAGCCAGGTGTTGTTCGATCCACTTGTTCTTTTTCACTTCACGGTGGAAGATTGCCTGCAGGTCCCGCGTGCCGTTGTAGAGATAGTCCTTCTCCGCGACCACGCCTACGCTCACCACATCGTCGTGCAGCGGAACGTACCAGAACCAGCCTTTTTCCGGCACGTAGGCAACGGTGGTCGCGCCCTCGTCCATTCCGGGGTCGCGCATCGCCCCTTTGTAGTACGTCCAGATGGCAATTTTGTTTAGGTAAGGATCGCGTATCTTCCACTCGTTACGCGTCACGGCGAAGGCGTCGCGGCCGCTTGCGTCGATGGTGATGGGCGCATAAAAATCCACAGTCTTGCCCGAATTCGTCACGGCTTTCACACCTGCCACCGCGCCGTTCGCACGAATCAAGTCGCGTACCGTTGTCTCTTCGCGCACTTCGGCGCCTTTCTCGCGGGCATTGTCGAGAAGCATTTGATCGAACTCGCTGCGCAGCACCTGCCATGTGGAGGCGGCTTCGTGCGTCAGGTGCTGGAAAAAGTAAAACGGCACGGAGGCGCGCCCGTTGGTGTCCACAAACTGGACGCTGTACTTCCGCGTGAATGCCGACGCTTTCATGCGATCGAGAACGCCGATGCGGTCGAGCGTGAAGTAACAATAGGGCAGCAGCGATTCGCCGATGTGATAGCGCGGAAACTTCTCCTTCTCGACGACTACGACGCGACGGTCCTTCATGGCGAGCACCGCAGCCGCCGTCGAGCCGGCAGGTCCGCCTCCGATCACGATGACGTCATAGCTGTTATCGCGGCTCACAATCGCTCTCCAGATGTGAAGGAGCCATTCGACGGCGGCAAAATCTCGACCACCTGGGCCAGTATTCGTTCCTCAGAATCCAAGATAACGTTGCGCCGGCCAAATAGCCGATGACTGCCGCTCAATTGCAAAGCGCCGTTGATCAATGCGTCGGACTCGACCTGCACGAACGCGTTGGGCCGGCTGATATGCGCGACGCCTTGCGTGCGTAGAATTGTCCCTAACGGCTGCTTCAATTCGAGAACGAGACGCCGAGCGCGCTGAGGGAAGTTTTCCAGATCGATCTTGATTGCGCCGAACGCCACGGGCTTGTCGCGGCCCTCCGCGATCAGTGCCACCTGCCGCGAAACCACGTTGTCACGGACCTGGTATTGCAACACGCGCAGCCGGATGCCTCGGCCATACGCATTTTCTAGCGTCGGCGTCATGTCGCGGTCATGCACCAGCAGGCTCCGGTACGGCGCGGGCATATCCAGGCCCTCCACGCGCGCGACCGATGGGAGCGATAGGCCCGATTGCTCGTAAAATTCGCTCAACGGGTAGATTAAGTTCCAGTCCGGTTTCACCTGCATGGGAGACGAATATGAAAGGCCCTTGGTTAGCATCACGCATAGCGTGCGTTGCGATGTTGCGGCAGAAAGAACTCGTAGAGTAGCCGGTCCACTTGCAGCAGGGCATCGCGATTCAGCCGCAAGCTGTCGTTATCCAAAGTCGCGTAGCCCTGCTCTTGCAATTTGTGTAGCGGACCCGCGAATCGCTCCCGAATGTCGACCCCGAATTTTCTCTGAAAGTACGCCCGGTGCACTTGGCCCAGTTTCATTTGTAAAATCAGCTCACGAATCATCCGTTCTTCGCCGGTAGTGGTTAAAGCGCGGTAAATCGGCAGCTTTCCCTGATGCAGCCTGGCGGTGTAGGTCTCGAATTCGTGCTCATTTTGAAAGTGCGTGCCGCCTACATGCGAGAACGAAGCCACACCCAGGCCGATCATGTCCGCTCCGGTCCACAGCAAATCACGATAGAGAAACTTTGTGCGCGTGGGATCTTTCACCGCCGCGTAGGCGCTGGTAATGCTGTAGCCGGCCTTTTCGAATTCGGCGAAAGCGTAGGTGACCCACTCGCGCTTGGTCCGCCAGTCGGCCACCGGCGCGACGGACTGCCCCATCACCTTCATTTCCTTGAAAATCGTGGTGTTATAGGGGATCTCCATCTGGTAGATGGTGATGCTGTCGGGCGAGAGTGCGATGGTTTTGCGGACGCAGTCGCGCCAGTTTTCGGTAGTCTCGGCCATCATGCCGGCGATGAGGTCGATATTGATCTGGGGAAACCCGATCGAACGCGCGAAGTCGTAAGTGCGGTCGATTTCTTTCGCGCCGTGGGCGCGTCCGTTGATCTCGAGGATGTGCTGGTCGAAATTTTCGATCCCCAGGCTGAGCCGTGTGACGCCCAGGTCCCGGATGGCCTGTAGCTTGGGTTCGGTGAGCGTGCCGGGCTCGCACTCGAACGCGATTTCCTCAGCTTCATCCCAGGGCAGCAGCTTTTTCATCGCATCCACAAGCCGCGTGATCTGGCGCGTGGAAATATAGGACGGCGTGCCGCCGCCAAAATAAATGAACTTCGGCTTCCGCCCGCCGATGAACGGCTTCTGCGAGTAGAGCGTCAGTTCCTGAATTGCGGTATCGAGGTAGCCCTCGATCTCGCCCGCATCCTTATCGGTATAGACCTTGAAGTAGCAAAAATGGCAGCGCTTCCGGCAAAAAGGGATGTGAACGTAAATGCCGAGCGGCGTGCCCGGTACCGGCGGGCGATCGAGCGCCGCATACGCTTCGGCGACGTGCGCGGGGGTCCAGAAAGAATAAGGCGGGTAGTTGGAGACGAAGTAGTTGCCTGCCGCGGTGGCTTCTTCCGGCTGCACATCCTTTGGCGGTTCCGTTATCATGAGCCTGTCCTCAACGTCCCGTCACGGATGTGAAACCTGGGCCCTCCCTCCGTGCCCAACCGATACAACTAGCATATCGAACCCAGGCCCCCATTCGGGAGCTGACCTGGCGCCCCAGCCTCACTCGAGCAGATGGTCCTGCTTCGGCTCCGGAAGCCAGAAACTCGCGCCGAACCCGACGGCGTAGACCAGGAACGCAACCGCGGCGGCCGCGTACGCGAGTTTGGTCGAGGCGCCAACGCCGGGCATCACATTGGCCAGTTGCGTGGTCAATAGCGCCGCCGAGGTTCCCAGCATGCGGCCACCGATATTGGCCGCGAAGCTTTCGCCCGTGCCGCGCAGGTACGTGGGATAAACCAGCGGCAGATAATTTCCCCAAAAGCTGAACTGCGCCACTGTCAACAGGCCCGCCAGAAAGATCCCCCATTTCAGAGCTTCGAGACTGTGCAGCGCCGGGTACAGAAACACCAGCGGCACCAGGAAGATGCCCGGCACCTGGAACACGCGCAGCAGGCGGCGCCGGCTGATGATGCGCGCCGCGAGGAAAGCGAGAATCACGCGGCCCACCAGTCCGCCCATTTCCTGGTAGAACTGCACGGAGCTGACAACTTGTTGTTGCGCGGGCCTCGGAAGGTGCATGACCTCCGGCAGTCCGGGCACGATCCGGGGAATGTGCTGGATGGCTCCGAAGGCCGCCCCGAAACTGCACGCGAACATCAGCGCTGTAATCCACGTAGTCTTGCGAAACGCGGGTTGGAAAAGTTCGGCGAAGCTCGGCCGCTTCAAAGTTCCGGCGGACTTCTGCTGCTGCCACGCCGGGGACTCGGGCAGGAACGGGCGGATGATGATCAGCGGAATCGCGGGAATCACGCCGGACATCAGCGTGTAACGCCAGGCTTCGTGGGCGCCGAAAATGGCTGGCAGAGATTTCCCGTAAGTCACGGTCAGGTAATATGCCGCCGTAACCATCACGCCGCCGATCGAGGAAAGCGCCTGTGTGTACCCCAGCACGTTTTCGCGCTGGGTGCGGTCGGGAAACGATTCCGCCAGCCACGCCACCGCCGCTACAAACTCCACGCAAACGCCGATAAATGTCGTGCAGCGCAGGAACAGAAGCATGGGGAGCGATGTCACGTAACCCGCGGCCAGAGCCGAGACCGCGTAGAGCAGGATGCTCCAAACAAGCACCCGCCTGCGCCCCAGCAGATCCGCGAGATAGCCCCCGAGCAAGCCGAAGATGCCGCCAGCCACCGCCGGGACGTAGAACAGCAGGCCGGTCCACGAATTGAATTCCGGCGTCCCTGGCCGGAGATGCCCAAGCTCCAGCAGCGCCGGCCCCACAATCAGCGGCAGCACCAGGATGTGGTAAGTGTCGAACGCAAATCCGATGGACGCCACGAGGCAGATTGCCCACTGAACTGCTGTGAGACGAGCAGCTTTGGGAGCGTTCGATGCGTTCGAATGCGGGGCGGTATCAGCCATGTCGAGTGTCTTCTCCAGTAGACGAGCCGTAATGTCTGTGGACTCGCGGGAAATCGTTGCCTTTTGCGAATTTCCACGTAGTATGCCACAGTGGACCGCGGCACACGAGCCGCCGGGCGATTTTCGATGCGCGTAATTTTTGCGCGCGCCATGCAGACGAGCCGTCGGCTGAATTGTTAGAATCTGAACTCGGCCAAGCCGTCGCGTTTAACAAATCATGCAAAACAAGAGGCGTTCCATGACGTGGATCATCTTCGCCCTCGGTGCGGTACTCGCCTGGGGGATGTACGGACCGGCGTTGCACAAAGGGCAGGTGGCGCTGGGGAGCCCCTGGCGCGCGCTTTTGTGCGTGGGCTTCGCTTATTTCCTGATCGGGGTGCTGGTGCCGCTGGCGAACCTTTCAACCGCACAGGGAGGCGCCGGCGGCTTTAACCTGCCGGGCTCGATCTGGGCCACGATCGGCGGCGCCTTGGGGGCGATCGGCGCGGTGTGCATTATCTGGGCTTTCAAAGCGGGCGGGCTGCCCGCGTACGTGATGCCCATCGTATTCGGCGGCGCGCCGCTGGTGAACGTTTTAGTTTCGATGTTGACGCACCCGCCGAAGACCTCGCCCAACCCGCTGCTTTACGTAGGCTTTATAGTGACCGCCCTGGGAGCGGGCATGGTTCTGTACTACAAGCCGGCGTAAAGACGGACACCGCCGACGCCGCGTTCAGGCCAGCAGCAGCGCCTGCTTCGCCAGGCGTTGCAGGCGCATTTCCAGCGACTCGGCTTTGATGTCACCGGCTTCGGACTCGTCGAGCGATCGCAGCAACGCGCGTAGGCCATCCACCAGCGCATCGCGGTTTTTCGTGCCGTCGAGCAGCACCAGCAGGCAGCGATCCACAGTGTCTTCCAATTCCACCGTAGTGTGACGCAGCGTGGTGACTAGCGCGCCCTGTTGCGCCTGCACGCGAGCCAGGGGACTCGCGGCCGGCTTCTCGTTTGCACTTGCCGCGAATCGCGGCGGGTTCGAGTAGGCTTCGAGCAATCCCACGCGGTATCCCTGGAAGAGAATCTCGGCTAACAGCGCGGGCTCGCCTCCGGCAACCGCCTGCAACTCGGAAAAGCTGAGGCTCCGCGGCCAGACTTCCCCCAACCGGCACAAGGCAGCTTTCGAGTGCGCGTTGTCGGTCTTCAGCGCCGCGCCGCGGGGACCACGGAATTCTTCAAAGACGCCTTCTCGCAGATCGGGAACCGGCGATACAGGTCGCGCTCCCGAGGCCAAATGGAGGTCCACAATCTGCTCGGGCTGCGCACAGCGATCGAGTGCGACTTCTTCCCGGCACAGCAGCGTCTGTCGAAACCGCCGGCCTTTGATGAAGTCGAGGTATTGCTCCTTCACGAGCACGTCGTCTCCCGCAAAGCGCCGCAGCGCGTGGATGACCGGCTCAGGATAGATTTCATCCTGCATCTCGATAAAATCGGCCTCGCCCAAATACGCGAGGCCGTGAAGGCCGGCGTGCGCGGCGAATTCGTGGAAATACGGCGCGTAGTTGGTGTCCGCCAGATCGTCGTGATAGACAAACCACGGCTCGCACGTCGTGAGATGCTCCAACTCCTCCGCGAACAGCACACTTGAGCTCAAATGCTCCGGACGGCATCCGGCCAGCGCACCGATGAGCTGGACGCCCTGCTCGACACGGTGCATGGGATCTTCGATTTCGCGCACGCGATAGAGCATCATTTCGCGGAACATCCGGCGGCGGTTGAAGCCGGGGCTGGCGTTGTAGCTGACGTAAGCCACGCCCTGCGGCGCCAGATGGCGGCGGCAGAGGCTAAGCAGCCCGTCGCGCACGTCCGCCGGAACCCACGAGTAGAGGCCGTGGGCAATGATGTAGTCAAAGATGCCGTAGTCAAACTCGCCCAAGTCCGGCCCGGCCCGCATCAGATCGAGCCGCCGGAGCGTGATGTTCTCGAGGCCCAGCGTGCGGATCAGCGCGCAGCCGCGAGCGATCGCGGGCTCCGCCAGGTCGATCCCGGTAAACACGCTCCCTGGCAGTGTGAGCGCCATGGGAATGAGGTTGCCGCCATCCCCGCAGCCCAGCTCAAGCACGCGGCAGTTCGGCGCCGCGGCCGGCGACATTCCGAAAATTCCGGCTATGGTGGCCAGGCGGTCGGGGTGCGTTTGAGGCAGCGGTAGACCGGGGTACGGGACCTTGTCGTAGGCGAAGCCCACTATCGCGCCGCGCGTTTGCCAATGCAGTAAAGATGCTGGGCTGTGCGGATGAACAACTGGCCGTCGGAAATGGCGATCGAGCTCAGTGTGTAGTCGTCCAGGTTGTTTTCGGCGACCAGCTCGAATTTCGGCCCGGCTTTGAACACGCTGGTCACGCCGTCTTCATCGGTGATGTAGATCTTCCCATCGGCCATCACCGGCGATGCGCTATACGTGGCCTTATGGATGCGCTGCGGCCCCCAGATTTCCTTGCCCGTTTTGGCATCCAGGCACCACGCGATGCCGCGGTCGTTGACGGTATAGAAGTAAATCCCGTCGGTCACCGGCGTGGGCACGTCGGGGCCGTTCTGAAACGCCCACAGCCGGTGCGTCTCCGTTATATCGCCGTGGCCGCCCGCGCGAAACGCCTGCAAGGGACGCACGCGCGTGGGGGTATAGACCACGCCATCGCTGACCACAGGCGATGCAATCACGCGGTAGTTGGGATCTTTCTGCACGTTGAACCCGTTGCCGCGCCAGATCTCCTTGCCCGTGGCGGGATCGTGCCCCGTGACGCAATCGCCGCCGCTCACCACGATCTCTACTTTGCCGCCATAACGCAGCACGACCGGCGTGGTGTACGAATCCGGCGATTCATGGATGGCTTCGGTGGGCCGCTCGACGCGCCACACCGTTTTACCGGTCTTCTTGTCGATGCGCAGCAAATAGGAAGGGTCCCGTGTCTTCATGCCATGCAGCACCTGGATGTAGAGCGCGTCTTCATAGAGCAGCGGCGAAGAGCCGTATCCCCAATTGAGGCCGAACCGCCCGTAGTCCTTCTGAATATCGCGCGCCCACAACTCGTTGCCCGCGAAATCCAACGCTTTCACGATTCCGGTTCCGGTCATGGCGTAAACATCGGCGCCGTCGGTCACTGGCGATGGCGACGACATGTTCTGTTTGCCGATCTTGAAGTTGCCGCCCGACAGATGCTTTTTCCACAAAACCGCGCCCTGCGTCCGGTCCACGCACCATAACGCGAGTTCTTCTTTTTCCGCCACGTTGAGGAAAATTCGATCGCCCCAGACGATCGGGGTCGCGCCGCTGAAGCTCGGCAGCACCAGTTTCCAGGCTACGTTCTCATCGCGGCTCCAGCGAACCGGCAGGTTCTTCTCGTCGCTGATGCCGTTCAGGCCCGGACCCCGCCACTGCGGCCAGTCGCCTGCGGCCAGGGTCGAAATGGCAAGAGCAACAAGACAAACGAATCGGATGGATCGACGCAATTGCGTTCCCTCAAGGCGTCCAGTCAGACATTCAGCCGGACGGATACTCCGCAGGATACTTTTGTTTGGGAGCGAAAGACAAGCGGGGCGGGCTGTGGGGAGACGCGCAGCCAAAAATCGTTAGACGATCACCTTCACGCGCCCCAGGTAATCGCCTAATGCCGCAATCTGGCGGCGGATTTCGCCGGGTAACTTGCTTTGTGCGGCCAACTCCAGTCCTCTACCGATTTGACTCAGTGCGGCGAATCCATAGGGCGTGCCCGAGCCCTTCAGCTGGTGCCCCAGGACACGAATCGTTTCGTAATCGCCGACCGCGAGAGCCGACTCAAGCACGGGCACCTCTCCGTTGCGGTCGTCCAGATATTTGGGAACTAGCTGTTCGATGCCGGGCGATAGCGATGCGCGGGTGACGTCGCGGACCCTTAAGTGGTCTTCAATCACCTTGAGAAATGTCTGCATGCGGAAAGGTTTGCTGAGCTGCGCGTCGCATACCCGTTCCTCGCCGTCCGGCGCGTCTTCATCGCTCGCCCCGCCGGTAAGCGCGAGGATGACCGCGCGCGGACATCGCTTGGCCTCCCACCGGCGAATGGCCCGCGCCGCTGTGTAGCCGTCCATGATGGGCATCTGGATATCCATCAGGACGAGGTCGAAATGCCCGGCACAGAACTTTTCGACCGCCTCTCGACCGTCTGCCGCGACCTCCAGATGGTGCGGCGTATGTTCCAGGTAGGCGGCAACCAGCGCGCGAATGTCTTCAGAATCGTCGGCCAGCAGGATTCGGCGGCCGGGGACGTTCTCTTGGACCGCGAATTCCCCAGATTCCGCTTCCTTTGCGCCGTTTTGAGAGCACTTTTCGGTTGCATGTCTCATCGTTTGGCTCGTCGCCGGCCACTATTCGGGCAGCCAATGCACCGGGACCGGGAAGCCCGGGCTGTGCTTCCAGACTTGGTTCATATGACTTATCGGCAGCGAGTGCGCAAGTTTTAGGAGCATCTGTTCACGCGGCAGTAACAGGAGGGTCTTTGCGAGTCCGTCTGAGATTCTGCTCTAAAGTCTTCAGGAATTAATCCGATCACATTAGCAGCCAAGACGCCTCTCCAAAGAGAAACGAACTTCCATGAGCCACAAACCGCTGACGGTACTGCTGATTGAAGACAGTCCCGCTTACGCCGAACTGGTGCAGCAGTGGCTCTCCAGTAAAGAGAGTACGGCTTTTGTCCTGAACTGGACGGATTCGCTCGAGGCCGGCATGAGCCGCCTGGCACGCGGCGGCATCGATGTGATCCTGCTCGATCTCGGCCTGCCCGATAGCCAGGGCAGGAAAACGTTCACAACGGCGCGATCTCACGCCACCAGTGTGCCGATCATCGTTCTGAGCGCCAATGAGAACGAATCGATCGCG
>Ga0070730_10002051_pt1 | contig 18588 bp, 19 predicted proteins | sample Coa_R1_3_FD_66447 | JGI IMG/M metagenome (GOLD analysis project Ga0070730, IMG submission 66447) | Surface soil microbial communities from Centralia Pennsylvania, which are recovering from an underground coalmine fire - Coalmine... | ecosystem: Environmental > Terrestrial > Soil > Unclassified ... | reverse complement strand
CCGGACCGTCCTCCAGCTCCACCCCGGCGCGCAGCGTGCGCAGGGTGCCGACATCGGGCTCCGGGTCGACGAGCACCGCGTACTCGCGCTCGAGGCCATACCTTGGATGGAGCACGCGGTTCGCCCAGCCGCCGTCGTTGGTGAGCAACATGAGTCCCTCGGATTCGGCGTCGAGCCGGCCGGCGGGCCAGAGCCGGCCGAGCCGCGCCGCATCGTCGCCGAGCAGGGCCAGCACCGAGCGCCGCCCCCGCTCGTCGCGGGACGACGAGAGCAGGCCGCGCGGCTTGTGGACGGCGATGTGCACGACCCGCTCGCCGTGTCCGATGGGCGTCCCGTCCACGCTCACCGTGTCACGCTGCGGGTCGGCGCGCATGCCGAGTTCGGCTGGGCTGCCGTTCACCGTGACCCGTCCCGCACCGATGAGCTCCTCCGCGCGGCGGCGCGATGCGAGCCCACTCTGCGCAATGAGCTTCTGGATCCGTTCAGCCGGCATTGGGCGCGCGATCGAGCTCGCTGCCGGCCTCGGCCCCCGCCAGCGCGCTCACGCCCGCCGCCGAGGCCATCTCCGCGGCATCCGACGGCAGTGGCGGCAGCTCCTCGAGCGAAGTGAGGCCGAACCGCTCGAGGAACGTGAAGGTGGTGCCGTACAGGATCGGGCGCCCGGGCGCATCCCGCCGCCCGACCTCGGTGATGAGCCGGCGGTGGAGCAGCGAACGCAGCACGTAATCCGAGTCGACGCCGCGGATCCGGTCGATCTCGCCGCGCGTGCACGGCTGCCGGTAGGCGACCACCGCCAGCGCCTCGAGGGCCGCCGGGGTCACCCGCGCCTCCTCGCGCGCGGCGTACGTCGCCAGCCGCCCGCCAATCTCCGGAGCGGTGACGAGCTGCCACTCGTCGCCCAGGCGCTGCAGGCGCAGGCCGCGCCCACCCTCCTGGAGCTCGTCGCCCAACAGCCCCAGCGCGGCCTCGGCGTGGAGCCGCGGGATGCCGGCCAGCTCGGCCAGCTCCGCCGAGCCGAGAGGGCGCTCCGCGATGAAGAGCACCGCTTCGAAGAAGGCGGAGAGATCCGAGGGCAGCTCGCCGTCGCTCATCCGCCCTCTCCGGATTCTCCGACCCGTCCGGTGGCCGACGGGCGCGCGGCGACCTCGATGAGGATCGGGCCAAAGACGGTCGACTGTCGCACGCGAACCTGGCGGCGGCGGACGAGCTCGAGCGCGGCCAGAACGGTAACGGCGGCTTCGGTGCGGGATCGGCAGGTGGCGAGCACGGCCTGGAGGATGACACGTCCGTCTGTCGAGAGTGCGTCGAGCAGCGCACGGATCTGCATGCCGATGGTGACCTCCCGCGCCACGACCTCTGGCGGCGGTGGCTCGGGCTCGGCGAGGTGGGCCAGCCGATCGAGCGCCTCGACGAGCCACGCGGCATGGAGCGGCGGCGAGGCGACCCGCGGCAGGTCGGTCTCACGCGGCTCCCGGCGCATGAGCGGGGCGGTCAGGTCCCGCTCGCCGAGCGCCCGGGCTGCATCGCGCAGCGCCCGGTACTCGACGAGGCGACGACGCAGCTCCTCCTCACCGGCCTCCTCCGCTTCCTCCGCGGCCGATGTCGCCTGCTCGCCTGGGAGCAGGCGACGCGACTTGATGAGGATCAGCTGAGCGGCGATGGCCACGAACTCGGACAGCCCGCTGACATCGACGGGATGGCGCGCGAGATGCTCGACGTACGCGTCGGCCACCTCCGCAAGGGGAACGGTGAGCACGTCGAGCTGCCGCGACTCGATGAGGTGCAGGAGCAGCTGCAGCGGTCCCGCGAAGACCGGCAGCCGCACCTCGAATGCGGTCTCGCCGACCTCGACCGGCGAGAGCTCCGCGGTCTCGACCGCGATCGGCTGGAGCGGCATGGGCTCAGCTCACCTCGTCGGCGTCGTGCAGGGCCTGGGCGAGCGCGCGGTCAGCCTCGAGCGTCCTGGCGCGAATGAATGCCGCGGTGCGTTCGCTCAGGCCGGCATCGCGAGCGACCTGGGCCGATAGTTCGGCATGGTGGAGGAAGAGGTGCCACGGGTAGCCGCGGCTGGCCGGGTCCGGCGTCGCGAGGCGCTGCAGCGCCCGGGGCGCAAGGGCGGACAGCAGCACGCCGCCCACGCGATGCCAGACCCGAAGCCTGGTTCCCTTCGCGACGTCGTGGAGGAGGGCCGCGGCCAGGACCTCCCGATCGTCGATGCCACGGGCGAGCAGGCGGCCAGTCACATCGAGGCCGTGGCGCTGGTCCGCGACCGGCATGGCGTCGAAGAGCGCCCAGGCCGAAGGCGGGAGGATCTCGTGCGCGAGCGCCAGATCCCCCGCGCTGACGCGTGCCGTGAGGTGGCCGACAAGCTGCGCGACCCGGTGCATCTACAGTCCGAACCGCTGCTCACCGGTCAGGACGGTGGTGGCAAGGTTCGCCAGGCCGAAGATCCAGCCGATCGGGCCGCCACCTGGCGAGCCGTACGAGAGGAGGACGAGCACCAGCAGCGCGATCATCCCGTACCCCTGGTACTGCTGCAGGGTGAACGCCGTTCGGAGCGGCACGAGACCCAGGGTGAAGTTCCATCCATCGAGCGGCGGGATGGGGAGCAGGTTGAAGATCGCGAGCGCGACGTTGTAGAGGACGACGAACGACAGCAGCTCAACGATGAAGATCGAGTCGACACCGATCAGCTCGACGGCGCGCAGGATCATGGCAAAGACGACGGCCACCACCAGGTTGGCCACCGGGCCGGCGGCGGAGACCCAGGAGAGTCCCTGGCGGCCCGGTCGGAGCGCCGACGGGTTGACGGGGACCGGCTTGCCCCAGCCGAAGCCGACCAGCACCAGGAAGAGCGCCCCGAGCGGATCGATGTGCGCAGCCGGGTTGAGGCTCAGGCGTCCAAGGGCGCGGGGCCGATGGTCGCCGAGCGCCTCCGCCACGAGCGCGTGGCTGAACTCGTGGAACGTGATGCCCACCACGAGCGCCACGACGATCGCGAGCAGGGTGGCCGGATCGGTGTTGCCGAAGATCACGAGGCGAGCTCCGGGAGCAGCTCGCGGAGGAGCGCGAGGAGGCGCCCGGCGCCGATGACGCCTATCTCGAGGACCTCCTCGTGGGTCACCTCGTGGTCGACGTCATCGGTCGCCTTGTTCGTCACCAGGCTGAAGGCCAGCACCCGCGCGCCCGCGTGTCGCGCGACGAGCACCTCGGGGACCGTGCTCATCCCCACCGCGTCGCCGCCGATCGTCCGCAGCATGCGCATCTCGGCGCGGGTCTCGTAGTTCGGTCCGGCCAGCATGACGTAGACGCCCTCGCACAGGGTGACGCCTGCGCGGCTTGCGGACTGGCGGGCGCGCTCACGGAGCTCGAGATCGAAGGCGTCCGCCATCGGCACGAAGCGCGGGCCGATCCGTTCGAGGTTCGGCCCGGTGAGCGGGTTGTCGCCCGAGAGGTTGATCGTGTCGGTGATGAGCATGACGTCGCCCGCCTCGAAGGCCGGGTTCAGCCCACCGGAGGCGTTCGTGAGGATGACGGTGCGCACGCCCAGCGCCAGGCAGGCGCGGAGCAGGATCGTGACCTCCCGCTGGGAGTAGCCCTCGTAGGGGTGGGCGCGACCGGAGAGCACGAGCGTCGTCGTTCCGGCCGCGCGCCCCGCCACGAGCCGCCCGGCGTGCCCGACCACCGAGGCACCCGGGACGTGGGGAATCTCGCGGTACGGGATCGAGACGCGGCCATCGGGCTCGAGCAGCTCGGCCATCCCGCCCAGGCCGCTGCCGAGCACGATCGCCAGCTCCGGCGTCCCGAGTCCGCCGGCACCGGCCAGCCGCGCGCGGATCGCCTCTGCGGCCTCGCTGATTCGCCGCTCGAGCTCCTCGCCGTAGATCCCGTCCGGCAGAGCGCCCAGCGGAGCGTCGACCACCTACATCCGCTCCAGGATGTCGCGTTTCTTGGTCTCGTATTCCTCCGGCGTGATGAGGCCGCGATCGCGCAGCCCGGCGAGCCGTTCGAGCGTGGCCGCCAGCTCCGCGCTGGCCGAGAGGGACGTCGAGGAGGCCGATGTCGCACCGGAGTCCGATGCGGCGCTGCCCGGTGAAGACGCGGCCGCGTCGCGCGGGGCGGCGTCAGGACCGACCGAGGCGCCCGGCGCCGCCGATGCCTGCGCAACCTGGACCCGATTTGAGCCGGCTCGCGGAGGCAGCGCCTCGGCGCGCTGCATCGGCGGCGAGGAGGGTCGCTGGACGGCCGGGCGCGCGAGGTCCGGACGTTCCAGGAGCTCCTTCTGGTTCATCATCGCGATCTTGAACTGGACGGCATCGGCCATCATCGGGAAGTCCTCGATGGCCCCCGGCTCGTCCGAGGCGGTCATGATGTCGAGGTGCCCGTAGCCGAAGATGCGGCCGACCCAGCTCTGGGTGAGGTGCGCGTCGTTGATCTTCTCCAGGCTCGAGTCGCCCATCGTCTTGTTGAGGATGCCCTCGGCCTTGATGATCCGGCGGGTGGTGACCAGGTACTCCTGGTTCTGCCAGGCCCACATGATTAGGCCGATGCGCGCCAGCGTGCCGAGCAGCACGACGATCGAAACGATCTGGATGATGCCCTGGCCGTTCCAGGCCGGAGAGGTCGACTGCCAGATGAGCACCGCCAGCGCCAGGACGGCGAGCACCACGAAGAGCCAGACTCGGGCGAACACGGCTAGCCAGTGCTGGCGCGTCTCAAAGACGACCTCCTCACCGCGGCTCAGGAGGTTCCGGGCGTAACTCATGCGCGCTCCGCTCAACGAGGCTCGGACCGCTCAGGCCCGCGGATGCGCCCGCGCGTAGACCTCTCGCAGGCGCTCGCCGGTCAGATGGGTGTAGAGCTGGGTGGTGCTGATGCTAGCATGGCCAAGCAGGGCCTGGACCACTCGCAGATCGGCTCCGCCCTCGAGCAGATGGGTCGCGAAGCTGTGGCGGAAGGTGTGCGGCGTGACCCGCTCGTGCACCCCGGCGGCCTCGCTCCAGCGCCTCACGATCCGCCACACCGACTCCCGACCGAGCCGGCGCCCCCGCTGGTTGACGAAGACCGGCGCGACCGGCTTCCCGTCGGTCCACTCGGCGCGTGCGGCGGACAGGTAGCGATGCAGCCGATCACGGGCCGGCTCCCCCATCGGGACCTGGCGCTCCTTGTTGCCCTTGCCGATTACGCGCAGCGACAGGTTCGCGAGGTCGAGCCGATCGAGGTCGAGCCCCACCAGCTCGCTGACCCGCAGCCCGCAGGCGTAGAGCAGTTCGAGGATGGCCGCATCCCGGTCGGCGACCGGGTCACCGGCCGGCGGCGCCGCCAGAATCGCCTCGACCTGGTGGCGTGCGAGCACATCTGGCAGGTAGGTTCCCGGCCGCGGGGATTCGAGCAGGGTCGCGACGTCGCGACTGACCACCCCCTCCCGCAGCGCAAAGCCGTAGAAGCCGCGAATGGCGGCTGCCTTGCGCGCGAGCGTCGTGCCACGGCGGCCTGAGCGCTTCAGACCCGCCAGGAAGGCGCGCGCCTCGTCGGGTGCCGCGCGCCAGTCGCGCCCGCTGATCTCCACGGCGAACTGGTCGAGATCACGGCGATAGGCCCGGATCGTCAGCGGCGAGAGGCCGCGCTCGACGCGGAGCTCGAGGAGGAACCCCTCGATCGTGCGAAGGAGCTCCTCGCCAGACTTCGCGAGGGCCTGAACCCCGGCCGGCTGCTCGACGGTGGGGGTCACGAGGCTCCGTCCTCGAGTCCGCCGGCGGCGCGCAGCAGGGCCTCCGCGGTGGCGCGCGCCTCGTCGCCCGCACCCTCGCCGGCGAGCATGGCCGCCAGCTCCGCCGCTCGCGCCTCGCCGGTCAGGACGTGCGCCTCGGTGAACGTCCTCCCCTCCTCGATCCGCTTGCCGACGTGGAGGTGGAGATCGGCGTGCGCCGCCACCTGGGGGAGGTGGGTGACGCACAGCACCTGGTGGAACGCCGCGAGGGCTCGCAGGCGCTCGCCCAGGGCCCCGGCGTTGCGGCCACCGATCCCCGCGTCGACCTCGTCGAAGATGAGGACGGGCGTCTCGTCGGCGGAGGCGAGCACGACCTTCAGGGCGAGGCTCAGGCGGCTCGCCTCGCCCCCCGAGGCGATGCGCGCCATCGGCCGCGGCGGCTCACCGGGGTTCGGCGCGAAGCGGAACTCGACGTAGTCGCCACCGACCGGACCGATCTCGGTGGGCGTCACCTCCACTCCGAAGGCATCCCCCGGCAGGCCAAGCGGCGGGAGCTCGGCGTTCACCCGTGCCGCGAGGGACGCGGCCGCATCCGTGCGCGCGGCGTGCAGCCGCTCCGACGCCGACTCGAGGGCGTCCCGGGCCTGCGCCTCCTCGCCCCGCAGCTGCTCGCGGATCGCGTCCTGGTTCTCGAGGCGGTGCAGCTCGCCGGTCGCCTCGACCCCGAAGGCCAGGATCGCCTCGATCGACTCGCCGTACTTGCGCTTCAGGTCGTAGATCTGACCGGCGCGCTCCTCCATCGCCGCACGCGTTTGCGGGTCCACCTGCAGCTGCTCGCCCAGGGCCGCCGCGTCCCGGGCGAGCTCGGTCGCCTCGGCGACGATCGCTCGTCCCCGCTCGGTGATCGGCGCGAACCGCTCGTCGTGCGCCGTCGCCGCCTCGAGCTGGGCGAGCGCCGCGCGCAGGGCATCGAGCCCACCGCCGTCGCGTCGCAGAATCCGCACGGCGTCGCCGACTGAGCGGATCACCGTCTCGAGGCCCTGGATCCCGCGCAGGCGCATGGCAAGGGTCGCATCCTCGTCCGGCTGCAGCGACGCAGAGTCGATCTCGCGGACCTGGAAGCGGAGGAGCTCCGTGCGCCGGTCGAGCTCCGCGCGGTCGGTCATCAGCTCCTCGGCCCGCGCGGTCAGCGAGCGCCAGGCGCGCCAGGCATCGTCGACCTCGGCCAGCATGGCGTCGTGACCCCCGAACCGGTCGAGCAGTGCGCGCTGGCGGTCGGCGGCGAAGAGGCGCTGGTGCTCGTGCTGGCCGTGGATCTCCGCCAGGCGCGCGCCGAAGGCGGCGAGCGCGCCAACGGTCACCGTCCGGTCGTTGACGCGAGCAAGGGAGCGCCCATCCGCCGACATCTCCCGGCTGATGATCAGGCTGCCCTCCTCCAGGTCGACGAGCTCGTCGAGCGGGTCCTCCGGGTCGCGCGGCACGTTGTCGAAGATCGCCTCGACCCGCAGGCCGGAGGTCCCGGTCCGGACCTGGTCGGCCGTCGCGCGTCCGCCGAGCGCCAGTGCCAGCGCATCGACCACCAGCGACTTGCCGGCACCGGTCTCGCCGGTCACGACCACGAACCCACGCTCGAGACGGATGCGGACGGCCTCGATGACCGCCAGGTTCGAGACGGAGAGCTCGATGAGCGCCATCGGTCAGGTCATGCTCAGTACGGCAGCAGCGAAGCCTTCGTCCGCAGGAGGTCGTAGAACTCGGCGCTCCCCTTCGGCTCGACCAGGCGCAGCGGGATCGGCAGCGCGCGCACCTCGACGCGATCGCCGGCCTGCATCGGCAGGTCGGTCTGGCCGTCGACCGACACGATCGCGCCATCGTGCGCTTCGCGCAGCGTGAGCCGGACGACGTGGGTCTCGCCCGCCACGACGCTGTGCAGCGGCGAGAGATAGCCGGCGACCGGGGTGATGATCATGTTCCGCAGCCGCGGGTCGAGGATCGCGCCACCGGCGCTGAACGAGTAGGCAGTCGACCCGGTCGGGGTGGCGACCACCACGCCATCGGAGACGTACGTCGCGAGGTGGCTGCCCGACACCTCGACCTCGACCTGGATCGTCCGTACCCGGGGGCCGCGGGCGACGACCACCTCGTTCAGGCAGGCGTGGGTTTCGGTGCTGCCATCCGAGCGGACGAGGGTGGCGCTGATCCGGAGCCGTTCCTCGACGGCGTAGTCGCCGCTCGCCACCTGGCCGAGCACGCGCTCGAGGTCGCCGGTCTCGACCTTGGCCAGGAATCCCACCCGTCCCAGGTTGACGCCCAGGGTCGGCACCCCGCTCTCCCCGATCGAGGCGGCGGTGCGCAGGAACGTCCCGTCCCCGCCGAGCACGCAGATGAGATCCGAGCCGGGGCACTCCCGGGCGATCCGCTCCACGTCGTCGGCCGGCGAGTCCCAGGTCGAGATGCCCCGCGCCCGGCACCAGCTCGTTCCGCGCACGAGGGCGTCGCGGGCGGCGTCGTTGTACGGGTTCAGCGAGAAGCCGAGACGGGTGAGGCCCATCTCAGGCCTCCGCGTCGCGGGCGTCCGGCAGCGGTTCGGGGAGGCTGACGACGTGTGACGGGCCGGCGTCCAGGCGCTCGGCGATCTCCTCGATCCGAACGCGCAGCGCGGCGAGCTCGCCAGCGACATCGGCATCCGCAACGGCGGCGTAGGACCGATCCAGGCCGGCGGCGATCAGGGCTCGCATGAGGCCCGATGGCGAGACGCCTCGCGATCGCGCGGCGGCCTCCACCCGTTCGAGCAGCGCATCCGGCATGCGCAGCGAGACGATCTGCCGCATCGTGTCCGGGGCGACTTCGTGGGGAAGCGGCGTGGCATCCTCGAACCCCTGGAAGACGCTGAGCTGCTCGACCCGCGAGACGCGCTCCCTCCGTTTCACGGGCGGCATCGTAGTACGGGCGCCTAGCCCGCCGGGGCCTTGAAGAGCGCATCGACCGTGTGACGCCACCCCGTGTCGAGGTCGTGCGGGCCACCATGTCGCTGCACGAGGATGGCGAGGAACTCGACGTTCCCGTCGCCACCGGTGATGGGCGACCGGATCGCGTCCATCGGTGCGAAACCGGCTCCGACCGCGGACTCGCCGAACCGGAGCAGGACCTCGCGGTGCACTGCCGGATCGCGAATGACTCCGCCGCGGGGAACCGCCGCACGCCCCGCCTCGAACTGCGGCTTGACGAGGGCGACCACCCGTCCGCTCGCCCCCAGCAGGCACCGCACCGATGGCAGTACCAGCGCGAGCGAGATGAACGAGAGATCAAGCGTCGCGAGGTCGACGGCCTCCGGCAGCCGCTCGAGCGTGCGCAGGTTGGTGCGATCCATGACGATCACACGCGGGTCGCCGGCCAGGCGTGCGACGAGCTGACCGCGTCCCACGTCGACGGCGTAGACGGCGCGAGCATCGCGCTGCAGCAGGACGTCGGTGAAGCCGCCGGTGCTCGCTCCTGCGTCCAGGCAGACGAGGCCGGCCGGATTGATCCCGAATGCGTCCAGCGCCGCAGCGAGCTTGTCACCGGCGCGCGACGCCCAACGAGCTCCCGCCCGCAGGGTGAGCGCCGCCTCCGCCGGCACGAGCTGGCCCGGTTTCAGGACCTGGCCCGGGCCGGCTTCGAGCTGGATGCGGCCGGCCAGGATGAGCGCCTGGGCCTCGGCGCGCGATCGGGCCAGCCCTCGATCCTGAGCGAGCTGGTCGACGCGAACGCGTCCCATCCGCCGAGTGCTCAGGCCGCGTCGACCCTCGTGCGCCGGCGAGCGCGCACCGGTCGCACGCCCAGCGCCTCGCGCACCTGCCCGGCGATGCCCGGCACGTCGATCCGCTGCTGGCGACGCAGGTCGTCGACGCTGCCGTGATGCACGAAGCCCTCCGCGAGCGCGATCTTCAGCACCGGCACGTGGACCCCAGCCCGGTTCAGCGCGTCGAGCACCCCATCGCCAAAGCCGCCCATCGCCGCCGACTCCTCGGCCGTCACGACCAGGCGCTTGCCGGCCGCATGGTCGCCAACGAGGGCCTCGTCGAGCGGCTTTGCCCATCGCGCGTTGATGACCGTCGCCTCCACGCCGTCGTCGGCTGCGAGCGCCTCCGCCACGCCCAGCAGGCGCTGGACGATCGGGCCGAACCCGACGAGCAGCAGGTCGTCGCCGGAGCGGAGGAGCTCGGACTGTCCGATCTCGAGCGGCTGTCCCTCGCGATCGGGGAGGTCCTCGCCGGCGTCGCGCGGGTAGTGGATGCTCATCGGGCCCGCATGCGTGAAGGCGGTCGCGACCAGGTCGCGCAGCTCCTGCTCGTCCTTGGGTGAGCCGATGACCAGGTTCGGCAGCGCCCGCTGGGCCGACAGCGTGAACATGCCCTGGTGGCTGGTGCCGTCCTCCCCCACCAGCCCCGCACGGTCGATCGCGAGCAGGACCGGCAGGTCGTTCTGGCACACGTCGTGGACGAGCTGGTCATACGCGCGCTGGCTGAAGGTCGAGTAGAGCGCCACGACCGGCCGTTTGCCGGCCAGTGCCAGTCCCGCCGCCAGGGTGACGCTGTGCTGCTCGGCAATGCCCACGTCGAAGAAGCGGGCCGGGAACCGCGCGCCGAACCGCGACAGCCCCGTGCCGGTGGGCATGCCGGCGGTGATGGCGCAGATGCGGTCGTCGCGCTCGGCCTGGCGGATGAGCTCCTCGACGAACGTCTGGGTGTAGGTCTTGGCCTTGCGGCGTGGGGCGGTCTCAGCGGGGACGGGCTCCTCGGTCGGATCGATGAGGCCCAGGTCGATCGGCGGCAGACTCGCCCCGTGGAAGCTTTCGCTGTCGAGCTCGGCCGGCGCGTACCCCTTGCCCTTGACCGTCTTGACGTGGACGAGGACCGGGCCTGGCAGCCGGAACGCCTGCTCGAACGCGCCCTCCATCTCGGCCACGTCGTGCCCATCGAGGACCCCGATGTAGGTGATCCCCATGTCCTCGAAGAAGCCGACCCGGGCCCACGAGCGCTTGAACCCCTCCTTCGCCCAGGTGAGCAGATCGAGAGTCGGCTGGCCGACGAACGGGATGCGCGGCAGGGTGCGGCGCGTCGCGGATTTCGTCTCCTGGTAGACCCGGGTCAGCCGCAGCTTGTTCAGCTTGGTCGAGAGCCCACCCACCGAGCGGCTGATGCTCATCTCGTTGTCGTTGAGCACGATGAGGAGCCGATGGCGGGTATGGCCGAGGTGGTTCAGCGCCTCGAGGGTGAGGCCGCTCTGGATGGCCGCGTCGCCCACGCAGACCGCGATCCGTTGGCCACGGCCGGGATCGGTCAGCGGGCGGAGGTCGCGGGCGGCGGCAAGGCCAATGCCGATGCTCACACCGGTCCCGGCGTGGCCACCGTCGAACACGTCGTGCGCGCTCTCGCTGCGGCGCGGGAAGCCGCCGATCCCGCCCATCTGGCGCAGCGTCTCGAACGTTTCCCAGCGCCCGGTGAGGAGCTTGTGCGCGTACGCCTGGTGCCCGGTGTCCCAGACGATCCGGTCGCGAGGCGACTCCATGACCCGGTGCAGCGCGATGGCGATCTCGACTGCCCCCAGCGAGCTGGCCAGGTGCCCGCCGGTGGTGCGCACGGTGCGGATCATCTTCTCGCGCAGCTCCACGGCAAGCACCTCGAGCTGGGCGGCATCCAGATTGCGGACCTGGACGGGCTCACGAATCGTCTCGAGGAGGCTCATAAAGGCTCCGGCACGGGTTCGGGCGAGTATAGACCGATGCCGCGCCCGTTCCCCGCGGCCATCCAGAGCGGCCTCACCCGTCGGTTTCGCCCTCCGCCGGCTCGCCCGGCTCCGCGGAGGCCGTCCCTCCTCCCCGCCCGAGCTCGCTGATGGTCAGCTCCGCGGCGCGCAGCCGCTCCTCGCAGGCGGCGTGGATGCGCAGGCCCTCGCGGTACAGGCCGATGCTCTCCTCGAGGCCCACGGTCCCCGCCTCGAGCGACGCGACGATCCGCTGCAGCTCGACGACGAGCTCGTCGAACGGGCGAGCCGCCAGATCGGCATCGGTCATCGGCTCGGTCATCGGAGCGCCTCGTTCGGGTCGCGATGGAGACCCGCCTCGACCCGGGCCACGAGCGCGCCGCGCTCGACGATCACTTCCACGGGCCCGCCGATGGTCGCCTGGCTCGGGTCGCGGACGACTGTCCCGTCCTCGAGGCGCGCGACGGCATACCCACGCGCCAGGGTCGCCGCCGGCCCAAGTGCCCGCAGCCCGGCCTTGAGGCCGCCCAGCATTGCGCGCTCGCGCTCGGTCCGCGAGGCCAGTGCCCGGTGGGCGCGGTCGAGGAGATCGCCGGCCTTCTGGCGAGCCGCTGCCAGGTTTGGCGCATTGCCGGCGAGGGCCCGCTCTTCGGAAGCGAGCAGGCGCGTGCTGGCCGCCAGGCGCGCGAGGAGCGCCGTCGACGCCCGATCCCGCAGCCGTGCCAGGATCGCGGGCAGCTGGGTGCCATCCGGCACCGCGAGCTCGGCGGCCGCCGACGGGGTGGCGGCCCTCACGTCCGCCGCGAAATCGGCGAGCGTGACGTCGCTCTCGTGCCCGATGCCGGCGATGACCGGGACCGGCGCCGCCACGATCGTCCGCACGACGCGCTCGTCGTTGAACGCCCACAGGTCCTCCAGGGAGCCGCCACCGCGCGCGACGATGACCAGGTCGAGCCCGGGCTGGCGGTACAAGCGCTGCAGCGCGGTGGCGATGGCTGGCGCTGCGGCCTCGCCCTGGACCGCGGCCGGCGCCATGACGAGCTCGACGAGGGGGTACCGACGTCGCACGACGTTGCGGATGTCCTGCCAGACGGCGCCGACCGGGGAGGTCACCACCCCGATCCGTCGCGGCCAGCGAGGCAGCGGGCGCTTCCGATCGGCGTCGAACAGGCCCTCGGCGGCAAGACGTTTGCGCAGCTGCTCGTATCGCGCATGCAGATCGCCCGCGCCCGCCGGGGTGAGCGACTCGACGTAGAGCTGGTAGACGCCCTGCGGCTCGTACGCCCGCACCCGGCCGTGGCAGACGACCGCCATCCCATGTTCGGGAAGGACCATCGCCCGCGCCAGCTCCTCGCGGAACATGACGGCGCGGACCTGGGAGGCTGCGTCCTTGAGCGTGAAGAAGCAGTGTCCCGATGGGGGGAAGGATGGCACGCTGATCTCGCCCTCGACCCAGACGTCGGCGAGCTGTGGGTCGCCGTCGAGGAGCGCGCGCACCCGCCGGTTGAGGTCGGTGACGCGGAGGATGCGCGGCGGAACCCCGGCGGCACTCCACAGGGTCGGTTGGTCCATCTGCCTACCTTACCGCCGCGCCACGGAAGCGGCGTGGGGCTCGCTAGACGCGGGTGACGTACTGCCCGTCCCGGGTGTCGACGCGGATGACGTCGCCTTCGCTGACGAAGAGCGGGACCTGGACGACCAGCCCGGTCTCGGTGGTGGCTGGTTTCTTGGCGCCGGTGGCGGTATCGCCGGCGAAGCCCGGATCGGTCTGCGTCACCCGCAGGTCGACGGTGACGGGCAGGTCGACCCCGAGCACCTCGCCCTCGTGGCTCGAGACGAAGACGTCGGTGTTCTCCTTCAGGTACGCCCGGTCTTCGCCGATGAGCGAGCCGCTCACCGCAATCTGGTCGTAGGTCTCGTTGTCCATGAAGTGGTAGACGCTGCCGTCGTTGTAGAGGTATTGCACCCTGCGCTGCTCGACGCGAGCCCGCGGCCAGCGCGTTCCGGCCTGGAAGGTGCGCTCCACGATGTCGCCCTTGCGGACGTTCTGCAGCTTCATGCGGACCTGCGCCGAACCACGCGCCATCTTGATGTGGGTCCAGTCGAGGACCTTCATGAGCTGCCCGTCGAGCTCGATGATGACGCCCTTTTTGACGTCCCCGGTGCTGATCATGCGAGCCGATGCCTCCGTTGGATCCCGGTCATGGCGCCGGACACTCGCCGTTCGCCTTGGCGATGTTCGCCAGCTGCTGTGCGTAGGTCTTGGCGAAATAGTGTGAGCCGTCGCGGATCCCGCGCGGGCAGGCCGCAACGAAGTAGTAGTAGCCGGCGCCGGTGTTGGCCGTCGCGACGGCCAGAAGGGACGCGAAGCCTGGTGCCGCGATCGGCCACGGAGGCAGGCCCGGGACCTTGTACGTCTGGAAGCGAGCCAGCGACTTCGCGGTGAAGGTCACATCGGCCCCACCGGTGTCGAGCGGCGCCCACCACTTGATCCCCTGCCACTGCGAGATCGGCGCCGGCTTGGCGCCGAGCACGTAGGTGTCGGTGGCGAGGCCGTACTGCAGCGTCGAGTCAGCCTGGAGCAGTCCTCCGGTTTCGAACGAAGGATTCGTCAGCCGGTTCAGGAAGACCCCTGCGATGAGCGGGCGCTCCGCCGCCTTCTGCGCCTCGCGCTCCACGATGCTGGCCAGGATGACCGCCTGGTCGATGGTCATCGCCCTGCCGCCGATGGTGCGCTTGGCGATCTGGGCCCGGATCTGCGGCGTCAGCCGCTTGTTGAAGTTGTCGAGCAGCTTCTCGACGAGCTGGCGTGGCGTGCTGTTGGCGTCGACCTGGTACGTGTCGGGGAAGAGGTAGCCCTCGAGGCTGCGGCCGACGGGGAGGTTGGCGAAGAAGCTGTACTTGGCCAGCAGGTCGGCCGGCGGGTCCTTGACGAGCGCGGTGAACTCGTCGAGGTTCATCGTCAGCTTGGTGGTCGAAAGGTAGCCCACGATCTGCTCGAGCCGCCATCCCTCGCCGATGCGGATGGTGAGCTCCTGCCCCGCCTGCTGGCGCAGCGCGGCGACGATCTCGGACGGCGTCAGGCTCGGCGACAGGTCGTAGACGCCTGCCTGCAGATTGCCCTGGCGACCCGCCTGGATGACCCAGTACTCGAAGGCCAGCTGGCTGCGCACGATCCCCTTCTGCGCCAGCAGCTGACCGATGGCGCTGTCGGTTGCCCCAGTGGGGACCTTGATGGTCACCCGCACACCGTCGGCGCTGGCGGGGACATCCGCCAGCGCATCGGGCTGGTACCAGCGCACGAAGTCCAGCACGATCCCCTGATTGATCATGCCGGGGTTGTCCTCGATCCAGGACATGAGGCGCGGCGCCAAGGCCAGGAAGCCGATGAAGATGACGACCGCGGCGAATGCCGCGACCCCCGCGAACCAGAGGAGGAGGATGAGCGGCTGGAAGCGACGGCTCGGGCGGCGATCCCCGGACTGGCGCTGAGCGCGCAGCTCCCGGATGCGCTCGTTGCGGCGGCGATCATCCTCCCAGCGGGCGCGCGGATCGTCGCTCATCGGCTCTCTTGCTCCTGCGGCGCACCGCCTCGCTCGGGGGCGCGCCCTGCGTCGAGGTAATCTTGCAGGATCAGGCGAGCCGCCGCCGAGTCGAGCTCACCGCTCGCTCGTGACGGTTGCCGTCTCGCCTCCTTCATGTGCTCGCGCGCCCTCCAGCTGCTCAGGCGTTCGTCCACGTACCTCACGATCATGCCAACCTCCTCGAGCGCCGCTCCGAAGGCCCTGGCCCTGGCTGCCTGCGGGCCCTCCGAACCATCCATGTTGCGCGGCAGCCCGACCACGACGGTCTCCGCTCCCTCGGCCTGGATGAGCGCCAGCGCCGCCGCGCGATCGCGCGCCGCGCGCTCGCGCAGGGCCGGACGCGCGAAGGCGATCCCCGCCTCGGAGTCCGCCACCGCCACGCCGATCCGGCGCGTGCCGTGATCGAAGGCGATCAGGCGGCTCACGGGGCGGCACTCGGTGCTGCCGAGGCGCCCGCCGACGGAGTCTGGATGGCCATGTCGATGCGGAAGCCCAGGCGGGGCACGGTATCGACCCAGTCCGGCCAGAAGGCGATCGTGGCGGAGCCCACGATCGCCAGCGCTCGGATCGCGTCCGCCCGGGACTTGCCCTCGATGCTGGCCTTCAGCTGCTCGAGATCGACATCGCGCCTCACCGACGCCCGAACGGTGAGCGCCGCCGAGACCTGGTCGCCGCTGGTTGTGAGTGGTCCCGGCTCGACCGCGACACTCGAGTCGACGACGGTGGTCCCCGCTGCGCGGCCGTTCGCGTCGTTGGTGACCCGGTCGCGGCCGGCCTGGTCGAGCGCGTCGCGACTCACGTAGCGGCGATCGTAGGTGAGCGTGCCATCCAGGTTGAACGTCGGCTGGTCCTTCGTGCCGACCAGCCCGCCGGGGACGGTCACGACCGGATCCTGCGGCTGGGCGGGCGCGGCGTAGACGCGGCTGCTGTCCGCGGCGAGATGATCGGCCAGCTGCCGCTGCAGGTCGGCCTTGATCTTCGCCACCAGCGCGTCGACGTCCTTCTGGCTGACCTGTTGACCCGTCTTCTTCACCCCACCGCTGAGGGCCTCCGGGTTTTCTACTAATCGCGGGCAGCCTTTGCGCGCCGGACATAGCCGCGAGGCCGTCTGACGGCTATCCACTGTGTCGATCGCCTCCGCTACAACGTTTCCGTCTGGGCCGGCATTTACTGCGGTCACACCGGTGGACGCGGTCCCTGGCTGGCCGAACAGCGATTGCCCGCTGATCACCAGAGTCACGTCAGTGGTAAAAACCTGATCGCTCGCCGAGACCCGCGTTCCTTGCGGGACCTCGACCGCCACGAAGTTGTAGTTGGAGAAGATCACGACCCCCTTCGCCGGCTTTGAGTCGTCGTAGGTCCCGGTCGCCTTGCCGGACATGGCGCTGTCGAGCGTCCCGCTATCGTCCTGGCTCGCAAGGACGACCGTGTACTCGAACGGCCCGATTGCGGTCATCTTCGGCGTCACGCGGATCGTCGCACCGGGCAGGATCGCCGCCACGAGGGCGGCCAGGATGATCAGCCCGACGATGGCGGACGTCAGCGCCGTGCGGTTGGCAGCCCGGGCCGAGCGATCCGCTGGGCGGCGGGACCTTGCCCACGGCCCGGGGATCGGCGGAGGGACCACCGGGACCGGCTGGGTGTCGTCGGTTCGGGGATGCCACGCCTCGGATGTCGGTGCGGCGGGGGCCGCAACCCGCGCGCCGCTGCTGGAGCCGACGGGTCCGGCGATGGCGGGCGGCGCGATCCGCTCCCCGCGCACGACGTGGATCGAGGCCCTGGCCGGCACAGGCGCCGGCTCTCGTGGGTCCGCCTCCCGACCCGACTGAGCCTCCGCAACCGAGGGGAAGGCCGGGATTCCCGCTTCTGCGGCGAGTGCCCGGGCCGCGGGATCGGCCACCAGTGCCACGGTGCGTCCGGCCTCGGCCGCTTCACGCGCGAGGAGCCGCAGGCCGATCGCGCTGGTCGTCGCCTTGGTGCGTCCCGGGGCGACGAGCACGATGCGCCCGGCATCGGCCTCGCGGAGGCGGCGCACGACCGAGGTGATCTCGTCGTCCGGCTCGAGGTAGAGGATCTGCGCCTCCTGCGGAGCGACCGTGTCCGCCATCGGCTCAGAGCTCCATGGCGCGCACGGCGCCGCGCATCGCACGCTCGACCGCGGTCGTCTGGGCGTCGAGGATGAGTCCCTGGTGGGCCAGCGCCATCGGCGTCACGTCCTGGCGGGTCGTGAGCTGCCCGGTCGCATCCCGCAGCCCGGCCACGTCCTCCGGGCCAAGCGCTCGCACCTCCGGCTTCCGGGCGAACGGGAGCCGCCGCCACCAGCCATCGCCCGCCAGGGCGTCGCTGATCTGCGGCAGGCGCGCGCCGCCGCCGCACAGGAAGATCCGACCGGGGAGGAGCTCTCCCTCCGCGAGGTCGCCGATCATCATCTCGACTCCGCCCAGCCAGACGCCGACGTCGGCCTGCAGCGCCTCACCGAGGGCGTCACGGCTTACCGACGACTCCGGGAGCTCCGCACCATCGGCCGCGGCCACCTTCAGCGCTTCGGCCCGGACGAACGAGAGCCCGAACCGCTCGGCGAGGCCGCGGGTGAAGGCGCGACCCCCGAGCGCGAGCATCTTCGTGCCGGCGATCCCGCCATGCCGCACGAGCGCCACGTCGGTCGTCCCGCCGCCGACGTCGATGAAGACCGCCCCGGTGTCGCCCAGCTCGCCCGGCGGCAGGCAGGTGGCCACCGCGTACGGCTCGGCGATGACGCCGAGCAGCCCGAGACCCAGCGCCGCCGCGACCGACTGCAGGGCGCCGATGTGCACCATTGGCGCAAAGGCGTTGAAGATCGAGAGCTCGAGGTGCGCCCCGGTGAAGCCGATGGGGTTGCTGATCGGGTAGCCGTCGATCTTCATCTCGACGATCGCGGCATGGACGAGGCGGACGTCGAGGCGCTCGACCCCGCTCTCCCAGCCGATGCGCCGCTCGGCCTCGCGCAGGGCATCGTCCTGGACCCGCTCGACTACGGCCTGGAGCTCCGCCTCGTCGAGCGGCCGCTGCGGGTTCGACCGCCGCGCGGCGAGCGAGGCGGTCGTGCCCTTCACGAGCTCGCCGGCGATGCCGATGACGACGCTGCGCGGCCGGAGCTCAGCCATCGCGCTGGCCTCGTTGAGCGCGCGCAGCGAGTTGTCGACGACGGCGTCGATATCGGTCACCGTCCCGGACTGCATGTGGCTCAGCCCCTGGCGCTCGCGGCCCACGCCGCGCACGACGCCCACCAGCGCGCCATCCGGGCCGCGCTCGGGAGCCACCACCAGGGCCTTGGCGAACTCGGTCCCGACGTCGAGCGCGGCGATGGCGCCGGACTGGCCGTCCTGGCGCCGACGTCCGCCCGGCAGCCGATTGACGACGCGTCCCAGCAGGCCCTGCATCATGCCCCGGCGCCGTGTCCCACTCAGCTCGTCTCGATGCGCTTCAGTGTCTCGAGCGCCAGGCGTCCGGCCTCGCGCAGGGCGTCGTCGAGACGGGAGGCGTCGCGGCCACCCGCCTGCGCGAGATCGG
>Ga0070730_10002049_pt1 | contig 18594 bp, 13 predicted proteins | sample Coa_R1_3_FD_66447 | JGI IMG/M metagenome (GOLD analysis project Ga0070730, IMG submission 66447) | Surface soil microbial communities from Centralia Pennsylvania, which are recovering from an underground coalmine fire - Coalmine... | ecosystem: Environmental > Terrestrial > Soil > Unclassified ... | reverse complement strand
CGGCGGCGGGCTGTACTACATGCAGGGCTTCACCCGCACCATCGGCAGCCTGAACGTGCTGGGCGGCGCCGATCGTGTGGCCACCAGCCCCGACGGCAATTTCGTCTATGTCTCCGCCTACAGCGACAACGACGTGGCGGTGTTCCAGCGCAACCCCGATGGCACGCTGACCTTCCAGTCCTCGACGGCGCTGGGCGCGCTGGCCGCGCCGACCGACCTGGTGCCCAGCCCGGACGGCAACTTCCTGTATGTGGCCGTCAACGGCGCGGGCGTCATTGACACCTTCAGCCGCAGCAGTGGCGACGGCGGGCTGACCCAGAGCAGCGTCATCACCCCCGACGGGCCGGGCGCTCCCTGGGGCATTGCCATCACTAACGACCCGGCCGGCCGGCGTGTCTTCCTGGCCGACTACGGCGACAACTTCGCCCAGGTGGAGGGCCGCAACGGCGCCAGCGGCGCGCTCGGCTACGTCGATCGCTGGGCCACTGACGGCCCAGTGTTTGCCGCCGTCAGCCCGGATAACCTGCACGTCTATATGACTCAGTGGAGCAACCTCAACCCGGGCTCAGGTGGGCTGCAGGTGTTCCGGACCGTCGAGAACGTCCCGGTGGCCAGCCATCTCTCGCCGGCCTCGGTCTTGATGGGCAGTAGCGACTTCACGCTCACTGTGGTGGGCGGGCGGTTCTACGCCAACTCGCAGGTCATGTGGAACGGCAGTCCTCTGCCGACCACCTTCGTTGACGAGCAGACCCTGCTGGCCAGTGTGCCGTTCGGCGATGTCACGGCGGCGGGCAATCCGAACGTGACAGTGCACAACCCCGCCCCCGGCGGCGGCGATTCGGCGCCGCTCACCTTTGCCATCACCCCGCCGGCCCAACCACCGGTGCCGTCTATCAGCAGCACCAACCCGCCCGAGGCCACTTTTGGCGGCGGCAGTGACCTGCTGGTGTTTGTGTACGGCGACAACTTCGCGCAGGATGCCGTGGTGTACTACAATCATCTGGCGGTGCCCACCACCTTCGTTAGCGACCACACCTTGCAGATCGTGTTGAGCGCCGACATTCTGGCCCAGCCGGGCGACGGGGGCCTGGAGGTGGTGAATGGCGGCGGCGCGCCCGCGGCGCTGGACGCGCCCTCGCAGCCGGACGCCAGCAAGAGCTCCACGGTGGTCAGCTTCAAGATCAACTCGCCTGGCACGCCTGCCCAGCCATCGCTCACCAGCCTCACGCCGGCGTCGGTAGTGTCCGGCACAGCCTCCCTGTGGATCCTGGTCAGCGGACACAACTTTTCTAGCGATCCCGCTGCCCTGTCGGTGGGGCGCTGGAACGGGCAAGCGCGCCCCAGCATCGTCGTCGACGCGAATACGCTGCTGATGAACCTGACGAAACTCGACCTGGCCGTGGCCGGCAATGCCCTGGTGACCGTGCTCACGCCCGGCCAAAGCGCCTCGTCGCCCCTCTCGTTCCGGGTGCGGCTGCCCAACGAAAAGCCTGTCCCGGTGCTCGCGGGCGTCACGCTCAGCGGCTGGACGCTCTATGTCAACGGCAGCGACTTTGCGCCGGGGGCGCAGGTGCGCCTCAACGGCCTGGGGCGTGCCACCACATACGTGAATGCCTACCAGCTCCAGGTCACCCTCACCGGGGCGGACCATGGCGGCCTGATCACGGTCTTCAACTCGGCACCGGGTGGGGGGCTCTCGAATGCCATCCCGGCCACCTTCCACCGGTTGTTCCTGCCGCTCGCGCGGCGCTAGCGTGGCTACCGCCCGCCTGCCCGACCTCGACCTGTACTACGAAACCAGCGGCGCCGGCGCGCCGCTGGTGCTGCTGCACGGCCTGGGCTCATCCTCGGCCGATTGGGCTTTACAGATGCCGGCTTTCGCCGCCCGTTACCAGGTGATCACGGTTGACCTGCGCGGGCATGGTCGCTCGCTGGACGGGGCCTGGCGCTATACCATTAATCAGATGGCAGAAGATGTGGCGGCGCTGCTGGCGCAGTTGGAATTGCCCGCCGCACACGTGGTGGGCCTATCGCTGGGCGGCTGCACGGCCCAGCCCCTGGCCGCCCGTCATCCAGGGCAGGTGCGCTCGCTGGTGTTGTGCAACACCTTCGCCCGGCTGCGGCCGGATGGCCTGCGCGGGGCCGGGCGGCTGCTGCGGCGGATGTGGCTGTTCGGCACTGCGCCCATGCCGGTGGTGGCGCGCTATGTGGCCGTCGGGCTCTTTCCCAAGCCCGAGCAAGCCGATATCCGCGCCGAGGCGGTGGCCCGCCTGGGCCGCAACCGCAAGCGGCCCTATCTGGCGGCCATGCGCGCCGTGGCCGCTTTCGACTCGCGCGCCCTGCTCGGCTCCATACGCTGCCCCACCCTGGTGCTGGCCGGCGACCGCGACACCACTGTGCCGCGCGCCGCCGTGCAGGCCCTGGCCCGCGGCATCCCCAGCGCGCGCCTGACCTTCATCGCAGACTCCGGCCACGCCACCCCGTATGACCAGCCGGAAGAGTTTAATCGAAGAGTGTTGGAGTTTCTAGCTGCCGTGCCGTAAGCGCTGAAGGCCACTTTCAGGGAGAAGTTCGGCTTGGGCACGCGGGCCATCAAGGAACAAGGCCAACTTGTTGAGCACGTTGCGTCCCAATATCAGCTCATCCATGACATCGTCACCGGCAAATTCTACGCCCACCAAGAGCTGATCGGCGATTTGCAAATCGGCAGGTAGATCATCACACCATGAGTCTCACCCCACGGGCTGCGCAATTGTGCTTCGAAGAGGGACGGCGCCTGTACGGCTAACATCAGCGACTTGGGCGCGACGGACATATCCGCCCCGGTATCGACGATTGCACTGAACGGGCCGGCACTTGGGCTCGTTTCTGGTGCTCCCAGATGAACCAGTAGGACCGGCAGCGGCGGTGAATAATCGGTCGAGTACGGGGTGCTCACGGCTATTGGATGGCAATTCGCGGGCTGCGCATGCGAAACTCGGGCAGCGGCTGGTCCGTAACTGGGGCGATCAGAATCGCTTCGTCCCCATACTGGCGCTGCACGCGGAGATACAGCTCGCGTGCGTCGTGGTCATGATCCAACACGGCGCCATTTCGAAGCGCTACATATTCGCCTGGATATTGTGCGTGGAGTTCAGCATGGTGGGCACGAAACCGGGCCGACTCTTCGCGCAGCTTTTCCTCGCGCGCCAGTGCCAGTTCGCGCAACAGCCAGCCTTCTACCAGGCTTTGCACATCCTTGCCCTCCGCCTCCGCTAGCTTGCGAATAGGCTCCAGCAGGTCTTCCCGGACCGCGATCGTTGCCATGGTCATCGCTCCTTCTTCGCACCTGACCGAGTATAACACTGTGGTGTTGCGATTACAGCCTGGGCCGGGCCGGTACCGGCCCGGCCCAGGCAATAGTCGCATTAAACTACGTCACGTCCTTCAGCGAGTCATTCACCACGTTCAGCGTCTCCTCAATATCCGCCGGCGTTAGCGCCGCGCACAGGAACAGCGGCTCGCGCCAGTCGGGCTCCACTTCCACCCCGCGCTGGCGCATGCCGCCGGCCAGTTTCTCATACAGCGCCGGGTTCGAGCGCGACGCATCGCGATAGTTGCGGATGGGCCGCACCTGCGGCTGGAGCGTGATGCCAAACATGGCCGGATGGCCGGTGATCTCGTGCTCCAGCCCGGCCTCGGTGAAAATCTCGTCCAGCCCCTGCATCAGCCGCGTGCCGCGGGCGTGGATCTGCTCCAGCGCGTCGGTCTCGGCCAGGATATCCAGCGTGGCCATGGCGGCCGCCGCGCCGACGGCGTTGCCGCAATAGGTGCCGCCGTGCGCCAGCGCCCCCGGCTCGATGGCGCTCATCACCTCGTTGCTGCCGCCGATAGCGGCCAGCGGATAGCCGTTGGCCAGGCTCTTGGCATACGTCATCAGGTCGCCCTTCACCCCGAAATATTCCGCCGCCCCGCCGCGGGCGATACGGAAGCCGGTCTTCACCTCGTCCATAATCATCACGATGCCATACTCGTCGCACAGCTTGCGGATCAGCTCCAGGAAGCCGGGCGCGGGCATGATCGCGGCCATATTGCCGGCGACCGGCTCGACCAGGATGGCGGCGATCTCGTGATAGCGCGCGCGCACCGTGCGCTCCAACTGCTCCAGGTCGTTATACACCAGGCTGATGATCAGGCTGCGCATGACCTCCGGGATGCCGGACGAGTTCTGCGCCGCCAGCGGGCTGCGGTGCGAGCCCAGCGAGCCCACCGGCGACATGGCCGTGGAGAACAGCACCGCGTCGTGGAAGCCGTGATAGCCGCCCTCGAACTTGATGAATTTCTCGCGGTTGCTGTAGGCGCGCGCGATGCGCAGCGCGTGCATGGTGGCCTCGGTGCCCGAGTTGGCGTAGCGCACCTTTTGCACGCCTGGGCACATGCGCGTCAGGCGCTCGGCCACTTCAATTTCCAGCGGCTGGGTGTGGGCAAACAGCGTGCTGTTGGCGATGGCGTCGATGACGCTCTGGTTGACGCGCGGGTCGGCGTGGCCCAGGATGATGGGCCCAAAGGCGAGGCGGTAGTCGAGGTAGCGGTTGCCGTCGGCGTCCCAGATGTAGGCGCCCTGGCCACGGGTGATAACCGGGGTTTCTTCTTCACCCCAATAGCGGAAGTTAGACGACACGCCCCAAGGCATGACAGCCTTGGCGCGCTGAAACAGTGCCTGTGTCTGGTCGAGTTTAAGGCGGGACATGAAAGCGCTCCATGTAGAGACGAAGGACGAATGACGAAGGACGAATGTGGCGCATTTTCTTATTCTCTTTCTTTCTCTTTCTCTGGTGCGATGGCTGAGTCCGAAGTCAGGCATAAGCCAGCGCCACCGGCAAAATGTAGGTGCCGATTCTAGGCCGAAAAGGGTAGGGCGCAAGCCAACTCTACCGCAGGCGCTTCAGCCAGCCCTCGGGGTGATGGGTGATCACAAACTTCTCGCACAGCGCCCGGTCCACCGCATATTCGGGGTGTGTGCTCAAGAAATCACGGATGGCGGGCAGCGGCCCCGGCCGCAATTGTTGAAAGAAGGGTGACGTGTCGATGCAGCCGTCCTGCACCAGCAGGTAGCTATTGGGGGTCACCAGGCCGCAGTAGCACTCTAATTCCTGGCGCACGTGCGCCTGGCGGTGATCGCCGTCCAGGATCACCATCACCGGCCCGCCGGCCGCCCACGCCGCGCGCGTGACGCCCGCCAACACCCCCGGGTCCACCGAGCTGCCCGTGACAAACTCGATCCGCGGATGAATTAGGTCGTGCAGCTTCACCACGTCCACCGTGATCACCCGCCCGCGGCCCATCAGATCGAACAATTGGGCGTAGAAATAAGCCGAGCCTCCGTGGCTGGTGCCGCACTCGATCAGCAGCTCGGGCTGCACCCGCCACAGGGTTTCCTGGATGGTCCACAAGTCCAGCACCGGCTGGCGGATGGGTTTGCCCAGCCACGTCAGGCCCTCGTAGTCGCGCGTGTGCCGCAGCAGCTCCATGTAGAAAATCTGGTTCACCGCCGGCAGCACCGCCCAGCGATAGAGCGCCGTCTTGCTGAGCCAGCGCAAACTGCGCTTGGCGAGAGATTCCTGGGCCATTATTTCTATTTGGCCCACTCCCTCACGCCCAGCACTGCCGCCTCAAACTCATCCAGCTCCCAGTTGATCTCCTGCACGGTGGCCGTCAATTCCAGGTCGCGGCCTTCGTCGTACCATTGGCTCAGCGTCTCGAAGTAGCGCTGGGGTTGTTTCTTGGTGATGGCAACGCCCATTTGCTTGTAGCGGTCGATGTTGCCGATGTTCTGCGTGATGTTGCGCGCCATAGTTTCGATATGCTGGTTGAAGTTGGCGGCGCTGGGGTTGGCGCGCTGCTGCGCGATCCACACCCGCGCGGCGTTGGCCGCCTGGAGGGCATCCGCTACCGCGTTTTGGCCGCGCTGCAGAAGCAGCGGGTTCTGGCCGCGCAGCACCGTGATACTAATCTTGTCATCTCGGGCCGAGCGGTGGATGGCGTTCAGCTCGTCTTTGACCAGCTTTAGCGCTCGCCGGTGCGTCCCCGCGTCCACCCCGGCCGGCGGATGAGCCACTAGCTGGTCGAGCTTGAGCGTGTAAGTGCCGATGAGCGGGCCCAAGGCGTTGACGGCGGCGTCAAATTTCTGGTGGCCGGCATCCGACTTGGTGGCGCCGGACGCCGCGCTCTCAATGGCCTTCAGGGCCTTCTCGATGCCCAGCCCTTCGCGCCATTTGATGATCTCCTGGCCCCAGACCGTGAGCGCTTTGGTTGTAGTGGGGTATTTGACGCCGGTGTCTTTTTTGAACTTGGCTTTGGCCTTCTGCCAGCGCTTTGAATATTTGTCGGACGGGACGTATTTGAGAGCCTTAGGCGGCACGGCATTTCTCCTGGTTGGCAAGTGCATTGCGAGTATGGGTGCATTCGCATTGGGTGGCCACCTTTCACCTCGGCCCTGAAGCCCCTCGCCCGAGCGGGCCTGCGGCGCGTTGTTCGAGCCGTATAGCGAAGACGCCGCGCTTGGGCGAGTGGGTAGGGGGTGAGGGGCTTAGGCCGCGCGGCCCAAAACGGCCAATGCACCCGCGACGATCCGCGCGCGATTTTAGCACCCGCCGCGAGCCTGGACAAACAGCCGGCTTATAATATCCCCCATGACCACCGACGCCAAACCTTATGCCATCGACACACCGGCCGCGCTGGAGGCGCTGTACGACGCGCCCGGCGAAGTCTCCCTGCGCAAGGAGGTGCCGTATCTGCACCCGGTCTATCAGGCGCTGATCGCGGCCTCGCCCTTCGCCATCCTGGCCAGCATCGGGCCAGATGGGCTGGATACCTCGCCGCGCGGCGACCCGCCCGGCTTCGTCCACGTGCAGGACGAGCACACGCTGCTGCTGCCCGAGCGCCGCGGCAACAACCGCATCGACAGCTTGCGCAATATTGTGGCTGACCCGCGCGTGGCGCTGCTGTTCCTTATCCCCGGCGCGGGCGAAACCTTGCGCGTCAACGGCCGCGCGCGCATCTCGATCGCCCCGCACCTGCTGGAGCGCTTCAGCATGCAGGGCAAGCTGCCCAAATGCGTGCTCGAGATCTCCGTGGTCAGCGTCTTTTTCCAATGTGCTCGCGCCATCCACCGCTCCCAACTGTGGGAGCCGCGGCCTGATGGCTGGCGACCGCCGGTGCCGTCGGCCGGCGCCATCGTGGAAGCACTCACCAATTGCGACATTGATGCTGCCACCTATGACGACGATCTGCCCGCGCGGCAGAGGGCCAGCTTGTATTAGGGGCGATTCGCATTTTGTTGCTTGTCGCGCGCCCTGGCCCGTGCTACGATTAACACCAGCCGCGCCGGGCGACACCATCAACATCTCGCCCGGCATCTATATCACCGGCGTCACCCTCAACAAAGCGGTCAGCCTGGTGGGGGCGGGCGTGGGCGCCACCTACCTGCAGGGCCTGCCCGGCCAACGTGTGATGACGGTGACCGCGGCCATGACCGCCTCCACCCAGATTGCCCAGATGAATATCCAGGGCGGCGTTGCCGGGTCCGGCATGGGCGGCGGTATCTATCTCACGGCCACCGCCAGTCCTTTGCTCCAGAATCTCACCGTCGCCCTCAACTCGGCGGCGATGGGCGGCGGTATCTTTGCCAACTCGGCCATCACCCTCAACAACGTCACGGTCAGCAACAACACGGCCACCAACGGCTCGGGCGGCGGGGTGTCTGCACTGTCCAATGCCGTTGCCAGCAACAGCGTCTTCCAGAACAATACCGTCATCACCGGCGGCTACGGCGGCGGCCTGTACGCTGTGGCCGCCTTCACCGGCGACAGCGTCAGCTTCATCAACAATGTCAACACTAGCCCGGGCCCCTACGGTGATGGTGGCGGCGCGATTGTCTTTGGGTCGCTCAGTCTGAACGGCGGCCAGTTCATCCAGAACCGCACCACCATCGTCAAGCACTATGGCGGTGGCGGCGGCCTGAGTGCTTATAGCACGGCCAGTATCAGCGGCACCCAGTTCCTGAGCAACACCAGCGCCGACTCCGGCTTCGACCTGGGCTGCGATGAATATTTGCCGCAGGCCATGCGGGTGCTGCTGCCGTTGCTCATGAGATAGGGCCGTCAGGCCAGGGGCGAAAACCTGGAAATTCAAAGGGCTGCGGCCATGCGAAGCATGGCCGCAGCCCTTTGAATTTCCAGAGAATTAATCATTGGGCGCGCTTAGTGCGCTTGGATAGAGCCAGGGGTTGACCTGGCCCTAAGCCTTCACCAGCGCCGGCGGCTTGGAGGCCGACCCAGGCGTGGCCGGCGCTGCTGGCCGGCGGCGCACCACCTTAAGCTGCTGGTAGTAGCTCTCCAGCCAGCGGTTCGACCAGCCAAACAGCGTGGTGTCGCGCACGATGGCTTTGACTTCATCGCGCGTCATCTTCACTTCGCCCACCAGCACGTTCACATTCTGGCGGCTCAGCGCCAGCGTGCGCACCGCAAACAGCATCGGCCAGATGCAGGCCAGCCGCAGGGTGTGCAGCCAGGGCGGCAGCGCCATCACGTAATCCAGCGCCTTCTGCAGATGGCCCTCGGCCTTGTCGGCCACCATGTCCACCACTTGCAGCGCCTGGATCTGGTACTCCGGCTTGAACAGGTCGCTGCGGCGCAGGTTCACCGCCGCGCAGAAGCTCTCGGGCACAAAGATCCAGCCGCGCTCATAGTCCTTGCGCAGGCCGCGGATGACGTTGACCGTTTGCAGCGCCAGCCCGAATTCGCGCGAGAGCGGCATGAGCTGGTTGAGCCGGGCGCGCACGAACCCGGAATACCAGGCAAAGATGTCGGTCACCAGGTAGCCCACCCGGCCGGCCACCTCGTGCATATAGTCGTCCATGTCGGTCTCGGCCGAGATGCCCTGCGGGCCGCGCGCCACCCAGCGCGCCATGCCCTGGGTGCTGTTGCGCACGTGCACCAGCATCTGGGTCTGCACCGCCTGGGGCAGCGCGTGCACCTTGGCCAGCACCTCGTCGGCCAGGGCCGCCACCTGCGCGTCCGGGTCGTCGCCGGGCGCGTGGTCGGCCAGCTCGGCCAACAGTTTTGCGGCCGGCTCGTCGCCCGCCAGCACGCTGTCCCACAGCTTTAGCAGCGCCACCTTGCGCTCGGGCGGCATGTAGTCGTTGTCTTCCAGGAAGTCCGACACGCGCAGCAGCAAGTAGGCCAGGCACATGGCCTCGCCCACCACACCCGGCAGGCGCTCAATGGACAGCGCGAAGGTGCGGCTGGCAGAACGGAGCAGGGCGTGCTCATCAATGGTCATAAGCTAACAATACTTTAGCGTAAATCTCGGCCGGCTAACAGATCAATTCCTGACGATTGCCTGCCCGCTGGCCGCCCGACGAGCGTCTTTCAACCTCAACCTGAGTTTTCGCCAGCCGGACCAGCTCACCCGCGCCCCCTTTGCGAAGCACCCGTATGAGTATTGACGATCAACATCGGTAACGCATTGCGGTAGGGGCGGGGTTTCCCCGCCCTGACGCACAGATGGATTGGGCCAGGCGGGGTTTCCCCGCCCCTACAATCAATGTCCAACGACGGTCGCCCAGCAGATTAGGTGAGGCGGCCCAGCCGCTCAGGCGCCGGGCGCCTCTGTGCTGGGCGGTTCCGCGCTGGCCGTCTCGCTCTCCGGCTCTGCGCCGGCCGTTTCGTCGCTCGCCGGCTCGGCGTCGATCTTTTTCATGATCGCCCAGGCGAACTGCTCGCTGCGCTCCAACACCGCCGGGTCGATATTGCTCATATCGTCGCGCGCGGTGTGAAAATTCGGCGGCATCTTGGTGCGCGGGTCGAAATCCAGCAGCCCCAGGGCCAGTTGGCCGTGGACCGTGGCCACCGATAGCTCGGAATACAGGCCGCGGTAGTGGAAGGGCTTGGCCCCTAGCTCCGGGTTCTCCTTGGCGACTTCCTCGGCCACGTCGACCAGGTATTGGTCGGCCTTCACCGGCACCAGGATGGTTTCGTCGAGCACGTAGTTGACGTCCGAGCCCTTGCCGCCGATGTTGTCGAGCACCAGGAAGCTGGCGTCGGGCGCGTCGGTCTCGGCGTGGCGCTCAATCCAATCGCTGATCCCAAAGCAGCCCACTTCTTCACAGCCGGTGTTCACCAGGTACACAGCCGTGTTTTGCAGCGGCTCGGCCTTCAGCCGCTCGGCAAAGGCCAACACGGCCGCGGCGCCGCTGGCGTTGTCGTTAGCGCCCTTCACAAAGGGGGTGAAGTCGGGCTGCAGGGTGAAGATCAGCCCCAGCAGCGGCAGGATGGCCACGAACAGCGCGATGGTGCGCGGCAGCGGGTCGGGCGAGACAATGCCCCAAATAAACATCGCCAGCAGCGCCAGGTTGGCCACGCCCACCAGCAGGGTGAGAATTTGAAACACCTGCCACATGGCCGGCGACTGCATGGCCAGCGCCGTGCGGTGCGTGTCCACGTGCCCGCTGAGCACCACCTGCTGGCGCTCCTCGCCGCTGGGGCGCGCCACCGCCCACACATTCTGGCTGCGCTCGCTGGGCACAAACCACAGCAGCGGGTTGGGCCGGTGCGCGATGTGCAAGAAAAACGACACGTTGACCACCAGCGACAACGCCGTGGCGGCCAGCCCGCCGGTTTGCGCGTCGGGCCCCTGGCCCAGGATCAAGAACAGCGCCACCGCCACCAGCAACAGGCCCTCCGCCAGGGCGTAGGGCTGCCAGCCCGAAGTGGGCGCCAGGAAGGTCTCGCGGTGCACTTCGTAGCCCAGACCCTCCAGCGTGGCCGCGCAATAGTCGTGGGCCTCGGCCTCCTTGGGTGTGGTGCTGCCGCGCGGGCCAATGGTGTTGGTGAAGTGCTCGATGTGATGCAGAGTCGTTTCAGACATATCAGTCAGTCAGATCGTAATTGGTCGGCAGAACGCGGGGCTGGGTCAGGTGCTGGGTCCTTCAGCCTTCTCATCTTCGTCCTTCTCGGGCATGCGCATCACGGTCTGCGCCACGCGGTCGGCCTCCTGCTCATAGTGATCGTCGGCCGGACCCACTTCCAGCTTGGCCTGCACGGTGTGGCTGCTCAGCAGGCGCGCCACGGCCCGGTTGCCATAGCTTTTCTGCATCTGGTTTACGTCGGCCGGCGTGGCCGCGGCTGGGTTGTCGGGCAGGCGCTGCAAATGGCCGCCCGCCGGCCCGGCGTTAGCCGCGCTGGTCTGGGCACTGGGCGCCTGCTGGGCCTTGCGCCGGTTGGTGTGCTGCTGTTCGGGGTTGTCGTTGGCGCGCGTTTGTTTGGGCATGGCGGTTGATTTTAGCCCAAAATCCAAAAAGGCGTGTGTTGGTAAGTGAGTGTATGGGTGTGTGAGCAGGATGGCGCTCAACTCGATGTTTTCTGGATTTCCATTGGCGCTGGTCAGTGCGGCCGGGCGGCACCGGTACGGCTGCCCCGCCACAAGTCGTCAAAGGTGACCACCTGCGGCGACCAACGTGGGGTAATACCGAATACCACCACGCTTTGACCCGGTGTGGCCCACCCGATCAGCCGTCCTTGCGGAATTGCCAGACGAACATCCGTATGTTCGGCTTTTCTCCCCCTTCCCTGGTCTCGCCCACGCAAGACCACGGGGGAAGGGGGTCGGAGGGACCCAGCACCTGACCCAGCCCCGCGTTCCGAGCCTGTTGTCGGCCGTGGGCGCGGTTCTGGGCAAGTGTGACGCGTCCCCCGAAGCAACGCGGAGTGGGGAGGGAGAACTGCCCAGTCTTGAGGCCGCCTGCCTCTGGTATCATGCTGTCATTCCCCCGAGCTCCCCACCCGAGCCCGCTAGCCGCCCCATTGCGGGCCAAGAAGGTTGTCGTGGTAGACGAAACAAGCGCGTCCGTTCAGTCCTTCGCCGAGCTGGGCCTCAGCCAGCCGCTCATCCAGGCGTTATCCGATGTCGGCTATGAAAGCCCGACCCCCATTCAACAGCAAACCATCCCGCTCCTGCTGGCCGGCGGCGACGTGATTGGCCAGGCCCAGACCGGCACCGGCAAAACCGCCGCCTTCGCGCTGCCCATCTTGCAGCAGCTCGATCTGGCGCTGATGGCGCCGCAGGCCCTGGTGCTCACGCCCACCCGCGAGCTGGCCATCCAGGTGGCCGAAGCCATCCACACCTACGCCAAGCACCTGGGCCGCGCGCGGGCCGTGCCCATCTATGGCGGCGACTCGATCCAGAAGCAGATCGGCCGGCTGCGCTCTGGCGTGCAGGTGGTGGTGGGCACGCCCGGCCGCATCATGGACCATCTGCGGCGCGGCACGCTCGACCTGAAAGGCATTAAGACCATCGTGCTGGACGAGGCCGATGAGATGCTGAGCATGGGCTTTATGGAAGACGTCGAGTGGATATTGGAGCAGGCGCCGGCCGAGCGCCAGATGGCCTTCTTCTCGGCCACCATACCGCGCGAGGTGAAGCGCATCGCTGAGCGCTTCTTGCACGCGCCCAACACGGTCTCCATCCAGCACAAGACCGTCACCGTCACCACGGTGGAGCAGCACTACCTGCGCGTGCAAGAAAGACAGAAGCTGGACGCGCTCAGCCGCCTGCTGGAAACCGAAGCCGTGCCGGGCGAGGCGGTGTTGATCTTTGCCCGCACCAAGCTGCGCGCCGCCGAGCTGGCCGAGCACTTGCAAAGCCGCGGCTACGCCGTGGAGGCCATGCACGGCGATTTGAACCAGCAGCAGCGCGAGACCGTGCTGCGCCGCCTGCGCGGGGGGCAGATTGAGATTGTAGTGGCCACCGATGTGGCCGCCCGAGGCCTGGACGTGGAGCACATCGCCCGCGTGGTCAACTACGACATCCCCCACGACCCGGAGGCCTATGTGCACCGCGTGGGGCGCACCGCGCGCGCCGGCCGGGCCGGCAAAGCCATCCTGTTCGTCACCCCGCGCGAAGAGCGTATGCTGCGCGAGATCGAGCGCTACACCGGCCAGAAGATGACCGCGGCCAAGGTGCCCAGCCCGGCTGACGTGGCCGCTCGCCGCCAGACCCTGTTCAAAGAGCGCATCATCAAGGTGATGATCGAAGAAGACCTGGAGCTGTATCTCTCGCTGGTGCAGGCGCTGGCCGAGGAGACCGGCCGCGACATGGCCGAGATCGCCGCGGCCGGCATGAGCCTGGCGCGCGGCGAGAAGCCGCTCCAGGTGCAGATGGAGCCCGAGTCGCAGTTGGCGCCGCAGCTTTCATCGCGGCTGGACCAGGGCATGGTGCGGCTGTTTATCAACGCCGGCCGCTCCAGCGGCGTGCGCCCGGCGGATATTGTCGGCGCCATTGCCAACGAAACTGGCCTGCCGGGCAAGCTGATCGGCGCGATCGACATCTACGACGACTATGCCCTGGTGGATATTCCTGCCGAGCACCAGCCGCAGGTGCTGGCCAGCATGGCCGGCGCCACCATCCGCGGCCGCGATGCCGCCGTGCGCCTGGCCACCAAGCATGAAGTGGCCGCCAAGAAGCCCGCCCGCACCGGCCACCCCAGCGCGGTCCACGACCGGGCCGTGCGCGCCGGCACAAAAACGTATAAGGGCAAGGGCCGGCACAAAAACGTATAAGGGCAAGGGCCGGCACAAAAACGTATAAGGGCAAGGGCCGGCACAAGCACGAGCAGTAAGGGCAGGTCTTGTGTCGAGCGGCTAACCCACAAGGGGCGCTGCGCAGAGCCGCGGCACCTATAGTCGCCAGGTCCGCCAGCGCGGATTTGATTTCAATCTCATGCCGCGCGTTGCTGACAAGATCCGAACTATCCTCGCGCCATCGTCATGCTGTCAACCTGAGTGGTCAGGCCGCGCTCGCGCGTTGCGTGTTTCGACGCCATGACATTTTGTTCAAATGGGAAACGCGTTGCGTGTCACTCTGAGCGCGGCCGCAATCGCTCGACAATATGGGCCGGCAGGTGCGCGAAGGGCCTCCCGGCTCGGCTACATAGGGCTATGTCGTGAGCAGCGCGCACGGCGCCGACGCGCGTTGCGTGTTTCGACGCCATGACATTTTGTTCAAATGGGAAAAACTTTCACCCTGAGCGCGGCCGCAATCGCTCGACAAAATGGGCCGGCAGGTGCGCGAAGGGCCTCCCGGCTGGTTGATAGATCAAAGTCAGCGAAGCAGCACAACGACTCTTGCCCGATCGGTCATGTGCGGGTGTGCTGCCAACATCATCAAGCTATTTGGCCACAGGCTCTTCGCGTGCGACCTTGCGTGTCACATCTCTCGATTGCGGCCGCGCGGTTCAGAACTTAATTCCGACAGGCCAAGCCGGGAGGCCCATCCCCAAAGGGGCGCTACGCAGTCGCGCTCGTGGCGGCGATTAATATCCAGCGATCGCGACTGCGCTCAGGGTGACACGCAACGCGTGTTCTATTTGAACAAAATGTCATCGCGTCGAAACACGCAACGCGTGCGCGCGGCATGATCATCACTCACACACTCACACACGCACACACGCCGTTTCCCTCTTACCCCCACACCCCCACACGCTCTTCCCCTACACCCCCGCCAGCCCCCTCACCGCCGCGTACACCTGCCCCAACAGCGGCGTGAGCAGCCCCACCAGCCCCAGCGACACCACCAGCACGATGCCGAACAAGGAGAGCAGCAAAAAGTAGAGCTTGCGCCGGCCGGACCAGTCCTTGCTGACCAGCCCCATCAGCGTGGCGATGATCAACAGCAGCACAATGAAGGCGTTGACCAGCGGCAGCACAAATACCCAATCCAGGCTGCCGGGGATGCCCAGCAGCAGGAGGCCGTTGTTGGCGGCGATCATGGGGCCAACGGTGTAAAGAAACGCGGCGCCAAAGGCGATAGGCAGCAGGCCCGACAGCAGCGCCAGCCAGGGCGCCAACGAGAGTAACATGCCGGCGTCGGCCTGCGGCGGCTTAAAGGACGCGGCCATGGCCTGCGCCCCGCCGGCCAGCGCGGCCGGGTCGGCGCCCTGGATCATGGCCGGGTCCATGCCGGGCATTCCTTCGGGCGGCTTGGCGCCGCCCTTGAGCACCCACGCGAGCGGGAACACGATCAGACCGCTGAGCAGCACCAGCATCGATAGCAGCAGGCCCAGCGCGCCCAGCACCAGGCTGGGCTTACGCGCGGCGGCGGCGTCGGCGGTGCTGACCACCGAGAAGTTGATCAGGTTGCCGCTGGTGGCAAAGGTCAGCGGCGCAATCGTATCGATGCAGCGCGTGTCCACTTTTAGCAGCGGGTTGTCCACGAAGGTGCCCATGATCTGGCTGATGCAGGCTCCGCCGGCTGGGAAAGCCCCGTGGGCGGTGGTCGGCACAGTGATCACGGTGCTGTTGGCCAGCGTTCGCGCCACCAGGATGCCGTTGGCGGGCGGGGTGATGGGGTCGAAGCGGCCGTTTAGCACCAGGGTGGGCACGGTGCTGGTGACCGGCGTGTTAAGCACCGGCGCCAGGTCGCGCACCTTCCAGGCCTGGCACAGCGCCTTGGTGGCCTGATTGTTCACATTCTGATCCTTGGCCAATTGCGGCCGCACGCCTGGGTAGGTGATGAAGTTCGGTTCGAAGTCGGCGTTTTCGGCGCAGATCACCGACCAATACATGCCGATATCCCAATCGCGGTTGAGATTGATCAGCGCCACGATTGGCTCCAGCGCGTCAAAGTTGCCGGCGTTGGCGCGCCGGATGATCTCGGGCAGGGCCGGTACCAGGTCGCTCTCATACATGGCCTGGAACACCGCCGCCAGCAGCCCGTCGCCATTGAGCACGGCTGGATAGATAATGCGGGTCTGTTGATCCACCACATGGATCTTGGCCGGCGTCTGGTTGAGCTTGTCCACCAGGTTGAAGAAAGTGTCTTCCAGGTTGGGGTAAGCGGTGTTGCAAGTGGCGTCGGCGGTGCAGGCCTTGAACAGCTCGGTGAAGGCGCGATCCTCGCTGTACGGCGCCCCGGTGGTCATGTTGCCCTGCGGCGGCACCACCCCGTCCACAATGGCGCTGCGCACACTCAGCGGGAAGAAGCGCACGGTGTCGAGCACCAGCAGCGAGCCATATGACACGCCATACAGGTTGAGCTGCTGATAGCCCAGCGCCACGCGCAGGTCTTCGATATCGGCCGCGCTTTCCTGGGTATTGTAGGCCGAGAGGTTCACCCCGGCGTGCGCCAGCCGGTCGCGGCATAATAGGGAGGCGGTGCTAAACTCCGCGTCGGCCTGGGCCGCCGTCAGCGCCTGGTCGAGCGTGGCGATGCTCGCGTCGATCACCTCCGGGCAGGTGAGGGCCGGGTTGGAATGGCCGGTGCCGCGCTGGTCAAATAGCACCAGGTCGCGCCGGGCGCGGAATGGGCTCTTGAGCAGCAGCGGCAGGTAGGTGTCGATGGAGCCGAAGCCCGGCCCGCCCTGGTTGAAGACGATGGGGTCAGGCGCGGGCCGGGCCGCCTGCGACGGGATGATAGCGACCGCCAATTGTATGGTTGGGCTGGAAGGGTCGGCGTGCTCTTCATAGACCACCAGCGTGCCGCACTTCACGTCGCGGCCGTCCACCGCCCCGGCCGGCAAATCGAACTCGCACGAGCCGGCCTCGAAGCGCGGCACGCCGCTGGTTTTTTCGATCGGTGGATAGCCCGCGGTGGGCGTGGGCGGGGCCAGGGTGACCGTGACAGCCGGCGGCGCGGTGGGGGCGGCGGCCGTGCCCGTCAGCGTGGCTGTGCCCGCGATGGCCGCCGTCCCGCTGAGTGTGGCCGCGGCAGTAAGGCCTGCCGCGCCAGTAGGGCTGGCCGCGCCGGCAAAGCCGGCCGTGCCCGTAGGGACTGCTGCGCCGCGGGTCGCGCTGGTGGCGGCTGGGGTCACCGCGGCCGGAGGAGCGGCGGTCGGTGTCGCCGGGCCTGGATAAGCCGCCGGCGCGGATGGCGAAGGCGCTCCACCACCAGCATTGGGGCCGGCCGGCCCACCGGCGGCCACAGGCAGGGCGGCGGCCAGGAAAGCCAAGGCAAACAGCAGACGAAAGAGAGTGGTCAGTGGGCGGTGAGCAGTGGGCAGGGACCGGCGCATGATGGTTTAGTCGAGAGTATTCACTAAGTAGACCCGCACCCCCGCGACTCGCAGCGGGGGCAGGTCACCGAGCACTGGGGCCGGTGAGGCAGTTTGCCGGTTGCCCCAGCGCGAATAATGTTGTGTCAGGTGCGGGGGCTACTATAAGCCCTAGACCGAATGTGCGCTAATGGCCGCGCAGGGGGGCCACCTCCCGGAGACGCCACCGAATAAATTCGGGGCTTGCAGGCCTGCCTTCTGCGTTCTGCCTTCTGCCTACTGCCAACTGCCTTCTGCCTACTCTCGCCCCCCGTGTGCTCTCAGCACCTCCGCCACCGCGTCGCGCTTTATTTCGATTGCAACGGCCAGCGGCGTTTTGTTGTCATAGTTGAGGATGTTGAGGTCGGCGCCCTGCTGTAACAGCAATTCGGCCAGCACGGCGCGGTTGAACATCACCGCCCCATGCAGCGCGGGCGAGCCGCCCCGGCCCCCGTTGACGTCGGCGCCCTGGGCCAGCAGGCTTCGGACAATGCCGGTGTGGCCGGTGATGACGGCGTGATACAGCAGCGGGATGCCGTGCGCGCCGGTGGCGTTGGCGCCCAGCGGCTCCCTAGGAAGCATGGCCGCCACCTCGCCCGCGCGGCCCAACATGGCCGCCGTGCAAATATCCAGCGGCGCGCCCAGCGCCAGCAGGTGCTCGGCAATCTCCACCTGGCCGGTTTGGGCGGCGGCGCCCAGCGCCAGCTCCCCCCAGCTAGCCGGGCGGTTTAGGATGCCTGGGTGCTCGGCCAGCAGCTTCTTCACGGTGTCAAAGTCGCCGTGCGCGGCGCCCACGTAGGCGTCGACGGTGTCTTGGGCGGGCTCAGCGGTCATCGCTACCTTTGGGGAATTGATTCTAAAAACGGAGTATCCGCGGCACGAAGGTGCCGCGGATACTCCGTTTTTGGATAACTTATTTACAGCACCCAGTCCAATTCGAGCCGCTTCATCGTCTCTGTGGTGGGGTTGCCGGTTTCCTTGTCCCAGCCCGATAGCTCGTAGTACAGGTCCTGCGCCTGCGACAGCTCCTCCTGGCTGAGGGTCACGTTGGCCGTCGGGCCGGTGCCCTGCAGCGCCTTGAAGAATTTCTTGGGCAGTTTGTCGTCTGTGCGTGTCAGGCCCTCGCGGGTGTTGAACAGCCGCAGCAGGTTCAGCCGGCGCTCGCCCACGGTCATCAACTCCTGCATGCTGAAATCCTCCCAGCCGGTGATGGCCTTCACCAGCTCCACCGTCTCGGCCGGGCCATACAGGGTCCAGGCCGGGCCAAAGACGAACTGGCACAGGTCGGCCGAGTCCAGAAAGGAGTAGAAGCGCTGGGTTTGCAGCGCGAAGCGCACCTTGTCTTCGCCCAGCGAGCGCGGGGTGATGGTGTGCTCGATGCCCAGCTCCTTCAGCCGGCCCATATACAGCTCGGCCGCGCCGTCTTCCACCATCGGGTCGTGCTCGGAGGACTGGTGATCGGCGCCGAACGAATTGACCGCGTAAATGAGCCCCAGCGAGCGCTTGGCCTGCGGCATGTGGGCCGGCGC
>Ga0070730_10002048_pt1 | contig 18599 bp, 13 predicted proteins | sample Coa_R1_3_FD_66447 | JGI IMG/M metagenome (GOLD analysis project Ga0070730, IMG submission 66447) | Surface soil microbial communities from Centralia Pennsylvania, which are recovering from an underground coalmine fire - Coalmine... | ecosystem: Environmental > Terrestrial > Soil > Unclassified ... | reverse complement strand
TGAAAGGCGAGACGGTTGTCGTCTTCGCCATGCTGCGCCCTGGCCATACCGCCGGCGAGGTCCTGCGCGCCGAGATCGAGGCGACCATCGTCCACCACCTGGGCAAATCGCTCAAGCCGCACGCCATCAAATTCGTGCGCGACATCCCGCGCACCCGCAACGCCAAGATCCTGCGCCGCCTGGTGCGCAAGCAATACCTGGGCGAGCCCCTCGGCGACACTTCCGCCCTGGAGAACCCCGCCGCCCTCGACGAGATCACGGCGGCTCGGACGGACGAGTAGGCAGTAGGCGGTAGGCAGTAGGCAGTGCGAACGCCCGGCGGCTGAAGCCGCGGCAACGCCGGGCGAAGCCCGCCTCCGCGGGCTGCGACAGGGGTGGGGGCGGCACCATCAGTGCCCTCTCCCGCGCACGGGAGAGGGCAGGGTGAGGGCCCCCCGCCGCGCGGGGCCGTTAAATGTCAGGTGAGGAACCTTATGCCAATCCCCAAATATGATGACCTCCTGAACCCAGTGCTCCAGGCGATCAAGAAGCTCGGCGGCTCGGCCTCTATTGTCGAACTGAATGACGCCGTGACGAAAAGTTTGCCGCTGACCGAGGACGAGATCGCGCAACCTCATAGCGCCGACGATAGTCAGACAGAATTGGAGTATCGGTTGGCTTGGGCCCGCACCTACCTGAAGAAATTCGGCTTGCTGCATAACTCGGAGCGTGGCGTTTGGATCGTTACCGAAAAAGGCAAAGAGGTGCAGGCGGTTGATCCGCGGGAAGTGAAGCGCCATGCTTTCGTTACCAGGAGTATCAGAACCAAACCCGGAGTAACCAATCAGGTTGTGCCGCTGGGTACAGACTCCCCCGAGATTGCCGAGGCCCTCCTCGAACAAACCTGGAAAGAAGCCCTGCTGGCGACGTTACGCACGCTGCGGCCCGACGCCTTTGAGCGCTTATGCCAGCGCCTCTTGCGCGAGTCCGGCTTTGTGGAGGTGAAGGTCACCGGCCGGTCCGGCGACGGCGGGATCGACGGAGTCGGACGGGTCAAGATCGGCGGGCTGCTGGCCTTCCCGGTCGTCTTCCAATGTAAGCGCTATCAAGGCAGCGTCGGCCCCGGGGTCGTCCGCGAATTTCGCGGCGCGATGATGGGCCGTGCCGACCGCGGCCTGATTATCACGACGGGCACCTTCAGCCGGGAGGCCCGCCTGGAAGCCACCCGCGACGGCGTGCCCCCGATTGATTTACTCGACGGCGAAGAGCTCATGGAGAAACTCAAAGAGTTGCGTCTAGGCGTGAGCGTCAGGATGATCGAAGAAGTCGCCATCCTCCCCCACTGGTTCGCCGACATCTAAGCCAATGCCACCCGCCGTAACTCATCGCCCAATCACGACCCACGCATCCCCGCCGACTGCCTACTCATTCGCCCCCGACGACTGATGATTGACAACCGACGACTGACGACCGCCAACTGACGACCGACGACTGACGACCGACGACTGACGACTAACAACTGACGACCACCGACTGCCGACTAACGACCGCCAACTGACGACTGACGACTGACGACTGACGACTAACAACTGGAGGCCCTCCGTGGACGACAATTTCCCGCTCTCCCTGTCCTACGACGACGTGCTGCTCGTGCCGCAGCGTACCGCGGTCCACTCCCGCAAGCAGACGGACGTCAGCAGCCGGCTGTCGCGGCACCTGCGGCTGCAGATCCCGATCGTCAGCGCCAACATGGACACCGTGACCGAGTCGACGATGGCCATCGCCATGGCGCGGGCCGGCGGCATCGGCATCATCCACCGCTTCTTGCCGGTGGACGGGCAGGCCGCCGAGGTGCGCCGCGTCAAGCGCGCCGAGAATTTCGTCATCGACCGGCCCTATGCCTGCCGGCCCGACGACTCGATCGCCACGGCGATCGACCGCATGCAGGAGGACGACGTCGGCACCCTGATGGTGGTCGACGCTGCGGGCAAGCTCGTCGGCCTGCTCGGCACCCGCGACGTCCAATTTATCCGCGACCGCGCCCGCCCGGTGGCCAGCGCGATGCGCCCGCGCGCCCAGCTGGTGGTCGGGCCGCCCGAGATCGACATGGCCGGCGCCAGCCAGGTCTTCGCCGAGCAGAAGATCGACAAGCTGCCCCTGGTCGACGCGGGCGACCGGCTGGTCGGCCTGATCACCGCGCGCGACCTGTTGCGCATTGGGGAGAACCCGCGCGCCGCCAAAGATAAGCGCGGCCGCTTGCTGGTCGGCGCGGCCATCGGCGTCCTGGGCGACTACATGGCCCGCGCCGCCGCCCTGATCGAGCAGGATGTCGACGTGTTGGTCATCGATATCGCGCACGGCCACAGCGACCAGGTGATTACGGTGGCCGGCGAGGTCAAGGCCCGCTGGCCCCGGATCGAGCTGATCGCCGGCAACGTGGCCACCGCCGAAGGCACGCGCGACCTGATCGCCGCGGGCGTCGACGCCGTCAAGGTGGGGGTCGGGCCCGGCTCGGCCTGCACCACGCGCATCGTGGCGGGCGCCGGGGTGGGCCAGTTCACGGCCGTCCGCGAGTGCGCGGCGGCCGCCCGCGCGCAGGAGATCCCGCTCATCGCCGACGGCGGCATCAAGGCGCCGGGCGACCTGACCAAGGCCCTGGCCGCCGGCGCCAGCACGGTCATGATCGGCGGCATGCTGGCCGGCACCGACGAAAGCCCGGGCCGGCCCCTGACCCGCCACGGCCGCCGCTACAAGCGCTACCGGGGCATGGCCTCCCTGGCCGCCACCGTCGACCGGCGCAAGCGGGAGCGCCTCGACCCCGGTGCCGACGACGAGTGGATCAGCGACGTCGTGCCCGAGGGCGTCGAAGCGCTCGTCGCCTACCGGGGCAGTGTCGCGGAGGTCCTGACCCAGCTGGTCGGCGGCCTGCGCAGCGGCATGAGCTACTGCGGCGCCTTTACCCTCGCGGAGCTGCAGCAGAAAGCGCGCTTCACCCGCATCACCGCCGCCGGCCTGCGCGAGAGCCACCCGCATGACGTGGAGCTCGAATAGGGCGCCCGGCCCCCCTAGCCCTGAGGGATGCCCGCCCCCTGCGTCCGGGACTCGCGGCTGTTGCCGTGGCGCAGGCGATCGCTCAGCCTCGGCGCCGGGGGCCGGATGGCCTGGGTGAAGTTCTCCGCCAGCTCGGCCGCTGTGGGCCGCTCGGCCGCGTTCTTGACCAGCGCGCCCAGGATCACCGCTTCGACCGCCTCCGGCACCTGGGGATTGAGTTCGCGCAACGGGGGCGGCGGATCGTTCAGCTGCATGAGGGCGACCTTCAATGGGTCGCCGTCGGGCGACTCGAAGGGCAGGCGCCCGCCGAGCATGCGGTAGAGCATGATGCCCAGGCTATAGACGTCGGCCCGGCCGTCATAGGGCCGGTTCTGCAAGCGCTCGGGCGCCATATACGCCGGCGTGCCCAGCACATGGCCGATCAGCGTCAGCTGCTGGCTGCTGGTGGCCGCGTTATCGTCGTCGAGCATTTTGGCGATCCCGAAGTCGACCACCTTCACGATTTCCGCGGTGCGGGTCTGGTGCAGGAAAATGTTGGCCGGCTTGAGATCGCGGTGGATGATGCCGAGATCATGCGCTTCGCTGAGCACCTCGCAGACCGGCAGCAGCACTTCGGCGCAGCGGGCCAGCGAGAGCGTGCCGGCCGAGTTCAGCTCGTCGGCCAGCGAATAGCCCTCCAGCAGCTCCATGACCAGGTAGGTGATCCCGTCCGCCGTGACCCCGAAGTCCATGACCGAGACGGCATTGGGATGCTTGATCCGGCAGGCGGCGATCCCTTCGCGCTGGAACCGGGCGCGCTGCTCCGGGGTCGTCGTGGCATTCGTTTTGAGGATTTTCACCGCCACGGCGTGGCTGAGGACCAGGTGGGTCGCCTTGTAGACGGACCCGGCCGCCCCGGCGCCGATCAGCGACTCGAGCCGGTATTTGCCGCCCAGCACCATGCCGGGCCCGACCTCGCCGCCGCCGGGCCCGGCCGGCGTATACGCCGGCTCCTCCGTGCGCTTGGCCAGCCGTTTCATATGCAGCTGGGCCTGGATGCGGGCCAGCACGACCGGGAAGTCCAGCGGCTTGGTCACGTAGTCGTTCGCGCCGATCTCCAGGGCCTCCACCACGTCCTGGCTGCCGTCCAGGGCCGTGGCCATGATAATCGGCAGCTCGGTCACCGAGCGGTTTTTGCGCACGATTTTCAAGACTTCCAGGCCGCTGATCCCCGGCATCATCACGTCGAGCACGACCAGGTCGAACGGCTGTTGCCGGATCATCTGGAGCGCCTCGATGCCGTCTTTGGCGACGGCCACGGTATAGCCTTGCCGCTGCAATCGGCGCGACAGCATATGGCGATTCATCTCGTCGTCGTCGACAATCAGCAGCGACGCAGGTTCGGTGCTCATGATCCATCCTTTCGGAATTACCCCCCAGTGTAGCATCCCGCCTGCGGAGAGTCAAGCGGGCTTCCCAAGCCGGCCCCTTTTTTGGTATAATGCAACACGCGGCCGCCGGCCGCGCTTGTTGCTACAAAGGAGAGTAGAGAGCAGTGCAAAGTACGCGCGAAGATCTGCCGGACCGCCAGGTGGCCCTCCGGCTGGAGTTTAGTTCCGAGGAACTCGAGCCGACCCTGCAAAAGACGTATCAGCGCCTCGTCCATAAGGTCAATATCCCCGGGTTCCGTCCGGGTAAGGCGCCCCGCCGCATTTTCGAGCGCTATGTCGGGCGCGAAGCGCTCATTCACGAAGCCACCGAGAGCCTGATGGCCGGGGTCGTCAAAGAAGCGCTCGAGCGCGAGAACCTGCAAGAGGCCGAAGTCAGCGATGTCGAGATCGAAAGCACGGAGCCCCTGCGGCTGCGCATGCTCTTTGACCTCGAACCCCTGGTCGAGGTCGGCGATTACTACGATATCCGCGTGCCCGCCGAGCCGGTCGTGGTGCCGCCCGACGAGGTCGAGTCGCGGATCGATCGCCTGCGCCGCCGCGAGGCCGACTGGCATGCGCCGGCCGAGCCGCGGCCCGCCCGCCTCGGCGACCGCCTGACCGTCGACCTGGAGACCTTTACTATCGACGGTCCCGTGCCCGAGATGACAGGGGTCAACCAGACGCTGGAGCTGAGCGACAAAACCGGGCCCAGCTGGCCGCGGGAGATCGACGCGCACCTGGTCGGGATGCAGGTCGACGAGGAGAAGGATTTCGCCATCACTTTCCCGGAGGCTTATACCGACGAGAAGCTGCGCGGCCGCGACGCGACCGTGCATGTCAAGGTCACGGCCCTGCAGGAGGCGGACCTGCCGGAGCTGAACGACGAGTTCGCCACCCGCGCCGCCCAGGTGCCGACTCTGGATGCGCTGCGCACCCGCCTGGAAGCGAACCTGCAGGCCGAGGCCGAGCGCGCGACCCGCACCAAGCAGGCCCAGCAGGCGCTCGATTTGCTCATGGCCCGGAGCACGGTCGAAGTCTCCCATGCCATGATCGACACCGAAATCCAGCACCGCTACGATCGCCTGGCGGCCGATCTCCAGCAGCGCCATATCGCCCCGGCCCGCTATTTTACCTATGAGGGCACCACCGAGTCGGCCTGGCGCGCCGCGCAGCACGAGCCGGCCCGCGCGGCGCTCAAAGAACTGCTTGTGCTGCGCGAGTTTGCCCAGCGTGAGCAGATCGCGGTGCGCGAGGACGAGATCCAGGCCGAGATGGATCAGCTGCTGGTGCCCTATGCCGATAATGCCCAGGCCGAGCGGCTGCGGGGCCTGATCGACACCCCCCAGCAGCGCGAGCAGATCAGCAATCGCCTGTTTGAGCGTAAACTAACCGATCGCCTGATCGCGATCGCCGAGGGCCGGGCGGCCGCCGAGGAACCGGCCGCGCCCGAGGCGCACCCGGCCGTGGCCGACGCGCCGGCGCCCGACCCAGCGGCGGCGGCGGAGGAGCCGGAGATCGGGGCAGCGGTGGTCGCCGCCCCGCCGGCCGCCGGCGAGGAGCCGGCAGCCCTATAACGGCCGGTCGTCGGATCGGCCCCGGCGGCACTGGCGCCCACCCAGGCCGAGTCGAACAAATGGGCTGTTTCGTGTATTGCTATTGGGCAGCCAATACAGTATACTAAATGGTGTCACCCCTTTAGGAGGGTCTAAAATGAATCGCTCCCAATCGCCCAGTCTCATCGTTCCGTATGTGGTCGAGAGCACTAATCGGGGCGAGCGTGTGTACGACATCTACTCGCGGCTCCTGCGCGATCGGATCATCTTCATCGGCACGCCGATCGACGATATGGTCGCGAATATCGTCGTGGCGCAGCTGCTGTTCCTGGACTATGAAGACTCGGAGCGCGATGTGCAGCTCTATATCCATAGCCCGGGCGGGTCGGTGACCGCCGGCCTCGCCATCTACGACACGATGCAGTTCATCCGCCCCGACGTGTCGACCATCTGCATCGGCAGCTCGGCCTCGATGGCGACGATCCTGCTCTGCTCCGGCGCCAAGGGCAAGCGGCTCGCCTTGCCCAACGCCACGATCCATATGCACCCGGCCGGCGTCGGCCAGATCGGCGGCTACGCGCCCGATGTCGAGATCCAGGCCCGCGAGCTCCTACGCATGCAGTCCAAGATCCGCGAGATCATGTCGATCCACACCGGCCAGCCCCTGGAAAAGATCGCGCACGACTTCGACCGCGACCTTTACATGGACGCCAAGCAGGCCCTGGCCTATGGCATCGTCGACGAAGTCGTGACCAGTATGGCCAGCATGCCCGGCGCCCCCGGCGAGGGCGGGGACGGCAAGAGCCTGTCCGGCAACGGCCAGCGGGCGCTGCCCAGTGGCGAGGACGCGGTCGACAGCAAGGTTGACGGCAAAGCCGGCAAGAAAGAAAACGCGTCTTCCTGAGCAGCGGTTGGCGGGGCCCCGGCCGCGGGGCCCCGCCAGGTGTGTAAAGAGAGGGAATCCCCTATGGCCGGTACCCGCGGTGGCAAGCCTCAGTATCACTGCTCCTTTTGCGGTAAGAGCCAGGACGACGTCCGCCGGCTCATTGCCGGTCCTAATTCGGTCTATATCTGCGACGAGTGTGTCGATCTCTGTCGCGAGATCATCGACGAAGAGGAGACCAGTGTCAACAAGCCCGAGGTGAATATCGGCCGCACCATGCTCAAGCCGAAGCGGATCTATGAGCTGCTCAACCAGTATGTCATCGGCCAGGACCGCGCCAAAAAGGTACTCTCGGTCGCCGTCTATAATCACTACAAGCGGATCAGCAATAATAACCGCGGCGACGAAGTCGAGCTGCAAAAGAGCAATATCTTGCTCCTAGGGCCGACCGGCTCCGGTAAGACCTTGCTCGCCCAGACCCTGGCGAAAGTGCTCGACGTCCCCTTCTCGATCGCCGATGCCACCGCCCTTACCGAGGCCGGCTATGTGGGCGAGGACGTCGAAAATATCCTCCTGCGGCTTTTGCAGGCCGCCGACCTCGATATCGCCCGCGCCGAAAAGGGGATTGTCTACATCGACGAGATCGACAAGATCGCCCGCAAGAGCGATAATCCCTCGATCACCCGCGATGTGTCCGGCGAAGGCGTCCAGCAAGCCCTGCTCAAGATTATCGAGGGCACCGTGGCCAATGTCCCGCCGCAGAGCGGACGCAAGCACCCCCACCAGGATTTCATCCAGATCGATACCAGCAATATCCTCTTCATTTGCGGGGGCGCCTTTGAGGGCCTGGAGGATATCATCTCCCGCCGCGTGGGCGGCGGCCGCGCGATGGGCTTCGGCCGCGCCCGCGACGAGGACGAGACGAAGACCGACGCCGCGATGCTGTCCCAGGTGATCCCCGAAGACTTGCTGAAGTATGGCCTCATCCCCGAGTTCGTCGGCCGCTTGCCTATGATTGTCTCGCTCGAACCCCTCGACAAGCCCACCCTGATGCGCATCCTCACCGAGCCGAAGAACGCCGTGGTCAAACAGTATCAGAAGTTTTTCGCCCTGGATCGCGTGGAGCTGGCCTTCAGCACCGATGCGCTGGAGGCCGTCGCCGATCGGGCCCTGGAGCTCAAGACCGGCGCCCGCGGCCTGCGCAGCACCATCGACGAGGTCTTGCTCGACATTATGTACGAGCTGCCGTCCATGGAAGGCGTGCGGCGCTGCGTGGTCACCGACGAAGTCATCCGCCACGGCCGCCCGCCCCTGCTCCTCTCCCGCTCCGACCGCGAGCTCAACGCGGACGCGCTGGACGAGGCCAGTTACCTGCCCGAGAGCGCCTGACCCCCCCAGGGCCCCGCGTCAGCCGGATTCCGCCGCCAGGGCGATGACCGTCCAGTAGATGATACTGATCATGAATACGTAGAGGATGAAGGTGCCGGCAAAGAGTCCCGCGCGCCCCCGGCTCGTATAGGCGGCGGCTAAGAGCGCTAACGCCAACAGTCCCAGCCATAGCGCCACTTTCATCAGACCCTCCATTCTGCGATCCTGCCCCGTGCGCCTCGACCCTGGAGATGGGGCCGCCCCTCTCGATTATAGCGGGCCGGCCATAAGGAGCGCATAAGCATGGCGCCGTAAAAAATAAGAAACCCGTAAAGATGGTGCGCGCCCCGGGCCAGCCGCGTCCTGCCGCGAGCAGTATTGCTTTCTGATCGCCGGTTTGCTATAGTGGATTGGCGTAATGGTCAGGAGGTAACTAATGGCCGAAGAGACAAGGGCGATCGCCCCCGCGGCGCAGCAACCCGCTCACCCACCCCCGACCGCTGAAGCTGTAGCCGCCCCGCCCCTCTCCCCCGCGGTGTTGGAGGATTCCCGCCGGGCGGGACGCGGCACCGCCCCCGTCCGCGCCGCGGCGATCCAACGACTCCAGCAATCTGTCGGCAATCACGCGGTTGGGCGCCTGATTCAGCGGCGTGCCAGCAGCGCGCCGGCGGCCCCCCTGGGCCGCCCACCGATTAGCGTGCAGCGCCACCCCGTAGAAGAGCAGGACGACGAGCTAGCGCCACCGGTGCCGGTGCAGGCCACCCGATCGGGCGCGCCCGATCGCCCTGTCCAGCGCAACGGCGACGGCCCTACGACCACGGCCCCCCCCACTACGCCCGCCGTTACGCCCCCCGCCGTCCTCGACGCCCCTAGCACCGACCTGTCCCGCCTGGATACGATTAAGAATGGCATCAAGAACACGACCAACGGCGCGACGGCCCTGCAAACCCTCACCGATAAGGCCGTTGTGATCGTATTTGGCACCGCCGGTGCCGGGTCCTTCTTCGCCAGCGGGGCCAACAAGATCACCCTGAATCCCGGTAAGACGAACGTGGACCTCGGCTTTACGCTGGTGCATGAAGCCAACCATGCCGCGTACTTCCATAGTAAGAAGACCGCGAACACCGCGAAGGGGCTAAAGGACCTCTCCCGCGACGCGTACGTAAACAAGATGATCGAGGAGGAGACCGAGAGCACGGTGCGCCAGATCGAGACCAAAGTCGAGCTGGAGGTCGCCGCCGGCGGCACCCTGACCGGGGCATCCACGCAGGCAGGGGAGCGCTCGTACAAGAAGGCCTACAAGGCCAAGTACGATGCGGACAAGGCGGCCGGCAAGACCGAGGAGGAGGCGAAGGCCGCGGCCCGGGCCGCCGGCGCCGCGGAAGTCAAGAAGGACTTTGAAGAAGGGATTACGATCAAGACCTCGACCACTCACGAGTCGTATAAGATCTACTATGGCAAGGCGTGGGATAAGAGTCATACACCTGCACCTTAATGACCTGGGGGGCCTAACGACATGGCAGATGACACCCGGCGTGCGCTTGGCAAGGCGCTGTCTACTATAAACGCGGACTACGCTGAGATGGTGGTCGACAAGATGTCGGATGTGGAGACCTACCCCGCTCCCTTCTTGAAGCGCTACAAGATCTACAAGGTCCTGAACTATGGCACGCACCCGGTCCTCTTCTACGTAGGTTTCGCGCCCGGCGCGCCGGCGTATTTGCTGACGGGCTCGCTGGAGAATTACGTGCAGATGGCGAAGGATGATGGCGTGGCCATCCACTCCCCGGAAGCGGCCGCCGAGTACGTTGCGACAGCGCTGGAAGTGACGCGCTCCATGTCCGAACTTGTTTATGTGGTGAAGTCGGTTGACGATGTGGAGTTCGCGGGTGATTTGGACGCCGACGAAGAGCGGCAGAAGCAGGAGTTCCTGGACAAGTACCGCGCGCGCATCCAGGCGCCCCAGGGGGAGCCCGCCGGCACCGGCTACCATGTGACGGCGTTCGTGGTAGCGAACCAGAACCTGAGCCGCTACTCTATGATGGTCAGCACAGCCGGGGGCCTGACCCCGGAGGTTACGACGCTTGAGGAGAATCTGCCGTTGATGATGGGTGCCTGACCTGCGCGCCCCTCAATAATGGAGATCCGTTCCAATCACCCCGCGCGGCGGAGCAGGCCGGTCATAAGAAATCTATGCAGTAGCGCAAAAGTCACCCCGGCCCCTCCTTGGGGATGGCAGGCACCGTGAACTGTACCCGCACCGCACGGTCATCACCTTCTACCCAGATCCGCCCACCCAGCAACTCGCAGAGCCGCCGGCTGAGAGCCAATTCCAACGCCATCCAGGGCGGCCAGTTATCGGTGCGCCGGAATATCTGGGTAAGCCGCTCTTGGTGGGAGGGCACGTTGGGCGCACTGGCGTAGGCTACCGTGAACAGGAGTTCCGCGTCATCGACCTCGTGTGGCCCGACCATGATGGTAATCAGTGTGCCTTCTTGCGCCGATTGGATCGCGTCATCGACAATGTTAAACAGGGCCTGCACCACGAACGAACTGTTGCCTAGCAGACGCGTCGGTGTGCGGGGGTCGATCCGCACCGCCAATTGTGCCTCTCGCCTGCCGGCAGCAAGCGCAGCTAATCCCTCGCGCACCCGCTCTACACACTCGCGTGGATCAAAGGGTGTGCGTTCCACTTGCGCCCACCCGCTTTCGATGCGGGCCACTTGGAAAAAGTTGGTGTGGATCATCTTGAGAAACTGAGCACAAAAGAGCAACAGATCGAGGATCTCGGGCTGCTTATCGGGCGGCAACTTGCCATCGCGTAGCAGAGCACTAAACCCCAAGATTCCACTCACTGGCGTGGTAAACTCGTGGCCCCAGGCACCTAAGAACGCGAAAGCCGCCCGGCGCGCGGCGAGGTCCGGGTCTGCGGTCGAGGGGAGATCAGGGGATACGTCCATAGCAATTCTCCTGGGTGGAGTAGGCGAGATACCGGCAGGCGTGCCAAGCAGGACCACTGTAGCACGGATGAATCCTCTTGTCTACCGGGGTCCTCTCCTGCTTGCGGGAGATCGGTGTTGGTCGCCGTGACGCGTTAGAATGGGAAGCGTTATAGTTGGCCCTCTATCCAGGCACCGGCGGCATTATACTTTCTGCGAATTGTCACCGAACTGCCACCTCTGTACACCCTCCTCGCTACCGCGCTGGTTCATACTTGGGGTGCTGCGCCGGGGAGAACTGGCGGGCGGAGGAGGGTTGCCGAGCATGGGACGCACTGTAACAACAATCGACGGCAATGAGGCCGTGGCCCACGTGGTCTACCGGCTGAACGAAGTGATTGCCATCTACCCGATTACCCCGTCGTCGCCGATGGCCGAGTGGGCCGACGCCTGGGCCACCGAGGAGCGCCCGAACCTCTGGAGGACCATCCCGGCCGTCGTCGAGATGCAGAGCGAAGCCGGCGTGGCCGGGGCGATCCATGGCGCGCTCCAGACGGGCGCCCTGGCGACGACCTTCACCGCCTCGCAGGGGCTGCTGCTCATGCTGCCCAACATGTATAAGATCGCCGGCGAGCTGACGCCGGCCGTCTTCCATATCGCCGCGCGCACCGTCGCTGCGCACGCCCTGTCGATCTTCGGCGACCACAGCGATGTGATGGCGGCGCGTGCGACGGGCTGGGCCATGCTCTGCGCGAACTCGCCGCAGGAGGCGCACGACTGCGCAGCCATCGCCCACGCGGCAAGCCTGGCGTCGCGCATCCCCTTTATGCACTTCTTCGACGGCTTCCGCACCTCGCACGAGATCGCCAAGATCGAGTTGCTGGATGACTCCGACCTGCGGGTGCTGGTCCCGGAGGCCGCCGTGCTCGCGCACCGCGCCCGCGCCCTCTCGCCCGACCACCCGGTGTTACGCGGCAGCGCGCAAAACCCCGACGTCTTCTTCCAGGCGCGCGAGGCAAGCAATGGGTGCTACACGGCCTGTCCCGCGGTGGTGCAGGCGACGATGGACCGCTTCGCCGCATTGACCGGGCGCCGCTATCGCCTGTTTGACTACCACGGCGCGCCCGACGCCGAGCGCGTGATCGTGCTGATGGGCTCGGGCGCCGAGACCGCCGAGGAAACCGTGGACTACCTGACCGCGCGGGACGCGAAGGTCGGCGTGCTCAAAGTGCGGCTCTACCGGCCGTTCGATGCCCAACGCTTTGTCGCGGCGCTCCCCCCCAGCACCCGCGCGCTGGCCGTCCTCGACCGCACGAAGGAGCCCGGCAGCGTCGGCGAGCCACTGTACCTCGACGTGGTTACCGCCATCCAGGAGGGCCTGAGCAACGGCTGGGGCCCGCTGACCGCCCAGCCGCGGATCGTCGGCGGGCGCTACGGGCTCTCCTCTAAGGAGTTCACCCCGGCGATGGTCAAGGCGGTGTTCGACAACCTGGCCGCCGCGCAGCCCCAGAACCACTTCACCATCGGCATCGACGACGACGTGACGCACACCAGCCTGGCGTTCGACCCCGCCTTCGCGACCGAGCCGGACAATGTCGTACGGGCACTGTTCTATGGCCTCGGCGCCGACGGCACCGTGGGCGCGAACAAGAACGCGATCAAGATTATCGGCGAGGAAACGGACAACTACGCGCAGGGCTATTTCGTCTACGACTCCAAGAAATCCGGCGCCGTCACCGTCTCACACTTGCGCTTCGGCCCGGCGCCGATCCGCTCGACCTACCTGATCGACCAGGCCAACTTCGTGGCCTGCCACCAGCCGATCTTCCTGGACCGCTACGACATGCTGGCGCATATCCTGCCCGGCGGCACCTTCCTGCTCAATAGCCACCATCCCGCCGACCAGGTCTGGGACCATCTGCCCCGGCGCATGCAGGAGCAGATCATCGCCAAGCAGGTGCAGTTCTACGTCATCGACGCCGCCGCGGTGGCCAGAGAAGCGGGCATGGCCCGGCAGATCAACACCGTCATGCAGACTTGCTTCTTCGCGATCTCGGGCGTGCTGCCGCGGGATGTCGCGATTGCCCAGATCAAGCAGGCGGTCAAGAAGACTTACGGCAAAAAGGGCGAGGCCGTGGTCGCGATGAACTTGCGGGCGATCGACCAGACGCTCGACCACCTCTACGCCGTGCCGGTGCCGGGCGTGGCGACCAGCACGCGCGTCCTCCCGCCCCCCGTCGCGGGCGCGGCCCCGCCGTTCGTCTGCGACGTGATCGCGGCGATGATCGCCGGGCGCGGCGACGCGCTGCCGGTGAGCGCGCTCCCCATCGACGGCACCTTCCCGACCGGCACCGCCCAGTACGAGAAGCGCAACCTGGCCGAAACGATCCCCGTCTGGGACCCGGACATTTGCATCCAGTGTGGCAAGTGCGCGCTGGTCTGCCCGCACGGTGTGATCCGTATCAAGGCGTATGCGCCCGCGGCATTGGCCGGCGCGCCGCCCACGTTCAAGGCGACGGGCGCACGCGACCGTGAGTATCAGGGGTTGCAGTACACCATCCAGGTGGCGCCCGAGGACTGCACGGGCTGCGGCATCTGTGTGGACGTCTGCCCGGTCAAGAATAAGGCGATGCCGCGACTCAAGGCGATCAACATGGCGCCCCAGCCGCCGCTGCGCGAGCCGGAGCGCGCCAACTGGGACTTCTTCCGCACCCTGCCCGAGCTAGACCGGCGCAATATCAAGGTGGGGAATATTCGCCAGCAGCAGATCCAGCAGCCCCTGTTCGAATTCTCGGGCGCCTGCTCCGGCTGCGGCGAGACGCCCTACCTCAAGCTGTTAAGCCAGCTCTTCGGTGATCGCCTCGTGATCGCCAACGCGACCGGCTGCTCATCGATCTATGGCGGTAACCTGCCGACCACCCCCTGGACGACTAACGCGGCGGGCCGCGGGCCGGCCTGGGCCAACTCGCTCTTTGAGGACAACGCCGAGTTCGGGTTGGGCTTCCGCGTCTCCCTCGACCAACAGCGGACTTTCGCCACGGAGTTGCTGGCGCGGCTGGGGGCGGAGGTCGGCGCTGACCTGGTCGCGGCGCTCCTGACCGCGGAGCAGCAGGACGAAGCGGACATCGAGGCCCAACGCGAGCGCGTGGCGACGCTGAAGGAGCGGCTGGCCGGCCTGGAGACGCCCGCAGCCCAGCAGCTCCAGGCGGTGGCCGACCTGCTGGTCCGCAAAAGCGTCTGGATCGTCGGCGGTGACGGCTGGGCCTACGACATCGGCTATGGCGGCCTGGACCATGTGCTGGCCAGCGGTGCGAATGTCAAGGTGCTGGTGCTTGACACCGAGGTCTACTCGAACACGGGCGGCCAGCGCTCCAAGGCCACCCCGCGCGGGGCCGTGGCAAAGTTCGCCGCCGGGGGCAAGACCGCGGCGAAGAAGGACCTGGGCCTGATCGCCATGACCTACGGCAACATCTACGTGGCCAGCGTGGCGCTGGGCGCGCGCGACGAGCAGACACTGAAAGCCTTCCTGGAAGCCGAAGCCTACGATGGCCCCGCGCTGATCATCGCTTACAGCCATTGTATCGCGCACGGCATCGAGATGGGGGAGGGGATGCAGCACCAGAAAGCGGCGGTCGACGCGGGGCAGTGGCTACTCTATCGCTACAACCCGGACCGGGCGCAGCGCGGCGAGAACCCGCTGATCCTGGACTCGCGCCCGCCGCAGGTCCCGGTCGAGCAGTACCTGTACAGCGAGAACCGCTTCCGCATGCTGACGAAGACGCGGCCCGCCGCAGCGCATGCGCTGCTGGCCGCGGCCCAGCACGACGTGCAGACGCGTTGGAGCCTGTACGAGTATCTGGCCGCGCGTAAATTCGCCGCGCCGGCCGCGGCGCCGGCCCAGAAAGGAAGCTGAGCCCATGAACCTGACGACGACCTATTTGGGGCTAACCCTCCATTCCCCGCTGGTGCCGTCGGCCTCGCCGCTGACAGGCGATCTCGACAACATCAAGCGGTTGGAGGATGGGGGCGCGGCGGCGATCATCCTGCCCTCGCTGTTTGAGGAGCAGCTGACGCAGGAGAGCCAGGCACTACACTTCCATCTCACGCAGGGGACCTATAGCTTTGCCGAGGCCCTCACCTACTTCCCAGTGCCCGCAGACGAGTTTACCTTCGGCCCGGAGAGCTACCTGGAGCACATCCGCCAGGCGAAAGAGGCTGTGGACATCCCCATCATCGCCAGCCTGAACGGCAGCTCGCCCGGCGGCTGGACGGGCTATGCGCGGCAGATGGCGCAGGCCGGGGCTGACGCCCTGGAACTGAACATCTACTACATCCCCACGGAGTTGACGCTGACGGGCACGCAGGTCGAGCAAACATACTTCGACATCCTCCACGCAGTCAAGGCCGCGGTGCGCATTCCGGTCGCGGTGAAGCTTAGCCCGTTCTTCAGCAACCTGGCCTACATGGCGGGCCGCCTGGACGAGGCGGGGGCGGATGCGCTGGTGCTCTTCAACCGCTTCTACCAGCCCGACGTCGACCTGGACGCGTTGGAGATCCGGCCGCGCGTGCTGCTGAGCACGCCCCAGGCGCTGCGCCTGCCGTTGACCTGGATCGGCATCCTCTATGGCCGTGTGCAGGCGGATCTAGCGGCCACGAGCGGGATTCACACGGCGGAAGACGTAGTGAAGATGCTGATGGTCGGCGCCCGCGTGACGTTGCTCTGCTCGGCCTTGCTGAAGCGCGGGATCGGCCACCTGCGGGTCGTCGAGCACGACCTGCGCCACTGGCTGGAGGAGCATGAGTACGACTCGTTGGCCCAGTTGCAGGGGAGCATGAGCCAACTCCATTGCCCGGACCCCACCGCCTTCGAGCGTGTGCAATACATCCGCGCGCTGCAAACCTTCCAGCCGCAAGTGGCCCGCTAACGGCACAACCCACGCAGCACGGGGAGGGTGCGGCAGATCTACACGGATTATTCACCGACCATTCACCGGCCGCCACCGGCCTGTTCACAGTTGCGCCGGATAATGGGGGTGTAATGGTCGCCAAGATCAACCAACAGGGACCAGCGGCAGACCAAATATCATTCTGTAGGCAATAATCAGCACAAAGGAGGCACCACGATGGCACGCACGAATCAAACCCTCGCGCAGGGCGTTTTGCAAGATCACCCGCTCGAGGTCCAACTGTTCCATAGCACCGGCCCGATCACCTGGCTCTGGTTGGCGATCCGCCTCTGGCTCGGCTGGCAGTGGGTGCAGGCTGGGTTCGAAAAGTTCCAGAACCCCAAGTGGATGGACGGCAGCGCGCTGGCCGGCTTCTGGCAAGGCGCCATCAAGAACGCGGCCGCGCCCCACTCGAATGTCGGCTTTGATTGGTACGCCGGCTTCCTGAACAACCTGCTCGGCAGCCACGCCCAGACCTGGTTCGCCCCTCTGGTCGCCGCGGGCGAGCTGCTCGCGGGCATCTGCTTGATCGTGGGGTTGTTCACGGGCGCGGCGGCGCTGGTGGCGGCGTTCATGAACTTCAACTTCATGCTGGCGGGCAGCTCAGGCGTGAACCCGGTCTACTTCCTGCTGGGCATGCTGCTGGTGCTGGCTTGGAAGAATGCGGGCTGGTGGGGCCTCGACCGCTTCGTACTGCCGGCCTTCGGCACCCCGTGGCACACGGGCCAATTGTTCCACCGTGCGCCGAAACCGGTGACCATTCCTCCCGAAGCCTGATCGCCCCCGGCATCAGGGAATGCCGGCCCGGAGCTCCAGCTCCGGGCCGGCGTTTATACTGGGTGCGGGTGCGGTCACCGCACCGGAATCCACGCGGCGCTGTCACCGAATTGTCACCTTTATTTACCCGCGATGCGACCTTGGGGGGCTATGATCACCCCAATCTATGCTAAGGAGGTTGCCATGGCCTACCGTTTTACGGTCAATAAACAAACGTGTATCAATTGCGGGATCTGTATGGACCTGTGCCCGGTACGCTGTCTGGATATGACTCGCCCCGCGGGCGCCGGTACGATCGGCACGCCCGAGGAATGCGCCAGTCCGATCCCGGGCGCCTCGGCGACCCGCGCCTGGATGATGCTGGCCCCGGTGCAAGTGGCCGCCTGCGTGGGCTGCCAGGTCTGTGTGCAAGAATGTCCCACCAATGCGATTACCATCGCCGGCCACGTGCCGGAAGTGGAGTATGCCGCGCGCGGCCTCGTCACCGCCCTGCCGCCCGAGCGCGGCTGGCAACCGCTCGACGCCTACACGCGCGCCACCCCGCAAGAACCCGGCGACACCGCCTGGGGCGAGGGCCACGCCTGGCAGGTGGCCGAGCGGCAGGCCACGTGGCAAAGCTGGCGCACCTGGCTCGGCGAGCGGAAAGAGGATCTGCGCGCCCCCTGCCAGGCCGCCTGTCCCGTCGGCACCAATGCCGGGCTCTACGTCGGGCTGATTGCCGCGGGCCGCTATGATGAAGCCTTACAGGTGGCCTCCGAACCCAACCCCTTTCCGGCGATCTGCGGGCGCGTCTGCACGGCGCCCTGTGAGGACGTCTGCCGGCGGGGCGAATTTGACGCCCCGATCGCCATCCGCGATCTCAAGCGCTTCGCCATGGATTATGGCACGCCCCGGCAGCGCCACGTCCGGCCGCCGCAACAGCACTACCGCGAGCCCGTGGCGATCGTCGGTGCCGGGCCCACCGGCCTCAGTGCCGCCTACTACCTCGCGCGCCGCGGCTATGGCGTGACCGTCTTCGACGCCATGCCGGTCGCCGGGGGCATGATGGCGATCTGCATTCCCGACTATCGTCTGCCCCGGGCCGAGTTGACCCGTGACATCGACGCTATGCGGGACCTGGGGATCGCCTTCCGCCTCAACACGGCGATCGGGCGCGATATCACCCTCTACGAGCTGCAAGGGCAGTTTGCGGCGGTGTTGCTGGCGGTGGGGGCCCAGCGCAGCCAACGGTTAGGGGTGCCGGGCGAAGGCGAGTGGCAGGGCGTCATCCCCGCGACCACTTTCCTCAAGGACTTTAACCTGACGGCTGAGACCCGGCTGGAGGGAGACGTCGCCGTCGTGGGAGGCGGCAGCACGGCCATGGATGCCGCCCGCTCGGCCGTGCGGGCCGGAGCGCGCACGGTGCATCTCCTCTATCGGCGTACCCAGGCGGAAATGCCGGCCCAAGCCGATGAGGTGCGCGCCGCGCTCGCCGAGGGCATCCAGCTCCACGAGTTGGTCGCGCCCGTCGCGATCCTGGGGGCGGGGCGCCAGGTGAGCGCGGTGCGCTGCCAGCGCATGCAGCTGGGCGCCCCCGACGACCAGGGGCGGCGCCAGGCGGTCCCCCAGCCGGGGACGGAGTTCGATCTCCCGGTGGGGACGGTCCTGGTCGCCATCGGCGAGGCGCCCGACCCCTCCTTCCTGCCCGACGGCAC
>Ga0070730_10002047_pt1 | contig 18612 bp, 16 predicted proteins | sample Coa_R1_3_FD_66447 | JGI IMG/M metagenome (GOLD analysis project Ga0070730, IMG submission 66447) | Surface soil microbial communities from Centralia Pennsylvania, which are recovering from an underground coalmine fire - Coalmine... | ecosystem: Environmental > Terrestrial > Soil > Unclassified ... | reverse complement strand
TTTTCATGCGCCGCTGGTTGCTTTCACACCTGGCCTGGAGGTTGCGGCGATTGTCACCAACAACCCGGAGCGCCGCGCGCAGGCGCAACGGGATTTTTCGACAGCCGCCTTGTTGGATAACGCCGAGGCGCTTTTTGCCGATCAGGCGATTGATCTGGTGGTGGTGGCCTCGCCCAATCGCACTCACGCGCCCTTTGCCCGGTCGGCGCTCAACGTTGGAAAGCATGTGGTCATTGACAAGCCGGCGGCGCTGACCTCTGCCGATGTGGAGGCGCTGATCGCCCTGGCGCAAGAGCGGAAGCGCATCCTGACGGTCTATCAAAACCGCCGCTGGGATGGCGATTTTCTCACCATCCGGCATCTGCTCGACCATCGGGTGTTGGGCGATGTCTTCAGCTTTGAGTCGCATTTTGATCGCTATCGCCCAGCGCCCAATCCCGATGCCTGGCGCGAAAAAGTTGAGGAAGGCGGTGGCCTGCTCTACGATCTGGGGGCGCATCTGATCGATCAGGCTTTGGTGTTGTTTGGCCCGGTGGAGCGTGTTTATGCTGAGGTGGACGTGCGCCGGGCGCACGCGACGGTGGATGATGACGTGTCTATTAGCCTCACCCATCGCAATGGCATGCGCTCGCGGCTGCATGCTACGGCGGTTGCGCGCATCCTGGGGCCACGCTTTCATCTGCGCGGGTTGCAGGGCGCATTTGAGAAGTATGGGCTGGACCCCCAAGAGGACGCGCTGCGCCAGGGAGAGCGACCAGGAAAGCCTGGCTGGGGCACAGAGCCTCGCTCGGCCTGGGGGCATCTTTCGACGGCGCTCGGCGCGCTGCATGTGGATGGCCCAGTTGAAACGCTTCCCGGCTGTTACGAGCAGTTTTATCAGGCGCTCTGCGATGCGCTCACCCAGGGAGGGCCACCGCCGGTCGATCCCGCCGATGCGGTGGCAAGCCTGCGGGTAATCGAGGCGGCGCGTCGGAGCGCGCAATCGGGCGAGGTGGTGCGCCTCCACTAAGCGATTTTCGGCCAGGATCACCGTGCAGCGATCCTGGCCGCCATCCGCTCACGAAGGTTCATCCTCAAAGCGCACGCCGTAGCGCCCGCTGAGATAGTCGTACATCTTGTCGGCGAAATACTGCGGATGGGCGAAGCCGCGATTCTCCTGCTTGATCTCAGAAAGCTGAATCATCAGTCTGGCATCCCCGTTGCGGTAATGGCAATAGAGCGACCAGCGCTCGTTGCGCTCCAGCAGCATGAAATCGGAGGAAAGTGTGCCGGAGGCGTTTTCGCCACACTCTGCCCGCCGCTTGTCAGCGTAGTTTGAGAGGTGTTGATAGGCGGCCTCCAGGTTATCGACAACGAAGCCGATATGATGCCAGCGGCTGGGCAGGCCATCGGAGAGTGGGGCGACCTCTGTGCCAAAACAAAAGATGGCGGTGTTGCCGGTCGTTAAGACTGTCTGGTGGCGATCATCGCGCACGACAGTCATGCCCAGGGCTTCGCTAAAAAAGGTTTTGGCATCGGCGCGGTCAGCAACGGTGATGGCAATGTGATCAAATCCCAGGTTGGTCCAGGTTGTGGCCTGAGCGCCTGCGGCGACCTCGCGCAGCGGTCTGGCTTCGATCTGGAAGGTGCGCGTCTGGAAATGCGCGGCGGTCTCGCCGATGAACATATCCGGGAAAATCTCATCTCCGTTGGGGGTACTGATGCGAATCCGATGCCCTTTGAGTAACCCTGGCGGCAGCGCATGCTCCAGCACCTCATGAAAAATTGTCTGTGGCTCGGCCTCTGCTGGGTATGGCTCGCCGTTCACCAGGAGGGTAAGCGGCATCGTATTGGGCTTGCCGCTGGTCTGAGTCGCCTGGGTTGTGCTATCGCTCATGGATGCTCTCTTGCCTTTCTGTCTCTGAGTGTGTTCAATCAGATTATTCCAGATGTTCTCGGCGCTTTGTACTAAGAGAAAATGTAGGGCATCTGCGTGTGCGTTGCAAGGGCTGCCCCCAGACGCGGCGTTGCACCAAAGCGCTCGGATGTGCTATCTCTTTAAAGTAGAGGGTCTACATAGAGAGGGCGATGATGACCACAAAGATACTGGGCATTGGCGGGAGCCTGCGCGAAGGTTCGGCAACGGAGCGCGCGCTGCGTCTTGCTCTGGAGGGCGCGCACGCTGCGGGGGCCGAGACCGAGTTACTGACCCCAGCCTCTTTGCCGCTTCCCTTGTTTGACGGGACGTATACGCTGGAGAGCTATCCGGCGGATGAACGACACGCTATTCTGACGTTACTGGATGCCACGCGCGGGGCGCATGGGCTGATCTTTGCCTCGCCGACCTATCACAACATCGTCAGCGGCGCGGTGAAAAATATGCTGGATTTTCTGGAGCTGCTGAAGGACGATCAGCCGCCACGCCTGGAGGGCAAGGTGGTCGGTCTGGTGGCCGTGCAGGGGGGAACATCCGGCACCGGCAATAATACCCTGACGACCATGCTGCTGGCGGCGCGGGCGATGCGCGCATGGGTTGCGCCAACGATGATCTCAATTCCTGCTTCGCGCGCGGCCTTTGACGAGGAGGGTCAGCCGATGGATGCTTCTTTTGCTCAGCGGCTCTCTGCGTTGGGCGCCGAGGTAGCCCACGCCAGCGCGCTCTTCGCCGCGCATTGGTTCCAGGAGGCTCGCTAAGTGTTGCCCCGGCAGCAATGCCGCTGCTGAAGGTCCATTTACCTGCTATTTACTTTGTTCCCTCCGCACTTTACCCTCCCGCTCTACACTTTGACCAGGCCAGACCGTTCAGGGTCGCTTTGTTGCGCGCTTATTGCCCGGCTGCTGGTATGTGCAGCGAGTGGCGCGCCTGCTGGCTCAACCTTGCCTGGGAGGATACTTATGCTTCGAGCGCTCAAATGGGGAGGTATTCTGGGGTTGATCTCCGTCGTGCTGGCGCTGCTGGATACCATTATCTGGACCAGCCTGCACGCCGCCGATGAGACACAGGTCTTTGAATACGCCTATCTGATCAATGTCGCCTTTTATGTCATTGCAGGCATCGTGGCCGCGCGCCTCACCGGCTATGTCCGTGTGGGCATTGCCGACGCGCTGGTTGCGGCGATCATTTCAGGCACGCTGGGGACGATCAGCCAGGCGCTGGTTTTCCACCCCTTGGATGATGCCACGTTTTTTGCGGTGATTGTGATGGTCATCATCGAGTTGATGAGCGCGGTGCCCTTTGGCGCGCTGGGCGGGGGCATCGGGCGGCTGATTCGCGGCAAAGGGCCGATGCGTTCGGCCCCGATAGAGGAGATGGCTGGGGAAGCTGCCTGAGTCTGCCAGATGACGCTTTCAACCATATTGTTGTGTTGACGGATAAGTGGTACGGCGCTATAATAGCCCTATCATCACGCTCTGCGCTAACTCGCTTCGTCATTATCAGCTTTTGGTTGAAGAAAGGCAGACCCGTCGATGTCTAGCATGTATGAAAACCACTGTGGGCAGTGTGGCTTGCTCTTACCGCCTGGCAGCACGAGTTGTCCACGTTGTGGCGCTCCGGTTTCGATGCAGCAGCCAGGAAATGCCGCTCCTTCGCCTGCTCCGCCTTCTGAGTTCTTTCCTGGCATGTCGGCACAAATGGATTCGGCTAACACGATGATTCGTCCGCGTCCAGAGCCAGGCTGGGACAGCCAGCCTCCTGGTTTTCCGCCGCCTCCCAGTTCGCAGCCTGGCTTTGGGACATATCCTATGCCTGGGCAGATGGGACCGATGGGCCAGCAAAATGTTCAGCCAGCGACCTATATGCCACCCCCAGTGGCCCCAGGCTCCTGGCCGACGCCCGCGCCCTCCCAGGGATCAGTTCCGCAGCCTTTTGGCGCTCCGCCTGCTGGTTCGGGTTGGGCTGGCGCTTCTCCGGGCGGTCCGGGTTGGGCTGGCGCTCCTCCGGGCGCAGCGATGCCTGCGCCGCCGTCACCGGGCGCCTTTCCCTATCCGGCGCAGCCTGGTTCTGGGATGCAAGGCGGTTGGCCGTCTGGCGAGAGCTTCGGCCAGCCTGGTATGACCGGGACGATGCCCCAGACGTATGGTGTTCCTCCGGGCGCCTACGCGCCAGGGTTTGGCGCGCCGGGCACGCCTGGCGGTCCAGGTTTCGGCGCCCCCGCGCCGAAGCGCCCATTGCCAATCTGGTTTACCATTGGCGCAGCCGCGCTGATCGTTGTGGGCTTATTTCTGATCTGGCTCACTGGCAGTGATTGGGCGAATGGTGGCTTTCGCGCTGGCATTGCCGCGCTGGTGGCGGGCGTCATTGTGCTGGGCGTCTTCCTCTTCAGATTTTCCCAGGGCTATCGGGGGACGCGCACCGTGAGCCTGGCCGTCGCCTCGGTGCTGATCCTGCTGGTGCTTGGCGCGGCTGGTCTTGCCCTACAAAGCCAGTTTCACCAGCTTCAAGGCAGTTCGCTGGAAAGCCAGGGGAAGAGCGCTACCGATGTAGGGACAGCGGACCAGAAGTTTGGCGCTGCGATTGGCGAATTTCAAGCGGCTGGCGACAATGAGGACATTGCTCGGACCTACAACGATTGGGGCGAGCAATTGCTCAGCCAGAAAAAGTATCAAGTGCCACTGGACCCCACGCAGTCGGCTACAGATGGCAGGAATCAAAACACAGATGGGGCCATTAATAAGTTTGCAGTAGTGCTAAACCAGTATAAATCCACCAATCAGGCGCAGCGAGCGGAGGAAGGCGAGACGAACTCCTATCTGGCCTGGGGCGATCAATACCTGAATCAATCAGATTACACGAACGCCGTTGCTGCCTTTAAGGGGGCTATTGATAAGAAGGATACGCTTGGCAGTACCTCTGCTTTCCCCCAACTTCACCAGGATGCCGCCAAAGCGTACTATGGGCTGGGGCAGCAGCAAATCAATGGTACCAGTGGCACCTGCTCAGACGCTGTAACGACCTATCAGATGCTGGTTCACGACTACATCGATACCACATCGGGGAAAATGGCCCAGGCAGACCTGAAGAAGCCCCAAAGCGTCACAGGCACTGTTGTCAATGCTACAACCAATCAACCTGGGACGAACGTCAGGCTCTTCCTCTCGGCGCACTGGCAGCTATCAAGCGCGGGGTTTAGCGCGTCGGATGATTATCCCACGACGAGCGACTCCAGCGGCGCCTTCACCTTCTCCAATATTCCTACTGGGGATACAATGTATCTGATCTCTTATGTTGGTACCAGTGGACAAGAGACGATCACTGTGAGTCGCTCTTCAGGCCAGCCGCAGAATGTGGTGCAGGTGATGCCCCTCTGTGGGGCCAGCGGCGTGACCGTGCTGCAATTTTAAGCTAATAACCGGGTAGCGTCTTTGTCTGGCTGCGCCCACCTTCTTGGAGGAAACGCGCTTTGGCACAGATGCAAAAGTCCGACGATTAAAATCGCCGCTACGGGCCTGGCGGTCACCAAGTCCCAGGGGACTTCCTGGCGGTACGCCCGTAGCGGCGAATTCATTCGCCGATGGGTAGGCTGCCGACTTTTAGATCGCCCTTCTATGCTGAGGAGGTGGGTAGGCGGCGGCGTCTGGAGCGTGCTATAATGCTCAGAGAGATTCATCCTCCTATGAGCGGCAGGCCAGCTATGAGCTATCAACAACCAGACGATACACTCCCCACAACCCCTTCCTCTGACGGACGCACCTTTGCAGTAGCGACGCTTGGCTGCAAGGTGAACCAGGCGGACAGCGAGGCCATTAGCGAGCAGTTTCGCGCAGCAGGCTTCGAGCAGCGCGACTTTGGCGGCCCGGCGGATGTGTATGTCATCAATACCTGCACGGTCACGCATCTGGGAGATCGCAGTTCGCGCCAGATGATTAGCCAGGCACGCCGCCGTGCCCCCGATGCGCTGCTGGTCGTCACCGGCTGCTATGCCCAGATCAATCCGCAGGCCGTGTCGGCGCTGCCTGGCGTTGATCTGGTGGTGGGCAATGCGGGCAAAGAGCAGCTTGTGGAACAGGTGCTGAGCTACGCGGCAGCGGACGCCCCAGCAGCGCAGCCGGAAACAATCCCGCCTGCCCAGCGCGCCGCCTGGCGCTCGCTGCCCATGCTGGATGTGCTGAAGATGCACACCGGCTCAGATCGCGCGCTGAACGAAGAAGCTCGCGCCGATAACGCGCTTGTCACCGAGCTGCTGCCGCTGGGGCCTTCTCCTTTCAGCCGCACGCGCGTGCAGATGAAGGTGCAGGATGGGTGTGATAACCGCTGCACGTATTGTATCGTGCCCTCTGTGCGCGGTGGCTCGCGCAGCCGAACGATTGCCTCGGTGCTTGAGCATACGCGGCGCAAGGTGGCCGCTGGCTATCAGGAGATTGTCCTGACCGGCATTCACCTGGGCGATTACCACGCGCCCGACGGCGGCGACCTGGGCGATCTGATCGCCGCGCTGCTGGACAAGACGGAGATTCGCCGGATTCGCGTCTCTTCGCTGGAGCCGGAGGATTTCAAGCTGGATTGGCTGGCGCTCTGGCAGAACCCGCGTATGTGCCGTCATTTGCACCTGCCGTTGCAGAGCGGCGCTGATACCGTCCTGCGGCGCATGGCCCGGCGCTATACTAGTGCGCGTTATCGCGCTATTCTTGAGACTGCCCGGCGGCTGGTCCCGGAGCTAGCGATTACAACAGACATCATTGCTGGTTTTCCTGGCGAGAGCGACGAAGATGCCGAGCAGAGCTATCGCTTTGCCGAGGAGATGCGCTTCGCCAAGGCGCATGTCTTTCGCTTTTCGGCGCGCCAGGGCACTGCCGCTGCGCGGATGAAAAATCAGATTGCCGATAAGGTGAAGAAGGCCCGCAGTGAGCGCCTGCTGGCGTTGAATGCCGCGCACGGGCGCGCCTTCCGCGAGCAGTTTGTCGGGCAGATGGTTGAAGTTCTCTGGGAGGAGCCACGCTCCACCGGCTGGGAGGGTCTGACCGATAACTACCTGCGTGTGGAACTGGACCCCTCTTGCGCAGCAGGCGCGAGGGATTTGCGCAATACGCTCAGCCCTGTGCGCCTGATTGGGCTGAGCGAAGATGGTCTGATGGGAATGCTCCTCTGAGAGAGATTCCGAAAGGTTGCGAGCGCGTATCATGCGAACGAATACGAAAGCGGCGCGGCGCGGCTGGCGCGCTGTGTCTGCTAGCCTGGCGCCTTTGCTCCTGCTTCTGGCGCTGACGCTGGCAGGGTGCGCTAGTTCCAGCGCTTCTGGTGATAAACAGCAATCAAACAATAGTACCTTGCCCTATACAGTGGCTGTTAGCAACATCCGCGAATTTTCTGTGCCCCAGAAGCAAAGCGGGCTGATGCGCCCGGCGGTCGATGGCAATGGGGACATCTGGTTTGGGGAGATGAACGCCAATCGGTTGGGACACCTGGACCCGCATACTGGACAGGTGCAAACCTGGGTTCCCCCCAATGGCAATTATGGCATTATGGGGATTGTTGCCGATACGCAGAATCATATCTGGTTTGCGGAACAGAACGCTGGCTATATTGGAGAGTTCTTCCCGGAGACCCAGACGTTTAAAATCTATCCAACGAAGCCTCGCCCGGACGGTGGCCCCAGTGGGCCTCAGGATTTAGCCTTTGATCAGAGTGGCAACCTCTGGTTTACCGAACTCAGCGCAGATCGGATTGGTCGGCTGGATGTGGCGACTGGTCAACTACGCGAGTATCCGGTGATTGGCGCTGACTCCAAGCACTTCGTTGGCCCCTATGGGTTGACGGTTGATAGCAAAGGATCGGTGTGGTTTGGCGAACTGAGCGGTTTCAAGCTGGTGCGCCTGGACCCGGCAACCGGAGCCATGCAGACGTATTCGCCCCCGACGGCGAAAGCAAGTATGATGGAAGTGGTTGCTGCGCCAGATGGCTCAATCTGGTTCGCTGAATATCTCGCTGGCAAGCTTGGTCGGCTCGATCCCAGCACTGGGGGGATTCAAGAGTATGCAGTACCCGCGATTGTCAGTGGCGCATCGGCATCGGGTGTCTACGGCCTGGCCGTGAGCGCGTCTGGAAACGTCTGGTTTACCGATGTGGGCGATAATGCGATTGGGCAATTCCAGCCTTCAACCGGGCAATTCACCTTCTATCCGATTCCCACCGCGCAGAGCGTCCCATTTGGATTGATTATAGACAGAACAAAGAATATCTGGTTTACTGAGGGCGCTGAGAGCGCCAATGCGCTGGGAATGGTTGCTGGGGTTTCAGCGTAATCTGCGCGTGGGATAGGCGCGCCATCTATCACGAGCGAAGAGGAGGCCGGGGGCGTTTATGCAGCAATGGGAGTATATCATTGTAGATGTGCGGCTCTGGCGGAGTGGGGAACAGGTCTATGTCAATGGGCATCCAGTGGAGCGGATCGCCCCTGGCCCAAATCGGCCTCCCGGTGAGGAAGATTCTGCGGCGCCAACCTTGTATGAAGTGTTGGAGTGGCTCGGCAAAAATGGATGGGAGATGACCGGGATTGCCCCTGATGAGCATTACTCAAAGCTCTTTTTCAAGCGGCCACGTTTGCCCAAGTCGCTGCCGGCGCCTCCGCCCGTTGCCAGGCTAACCAGTGGGCATCTGAATAATCAGGCGGAAGAGTCCCTGCCGCCGCGCGCGCCAGGCAAAAAAACAGCGCGCTAATATTGCTCATCTATCATGCAGGAGCAACCGGACAGAGCGTTCATTTGTCCGGTTGCTCCTGCATAATCGCGTGTCTGAATGTCGGCTGCTGCACTGCTGAACTGATGGGTTTACTGGCGAGCGCTTCAGGCGAACTCATTGAATGAGGCCGGGGTCGCCTTTGACTGCCGATTGGGTGTCATAGGTCAGGGTAACACCACTGCCGCTAAAGCTCACCTGAGCCGCGAAGAGTTCACCGTTGAAGTTATTGGCGCCCGAACCATGAAACGTGATCCCTCCATAGGGCGTCATCACAAAGCCATTGACTGATTGATTGGATCCATCAAAGTGCAGCGCCTCGACGGGTGGGGAACTACTACAATCGGTCGGGAGCGGTGGGGCAAAAGTGGTATACAGCACGGTGCGCGGCACATAGAGCGTCCCCAGCGCCCCCCAGCCATAGTAGTAGACCTTCTCGGCTGGGTGACTTGCCTGCTTGAAGCCCCACCCATAGATTGCCCCGGCGGCACTGTTATTCCCGTAAAATAATTCAATATTGGTGAGAATGCTCACTCCGGCATTGCCCAATACGGTCCCATTGGCCGGGTTCTGCCAGGCGGCGTTCAGGTTGGTCATCGTGATGCACGGCTCACCATTTCCTGAACACTGAAAGTTCGTCGGCCAGTTCAGCGCCCACCAGATACCCGATGGAAAACAATTGGCAGTGGGGCATTGCCCGCTGAAGCTGTTGACCGGATGCTGGCTGGTCTGCGCGCTGAAGCCCAGCAGGCCGCTCAGCAGCGTTGGCGTCAGGGTATACCACGTCGTTGGGTCGCTGGGGTTGCTCGACCCGGCAAGATCGACCCAATGGAGCCAAGGGTAGGTGCTGCCCGCAGTCAGCGAAGACGCATAGATTTGCTGCACCCACTGATGGAAGAAGGTGTTGTAATGCCCCTGATACGCCGGGTAATAGTTTGCCAGTGTGACGTCGGGAATCTGACTTAGCACACTTGCCATCGAGACATCGCCCAGCGCATCTGGCGCGATATTGACCACGAAGTACATATCGGGGTAATCGCCGTTGTTGTAGTTGCCGCTTGGAAGGGGCGGATTGCCTGTTTGCCCCTGGCCTGGCAACGTGCCAGTGTTATAGCCGAGATAAAAATCCCAGTAGGCTTCCTGATCGAACTCAGGATAGGCTTGGGCAGGCGCATAGCCAGACGTGCCGGTATTGTAAATCGCGCTATTGGGGTTGCCGCTGCTATTGATCGGGAAGACGACATCAGGGAGAGTAAATTGCTGCGGCGGCTGATTCTGGCTGATGCCGCCGGCGGCTTGAATGCCGCTGCCTGTGATCGTGCCTGAAGCGCCAAAAGTGCCACTCACAGTGAGCGTACCGCCGCTGGATTTGGCGCTGCCATTCACGAAGATGCTGCCATTGATGATGTCTGCGTTGCCGCCACCTCCACCGCTGAGTGTCAAGTTTTCGGTTGCCTGACTGCCGGTATACGGCGGGCAATTCACAAAGACCGTATCCGCGCCAGGAATTGTGCCAGAGGCCGCTGTGGCGCTGGCAGTAATGGTGAAGCTATTGATGCCCAGCACCCCAAAGAGAAAAGGTGTCCAGGGTTCCTGGACGACCACCCGCACTCCGGCTGCGCCTGTAGGAATCTTCGTGCCGCTAATAGAGCCGACTGTGCCAAGGGTCGTGCTGGCAGACTCGTTTATATAAACCGCGCTGCGCAAGGATGCGGGGACATTGCCGCTGGCATTCACCGTCAGGTTATAGGCAGTAATATATTGTTTGATCGCCAGCAAGACTTGACCATCTGCGCCAGCCTGGTTTCCGTTAGAGATTTGGGCGTCCATTTCCCGCGCGCCATTGAGCGCGGCGGCGTCGGCGGCGTTTTGAATCTGGCGTCGCTCACTATAGCCATAGCCGACATCAACCGCCAGCCCCAACATTCCAATCAAGATGGTCATCAGCAATGCCACCATGACGAGCGTTTGTCCCTGTTCTCCTCGTCGGCGCTTGCTGGGCGCGTCCTTCTTGCTTCTGGGCGCGCGTGCTGATTGGATCTCTCGTCGAGAGATCATTGCGCGCTCCTGGGCAGAAATATATCGCTTTCTTACTGGCCGCTCGATCATGGGTTCCTCTTATTTTCTTTATTCACTCAAATAGCATCGTTGTTTGAGCGACGGCGAGTAGGTTGTTCACCAACCCAAAGCCGGGGATCACCGTGTCTGCATTGAGGGGATAATAGATTGCCACTGTCAGCGCGGCGGTGCCTGGGGGGATCACCCGCAGGTTTGTCTGACAATTCTGATACTCCCGCGCATAGGAAAACCAGTCCAGGTGGCCGCTGAAGCCGTTGGCGTTTGGCCCATAGACCGAATCCACCTGAAGGGTATCACTCTGGGTCCGGCAGGTATCCCCAGGACTGATATAGATGCCTACGGTTGCCAGGGAGGGCGTGGGCAGGCCATTCTGGGCCGTCAGCGTTCCGGCGACCAGATACTGCTGATCGAGGCCGGTTCCGTAAATGGGGACGACATCGCCCAGGATCGTGCCTGGTGTGTTGATGACGCCGGTTGGTTCGCGCTGATGCTGCACAGCAATGGTATAGCGCGCAATCTCGCGTGTCAGGTTGGAGACGGTATCGTAGAGCCAGACAATCCGCGCAAACTCCAGCGTGCCGATGACTACCAGGAAAAAGAGGACAATGGTCAAAGAAAACTCAACGAGCGCCTGGCCGCGTTGACGACGCTGCCGGGCGGTATGAGCAGGATAGTGCTCGGCTCTGGTTAGATGCAGAAGAGGTTGGCGCTGCACGACAACCACCTTTCTTTATTATCCTGTTGGCGTTGGTGTTGGCGTGGGATACGGGTTGCCTGGCGCTGTCAGGATCGCTACTGAAACGGTGCGTTCCAGCGTCAAGTTGGTATTTGTGCCGTTCAAGAGCATCACCAGGGGCGTCGCAAAAGTGAAATTATAGGTCACGGTTACGGTCACCTCCTGGGCGCCGCTGGCATCTGTACTCAAGTTGTAGCCCCAACCGACACACCCGGAACCAACAGGCGGCGTCAGGGCGCTGGGTGAGCTGATGATGGGCAGGGTCAATGTGGGATCGGGTGATTGGGGCGAGGTGCAATCAGTGGGATCAGTGACCGCATCTCGAAACAGGCCGCCCAGTTCGCAGCGCAGCGTCGAATAGATCGACGTGATCTGATAGGTACTGCCAGCCTGCGCGTCGGATTGATAGGTTTGATCTGTGCTGGGGCAAAGCTGATTTTGCATGGCGGTTGAGTTACATGCGGTGCCTGTTGTATTCAGCACACAAGGTTGATATAGGTAGCCACCTCGCGCTGCCTGGCGTGCGGCTTCATAGGCGGCGTTGCTGATGGACGCGTAGGCAAAAAACACCCGCCCCAGGTCGATGGCGCCCAGCAAGACGAGCAGCAGGAGCGGCAGCACGACGGCCAACTCTACCAGGCCCTGGCCGCGCCAGCGTCCACGTGCCAGTCCAGTTTTCGCCATATGCACCCTCCGCCAACGGCGGAGAAACAGCGTCATACTGACCCCCATTCTTCTCTCACCCATGCCTCTCAGGGAAGGTTGGAAATGGCCTGACTCGATCTCTCAAACTCAAGCTGCGCTCCTCGTATCGGGTTCTACGCTAATTGCTCTAGCGGGCGAGCAGCCCTGTAAGCCCTCGTATTGGTCATGAAAAAGCAGTTGTGTTTTGCGCGCTTTGGTTACGGACATAGCCAGAATAACTCATCCAACGCCACTCTCCCAGAAAACCACCCAAAAGGGCCATTGCATTGCAATTTTGCTTGCCCGTAACTACAATGAGCAGCATTACAACTGTGTCTTGTGAGGGGCCTTCCACGCGGAAACCAGAGCGCCTGTTCCCCGGCGCAGCGCACCATTAGGACGGCTGCGTGTGGTTTCCAGTCTGCCGGGGTTCCCTCCGTTTTCTCTACAGGGAAGCCTGTGGGAGAGGGTGTGGCGATGCTTTTCTGGCAGCGGAGTTCTGGGAACGGCGCTTCCACTACGGCAGAACCGTTATGGACCTTTGGGCGGCAGCTTGATCTGGCGCGGCAAGGTGACTCTGAAGCGCTCGACAGGCTCTATCGCCAGTTCCTCCCAGGGGTGTTTGCCTATATCGCTGCCCGTGTGGCAGATCGCGCCACAGCAGAAGATCTGACCGCTGAGGTGTTTTTAAAAATGGTCGAAGGCATCAGCAAGGTGCGCGCCAGCGAAGAAGCGAGTTTTACCGCCTGGGTGTTTCGGATCGCCCGCATCACGGTAGCGGGCTATTATCGTCAGCGCGAAGCCCAGCCCGCGCTCGTTTCGCTGGATCCAGCGTACTGGGGCGAAGAAGCAGAAGCGCGAGATGCTTTGAGCCTGCCTGCCACCTCCCCAGAGGCCGATCCCGTGCGATGGGCAGAGGCGCGCGAGGAGTGGGGGCAGGTTGCCAGCGCCATTAATGCCCTGACCGAAGAGCAGCGCCAGGTGTTGATCAGCCGCCTCATCATGGGCTACGATGTCGCCACTGTGGCGCGCATGCTCGGCAAAAAGGCCAATGCCGTCAAAGCCTTACAGTTTCGCGCGCTTCGGAGTTTATATCGCCTGCTAGGAATCGACGCCATACCTCAGCAGGCGCCGCATGCTCGCGCCCGGCGTCAGGGAGGGTCTCGTGAAACCCCTTCCTGAATGGCTCGATGATGAACTTGAGCGCCAGCGCAGCCGTCGGGCATATGATAGTCGGCAGCCTGTTCGCTCCCGCGCAAGTGACCCTCAAGTGGATGCGCTCGTCCATCTGGCGCGTCGCTTTCAATCTGCGCCCCCCTTACAGGTGGACCCTCACTTTGCCCGACGGCTGGAGGACCGGGTGCTGGCGCGCCACGAGGCTCTTCAGCGCCACCGCTCGCTGCCTCGACGCTGGGGCTGGCGCTTCCCTGGTTCGCTGCGCGCGCACCCCGCGCTGGGGGTGGCGCTGAGCCTCATGCTGCTGGTGATTCTCCTGGGGACAGGCGTACTGGTGGCTGCGGCGCAGGTGGCCGATCCCGCCAATCCCCTCTATGCCATCAAGCGCTGGGAACGCCAGGCGCAGACCTCGCTCTTTGGCACACCAGCCGATCAGGCGGAATTGGACCTGCAATTGGCGCGCGACCGGCTTGACTCGCTTTCCAACCTCGCCAACACCGCGCACGCAGGAGCCTATGGTCAGGCTCTGAATGCTCTGGACCAGCAACTGGGTGTTGCCGCACAAGATGTGAACGTGCTTCCTGCCGGAGCAGATCGCACCCGACTCTCAGGCGAACTTGCTAGTCTGCGTGCTGACGCCCGCCGCACGCTGCGCGGGCTGTTGCTGCGGCTGGCTGTGCCAGAGCGTCTGGCGACCACCGCTGAACTGGGACGCCTGGGCGATACCATTCCCCAACTCACCCAGGCAGACCTGACCCTGCCTACGCAGCCCAATGGACAGGCCACCATCCGCCTCAGTGGCGCTGGTTTTCTGGTGGGGGCGCAACTGCTGGTCGATAGCAAGCTAGTGGTTGCCAGCGGCGCGCTCCAGCAGGGTGTTTACCTGTTCACGACCATTTGGATGGGCAACCTGCATCCCCACAGCATCGGCCTGATGAATCCTGATGGCACAGTTGCCCAAACGGCTGCCATCACCCTGCACACTGCTGCTGGTAGCGGCAACGGAGGAGGCAACGGCGGGGGCACGGGCAACGGAGGAGGCAGCGGCAATGGAGGAAGTAATGGAGGAGGCAATGGAAGAGGCAACGGCAATGGAGGAAGTAATGGAGGAGGCGGAGCAGATGGGCAGGTGCGCCTCTGATCATTTGCTAAACAGCAGTTGTATAATCCAATGGGCTGTAAATCTGACCTGCTGAGCGACTTTTTCCGGGTTGCTGTCGCGGTTGCTGTCAATCTCTTCAGAACGCGAGAGGTGGACAAAAGAAAACGAGGCCACAACGGGCCTCGTGAGTGGTGGGGAAGGGATTGGTAGCGCATACGGGATTCGAACCCGTGATCTCCGCCTTGAGAGGGCGGCGTCCTGGGCCGCTAGACGAATGCGCCTTGCCATCGATCAGTGTAAGCGGCTTTTGTATTGTACTCCAGGCTTCCCGCGCTTGTCAAGCTATTTTTTCGGATGTGTGGCCTTTCATCTGTGCTATGCCTGGTCCGTCAGCAGGGAGAGGAGGCCCTATGGACTCAGAGAGAGTCGTCGAGCGCGCGCCGGTAGCTATCGACCCCGGCAACTTCAGCGATGCCGAACGGGAGCAGCGGGGAATCAAACGACTGCCTGAAACGCTCGACTCCGCGCTGGATGCGCTCCAGGCAGATAGCGTGTTGATGGAAGCGCTGGGGCCGGTGCTGGCGCCAGCCTATCTGGCGGTCAAGCGCCTGGAGAGCAGCTTTTTTGCGGATACGTTGCCGGAAGAGGAGACGCGCCAGCACTTCTATAAATACTAACTTTGCGGCGCTTCCACGATACGATGGGTCACAGTAATGGTGGCGGTTTTGCTCATCATGGCCTCCGCGCCGCAATATTTCGTCACCGAAAGCTCGATGGCGCGCAGGACGGCCCGTTCATCGATCTGATGGCCGGTGACGATATGCTCAATGGTGATCTCGGTGAAGACCATCGGGTGGGTGGGCGCCCGCGTGCCATGAATCCGCACCTGATAGGCGGTCACATCCTGGCGTTTCTTGCGCAGAATCGAAATGACATCCATTGCTGTGCAGCCAGCCGTCCCCATCAAGAGCAACTCCATTGGTGTTGCGCCCTGGTTTTGCCCGCCATCCGCTGCCCCACTATCAATCGTAATCTCGTGGCCGCTGCCAGAACTGGCGGTAAAAGCCATTCCCTCTCGCAGCGTCACGCTGGCATCCAGTTCTCTCGCCATCGCTTAATTTTGCTCGCTTTCTTGAACTATCCTCTGCGCCTGATGGGAGCGTGCGGGTTCGTCTATCGGTGATCGGCTAATTGGCAGCGTGAAGCGGAAGCTTGATCCCTGTTCTTCGCGTGCTTCTACCCAGAGATAGCCTCCATGCCGCTCAATAATCTCGCGGCTGATGTAGAGTCCCAGACCGCTGCCTGAAGCATACAGCGCGCCCCGGCCTCGAAAAGATCGCTCGAAGATATGCTCGCGCTCGCCTGGGAGTATCCCGATGCCCTGATCGTTGACCATCACCAGCGCGGCCTGGGGGAACGATCTCTGCTGAGATTGCCCACCCATGTGGAAGGCGCCGCTTGCCTCCGAGGGCGCTTGGCTCAGCGTGACTTCGATAGCGCCGCCCTGGGGAGAGTAGCGAATCGCATTGGTCAGCAAGTTGCTAAGAACCTGGATGAGTCGATTGCGATCAGCCTCAACGATGATCTGGTTGAATGTCCTGTGAAAAGTGATCTGGTACTTCTCGCCAGAGGTCTCTTGCAGTGTGGAGATTTCCTCCTGGAGCAACTCCACCAGATCGACCGGCTCCATAAATAACTGGAAGAGGCCAATCTCCATCTGGTTGACATCAACCATATCGTTCACAAGCTGGATCGCTTGCCCAGATCGGGTAGCGATCACCTTGAGCGTCTGCTCTCCACTGTCAATGTCCCCTTTGGCGATGCGCCGCAGAGCCAGTTGCGCATTTCCGCGAATCGTCGTCAGCGCATTTTTCAGATCGTGGGCAACCAGCAGCAGATAGTTCTCGCGTTCGGCGCGCGCCAGCCGCTCAGTCTCTGCCTGAGCCAATTCTTTAGAGAGTTCCTGATGGTGAAGCATATGGCCCAAGCGAGTACTGATGAGGCTCAGAAAGGGGAGATCGTCGTCACTGAAGATATCAGGCAGGCTGCTCATTACACTAATCAGGCCGCGCCGTTTATCCTCCACCTCCAGCGGCACCACCAGCGCCGATTTCAGGCCCAATTTTTCCTTCAGTGCGGCTGGGAAATGCGGCAACGTCTCAAGATCATTCGACAAAAACGGCTGGCCGGTGAGAAAGACATCGGCCAGGGCGCCAGCTTTCCCTAGCGGCACATGATCTAGACCCAGTTCGTGCTGCGCCCGGCCAATTGATGTATCGCTAGCGCCCAATGAAACGAGTTCATCGGTCTCCTGATTGTAGAGCAGCACTTCCACTTTTTGGACGCCCATGACCTCGCCAATACGTTCTTCCATTGCCTGGGCCACTTCCTTGAGCATCTTGTTGGGTAAATCCGATGCCATATAGTGGAGCAGCTTGATGAGTTTCGAGCGTCGTTCCTCTCTTGCCAAGATGCGGGTGTTTTCCAGCGCCAGGGAAATGAGATCAGCCAGCACAGAGAGGAGCGGGAGCAGGCTGTTGATTGAGGACGCCGAGCCAGCCAGAGGCGCTGGCGCCTCTGGCGGAGCCAAATCAACGATAGAGAGAACGCCTGCTATCTGGCGGCTTGACCAGATGGGAACGGCTGCCACTTTTAAGGGATCACGCGGGGCGCCACGCGCTGCGCGTGATCCAGCCTGCCTCAAGGACTTAAAGCGCCGATCAGCGCGCGCGTCTTCCAGCGCGACGGCCCGCCCGCGCCTGGCAACCCAGCCCTCAATGCCCTCGTCCAACGCGAGTTTGGAAAGCAAAGGTGTTTCTTCAAATAGCTGGCACGAGGCTTTTCTCAGCAGTTCCTGGCCTTGTTTGAGGAAGATATGGGCTTCGGCGACGCCCAGAACCTGACAGGTGCGCTGTGCAATCAATCCCAGAATTTGCGCTGGCTCCAGGCCGCTGGCAAGCGCCTCACTCAGACTCTCTAACTCTCCCTGGGCGGTTGGATCAAAGGGTGGTGGCATAACCCATCTCTTCTAGCTCTTGCTGTAGAACGTCAGCATCACATCTGGCTGTATTCTAAAGCCATGCTATTTTAGCATAAAACGAAGAGCGCGAGAACCCTCGCAATGGCATAAAGATGGGCGCTGGCGTCGTGATGCAGCCAGCAGGATAAGAGGTGGATTGGCCCTACTCCTGGAGGAAATTCAGGACAGAGAGCACCAACAGAGAACGCGGCTGGTGAAAGAGGATACAACTCACCAGCCGCGCGGCGTGTCACTGGATGGTGGAGGGTTGGCCGAGGGGCGCGATTATAGTGGCTCCCCTGGCCTCGTCGTGGGTGGTTGGATTGGACCAGGCGGCTCGACAGGTCCGGGCAGGGGTGGTTCCACCGGGCCGGGCAGCGGTGGCTCGACAGGCCGCGTCAGCGGCGGCTCTCCTGGTCGGCTAGGTGGCTCAGCCGGAATAGGCAGCGGCGGCTCTACGGGCTGGGGCAAAGGTGGCTCGACCGGCCTATCTGGCCTGATGACATCCATCGGTGCTTGCACACATAGCTCCTTTTTGCTTGGTATGCGTCCCAGACGCGCTCTTGCCTGCTGTCCACCCAGAGGGACGCTCAGGCGAGCGTATCCTCCAGCGCAAAACCAACTTCGAGCGTGACCTGATATTCAATGTTGTTATTGATAATTCGGCCACGCTGCTCTGTGATCTCAAACCAGGCCAGGTTGCGCAGGGTTTTCTGCGCCCGCTCAATCGCCTGTCTGATCGCATCGTCGTAGCCGGTGGTGGAGGTTCCCACCAGATTCGTCTTGCGGTAAACGGTTCCAGGCTTGACTGCCATAGCGCTGCTCCTCTCGTCTCTATCGCTGTGGGAAAAAGGCGTTGTTTGTCCGGCCTTCCGGCGCTGCGTCTTTTTGTTGCAGGAATAGGACCATCATCCGGGCGTCAGCCCAACTTCGGAGTTCTGATGTAAGCCAGCGAAGCGTGAGTTTGGACCGGATACGCGGGCGTTGAATTGGAGTTCCTTGACATAGTGGAGCAACCGCTGTCTCCCCTCTCTTGTCTCCAGGTAGATGGCTTTGCTGCCGGATTGAGCAGCATGTGGTCTACGGCGCCGTTCCGACAGGGACTAGCGCAGAATACGGGGAAATGGGCGGCAGTCCTATGCTTCTGAAACCTGGTATGTCTG